>Ga0207885_100050_pt1 | contig 107550 bp, 93 predicted proteins | sample LinPmetageLP31_FD_184047 | JGI IMG/M metagenome (GOLD analysis project Ga0207885, IMG submission 184047) | Marine viral communities from the Pacific Ocean - LP-31 (SPAdes) | ecosystem: Environmental > Aquatic > Marine > Oceanic | place: Pacific Ocean | collected 2009-08-23 | reverse complement strand
AGCGGGTCTTCGGACCCGCCGCTTTTTCCCGCGTTTCAGGAGCCGAGCGTGACGCCACCTGCCCGTATTCTCGCAACCGACGCCGCGATCGCCTTGATCGATCGGCTGAGCGCGATCCACGGGCGGGTGATGTTCCACCAGTCCGGGGGATGCTGCGACGGATCGGCACCGATGTGCTACCCTGCGGACGAGTTTCGGGTCGGTGGGCAGGACATTTTGCTGGGGCGTATCGCCGACGACGTGCCGGTGTGGATCGGTGCCGCGCAATTCGCCTATTGGCGGCATACGCAGGTGACGATCGATGTCGTGCCCGGGCGCGGCGCGGGGTTTTCGCTCGAGGGGCCCGAGGGACTGCGCTTCATCATCCGCAGCCGCGTCTTCAGCGACGCCGAGGTCGATGCGCTCGACGCGGCGGGCGTGCCGGTCTGCGGTGCCGGATGATCCATGGCAATCGACGCACCCGTGCAGGCATGACATGATGCCGCTCATGCTCGATGCCCCCCCGCCCGCGCGGTTGCGTTCCCCGGTCCGTACCGCTGCGACGCGGCTTGCGGATCCCGATGCCGCAGCGCAGGCGCTGTTTGCTGCCCTCGACCCGATGACGCTTGCCGGCGTGCTGATCTTCAGCTCCAGTCGCTACGCGCTCGATGGGCTGGCCGAGGCGATCAACCGGCGTAGCGAAGGGCTGTGCGTGGTGGGATGCACCTCTTCGGGTGAAATTACTCCGGAAGGCATCGCCGAGGGCACGATCGCTGCGATCGGTTTCCCGGCGAGTGATTTCACGCTCAACGCTGTCCGCTTCGATCATCTCGATTCGTTCGATGCCAGCCGTGCGCAAAGCGTCGTGCGCGCGCTGGTCGCCGAATCGACCGCCGCCTCGGACGCGCTTGGTCCCGAGGTGACGCGCGCCGCGATCTTCCTGGTCGACGGGCTGTCGCACCGCGAGGAGATGCTCACCGTCACCGTGCAGGATGCGCTTGGCGAAATCCCCCTGATCGGGGGATCTTCCGGCGACGGGCTCGACTTCAAGGAGACCTTCATCTTCCAGGACGGTGCCTTCCGCCGCGATGCCGCGCTCGTCGCGATCCTGTCCTCGGCGCGACCGATGCAGGTGTTTCGCTCGCAGCATTATGCGCCGGGACAGGTCAAGATGGTGATCACCGGGGCCGATCCGGTGGGGCGCGTCGTTACCGAAATCAACGCCGAACCGGCGGCGGAGGAATATGCCCGGCTGACCGGGACGACCGTCAACCAGCTCGGCCCCGCAGTCTTTGCCTCGCACCCGCCGATGGTGCGCGCCGGCGGCGAATATTATGTCCGATCGATCCAGTCGGCCAATCCCGACGGCAGTCTGACCTTCTATTGCGCGATCGACGAAGGTGTTGTGCTGACGCTGGGCGAGGCACGCAACATTCTCGACGGGCTCGGCACTTTGTTCGACGATCTCGACCGCAGTGTCGGTGGGATCGACCGGATCGTCGGGTTCGACTGTGTGCTCAACAAGATCGAGGCCGAACAGCGGCAATTGACCCGCAAAGTCTCTCGCATGTTCGTCGAACGGCGCGTCACTGGCTTCAACACCTATGGCGAGCAGTTCCACGCGCTCCACGTCAACCAGACCTTCAGCGGCCTGGCGATCGGCTGGGGGGACTGATGGCAACGCGGATCGCCGTGCCCCAAAGCCACGATGCCGCGCGGATCGCGGCGCTCGAGGCTGAGATCGTCAAACTCAAGCGCATCAACACCGCTCTGATCGACCGCGTCGAACGCTCAACCGATCTTCAGGGCAATGCCTTCTCGCTGTTCGAAACCGCGATCTCGCTGGAGGGCAAGGTGCGCGAGCGTACCGCCGATCTGGAACAGGCGCTCGACGCGCTGGCGCGCAGCAACGCGGCGCTCGGGATCGCCAAGGAGACGGCCGACGATGCGCAACGCCGCTTGCGCGATGCGATCGAGAGCATCAACGAAGGCTTTGCGATTTTCGATGCCGATGATCGGCTTGTGCTGTGCAACCAGACCTATCTCGGCCTGTGGCCCAAGATCGCCGACCGGATCGTCCCCGGAATCTCCTTTTCCGAAATCACCGACATGATCGGCAAGGACGGCACCACGCTTGGGGCGATGGTCGCACACGACCGCTGGGTGTCCGAGCGGATGGCGCAGCGCATGGTCGCGAGCGGCGGGCATGTCCACGCGCTTGCCGACGGCCGCTGGATCCAGATCAACGAATTGCGCACCAGCGAGGGCGGGATCGTCGGCGTCTATACCGACATCACGGAAGTGAAGGCCGAGGATGCGCGGCTGCGCGCGCGTGAACTCGCCGAGAAGAGCGCGATCCTCCAGGCGACGCTCGATACGATCCCGCAGGGCGTGTGCGTCTACGATGCCGAGCGTCGGCTGGTCGCGTGGAACGATCCGCTGCTCGCAGTAATCGGTCTGCCCGCCGATGGGATCGCGATCGTCGCGACGCATGACGGGTTGGTCGCGGGATGTGTGGCGTTGAACGGACCGATGGAGCCAGACCTGCCGCTCGCTTGGCTCGAAGACGGCGTGCGCGATGCCGTCTCGCTCCGACGTTACCGAAGCGGCAAGGTCGTAGAGGTTCACCGTGCACGCATGCCCGATGGCGGGATGGTGATGAGCTTTGGCGATATCACCGAAAGCCTGCGCGCCGCCGAGCGGCTGCGCGAGACCAACGAGACGCTCGAACGCCGTGTCGAGGAACGTACCGCCGACATCAACGCGGTCAATCGCGAGCTCAGCCGCGAAAATGCCGAGCGCCTCGCGGTCGAGGCGGCACTGCGCGACGCCAAGACTGCAGCCGAACAAGCCAATATCTCCAAGACGCGTTTCCTCGCTGCGGCGAGCCACGATCTGTTGCAGCCGCTCAACGCTGCGCGGCTGTTTGTCGCCGCCTTGAGTGACCGGCGGCTCGCCTTGCCGACGCGCGCGCTGGTGCGCCAGGCGGGGTCGGCGCTCGATTCGGTCGAGGATCTGCTCGAATCGCTGCTCGAGATATCCCGGCTCGATGCCGGTGCGATCGTCGCCGAGCCGATCGACTTCGCGCTCGACGAAATGCTGCGCAGCATGAAAGCCGAATTCGCACCCGTCGCGCGCGAGCGTCGGTTGACGCTGCGGATCGATGACGGTGTGTTCTGGGTGCGCTCCGATCCGCGCCTGTTGCGGCGGATTCTGCAGAACCTCATCGGCAATGCGTTACGCTATACCCAGGCCGGGTCGGTGGACGTCTCGGTTCGCGTCGAGGGTGAAATGCTGCAGGTCGAGGTGATCGACACCGGCCCGGGGATCGCGCCCGAGCATCATGTCGAGATCTTCGAGGAATTCCGGCGAATCGGCGAGCATGGGCGTGATCGCGGGATGGGGCTGGGGCTGGCGATCGTTCAGCGCGCGGCGCGGATGCTCGGCCATGCGCTGACCGTCCGCTCCGCGCTCGGCGAGGGCTCGCGCTTCGGGGTGGAGGTTCCGCTCGGCACGCCCAGCGCGCACGTGTCGCATACCGTCGCGCCATCGCGCAGCGGGCCGCTCAACGATCGGGTCGTGCTCGTGATCGACAATGAGACATTGATCCTCGAAGGCATGTCGGCTCTGCTCGAGGGGTGGGGCTGCACCGTGCTGAACGCACGCGACATGGCGACCGGGATAGCGCAAGCCAACATCTCGCGGCCCAATCTCCTCATTGCCGACTATCACCTCGACGACGGCCAGACCGGGGTCGGCGCGATTGAGGGCTTGCGGGCTGCGGAGGGTGCCGCGATCCCCGCGATTATCATCACAGCCGATCGTACCCCCGAATTGCGCGATCATCTGGCTGCGGCGGGCTTCCACGTCCTGCAGAAACCGGTCAAGCCCGCGCAGCTCCGCGCGCTGATCACGCGGCTCACGCAGTAATGTCAGGCGTCGGTCCCGAATTTCACCTTGTTGACGAGGATGACGGCCTGCGTGCGGCTGAACACCTTGAGCTTGGCGAGGATCGCCGAGACGTGCGCCTTGACCGTCGTCATCGAGACATCGAGCTCATAGGCGATCTGCTTGTTGAGCTTGCCCGCGACGACGAGCCGCAGCACGACCTTTTGCTGCGGCGTCAGGCTGTCGATGCGGCGCTGGATGTCGGCATCCTCGAGCGTCTCGGCGGCCTCGATCTCGTCCATCTCCGGGGCATAGAAATCCCCCGCGAGTACGGTCTTGAGCGCATCGACGATCGCACTGCGCCGCAGCGATTTGGGGATGAACCCGGCCGCCCCCGCCGCCAGCGCACCGCGTGCAAGACCGCGCTCCTGCGCCGCCGAGACGATGACCACGGGTACCGAGGGGAAGCGCTCGCGTAGCGCGATCAGCCCGGAAAAGCCGACCGCGCCGGGCATGTTGAGATCGAGCAGCACCAAGTCGAAATCGCCCTCGCGCGCGATCACCGCGCTGGCTTCGTCGAGCGAGGAGGCCTCGAACAGCTCGCATTGATCGAACGCCACCGCGATGACGGTGCGCAAACCATCGCGCACCATCGGATGGTCGTCGGCGATGAGCACGCGTTCCACGTAATCCAGATCCCCCTGTTGCGCCGTTCCGCTTGCCGAGCGTAGTCCGATTGCGCGGGAAAGCGAAACGGGGGCGGCATTCGCCACCCCCGCCGCACGGCTCCGCTCGACGCCGGATAGAGCCGTGCCGCTCACGATTTCGGCAGCTTAAACACCCACAGCGCACCACCCTGATTGATGTGCTGCACCGCCTTGGCGACTTCGCCGCCCCACAAAGGCACCGCGCCGCCCCAGCCCGACATCACCGCGACATATTGCTCGCCATCGGTTTCCCAGGTGATCGGCGTGCCGACCACGCCCGATCCCGTGTTGAACTTCCACAATTCCTTGCCGCTCTTGGCGTCGAACGCCTTGAGATATCCCTCGGGCGTGCCTGTGAACACGAGGTTGCCTGCCGTGCTCAGCACGCCGCCCCATAGCGGTGCCTTGTTGTTATATTCCCACGCGATTTTTCCCGTCGCCGGATCGATCGCGCGGAGCACACCGATATGATCCTCATAGAGCGGCTTGATCGTGAAGCCGGCACCGAGGAACGCCGCACCCTTCTTGTAGGCGATCGGCTCATTCCAGATATCCATGCCCCATTCGTTGCTGGGCACGTAGAACAGACCGGTCTGCTGGCTGTACGACATCGGCATCCAGTTCTTGGCACCAAGGAAGGCGGGGGCCGCGAACACGGTCGTTCCCTTTTCCGCGGTGGGCGGGCCGGGTCGGTTGGCCTCGACATAATTGGGCCTGCCGGTCTTCAAGTTATAGCCTGTCGCCCAAGTTGTTTTTGAGACGAACGGGGTGGCCTGCAGCAACTTGCCGTTGGTGCGGTCGAGAATGAAGAAATAGCCGTTGCGGTCGGCCTTGGCACCGAGCTTCATCATCTTTCCGCCGCGCATCGCGTCGAACGGGATCAATTCGTTGACTCCGTCGAAATCCCAGCCGTCGTGCGGTGTGGTCTGATAGTGCCATTTGATCTGGCCGGTGTCGGGATCGATCGCGAGCGTAGAGGCGGTGTAGAGATTGTCGCCGGGGCGCAAATGGCTGTTCCAGGGCGCAGGATTGCCCGTGCCCATGTAGATCAGGTTGGTATCGGGATCGTAGGTGCCCCCCAACCACGTCGCGCCGCCACCCTGCTTGTACTGGTCGCCCTGCCAGCTCGCATTGAGCTTGCCGGTCATTCCGTTTTCCTTGCCGCCCAGGGTGCCCATGTTCCCCTCGATCGTCGGACGCGTCCAGATCAGCTCGCCGGTGTTGACGTCGCGCGCCTGGATCTCGCCGATCACGCCGAATTCGCCACCCGAATTGCCGACGATGATCTTGCCGTGGACGATCATCGGCGCGGCGGTGAAGCTGTAGCCGGCCTTGTAGTCGGCGATCTGCTTGTTCCAGATGACCTTGCCGGTGTTGCGGTTGAGCGCAACGAGCCGGGCGTCGAGCGTGCCGAAGATGATCTTGTCGCCGTAGATCGCTGCCCCGCGATTGACCACGTCGCAGCACGGCACGATCGCATCGGGCAGACGCGCGTCATATTCCCATTTCTCCTCGCCGGTTTTCGCATCGAAGGCGAAGACGCGGGAATAGGAGCCGGTGACGTAAATCGTGCCGTCATAGACGAGCGGCTGCGATTCCTGCCCACGCTGCTTCTCCCCACCAAGCGAGGCGGCAAAAGCGGGAACGAGCTTGGCGACGTTGTCGGCGTTGATCGTGGAGATCGCACTAAAACGCTGTGCGCGCGGCCCCATGCCGTAGGTGAGCACGTCGCCCGGGGTGTTGGCGTCGTTCATCAAGTCTGCATCGGTCGGGCCGACCGCCGCCCCCGGCGCAGCGGCCTCCCCCGGTGCGGCATCGGGTGCCGCCACGAGCGGTGCCGCGAGCAGCGCGCTTCCGATTGCGAAAATCGACGTCTGTCGCACAATGCGCTTCATCATCTTCTCCCCTGGTTGTTCTTTACGCCCGCCATTTCCGGCGAGGTCGGCTGCTGCTGCAGTACGATCGCTTCACGCTATCACGGTACGCGCGCCCGCCAATTGGACCTTGGGCCTAGGCGGCGGTCACGATGCGAGCGGCGCGCGCAGCGTCACGCCGTACCGGTCGAAGATCGCCGGAACGGTTTTGTCGGCAATCAGTTCGGGAAGCAGAGTGTCGAGCCGGTCGCCGAGATCGCGGCTGTCGTCCTTCACCGCCAGGCCGATGTCCCAACCCGGGCTGGTCAGCGCCGGGATCGGCCCCTTGCGCGCAACGATCGCGTCGCCGCCCTTCGACAGCGCGTGCTCGACTTGCGCGCGCGTCGCCATTGCGAGATCGGTCTTGCCTTCGCGGACCGAGTCCAACGCGACCATGCCGCTGGTCATGTGCACGACGTCGCTGCGCAGCGCGCCGCCGAATTGGCCGCTCATGTAAAAATCGGGAATGCTGTTGAGCTCGACCGCAATTTTGTGGCCCTTGAACCGGGCCGGCGGATCCTCGCAATCGACCGCGCGGCCGCAGCCGATCGCGAAGCTCTCGCGATAATAGGGTGCGACGATCACGACGCGATCGTTGCGCAACGCAAAGGCGCGGTCGAACGGCGCGTGCATCATGATGTCCGACAGCGTGCCGCCGGTGGCGGGGCCTTTCCACACCATGTTGCGCAAGTCGTCGTCGACATCGTCGCCCGCAAGGAAGTCCCGAAACTCGGGCCTGACGCCCAGCTTGTGCGCGATTGCAGTACCGAGATCGACGTCGATCCCGCGCAGCGTTGCGCCTTCCAACCACGCCCAAGGCGCGAAATCGCGATAGACCGCGATGCGCAGTATGCCAGCGCTCCGGATCTTTTCGAGCGACGCCGCGCGCGCCGGGAATGCGGGGAGCGCCGCAGCCGCGCCGATCCCGGCAATCACGCCACGTCGGGTAAAGCCCGGGTTCATGGCACTAATCCTGGTGCTTGGTGTCGAGCCAGGAGCGGATCGCCCAGCCGGCTTTCTGCCCGAGAACATCGCCGAGCGGCGGCATATAGACCTTGCCGTCGCGCGCCGAGCCATGCTGGTAGCGATTGATGAACCACTCGTCGCCCGCTTCGCCGACATCGAGATAGCGCAGATCGGGCGCAATGCCGCCCGACATCGCTTCAAGGCCATGGCAGCGGGCGCAATTCTGGCCATATGCCGATTCGCCGATCTTGATCGCGGTCGCATTGCCGCGATACGGATTTTTGACGAGCCATGCCTCGCCAATGTCGGGCAGGGCGCTCGTGTCGACCGGTTGCGGCAGCACATTGCCATGCGCGAAGACCGCATTGCCGATCAGCGCGGTGGCAAGTCCCGTCGCCACAAGCAAAGCGAGCATCGACAGGCTGGGGATCTTCATCGGCTTCCTCTCCACGGCTTTCGCGGTCTTCGCGATTGAGTCGGGGATGTAGGCGGGTGCAGGCCTGCGACCCTATTGCACTTAGGTACAGCATGCGCCCGCGCGCGATTGGACTAGACCCGTCTCATGCGGATTTGTCTTACCCTGCCCTTGCTTTGCGCTCTCGCTTTCGGGGGGAGTGCGCGCGCCGAGACGGTCTACGTCTCCAATGAAAAGGGAAACAGTATCACCGTGATCGACGCGACGTCGCTCAAGGTCGTGGCGACCTGGCCGATCGGCAAGCGCCCGCGCGGCATCGTCCTCTCGCGCGACGGCAAGTTTCTCTATGTCTGCGCGAGCGACGACAATGCCGTGCAAGTCATCGACCGCGCGACGGGCAAGGTCGTCGCTGACTTGCCGTCGGGCGAGGACCCCGAGCAGTTCGCGCTATCGCCCGACGGTACCATGCTGTTCGCGGCGAACGAACGCGACGCTGCGGTGACCGCGATCGATGTCGCCAAGCATGTCGTCGCCTGGCAAGTCGATGTCGGGGTCGAACCCGAAGGGATGGCGGTCAGCCCCGACGGCAAGACGGTTGTCTCGACCTCGGAGACCGATGACTCGGTGCATTGGATCGATCTCGCCAGCCACAAGGACTTTGCGCAGACTGCGGTCGGGATGCGCCCGCGCCACGCCGAATTCACCGCCGACGGCAAGGCGCTGTGGGTCAGTTCGGAAATCGGTGGCGAAGTGCAGATTCTCGACACGACCAGCCACGCGGTGACCAAAACGATCGCCTTCGCGCCCCCGGGGGTGTTCAAGGACAAGATCATGCCGGTCGGTATCCGCTTCACGCCCGACCGCAAGCAGGCCGTCGTCGCGTTGGGGCGCGCCGATACGCTTGCAATCGTCGACGTCGCGAGCGCGACGGTGACCGGATACATCCCGGTCGGGCGGCGCGTGTGGCACTCCGCGATCGATGCCGCAGGGAGCCGCGTCTTTTCGGCCAATGGACTTTCGGACAATGTCTCGGTGGTCGATCTCGCGACCAAGGCCGTGATCGCGACGATTGCTGTGGGCCGCGCGCCCTGGGGCGTCGTCGTCGCGCCCTGATCGGACGCCGCGCACCACGCACCAAAGTCCAATTCCCCGATCGCCGCCGCGGGCGCAGCGTTGGCGCACAGGCACCGCGAAAGGCGGGCCGCTATCAGGGGGAGGATATCCGTGAGGGGCACCACAACATTGCTGCAGGCGGTCTGCGCGGCCGCATTGCTGGCGGGCGCGACGCCCGCATTCGCGCAAGACGACACGACCAGCGCCCTGCTGCTGCGGCTGAAGGAGAAGGGCATCCTGACGCAGGCGGAATATGACGATCTGATCGCGCGCAAGCCACCCGCCGCGCCACCCGCCCCACAACCCGCTGCAGTCGCGACCAACCCGACCGCCGAGCCGCAGACCGCAGCTGTCGCGCAGCTCGACGACAAACGGCTGGTGCGGATGACGAGCAGCGGGATCGGCATGGAAGTCGGCGGCGTGACGGTGAAGTTCTCGGGCTCGGTCAACGCCTTCTATACGCATGATTCGCCCGATAAGCGCCTTGCCGGCACGACGGTCGTCGGCGGTCTCGCCAATACCGGCCCGCAGAACAGTTCGGCGATCCGCAACGGGCTGCTGCCGGGCATCTTCGGGCTCGACGTGTCGACCAACCAGGGCGGCTGGGACATTGCCGCGCACTTCGGCTTCTATCCCGGCATCAACAGCAATTCGTACGGCGGCAATGGTGCCAACGCCGCCGGTGCGCCAGTCGCGCTGGCGACCGCAGGGATCGATGCCCGGCAGACCTATATGACGATCGGCAAGCCGCATCTCGGCACCTTCAAGCTCGGGCGTGACATCGGCCTGTTCGGGTCCGATGCGATTCTGAACGATATCACCCTGCTGTCGGTCGGCACGCCGGGCAGCAATGCGGGCCCGTCGAACACCTCGCTCGGGCGGATCGGGATCGGCTATATCTACACCGACTTCCAGCCGCAGATCACCTACACCACGCCCGTGTTCGGCGGCTTTCAGGCGTCGGCCGGAATCTTCCAGCCGTTGTCGACGCTGACGGGCGGGGCCGAGGTCAACGGCACGCCCGGTTTTCAGGGTAAGGTCACCTATGACTTCAAGGCCGACACATTCACGGGTCACCTGTGGGCGTCGGGCATTACGCAGAAGCATGACGGCTTTGCCGGCGCGCCGAGCTATACCGGCAGCGGCTTCGATGTCGGTGGCAAGCTCGGCTATGGTCCGCTGAATGTGCTCGGTTATTATTATGGCGGGTCGGGGCTGGGGACGACGGCGCTGTTCGTCTTCTCGACCGATGCGCTCGGGCGCAAGCGTGACAGCAGCGGCTTTTACGGTCAGGCCAGCCTGACCTTCGACAAGTTCACGGTCGCGGGGAGCTATGGGCAGAGCAAGCTCGATCTCGCGCGTGGCGAGGTCAACCCGACGTTGCTCGACAAGAATAGCAGCTGGGTTGGACAGCTACGCTACGGCCTGACGAGCTGGGTTACGCTGCTCGCCGAATATATCCATACCAAGGCGGAGGCGCAGGGCCCGAACGAGGCCAAGTCCAATACCGTATCGGTCGGGTCGATCCTGTTCTTCTAATTGTGCAACTATGCGGTGGCGGGGGCGGTTCGATCGAACCCATCTCGCCACCCGTCCTATTTTGAAAGCGCCGGCCCGTCATGCGTCGCTCGTCATTCCTTCCGTTGCTGGCGTTGGTGGTTCCATCGTCTGCGCTCGCGCAGCAAAGCCCCGCACCGTCTGCCGATCCCGCCGATATCGTGGTGCTCGGCCAGCCGCTTCCGCTTCCGCCGGGGATGCCGGCCTATGGCTCGGTAACGATCGGCCGTTCGCGCTTGACCAGCGATGCGACTGGGCGGGTCGAGGACGTGCTGCTCGACGTTGCGGGGTTCCAGCAATTCCGCCGATCGGACAGTCGCTCGGCCAACCCTTCGGCGCAGGGTGTGACGTTGCGCGCGCTCGGCGGCAATGCGTCGAGCCGCGCGCTTGTGCTGCTCGACGGTGTCCCGCTGGCCGATCCGTTCTTCGGGTACATTCCCTTCAATGCGATCTCGGCGGATCGGCTCGCTGGCGTGCGCGTGACGCGCGGCGGCGGCGCGGGTGCGTTCGGTGCCGGTGCCGTCGCGGGGACAATCGAGCTGGCGAGTGCGACCCGCCACGACCTGCCGACGATTGCGGCGGAGGCCTTCTACGGCAGCAACAACGCGCAGGAAGTGTCGGCAAGTGTCTCGCCCGATATTGGCGGCGGGTTCGTCAGCGTGTCGGGCAAGTTCGAGCGCGGCGACGGTTTTTACACCACGCCGCCATCCCAGTTCACCGCCGCGACCGTCCGCGCGCGCTACCGGGATGGATCGGGCACCATTCGCGCGGTCGTGCCGATCGATGCGCAGACCGAACTCCAGGTGCGCGGTCTGCTGTATCGCGACGAGCGGACGCTCCGCTTTGTGGGCGCGAACAGCAGCAGCGAGGGGGAGGATGCCAGCGTCCGGCTAATCCATCGCGGGGATTGGGCGATCGATGCGCTGGCATATGTCCAGGCGCGCAATTTTTCCAACCGCGTAATCAGCGCGACCAGCTTCAAGCTCACGCTCGACCAGCGCAACACGCCGGCGACGGGGGTTGGCGGCAAGATCGAGCTGCGCCCGCCGGTCGGGGCCGACCATGTTCTGCGCATCGGTGCCGATGTCCGGCTCGGCGACGGCGAATTGTACGAAGACGCCTATGCCGCGAGCGGCGCGGTCACCGCGCGGCGCAATGCCGGGGGCCATACCAGCACGACCGGTCTGTTCGTCGAGGATGACTGGACGCTCGGGCGACTGGTGCTGACCGCCGGTGTTCGTGGCGATCGCTGGACGATCACCCAGGGCTTCTTCCACGAGGCCAGCGCGACAGGCGCGACGACCACCGACACGCGCTATCACGACCGTCATGGGTTTGAGGGCACCGGGCGCGCGGGCGCGCTGTTCCACGCGAGCGACGCACTCGCGCTGCGCGCGGCGGGTTATACCGGCTTCCGCTTGCCGACGCTCAACGAACTCTATCGCCCGTTTGTGGTTTTCCCGATTACCACGCAAGCTAATGCGGCGCTCGGGCTCGAACGGCTGCGCGGAGCCGAGGCCGGGCTCGACCTCACGCCGGTCGCTGGCGTCACCCTCGGCATCACCGGCTTCTACAACCGCCTCGACGGCGCGATCGCCAACGTCACGATCGGGCCCAATCTGCGCCAACGCCGCAACGTCGATGCGATCGTCGCCAAGGGGATCGAGCTCACCGCGCGGGCCGCGCGCGGGCGCTTTTCGGTCGATGGCTCCTATGCGTTCAGCGACAGCCGGGTCCACGCATCGGGTGCATCGCGACAGCTTGATGGCTTCATCCCGGCGCAGAGCCCGCGGCACAGCGGCAGCGCGACGCTCGCCTGGGCATCGCCGCGTGGTTTCGCCGCCTCGCTCACCGCGCGCTATGTCGGCAAGCAATATGAGGACGATCTGCAGACCGACGTGCTCCCGTCCGCGACGACGCTCGACGGGGTGCTCACACTGCCCGTCGCCAGGCGTGTGGCGGTCGTCCTGCGCGGCGAAAATCTTTCCGACGAAACGGTGATCACCCGCAACGCGGCGGGATCGATCGACGTCGGCACCCCGCGCACGCTGTGGATCGGCGTGCGCTTGCGATGAGGAAGACAGACGTGACGCCAGATATCTATCCCGTTCCGACCAACTGGGCGACCGAGGCGACGATCACCGCGGAACGCTATACGACGGACTATGCCCGCTCGCTCGACGACGCCGATCGGTTTTGGCTCGAACAGGCAGAACGGCTCGACTGGTTCACCCCGCCGAGCGTGGCCAATCAAAGCAGTTTCCACGAAGCCGATTTCGGCGTGCGCTGGTTCGCCGATGGGGTGCTCAACGTCTCGGTCAATTGCATCGACCGGCATCTCGCGACGCGCGGCGATCAGGTCGCGATCGTGTGGGAGCCCGACGCTCCCGATCGCCCTGCGCGCCACATCACCTTTACCGAACTCCATGCCGAAGTGTGCCGCTTCGCCAACGTGCTGAAGGCGCAGGGCGTGCGTAAGGGTGACCGCGTAACGCTATATCTGCCGATGATCCCCGAGGCGGCGTTCGCGATGCTGGCGTGCGCGCGAATCGGCGCGATCCATTCCATCGTCTTCGGCGGCTTTTCGCCCGAGGCGCTGGCCGGGCGGATCACCGATTGCGACAGCCATATCGTCATCACAGCCGACGAGGGCTGTCGCGGCGGCAAATGCATCCCGCTCAAGACCAATGTCGATGCCGCCGCCAAACTCACCACCTGCCTCGACACGGTCATCGTGCTGCGCGCGACCGGCGGCCCCGTCGCGATGCAGGACGGACGCGACGTCTGGTATCACGAGGCCGCGGCGCAGGTGGATGCCGAGTGCCCGCCCGAATGGATGAACGCGGAAGATCCGCTGTTCCTGCTCTACACGTCAGGATCGACGGGCAAGCCCAAGGGCGTGCTTCACACCACCGGCGGCTATCTGCTCTGGGCGGCCTATACCCATGCCTGCGTGTTCGATTGCCGCGACGGCGACACCTATTGGTGCGCCGCCGACATCGGGTGGGTCACCGGGCACAGCTATATCGTCTATGGCCCGCTCGCCAACGGCGTTACCACGCTGATGTACGAGGGCGTGCCCAACTGGCCGACCCCGGCGCGGATCTGGCAAGTGGTCGATCGCCATCAGGTGACGCAACTCTATACCGCGCCGACCGCGCTACGTGCGCTGATGCGCGAGGGCGACGGCTTCGTCACGCAGACCAGTCGCGCCTCGCTCCGCCTGCTCGGTTCGGTCGGCGAGCCGATCAATCCCGAGGCGTGGCGCTGGTATCATGAGATCGTCGGTGAGGGGCGCTGCCCGATCGTCGATACATGGTGGCAAACCGAGACCGGCGGGCACATGATTACGCCGCTGCCCGGTGCGACGCCGCTCAAGCCCGGTGCCGCGAGTGTCCCGTTCTTCGGGGTCGAGCCGGCGCTGGTCGATGCGGCGGGCGCGGTGCTCGAGGGAGCGATCGAGGGCAATCTCGTCCTCACGCGGAGCTGGCCGGGGCAGATGCGGACCGTCTGGGGCGACCATGCGCGCTTTTTCGAGACCTATTTCTCGGCCTATCCCGGCGTCTATTTCACCGGTGACGGCGCACGACGCGACGCCGACGGGTATTGGTGGATCACTGGCCGCGTCGATGACGTCATCAATGTTTCGGGGCATCGCATGGGAACTGCCGAGGTGGAATCGGCGCTCGTGCTGCACCGCGCCGTCGTCGAGGCGGCGGTGGTTGGCTTCCCACACGACATCAAGGGGCAGGGGATTTACGCCTATGTCACGCTCAATACCGGCGAGGTGCCGAGCGCAGCGTTGCGCAAGGATCTGGTGGCGTGGGTCCGCACCGAAATCGGCCCGATCGCAACGCCCGACGCGATCCAGTTCACCCCCGGCCTGCCCAAGACGCGGTCAGGCAAGATCATGCGCCGGATCCTGCGCAAGATCGCCGAGGGGGACATCGCCACGCTCGGCGATACCAGCACGCTGGCCGACCCGGCGGTGGTCGACGATTTGATCGCCAACCGCGTCGGATAACACACGCGTCTCGCCGTGTTTCCTCGCAAAAGAGAGCGCTCCGTGTGCGCAGGAGCCTATGCGGAGCGTCAGCGCCCTGCGTCGATCCGGGGCAGGAGCTCGGCCTCAAGCCCCGGATAGAGATGAGCGACGGAGCGCTGCAGTTCGTAGCGCGCGGCCTGCAGCGTCGCGAAACGTGCCGGGATCATGACGTTGCCCGCCGCGACATTGTCATCGCCGGCGATGACCGACGCGCGCAGTGTGGCGGCGAGCCAGTCGAGCCAGTCGCGCGTCTGGACGATCGCAGTGGCGGGGGTGGGATCGACCGGGCCATGTCCCGGCACGACGCGCTTGTGACCCAACGCTTCGAGCGTCTTCAGCGAATCGTGCCATTTCTCCAGGTCGGCATGTGGGGTGGAGGGCGCGCGATCATGGAACACGAGGTCGCCTGCGATCAGCGTTCCGCTCGCTTCGTCGAGGATCGCGAGGTCGGCCGGGCTGTGTCCCGCCAGCGGGAGCAGTCGAAACCGCCGTGCCCCGAATGTTTCGTGATCGGCCGTCAGGATCGCGCCCGGCGGCGTGAATTCGGTCCCGCGCATCCAATCGCCGAGCAGCCGGTACATCCCATCAGAAAAGCCGGCACCCTCGCTCTTCAAGAGGTTCGCCAATTGTGGCGTGGCCGCGACGATCCCGGGCGCGAAAGCGGCGGCACCATAAATATGGTCGGGGTGGAGATGGGTCAGATAGACGCGAACCACCGGCTGGCCGGTCAGCGCTTGGGCCGCCTGCTTGAGCGCGACGCCATAGCGCAGCGACGGGCCGCAATCGACGAGCACGGTCCCGCCCTCGGTTGCGAGAATCGTGATATTGGCGATCGCGCCACCATTGGCCATCGCGATCGGCGCATCGACGCCTCGCACGACCCACAGCCCATCGGCAACCTTCTCGGGAATGATCCGATAGGCGAGCGGCTGGGCGCGGGCCGGCAGCGCGATCGCGCCAAGCAGACCCGCCAATGCGATCCGGCGATCGATCATCTAGCGGACCGCGGCCAGCGCGGGTGTCGCCTCGCGCACCGCGAGCGACCCGTCATAGCGGATCCCGTTGGTGTCGCTGGCGCGCACGGCCACCGTCTCGCCCGCTGCTGTCTCGGCGATGATCGAGATCGTCGGATCCTCGGCGACCGACGCCTCGATCCGCATCGTTCCGTATGCCTTGCCCGCCCCGCTCAGGGTGAGCGTGTCGAGATTGTACGTCGGGATGTTCGCGACGAAGCCGGTATCCATCGGGTGGCGGAAGGCCACCCGGATGTGTGTGCCGTCGGCCCCGCGCACCGCGACACCGCGGACTTCGCCGAGATGGTCTGCCCAATCGCCCCTGACACGACTTGTCGGCGGGGTCGAGCAGCCCCCGCCCGCTGCATCGATCCAGCCGCCGCCGACGAGCCAACTGCCATCGGCGAGCTGCACCGCACCGCGCACCGGGGTGCGCTGGTCGAGCTTGATTCGCGTCGCAAGAAACGCCCGGGCACCGGCGAGCGTATAATCGATCGCAAGCGGAATTGGGTTAAGGTCGGCGAACAGCAGGATACGCTTCACCCCCTCAATGCCGCGCGCGTCGACTGTCACGGGAAAGCTGGTCTGGTTTTCGGCGATTTCGGGAAAGATCACATGAACGCGATCGTCGAAGCGGACGGGGTCGTTGCCGAACAGCGTGTCGCCCAATCGCTGCCACATCGGCGATCCGAGCGGATCGGCGGGCAGGGTCGCGTGCGCCGGTAGCGGTGCCAGCGCCAGCAATAGCCCCCCGATCCAGGGTAGCGACGATACGACCATAATCTTCTCCCAAAGCACAGCTTAGCAGCGCGGCGACGCCTGCTACTATGCGACTTTGGGCCAAGCGGAGCGTTGCGGATGCGAAGGGCAATCATGCTTGCGGTGGCAGTGCTAGCCTCGACCGGGGGTGTGGTACAGGCCGACTCCCGCCCCCCAGCCGAAGCCCCACTGTTCGATCCGATTACAGGTTATCGAATGAGCCATTATCGCGGCGTGATCCCTTCAATCCCCGAAGGTGTCAGGCGCGTCGACGTCGCGCAGGCACATGCCTTGTGGCGGGCGGGTGCCATTTTTATCGACGTCAATCCTGCACCCGGTGCGCTCCGCGACGTCGAGACCGGACGATGGAGTCTTGCCGAGCCGCATGCCTCGATCCCAGGCGCGCATTGGTTCGCCGAGAGCGGGCGCGGCGAACTCGACCCCGGGATCGAGCAAGCCATGCTGCTCGGCGTGCGCCGTCTGGCTGCCCGGCACCCCCATCGCCCGCTTGTCGTGTTCTGCCAGGCCGATTGCTGGATGAGCTGGAACGCCGCACTGCGCCTGCATCGCGCAGGGCTGCCCGACATACGCTGGTTCGCCGACGGGCTCGACGGTTGGAAGGAGGCGGGCTTTGCCGTGACGCTGACGGTTCCAGCGGGATGAACCGAATTTTATGGAGTGTCGCTTGGACCTGCGATGGTTCGTCAGGCGCGCAAGAGAGACGCCAGTCGTGCCACTCGACGCCGGTGTCCTGGCACCCGGCATTCCCGGCTGTAGTCGTCGATGACGCTGAGCAGGCAGCGCCGCCGCCCATTGAGTACGATGACCAGCGAATACGAACGAGCGTACCAAAGGGCGGCCCTGGACTTCATGCGGATGGCTGCAGCCGCGTCGCTGCCGTTCTTTGGAACTCCCAACGCGTGCCGTATCGATAATCGAGCCTGTACGCATGCGCCCGTGCCGGATCATCCACCGACGTGCCGCATCATCCGTATTTTTGTCTTCGTTGCGAATCGTCTGGAATCATTGCGACAAAACGGCACACTATGCCGGTTATGAACGACGCCGCGATCGACCAGATTCTTGCTGCGCTCGCGGTGAACGTGAAGGAGTTCGCAGTCTGCGAGTTCACCGCGACCTCGGCGATTGAAATCAAGCAGCTCGACAAGATCGAGGTCCACTTCATTCTCGCGGGTACGCTCTATCTCGGCCTCGCCGACGGCGCGTGCATCGAGGCACCGGTGGGCAGCGTGGTCCTGGTACCGGCATATATCGATCAGGTGATCGGCGGTTCGGCCACGCCCTCCAAGATCCTCACTTCGCAGGAGACATGCAGCAGGCGGCGCGACGGCTTGATGCACTACGACGCTACGATGGGAAGCCCGGGCAGCGTCGTTGTCGCCTGCGGCCAGATCAAGGCCGACATCGGTGGATCGTTCGGGCCGTTCGAGGGGCTGAAAGAGCCGATCTGTTCGTATGTCGCCGATGAACCGGTCGTTGGCGTCGCCTTCTCGACGATCCTTCGTGAAACAGGCGTCGCGGCACTGGGGAGCAAAGCACTCATCGGATCGCTGATGAAGGCGTGCCTGATCCTGGCATTGCGCCGATCCGCTCAGGACCGTGGCTCGCGGGAAGTCCTCCCCGGCCTGTTCGAGCGGCCGTCCCTGGCGCGGGCGGTGGCGCGGGTCGTCGAGGATCCGGCCTCACATCATAGTCTGGCCGATCTTGCCCGCGCGGCCGGCATGAGCAGGTCCAAATTCGCGAAAGTCTTTGCGGAGACGGTTGGGTCGCCGCCGATGGAGTTCGTGAACCGCGCACGTCTCGACAAAGCGCGGCAGCTCGTCTTGTCGACGGACCTTTCGATCTCCGACATCGCCAATCATGCGGGCTTCGCCAGCCGCAGCCATTTCAGTCGCAGCTTTCGCAACGCATTCGGCATCGATCCGACGCGCATGCGCCGGAACGGCCTGAACGGGGATGCCCAGGATGCGCAATGAGCGAAAGTTTTCGGCAGTGAGAGCACGACGCATATCGGTGGCGGGCAAAAAGACCCCACGCGTTTTTATTTTGGGCGAGGCTGTAACCGTCCAGCCGGTTCCGCCGAATGACGGGACGTGCAACCCCACCTTCGTCTTGCGGTTCAACGATCGGCCAGCGCTGCGGTCCTGGTGCCGGGGAGCTCGTCGATGAGCGAGACCGCGGACCAATGGGGTCAATTGATGGCTGCGGCCCAAGAGGGGCATGCCGCCGCCTATCGGCGGCTGCTGGACGAGATCAGGCATTGGCTGAAGGGTTTTTACGCACGCCGCCTTCCCCCCGCTATGGTGGACGATGCCGTTCAGGACACGTTGATTGCAATCCACGAAAAACGGCACACCTACGACCCGGAAAGGCCGTTCAAGCCGTGGCTGATGGCGGTCGCCCGGTACAAATGGATCGATCGCCTGCGGTCGATGAGCCGCTCCCGGACCGAGGAACTCCCTGAAGAGATCGCTGTTGAGGACCATGAGCGCAACGTGACCAGCTCGGTGATTTTGGCGCGGTTGATGACCGAGTTGAAACCCGCACAGGCCGAAGCGATTCGGCTCGTGAAAATCGAGGGTTTTTCGGTTGAGGAAGCCTCCGAAAGGACCGGCCAGTCCGGATCCCTTATCAAGGTGAATATCCACCGGGGGCTGGCGCGGTTAGCCATGATTGTTCAGAAGCAAGCCGATGTCGAATGATGCGCTGATCGATAAACTGGTAGGGGATCTTCGTCCGGTGCCCCGGCCGAGGCTCGGCCCCCAATTTGTCACCCTCCTCATATTAGCCGTCGTCGAACTCGTCGGCTTCCTGGCGCTTGGCACGATCCGGCCCGATCTCGGCGCGGCGCTCGGCCGTGCGGCCTTCTGGTGGAAGATGGCGGGGCTCGGAATCCTCGCGCTTATTGGCGTGAATGTCGCTTTGCAGTCCTTCAGCCCGGTGTCCCTGCCACGAAAGGGGCTTCGCCGCTGGGGGCTTGCCCTCACGGCGATCGTCTTGGTCGGCGTGGTTATCGACGTTGCCGGTCAAGGCCTGGATGGGCTCGCTGCCCGATTGATGTGGCGAATGGGCGTCGAGTGCCTGGCCGTCATGACGGTCCTTTCGGTTCCGCCCGTGATCGCCCTTGGATATATGATGCGCCGAGGTGCGCCGACCGATCTTGAGGCGAGCGCATCGGCCGTCGGCGTAGCCGCAGCCGCGTGGGGCGCATTTATCTTCGCCTTTCACTGCCCGAGCGACGATCCCTTCTACATCGTGTTCTGGTACGCGCTCGGTTGCGCGGCCATCACGCTGGTCGCGCGTGCCATCCTCCCCTTGACCTCACGCTGGTAATACCGCCCGACAGCTTTACGCCGCCGGACGATATTCCGCGTAAGTCGGGCCCGGCCGTTCAACCGAGCCCAACGGCTGTTCAGCCCGCCTTCGGGGTGAGGCTGCCGCCCATCTTGGCGCACGACTTGGCGGAGAGGTCCTTGAAACCCTGGCCCTTGCAGTCGTTCTGGCCCTTGCAGTCATGCGTGCCCGACTTGCAGTCCGACTGGCCCTTGCACGAATTGACGCCGTAACAGGGCTGCACCTTGCCCGATGCGTGTGCGCCAGCAGCCTGCGCCGGGCTCACGGATGCGACACCTGCGAAGGCGAGCATGGCGGCGGCGGAGGCGATGGCAGCGCCGGTCTTGAAGGTCTTCATAGCAAACTCCTGAATTGAGACGTTGACTTGCCGAGTGGCAGCCATGTTTTCGCCGCGCGATGACGGGCGGTTACAGACGCATTTTAAAATCTAACTGCGGGGGCGACCTGTAACCGGGGCGCGCGTCCCAGCGGACTCATCGTCGTGGTCCGACCCTGTCAGCCTCCCGGACCACCGTGCGGCGCTCCCTCCCTTCCCGACGGACCGCCGCACGTGAGGCTGAATTGGAGACCGTAAGATGACAAGTCGTACCACCACCGCGCTCAGCGCCCTGCTGCTCGCGTCCCTCGCAGCCGGTGCCACCACGGCCGCCCACGCCCAGGCGAGCAAGCCGATGGAGAAATGCTACGGCGTCGCCAAGGCCGGCAAGAACGACTGCAAGGCCGGTGCCGGCACCACCTGCGCGGGCACTTCCAAGGTCAACTATCAGAAGGACGCGTGGAAGCTCGTGCCGGCCGGCACCTGCGCCAAGATCAAGACTCCCAAGGGCTTCGGCTCGCTCACGCCGGGTGCCTGAGGAGTCGACCGATGATCATGACCGCAGGCCTGGGTTTCAAGCTCGAGCATCTCGATGAAGCGCTGACAGCGCGTAACCCGGGCCTGTGGTTCGAGGTCCACGCCGAAAACTACATGGTCGATGGCGGACCGCGCCTGCGAGCGCTCGTCGCGCTGGCGGAGCGCTTCGCGATCTCGCTCCACGGCGTCGGCCTCTCGCTGGCGTCGGTGGAACCGCCTGCGGAGGATCACCTCCGCAGGCTGCGGGCCCTCGCCGACCTGATCCGCCCGGCCGCCATCTCCGACCATCTCGCATGGCAAAAGTGGGAGGGTGCTCATCACTCCGATTTCCTCCCGTTTCCGCGAACGCGCCAGGCCCTCGACATCACTGCAGGTAACGTGGCGCGCGTGCAGGACGCGCTTGGCCGAACGATCATGGTCGAGAACCCGTCCCTTTATATTGACCTGCCGGGACACGAACTCGACGAAGCGACCTTCCTGTCGGAGCTGGCACGGCGCACCGGATGCGGTTTGCTGGTCGATGTGAACAACATCTTCGTCAGCGCCGCCAACCTACGGTTCTCGCCCGAGGTTCGGCTCGACGCGATCCCGGCGTCGATCATCGGCGAAGTCCATCTCGCCGGGCATCGCCCCGATCCCGACCCTGATAGCGGGTTGCTGATCGATAGCCACGATGCGCCGGTCTCCGACCCCGTCTGGCTGCTCTACCAACGCCTGATCGACCGCGTCGGGCCGCGTCCGACCCTGATCGAACGCGACGACGAAATGCCGCCCTTCCAGGATCTGATGCTGGAGCGCGACCGCGCCCACCGCCTGCTCGAGCAGAGGATGTCGATCGATGCTTGATGCCGCCGATTTCCAGCACGCCTTCGGCACGATGCTCGCCTCCCCGGATCCGTCGAACGACCCCGCGATGCGGCGCGCGCTCGCGGTCCATCGCAATACCGCAAGCAAGGCGGCACGCGACGCGCTGTTCGCCAACTACCCGGTGACGGCGGCCATGGTTGGAGAGGAAGCGTTCGCCGCGTGCGCAACCTCCTATATCGAGGCGGTACCGCCACGCGAGGCGCGTCTGTGCCTCTATGGCGACAGGTTCGGGCCCTTCGTCGACGCTTGGACCCCCTTTGCGGAAGCACCGTATCTTGGGCCCGTCGCGATGCTCGAACGCAATGTGACCGAGGCGCTGTTTGCCGCGGACCGCCCGCCGCTGGATGCGGCGGCCCTTTCCCGAGGCATCGATCCCGAGGCGCCCCTGCACTGGCACCCCGCAACGCGGATCGCGAAGGCGCTGATGCCGGCGGCGAGCCTATGGCTTGCGCACCAGCCCGACGCCCCACCCGACGCGCTCGATGCGATCGCCTGGGATCGGGAGATCATCCTCGTCACGCGCCCAAGCGATGCGGTCGAGGTCCGCGTCATCGACGGGCCGACCAGAGCTTTTCTCGCGGGCAAGACGCTCGCCGAGGCCGCTGCCAACGCGTCGAGCGAAGGCGGAGACGTCGCCTCGACATTCGCATTGCTGCTGTCCGCCGGTGCCTTCGCCGAAGATATTCCAAGGGGAGAATGAGAATGAACTACTACGCCCGCTTCTGCTCGCTGCTCGATCGGTTTCCCGGCTCGATCCTGCTGCTGGTCGCACGCTTCGGAGTCGCTGCGGTCTTCTTCATGTCGGGCCGGACCAAGGTCGATGGTATTCTGCACATCACCGACAGCACGTACTCGTTGTTCGAGACCGACTATAAGATCCCGCTGATCCCGCCGCATGTCGCTGCGCATCTGGCGACTTACCAGGAGCATCTGTTTCCGATCCTGCTGGTCCTTGGCCTGTTCAACCGGGTCGCCGCCCTGGGTCTGCTCGGCATGACCACGGTCATCGAGGTGTTCGTCTACCCGGACGCATGGCCGACCCATTTGAGCTGGGCAGGCCTCCTGCTCCCAATCATCTTCCGTGGCGGCGGCAAATTCTCGCTCGACTATCTGCTGGGCCTGGATCCGAAGCGCGAGCGCAAGGCACGGGATTATGCCGCAGACTGACCACCGGCAAAGCGCGCCGCTGCTCTCGCGGCGCGGCGCGCTTTGCTATGCTGCGTGGGGAATCTTGCACAGCAAGGTGGCGGCGGACATCTGGCACCTTGGCGCGGGGCAGCACGGCCTTGCGCTGCGGCATTTTTGCCAGCTCGCCGCCTGCGACCACACTGCGCGTAGCGGTGAACGTCAGCGGGAAGTGATCCGCTGGCGCAATCGTGAGTGGGCTACGAAACTACCGGGCGTTCCGCCTGGCAGGCGTTTTGAGGCGGCGACTGTTGAAATAGGATCGCGAGCAGCACCGCCGTGCTTGGAAAAACACCTGCGTAACCAACGATTCCGATGTTGCGGAACCGCATGTCGCCAAGGACGACGCCACTCAGCCCGGCAAGCGCCAGCGTCCCGCTGGTTGCCAGTAGCACGCGTATCGTCGTGGCGAGCCGACCGCCGCTGAAGACTGGAGCCGCCCACAGCACGGATAGCGCGAAGAAAATGTCCCACCCAAGAATGTCGATCGCATAGGCTACCGAGGGCCATTTGAACGACAGCAACAGGGGCGACAGTTTGGAGAACGCTGCTTGGTGGCCGACAATAAGTATGACGAAGTGTAAGGCGGATGTCAGGCCCGCCAAGACGCCCGCGAAGACAAGAGCCATAAGGCTGAACACCTTGGCACCCGCGCCGGCCCATGCATGTACCGAAACCATAAGCGCGACGAATAGCGGCATCAGCAAGAGGATCTCGATCTCCAGAAAAGAGAATAGCGGGTCCGGAATCGGTTGCTGCAGCGACCGGAGCGACAAAAGGCCAGCGATCAGCGTCGCGACGTATACGGCACCAAGGAAAGCAGTCCCGCTAGCCGCCACGATCCCGACCCGACGGGCGCTCTTCGTGAATGTGAGACCTACGGTCACGCCTCAATCGCTCCCCGACGCCGATTTACACGCCCCCTTCTTGAGCGGCAAGCCGGGCTGGGATCGGTCGAGGGCCTGAATTTGGCTCTTCTCGTCGAACGACAAGACGATCGCACGGGCTGGCGGAGCGGCTTCCTGGATCAGACGCTCGCCTCTCCCGATCCGGCGGCCGGGGCGGGGCGGTTCCGTTCAATCTTCGTTCGGCGTAACCGATTGCTCCTGTGCACCGAATGTAGGGAAGACTCGCGGCGTGGAGGCCCGTCGGCCGAGTGATCGACGGAGCATTTCATGAACACCGAAGCGTTGATTGCTGAACTATCCAGCGGCTTGCAGCCGGTGCCGCGCGGGGCGACGAAAATCCTTCTCCGTAAGGGGCTCATCACCGGCGCAGTGGTCGCCGGGGTCGCGGTGCTCTTCTGGCCCAGCCTTGGGCCGCGGCCCGACATCGCGACAGCTGTCATCACCCCGTCGTTCTGGATCAAGCTGCTTTACACAGCGTCGATTGCGTCCCTGGGTTTCGTGGCGCTTGACCGGCTGAGCAGGCCCGACGCGGCGAAGCTTCACTGGTCGCGGCTGCTTTGGCCCCCGGTCGCGGCGTTGGCGGCAATCGCCGCGATGCGCTGGGCCGCGGCCCCAGCCGGCGATTCCAAGGCGTTCTGGATGGGGACGAGCTGGTGGCAGTGCCCCGCTTACGTCGCCGCGCTCGCGCTGCCTGTGTTCGTCGGGTTGATGTGGGCGATGTCGCGGCTGGCACCGACACGGCTGCGGGCGGCAGGCGCGGCGGTGGGCCTCGTCTCGGGCGGCACCGGTGCGACGATCTACGCGCTGCACTGCAGCGAAAGCTCGCCGGGGTTTGTCCTGCTCTGGTACTCGCTTGGCCTTGCCGCTGCGACGTTGCTTGGCGCGGTTGCGGGTCCCCGCCTCCTGCGATGGTGAGATCGGCGGCTCCAGCCTTGTCGCTGGCACCCCGGCCGAGCCGGACGAGGCGCATTTTTCCCTCGCCCGTGTAACCTTCAACGTCCAGCTACCGAACTTCCCTTTGTGCCGGGTCGGTCTCCCCCGGGATCGAGCCCCGGCACAACATTGGGAGGTCAGCAGTGCCGCACGTCGAGATCGCGCCATTTCAGGGGTTCGGGCTTGGGCTGCGCATCCCGCACTTCCAAAACTTCCTCACCGAACCCGTCCCCGTGGATTTTATCGAGATCATCTCGGAGAACTTCATGGTCGCCGGCGGTCGCCCGCTCCATGTGCTCGACCAGGTGCGGGAACGTTGGCCCGTCGCGATGCACGGGGTTTCGATGTCGATCGGTTCGGCTGACGGGGTGCGCACGGACTATCTCACGCGGCTCAAGGCGCTCGCCGACCGAGTCCAACCTTTGTGGGTGTCGGACCATCTCAGCTGGTCGCGGGTCGAGCGCGTCAATTCGCACGACCTTCTGCCCCTGCCGTTCACCGACGAGGCGCTCGACGCCGTGTGCGCCAATATCCTCCACGTGCAGGACGTGCTCGAACGCCCGCTCGTGCTGGAGAACCCGTCGACCTACCTGACCTTCGCCGATGACCAGATGACCGAATGGGCGTTTCTTACCGAGATGACCAAGCGCACCGGCTGCTATCTCCTCCTCGACGTGAACAACATCTATGTCAGCGGCACGAACAACGGCTTCGACCCCTATGAGTATCTCGCCGGTGTCCCTACCGATCGCGTCCGCCAGATCCATCTCGCAGGCCATAGCCAGGGGCGAGAGCGCTTGATCGACACGCACGACCAGCCGGTGCCGGATCCAGTTTGGGACCTGTTCAGGCGGATCTACCCGCGATTGGGCCCGGTTGCAGCGATGATCGAACGCGACGACAACATCCCGCCGCTTGGCGAGCTGCTGTCCGAACTCGACATCGCCCGCCGGATCGCCACCGAAGCAATGGCGGTCGCGGCATGAGCCTGCTCGCCCTGCAGCGGACGTTCCTGGACTTTCTGCTCGACCAACCGACCGAGATCCCGGTTGCCGTCAACGGCGGGGCCGGGCCGGGGCTCGCCGTCTACCACAATGCCTATAGCGCTCAGCTGGTTGCCTGTCTGAAGGACAGCTACGAACGGCTTTGGGCATGGCTCGGAGACGACGCTTTCGAAGCTGCGGCGCGCCATCATATCGGCCTTCACGCCCCGACCAGCTGGACGCTGGGCGATTACGGGATCGGTTTCGCCGATACGATCGACGCCCGCTATCCCGAGGACCCGGAGGTTGCGGAAATCGCCGCGCTCGATTGGGCCCTGCGACGCGCGTTCGATGGCCCCGATGCTTCGCCATTTGATCCAGCGCGCCTCGCCGAGATCGATTGGGACGATGCCGTCATCCACTTCGTCCCAACGCTTGAACTGATACCGGTGAGGACGAATTGCGGTGCGATCTGGACGGCGATCGCGGCCAGCGATGATGTTCCCGCCGCACAGATGCTGCCCGAACCGGCCTGGGTGCGGGTGTGGCGGGTGGACCTGCAGCCGCATTTTGCGACGATCGAGCGAACGGAAAGGGACGCCATCCAGCTCGCTGCGTCCGGCGTGACCTTCGCCCGGCTGTGCGACCGGCTTGCGGAAACGAGTGGTGTGGAGGAAGCGGTCCTTGCCGCCGGGCGCTATCTGACGTCTTGGCTGCAGGACGGTTTGATCACCGACATTCAATAAAATCGAACCGCTCGCCGTTGATCGCGAGAGTCCGTCGCAGAAACCGGTTGCCAACCGGGTTGCCGCCCCGGATCGGGGACATTGTTCAATGATTTTAAGGCGAAATGGCGGAGACGGAGGGATTCGAACCCTCGGTACCAGTAAACCCGGTACGGCGGTTTAGCAAACCGCTGGTTTCAGCCACTCACCCACGTCTCCGGATCACGGCGAAGGCGGGCTATAGCCGCGCATGCGCTGCGGATCAACAGCGCGTTCGCATGTTACCTGGCCTAAAATCGACTCGGTTGGTCGCGCTCAACCGCGCGGTTCATTGTCGCGACAGGCACGATGGCGTTACGGGGGCGGATTGAGGCGTGGGGAGAAGAACGATGCGAACAGGATGGCACAGCGTCCCGAGAAGCGGGGCCGCTTTGGTGTTGGCGCTTGCTACCGCCTCCGCCCCGGTGGCGGGGCAGGTGCGCACGATCGACCCCAATCAGGCGATCGATTCCGATCTGCGCGGCCAGAACGCTCCCGCGCCCGCACAGCCGCAATATCCCGCCGCCACGCCGACCACACCCGATAGCCAACGCTACCCCGATGCCCCGCGCTATCCGGACGCCCCGCAGTCGAGCGTGCCGCTCTCGGGCCCGACCCCGACGGCAGCGCCCCCAGGCGGACAAAATGGCACCGTGCGCGATGAGCGGGCGCAGGCGGCCGCGCGCGACGGGGCCGATGCCGAATCTGCCGCGAGCCAGACCTTCCAGAAGCAGGAGTTGCTCAACGCCGCCGAGGGCACCTTCGGCAAGGGTGCGGCCGGCCTCGCCGGGATCCTGGAACGCACGCTGAAGGAACAGGGGCAGCCCAATGCCTATATCGCCGGGCGCGAAGCGTCGGGCGCGGTGGTGGTCGGCCTGCGCTATGGCAAGGGCACGATGTTCCACAAGGTCGAGGGGCAGCAGCCGGTTTATTGGACCGGGCCGTCGGTCGGCTTCGATCTCGGCGGTGATGCCAACAAGGTGTTCGTATTGGTCTACAACCTCTACGATTCGGAAGACCTGTACAAGCGCTTCCCGGCGGGCGAGGGGCGCGTCTATTTCGTCGGTGGCTTCGCCGCGACCTATTTGCGGCGCGGCAATATCGTGTTGATCCCGATCCGGCTGGGCGTCGGCTGGCGGCAGGGCGTGAACCTTGGCTATATGAAGTTCAGCCATACATCGAAGTGGTTCCCCTTCTGAGCCAGCGACCCGCCAGCGCCGCGCCGCGCACTCGAGCGGTGCTCCGCGCGGTGCTGGCTGCGGCCTATCTCGCGGCGGGGGTATTGCACGTCGCGGTGCCGGGGCCGTTTCTGTCGATAACCCCCGGCTTCGTGCCCTTTCCCAAGGCGGTGATCCTCGTCACTGGGCTGTGCGAGATTGCCGGGGCGGTGGGGCTGTTCCTGCCGCGCTGGCGGTGGTGGGCCGGGGTGATGCTGGCGCTGTATGCGGTGTGCGTCTATCCCGCCAATGTGAAACATGCGGTGGATTATATCGAACATGGCACGGGCGGATTGAGCCTGTGGTACCATGTCCCGCGTTTGCTGTTTCAGCCGGTGATCGTGTGGTGGGCGCTGTTCGCCGGCGGCGTGATCGACTGGCCTTTTCACCGGCGGAGCAGCTTCCGATGAGCGATATCGACGACACCATCATCGACACCCCCGACGGCCCGATGACCTGGGCCGCGTGGAAGAAGAAGAACCCGGTGCAGATCCCCTCGCGCCGCACCAAGGGCAAGGATTTGCCGGTGAAAGTGAAGCGCTTCACCGAGAAGTGAGCGTTCGCGCTGCGGCGGGTAAGGTTAGGGGACGGATAGCAATAGCGGCCGGACCGGCGCCTAGACACGTTCAGGAGCGCAGGAGGTCAATCGTCTGTCGCTCGAAAGCCTGCGGGTCTTGCGCCGCCGTGTGAAGCGCGTGTTCGTCCAGCGCCAAAGCAACTTCGCCGTTCGCAAGGACGAGCCCGGCATCGCAGGCTGCGGCGAGCGTGCCGAGATCGTGGAGGGCCGTGATCAGCGTCAGCCCATCATCAACCATGCTGCGCAAGACCTCCCGCACATCAAAGATCGCCACGGGGTCGAGCCAGTTGAACGGCTCATCCAGAATGACGCGCGGGTGACCGCCCGCAAAGGCGCAGGCGATCGCGACCCGCTGCCGCATTCCGGCCGAGCAATCGCCGATCCAACGGTCCAGCAGTGGGGCGAGCGCCAAGGCGAGGGACAACCGCCCCAAACGGGGGCGGACATCATCGTAGCTGCCGCCGACCAGTTCGAGAACGTCGCGGACACGCACGCTATCCGGCAGCGTATGGGCGGGCGGACAAAAACCGAAGCGCAGCGCGCGTCCGGCGCGATCCGAGGCTAGGTCCTGGCCATCGACCAGACACGATCCGGCCGCGAACGGCAGCCTGCCCGCAAGCGCGCGTAGCAAGCTGGTCTTGCCCGATCCGTTGGCACCGATGAGGCCGAACCACGATCCGCGCGCGACCCTCAGATCGACGTCCTGCACGACACGCTGTCCGCTCCGTTCAACCGCCGCCCCGGCAAGGTGGATCGCGGGGCTCATGCCAGCAGCCACGTCTTCGTGCGGGCCCGGTGTTGCAACTGCCACAGGATCGCGACGGCGAGAAACGGCAAAGCGATCGGCAGGAAATAGGCTAGAAACAGGAGCAGCCCCGCGAAGATGGAGACGATGAGATCGGCGAACCGCTTCCCGTGCAGGCAATAAGCGAGGACGCGCAGGACCAAAAGCAGCAGCACCGCGCCCGAGACCGCCGTGACGACGGCTGCGGCAACCGACCCCGCGATCAGCCAGCATCCCGGCACCGCGAGCGCGAGGAAGTACGCCATGCTCTTCCCATGATAGCCGACGATGCGCCATGGCCCATAGCCGGTGGTCGCCATGAAGCGAACGACGTCGGAATCGACGCTGGTGAGTGCTAGTGTGAGCAGCGTGGTCTCGATGCCGAGGATCGCGATCAGCGTATTCGGCGTAAGCGATCGCTCCAATAGGAGCACCACGAGCAGCGTCGAGGCGACAAGGGCACCCGCTTGCCCATGGCGCAACCATGCCCGGATTACCCGTGCCGACCCGACTCTGTCGGCCAACCTCTTTGGCACGGTGACGCCGCTCATGAGCGCGGCCAAGAGCGTTCCAGCCAAATAGCTCGCACAGCCGACGATCAGCAGCGAGGGTGCGACGACCAGCAGGACTGTGGCCAGCAGGGCGAGCGCGATGCCATGCCAAGCGGCGATATACCGTCTGCGGGTTGCTGGGCGCAGCGCGTCGACTGCGAGCAACCCGTCAAAGCCGTGGAACGCCAGACGTTTCGCGACAAGACGTTCAGCGCTGGTGCCGAGGAGGAGACCGGCACCGACTGCCGACCACGCCGCGATCGTCCAAGGCCGCTCCGCCAGCCACGATTTGATCATCGCTAATGTGATGATCAGCACGGCCACAGCGACAAGGCGGTCGTTCCATCCTGCAAACGCGGCGCGTATCGTGTTGATCGCAATGCGCCCGTCATGGCGGAACAGCCGGTTACGGTCGCTGTCGGGGGAGATCATGGCGGCAGACTAGCCTGTCAGCCCATATCTGCAATTGGGATCGTCCAACCAAGCCCCCTCACCCAAACTCCACCGCCTCGAACCGGATCGGCTCCCCAACCGCTGCGCCAGCCAGCGCGCCGTCCCACATCACGCGGTGGCCGCGGACGATGGTGCCGATCGGGCGGCCGGTCAGCTCCATGCCGGTGAAGGGCGACCAGCCGCAGCGCGAGGCGAGCCAGTCTTCGGTGATCGTCCAGCGCGCCTTCAAGTCGACCACCGAGAAATCGGCATCATAGCCGACCGCGATGCGGCCCTTGCCGACGATGCCGAACACGCGCTGCGGCCCGGCGCTGGTGAGGTCGATCACGCGGGCAAGCGTGGTGCGCCCCTCCGCCACATGGTTGAGCATCAGCGGCAGCAGCGTCTGCACGCCGGGCATGCCGCTGGGCGAGCCGGGATAGGGCTTGGCCTTTTCCTCCAGCGTGTGCGGCGCATGGTCCGAACCGAGAATGTCGGCAACGCCCTGATCGACCCAATGCCACAGCCCGTCGCGATGCGCGCCCGAGCGGATCGGCGGGTTCATCTGCGCCAGCGTGCCGAGCCGGGGATAGGCTTCCTCGCCCGCCAGCGTGAGGTGCTGCGGGGTCACCTCGCAGGTCACGATGTCCTTGTGGGCGCTCAGGAATTCCAGCTCGGCGGGGGTGGTGATGTGCAGCACATGGATGCGCCTCCGCGCCGCGCGGGCGAGCGCGACGATGCGCTTGGTGGCGAGCAGCGCGCTTTCATCGTCGCGCCACACCGGATGCGAGGACGGGTCGCCGGGGACGCGCTCGTCGGCGCGGGCGTTCATGCGGTCCTCATCCTCGGCATGGATGGCGACGCGGCGATGGCCCGAAGCGAGCACGGCGGCGAGCGAGGCGTCTTCCGACACCAGCAGATCGCCGGTCGAGGCCCCCATGAAGATTTTCACGCCTGCGGTGCCGGGCATCCGCTCCAGCTCGGCGAGATCGGCGGCATTGTGGTTGGTCGCGCCGACATAGAAAGCATGGTCGCACCACATGCGATGATGCGCGCGGGCGAGCTTGTCGGCGATCGCCTCGGCCGAATCGGTATTGGGCTTGGTGTTGGGCATTTCGAACACGGCCGTCACGCCGCCCAGCACCGCCGCGCGCGCGCCGGATTCCAGGTCTTCCTTGTGGACGAGGCCGGGTTCGCGGAAATGGACTTGCGTGTCGATGACGCCGGGCAGGATGTCGAGCCCGGTGCAGTCGATCGTCTCGCCCGCATCGCCGGCCGCGCCGATCGCGGCGATTTTCCCTGCGATCACGCCGACGCTGGTCTGCACCGGACCCGCGGGCAAATGGACGGTGCCGTTCTTCAGGAGGAGATCGAAAGTCACTGCACGCACTCCGTTCGGGCGGAATCTGTCGAAGCCCTGACCTTGATCCCCGCCCGTCGGGGATAGGCAGCCGGGCGGCACGCGCGCGGCGATGGGTGACAAAGAGTCGCGGGCTTCCTACCTGTTAGCCATGCCAGAAACCACCCTGACCGACCGAGCGCTCCTTCGTATCGCGGGCGATGACCCGCGCGGCTTCCTGCAGGGGCTTGTTACGCACGACATGGCGAGCGTGGTGCCGGGCGCGCCGCAATGGGGTGGGCTGCTGACGCCACAGGGCAAGGCGCTGTTCGATTTCATGCTGTGGGCCGAGGGCGAGGCGATCCTGGTCGATTGTGAAGCGAGCGCGGCCGAGGCGTTGGTGCGGCGCTTGTCGATGTACCGGTTGCGGCGCGCGATCACGATCGAGCGCACGGGCGGCGCGGTGCATTGGGCGCGTGAGGGCGAGCAGGGCGTGCCCGATCCGCGCCTGCCCGCGCTCGGGCGGCGCTGGATCGGCGACGCGGGCGATGCCGCGACGGGCTGGCTGGCGCACCGGCTGTCGCTGGGCGTGACCGAGGGGCAAGCCGAACTGGGCAGCGACCAGACGCTGTGGCTGGAATGCAATGCGCGCGAGCTGAACGGGGTGAGCTTCACCAAGGGCTGTTATGTCGGCCAGGAAAATACCGCGCGGATGCACCATCGCAGCAAGGTCAACCGGCGGCTGGTGGTGGCGCCGCTCGGCGAAGCGGGGGACCGCACGCGGGTGACGTATCCTGAATTGGGCCTGATGGTGGAATTGCGCCGGGTGGAGGCGCTGGGGGATGCGCTGGTGCCCGACTGGATGGCGGCGGCGCTGGCGTAGACACGAGTGTTCGCACTCGCGTGTTGCGTGTGCGAGCGGATTGTGGCCATGTCGGACGGGAGATAAGGGGCCCCGAGTGATCCACAGCGCGTCATCGATCTGCCACGCGTCCGCACGGGCGGCGGGCTGGCCCCGGACGGGGATGCACGTGCGGCCCGGCATGTGCCGCCGCTGATGGCGAGCGCGCCCGCCCCGTCGTTGCTCGACCCCGGCATCCACGCGGCGCGCTGGATCGCCGAGTATCGCGCGCGGGCGGTCAGCGGCGACGTGCTCACGGCCGATCCCGATCCGGCGTGGGCGGCGATGTTCGAGGAACTGGCGGCGGCGGCAGGGGACGATCTCGGCCTCGCGCGCGAGCGCGTGCAGCGCCATGCCGAGGATATCGGCACCGGCTTCCGCATCATTGGCGAAAGCGAGGAGCGGCCGTGGCCGCTATCGCCGGTGCCGCTGCTGATCGCCGCCGAGGAATGGCGCACGATCGAGGCGGGGATCGTGCAGCGCGCCGATCTGCTCGAAACCGTGATCGCCGATCTGTACGGCGATGCGTCGCTGGTGGCGCGCGGGCTGATTCCGGCGGCGTTGGTCGGGGGATCGCCCTTCTTCCTGCGACCGATGGCGGGGCTGGTGCCGTCGGGCGGGCATCATCTGCAGTTCATCGCGGTGGACCTCGGGCGCGGGCCGACCGGCGAATGGCGCGTGCTGGCCGATCATCTGCGCGCGCCTGCCGGGGCGGGCTATGCGCTGGAGAACCGTCTGGCGATCGCGCGGACGCTGGGCGGATTGCAGGCGCGGCTGAACGTGCAGCGCCACGCGCCCTTCTTCGCGGCGTTTCGCGACGGGCTGGCGGCGGCGTGCCGCCGGGCCGAGCCGCGCATCGGGCTGCTGACGCCCGGGCGCTACAGCGCAAGCTATGCCGAGCAGGCGCATCTGGCGCGCTATCTGGGTTTTCTGCTGGTCGAGGGCGCGGATCTCGCTGCGCTGGAGGACAAATTATATGTCCGCACGATCGGCGGGCTGAAGCGCGTCGATGCGCTGTGGCACCGCGTCGACCCGCGTTTGCTCGATCCGCTGGCGTTCGATTCGCATTCGCGCATCGGCGTTGCCGGGCTGATCGATGCGGCGGCGGCGGGCAATGTCGTTATCGCCAATGCGCCGGGCGCGGGCGTGCTCGAATCGGCGGCGTTCGGTGCGTTCCTGCCGCGCCTGGCGACGCGGCTGTTCGGCGCGGACCTGATCCTGCCCAATATCGCGACCTGGTGGTGCGGGCAGGATGACGCGCGGGCAGCGGTGATCGAGGATCTCGACCAGATGCTGATCGGCCCCGCCTTTGGCGTGGCCCCGCTCGGCCTCGGCGGCGCGGTTGCGGTGCCAGGGGCGGAGATTGTCGGAGATGCGCGCGTCGCCCTGCTCGACGACATGACGCGGCGGCCACAGGATTATGTCGGGCAGGAAATCGTCCGACTGTCGACCATGCCGGTGGTGACGGATGCGGGGCTGGCCGCGCGCCCTTTCACGCTGCGCGTCTTCGCGGCGCGCGGGGCCGATGGCGGTTGGACCGTGCTGCCGGGCGGTTTCGCGCGCATCGCCGAACATCCCGATCCGCGCGCGTCGGTGATGGGGGAGGGCTGCTGGTCCGCCGATGTCGCGATTCATGGTGGTGAAGCGGTCGCGCCGGTGTCGCTCTTGCCGCCCGCCGACACCATCCATGTGCGGCGCACCCCCGGCACCTTGCCGAGCCGCGTCGCCGACAATTTTTTCTGGCTCGGGCGCTATCTGGAGCGCGGCGAGGCGCTGCTGGCGATCATTCGCGTGATGCTGGGCAATTCGATCGATGCCGATGCCGGGGCCGCGCTTGCGCCCGAGACGGTCGGGCGGCTGGTCGGGCTGGCGGTCAATGTCGGCGCGGCACCGCACCCGCCGAGTTTGCGCCGGGCGGATCTGGCAGCCTTTGCGCGTACGGCGATGGAGGATGGCGACTGGCACAGCGTGCGGTCGATCAACCGGCTGGCGCGCGGCATCGGCCAGGGATCGCGCGACCGGCTGGCGGCGGATGTCGTGCGGCTGCTCGACGCGCCCTATCCGACCAAGGGCGGGATGCTCGATCGTGCGGGCACGCTGCAGCGCCGCTATGCCGCTTTGTCGGGGCTGTCGGCCGAACATATGGGGCGTACCGCCGCGTGGCGCTTCCACGATCTCGGGCGACGGCTGGAACGCGCGCTGACGGTAACGCGCGCGCTGCGCGTGTTCGGCATGGCGCAAGCGAGCGCCGACGATCTGTCGAGCCTGCTCGACCTTGCCGACAGCCAGATCAGCTATCGCCAGCGCTATCTGACGGGCATCGCGCGCGTGCCGGTGGTCGATCTGGTCGCGCTCGACCCCGGCAATCCGCGCTCGCTCGCTTTTCAGATCTGCCGGATCTGCGAGCATCTGGCGGCGCTGCCGGTGCTTGAGGATGACGGCATGGAAGAGCCGCAGCAGACGCAGGGCACGGTGCTGACCGCGATCGTCTCCACCGCGACCGCCGCTGGGCTCGATGCCGAGGTGCTGGGCGATGTCGAGCGGCGGCTGTTCCAATTGTCCGAGGCGATTGCGCGGCGGTACTTCCTGCAAGGGGCCGAGCCGCTGCGCGCGGCGGGGATGGTGCTGGCGTGATTGGCATGCTGCATAACCGTCACCCCGGGCTGGTCCCGGGGTCCACCGTGCGGCTATCCCAAGCCGTGTGGAACGTGCTGCTCGGTGGACCCCGGGACAAGCCCGGGGTGACGCAGGTTTGGGTTCGATGATCTACGACATCCGCCACATCACGCGCTTCGACTACGGCGCGAACGTGAAATTCGCGCGCTGCAATTTGCGGTTGAAGCCGATCCATTGGTCGGGGCAGGATCTGCTCGACTATCGGCTCACCATTTCGCCCTCGGGCCGGGTGTCGCCCGCGCGCGCCGAGGCGGGGCTCGCCAATGTGATGCGGATGGTGGTGGATGCGCCGGTGCGGCATCTGACGATCGAGAGCGTGTCGCGGATTTCGGTCGATCGTCCGGTGCCGATGCCCGCCAACGGGTCCCCCCCCTTGCGCGAGATCGCCGCCGCTGCACGCGCCAGCCGCGATCCGTCGCCCGCCGGCCCGGCCAATTATATTTTCCCCTCGCCGCTGATCCCGCTCGATCGCGACATTGCCGAGTGGTGCGCACAGGATCTCCATCCCGATCGCCCCGCGCTCGATGCCGCCATTGGCCTTGCGCAGCGCATCCAGCACGATTTTGCGTTCGATCCGCAGGCGACCCTGGTCGATACGTCGCCGCATGAGGCTTTCATGAAACGCGGCGGCGTCTGCCAGGATTTCGCGCAGATCATGATTACCGGCCTGCGCGCCGCCGGGCTGCCCGCCGCTTATGCCTCAGGCTATATTCGCACGATCCCGCCCCCGGGCCAGCCGCGGCTGGTGGGGGCCGATGCAACGCACGCCTGGGTGCTGTTGTGGTGCGGGGCGGAGCTGGGCTGGGTCGGCGTCGATCCGACCAATGGCATCTGGATGGCGGGCGACCATATCGTGATGGCGATTGGCCGCGATTATGGCGAGATCGCGCCGATCGACGGGGTTGTACTCGGCTCCAGCGCGCAGAAAATGGACGTCAGCGTCGACGTGGCCCCGCTTATCTAGGCGACGGCGTTTGCACTCGCTCCCCCGATACCCCAAATAGACGGCAATCAAGACCACATCAGCACACCGGGGACATTCGTGGCCGATCCATATGCAACGCTGGGCGTCGCGCGCACCGCGACCGATGCGGAGATCAAGAAAGCGTATCGCAAGCTCGCCAAGGAGCTGCATCCTGATCGCAACAAGGACAACCCGAAGGCGACCGATCGCTTCGGGCAGGTGACGCAGGCCTATGATCTGTTGCTCGACAAGGACAAGCGCGCGCGCTTCGATCGCGGCGAGATTGATGGCGACGGCAATCCGGCCTCGCCCTTTGGCTTTGGTGCGGGCGGCGGCAACACCGGCGGGTTCCGCCCCGGTCCGGGGGGTGCGGGCTTCCAAGCCGACGGACCCGATCTGAGCGACATTTTCGAAAACATGTTCGCGGGCAGCAGCGGGCGCGGCGGCTTTGCCGGGGGCTTTGGCGGTTTTGGGCGGCGTGAGCAGCCGAAGGGCGCAAACGTGCTGTACAAGCTCGACGTGCCGTTCGTCGATGCGGTGGCGGCCAAGCCGCAGCGCATTACGCTCGCCGACAATAAGACGATCGACCTGAAATTGCCGGCGGGCCTGGAAAGCGGCGCGCAAATGCGGCTGGCGGGCAAGGGGCAAGTGGGCCCTGGCGGCAATGGCGACGGGATCGTCACCATTAATGTGCTGCCGCATCGCTTCTTCGAACGCGTCGGCGACGATGTCCGGCTCGATCTCCCGATCAGCCTGTCGGAAGCGGTGCTGGGTGCAAGCGTACGCGTGCCGACCGCTGAGGGCGCGGTGATGTTGACCATCCCCAAGGGATCGAATTCGGGCAAGGTGCTGCGGCTGCGCGGGCGCGGGTTTCACCGTAAGGACGGCACGCGCGGCGATCAGCTCGTGACGCTGATGGTCGATCTGCCGGTCGATGACGATGCGCTGATCGAGTTCGTCGAGGGCTGGAAAGACAAGGACTTACGGAACCCGCGCGGCGGAATGGGCGTCTGACCCGTTCCAGGAGGCCGACCGCGTGAGCCACATTTCCCCCGTATCCCCCGAAGAGCGCGAAGCGCACCGAGCGGCGGGGGGCAGTGGTGTGCCGGTCGGCCGGACGCACCTTGAGCGGGTGGCTAGGCGGGCTTGGCAAGTGCTGCAGCGGGTGTTGATCGGCGTGTTTTCCGACGGCTTCATTCACGCCGGTAACCTGGCCTATCTGGCGCTGCTGACGGTGTTTCCGTTCTTCATTCTGGCGGCGGCGATCGCATCGCTGATCGGGCAAAGCGCGGAGACGCAGCGCGCGGTCGCCTCCTTCCTTCACGTCCTGCCGCCCAATGTCAGCGAGTTGCTCGCCAAGCCGATTGCCGACGTGCTGGTCGCGCGGACGGGCTCGCTTCTGTGGCTGGGAGCGATTGTCGGGCTGTGGTCGGTCGGCAGTTTCGTCGAGACGATCCGCGACATTTTCCGCCGTGCCTATGGCGTGAAGATGAGCCGACCGTTCTGGCATTACCGGCTGAGTTCGATGCTGGTCATCATCGTGTCGGTGGTGGTCGCCTTGCTGTCCTTCCTGGTGCAGGGCGTGCTGACGGCGGCAGAGCGCTTCATTTACGACGTGCTGCCGGTCGCGCGCGATGTGGCGGGCTGGGTCGGGGTGTCGCGCGCGGTGCCGGGGGTGGTGATGTTCATCGCGCTCTACATGCTGTTCTTTTCGGTCACGCCGGCCAAATATCGCCTGAGCAAATGCCCGAAATGGCCGGGCGCGCTGTTCACCAGCGCGTGGTGGGTGACGATCACTGCGTTGCTGCCGGTGATCCTGTCGCGCCTCAGCAGCTACAGCCTGACCTATGGCAGTCTGGCGGGGGTGATCGTGGCGCTGTTGTTCTTCTTTCTGGTGGGGCTTGGCATTGTCGTCGGGGCGCATTTGAACGCGGCACTGGCGGAACCCCCCGAACCGGGAGTAGAGAGCGCTCACGGAATCAAGGAGTCTATACCGGCGTGATGGAATTGATGGCAGGCAAACGCGGGCTGATCATGGGCCTCGCCAACGATCGCTCGCTCGCCTGGGGCATTGCCAAGAAGCTCAGCGAAGCGGGGGCCGAGCTTGCCTTCAGCTACCAAGGCGAGGCGATGGAGAAGCGCGTGCGGCCGCTCGCCGAGCAGCTTGGCGTCGCGCGCTTGTTCGATTGCGACGTGTCGGACATGGCTGCGCTGGATGCGACCTTTGCCGAACTGGCGAAGGAATGGCCGACGATCGACTTCGTCGTCCACGCGATCGGCTTTTCGGACAAGACGCAGCTGCGCGGGCGCTATTGCGACACGACGCTCGACAATTTCCTGATGACGATGAACATCAGCGTCTACAGCTTCACCGCAGTCGCGCAGCGCGCGGCGGCGATGATGCCCAATGGCGGATCGATGCTGACGCTCACCTATTACGGTGCCGAAAAGGTGGTGCCGCATTACAACGTGATGGGCGTGGCCAAATCGGCGTTGGAAACGAGCGTCAAATATCTCGCGGTCGATCTCGGTCGCGACAAGATCCGCGTCAATGCGATCTCGGCCGGGCCGATCACGACGCTGGCCGCCAAGGGCATCGGGGATTTCAACCTGATCCTGAAGTGGAACGAGCTCAATGCGCCGCTCAAGCGCAACGTGACGATCGAGGATGTTGGCGGCTCGGCGCTGTACCTGTTGAGCGACTTAGCGAGCGGTGTGACCGGCGAGACGCACCATGTCGATGCGGGCTATCACGTGATCGGCATGAAGGCAGAAGACGCGCCGGACATCGCGCTGGCGTAAAGCTCCCTCTCCCGTTGGGAGAGGGAAGGGGCCCGCGCCGCAGGCGTGGGAAGGGTGAGGGCGACCGCCATGATTGATCTAGCAGGCGTGGGTGTATCACCCTCACCCTCCCATGCTGCGCATGGGCCCCTCCCTCTCCCGTTGGGAGAGGGAAAGTGAGCTTTAACAGCTTCGGACACCTCTTGCGCTTCACCACCTGGGGCGAATCACACGGGCCCGCGATCGGCGCGGTGGTCGATGGGTGCCCGCCGGGGATCGCTTTGTCCGAGGCCGATGTGCAGCCGTGGCTCGACCAGCGTCGCCCCGGCACCTCGCGCTTCACCACGCAGCGGCAGGAGCCCGACCAGGTCCGCATCCTGTCGGGGGTGTTCGAGGGGCGCACGACGGGCACGCCGATCAGCCTGATGATCGAGAATGTCGATCAACGATCGAAGGATTATTCGGAAGTCGCCAAGGCCTATCGTCCCGGCCATGCCGATTATGCCTATGACGCCAAATACGGTTTCCGCGATTATCGCGGCGGCGGGCGGTCCTCGGCGCGCGAAACCGCGTCGCGCGTGGCGGCGGGTGCGGTGGCGCGGCTGGTGATCCCCGAGGTCGGCATCATCGCCTGGGTCGAGGCGATTGGCGGCGACGCGATCGACCCGGCCAATTTCGATGCCGCAGAGATTGGCCGCAACCCGTTCTTCTGCCCCGACCCGCACGCGGCGGCGCGTTGGGAGGGGCTGGTTGATGCTGCGCGCAAGGCGGGCTCTTCGCTCGGCGCGGTGGTGGCGTGTGCGGCGACCGGTGTGCCGGCGGGCTGGGGTGCGCCGCTATACGCCAAGCTCGATGCCGAGCTGGCGGCGGCGTGCATGGGCATCAATGCGGTGAAGGGCGTCGAAATCGGCGATGGCTTCGCGGCGGCGCGCTTGCGCGGCGAGGACAATGCCGATGCGATGCGACCCGGCGCGGAGGGGCCGCAATTCCTGGCCAACCATGCCGGGGGCATTGCCGGGGGCATTTCCACCGGACAGCCCGTGACGCTGCGCGTTGCGTTCAAGCCGACCAGTTCGATCCTGACTCCGGTCGAGACGATCGACCGCGACGGCACCGCCACCGAGATCATGACCAAGGGCCGACATGACCCGTGCGTTGGTATTCGTGGTGTGCCGGTGGTGGAGGCGATGGTTGCTTTAGTATTGGCGGACCATAAGCTGCTGCATCGGGGTCAATGCGGCTAAAGCGGACCAGTTGTGGTGTGCGCGGGACAAAAGGAGCGACTGATCGACTGCCAGCGCGTTGTTAAGTCCGACCCATTTGGTGGTCACTGATTTTAAAGGACCAGAACCAATGCGTATTGCAACCTTGACCGGCATTGCCGCTTTGACCCTTTCGACTGCAGCCTTGGCACAAACCACAACGCCCGCACCGGGCGCGCCAACCAGCACGGTTCCCGCGACCCCTTCGACCACGCCGGGCACACCCGCGCCGACCACGACCACTCTGGCAACGCCGACTGCGGATCCGGCCACCACTCCGGCGGACCCGATGGCCAGCCCGACCTCTACCACGCCGGATTCGACGATGACGACGCAGACTCCAACGGACTCGGCCACACCGACCACGAAAAAGTCGAAAAAGCGCCCGATGTAATCAACCGCGATACTGCGGTTTCGGATCCCGGCCTTGCGCGAGCGAGGCCGGGATTTTTTGGCTGTAGCTTTTGCGTGAAAGCGGCTTTGCCCGTACAGGCCGCGCCGACCATGACCATTTCTTTCCCGTCCGCGATCGGACTCGATTTTGGCACTACCAATTCGGTGGTCGCCCTCGCCCGTCAGCCCGGCGTGGCCGATATGCTCCAGCTCGATGGCCCGGCCGCGCCAAGCGCGGTGTTCCGCTCCGCCCTGTGCCTGTGGGAAGAAGAGGGCGAGCCGCAGGGCCTGGCGAGCGAAGCGGGGCCATGGGCGATCGAGGAATATCTCGCCTTTCCGCAAGGCAGCCGCTTCCTGCAATCGTTCAAGTCGGTCGCCGCCAATGCGAGCTTCGAATATGCCAGCGTATTCGAGCGGCGGTTTCGCTTTGAGGATCTGGGGCGTCTGTTCCTCGGTAAGATGGCGGCGCGCGCGCGCGGCGCGCTGAACGGCAAGACGTCGCGGCTGGTGGTGGGGCGTCCGGTCGAATTTGCGGGCAGTCGCCCTGACGAAGCGCTGGCGCGGACGCGCTATGATGCGATGTTCGGCCACCTCGCCGAGGAAATCCATTATGTCTACGAGCCGATCGGCGCAGCGTTCAGCTATGCATCGCGCATCACCGACCCGGCGACGATTCTGGTCGCGGATTTCGGCGGGGGCACGAGCGATTTCTCGGTCGTGCGGATCGAGGCCCCCGGAGCGGTACGCCGTTGTACCCCGCTCGGCCATGCCGGTGTCGGTGTTGCGGGTGACCGGTTCGATTTTCGCATTGTCGATCATCTCGTCATGCCGCTGCTGGGCAAGGGCGGGTCGTATCGGTCGTTCGACAAGGTGCTCGATATTCCCGGCGGCTATTTCACCGATTTCGCCGACTGGTCACGGCTGGCGCTGATGCGCAACCGCCGCACGATGGCCGAACTCGACAAGCTACGCCGTGTCGCGCTCGATCCCGAGGCGATCGGGCGGATGATCGCGATCATCGATCAGGAATTGGGCTATCAACTGTACGATGCGGTCGGTGCGCTGAAGCGTGCGTTGTCGCAGAGCGACGTGGCCGAGTTCCGCTTTGCGGGCGCGGGCCTCTCGATCGCGGCGGAGGTGCGGCGCGATGCGTTCGAGGCGTGGATCGCCCCCGACATCGCGCAGATGGAGCAAGCGGTCGACCAGGCATTGGCGCGCGCCGAAACCGACGCGAGCGCCATCGACCGTGTGTTCCTGACTGGCGGCACCTCGCTCACCCCGCGCGTGCGACGGCTGTTCGTCGAACGCTTAGGGGAGGAGCGCATCGCCGCCGGTGGCGAACTGACCTCGATCGCGCATGGCCTGGCGCTGATCGGCCAGCAGGACGATATCGCCGCCTGGGCGGCGTGACCGTCAGCGCTTGACGGTAAACGCTCCGATCCCGGCCAGCGCTATCGATCCCGTCGGCAGCGCGGGCGCGTCGAACGACAGGCGCAGGAAACGCGCCGGACGCGGGTGGTCGAAGGTCAGGCGCTGCGTGGCGAGCGCATACGCGATATTGGCAAGCTCGCCGCTGCCCGCCGCTTCCCAGTGCGTGCCATCGACACTGGTTTCGCAACGATAGTCGCGCGGCGGGGACACATCCTTGGCGATGGTGCGCGAGGGCGAGATGCTGACCCCGGCCAGCGCAACCACTTGCCCCATGTCGATCGTGACGCTGACGGGGGTGCCCGGCGTCGGGGCCGGGGTGGTCCAGCGGGTCGCGGCATCGTCGTCGAGCAGCGCTTCTGCACCCGGCGCGGTGGCAGCGACGATGTGCCAGCCCTTGGTCGACAGGATCGTCGGGTCGCTCGACCGCGCCGGGGCGACGGCGACGGGTTGAACCTGGCGGAACAACGCGATCTCGCTGATTGCCGGGCAAGCGGGCGCTTCCAGGATACGCAGCCGCAGCCGCCGCGCGGTGATGGGCGCGGGCAAGCGGATGATGCGTTGTGCGCCGATGCATTCATGCTCGGCGAACGTTTTCCATACGCCGTCCACCTCGGCATCGACCGCGAAGCGCGTGACGCGCACGCCAAGCGGCAGATATTCGCGGATGCGGATCAGGTCGAAGCTGCGCGTCGGCGGCAGATCGAGCGTCAGCGACGGGGTCTGGTCGGCATCGGGCGTCGACCAATAGCTGTCGCGATTGCCATCGAGCACGCGCGCGGCGCTGAACGCCGCCCCGCGCTCAGCACTGGCATGGGCGACCGCGCCCTTGGCGAGATCATGGGCATAGGTCGCGGCTTGCGCATCGCCGAACGAGCGCAGCACCGCGACATCGGTATCGGCCAGGCGGCCGCGCCGGTCGGGCGGCAGGTTGAGGTTGAGATTGGTGCCGCGCCCGACCGATTCATCGAACAGCTTGAGCAAGCGCTCGGGCGTCTTGACCTTGGCGTCCTCATCGGCGTGGTAGAACCAGCCGGGGCGGATCGACACGTCGGTTTCGGCGGGCCACCACAGGGCAGCGCCGCGCACGCCGCTATTGCCCTCGGACTGGACATAAGGGTGGTTGGGCATGGTCGGCCAGCACGGATCGCCCGCCACGCCATCCTCATTGCCGACCCAGCGGATTTCGGCACCGAGCGGATCGAAGGTGCAGGCCATGGGCTGATATTTGTGGACCAAAGCGATCGTGGTCGGCCAGTCGTAATAAGCCGGGGCATCGATCTTTCGCGTCTCGCGCGCGCCGCCATAATAGCCGTCGCCGCCATTGGCCCCGTCGAACCAGAATTCGAACAATTCGCCATAGCGCGTGCACAGCTCGACGATCTGCTTGCGGAAATAGTCGAGATAGGCCGGGCGGCCATAGTCTGGATGATGCCGGTCCCAGGGCGAGAGATAGAGGCCGAAGGCGAGGCCGGCGCGGCGGGTGGCCGCTGCCATCTCGCCGACGATGTCGCCCTTGCCGTTCTTGTACGGCGTGTTGCGGATGCAGCGTTCGGTCAGCAGCGTCGGCCACAGGCAGAAACCGTCATGATGCTTGGCGGTGAGGATGATGCCGGTCATCCCCGCAGCCTTCGCCGCGCCTACGATCTGGTCGGGCGAGAAATCGGTCGGGTTGAACAGTTTCGGGTCTTCATCGCCATAGCCCCATTCCTTGTCGGTGAAGGTGTTGATGGAGAAATGGACGAAGGCATATTGCTGGCGCGTGTGCCAGGCGAGCTGGCGCGGCGAGGGGGTCGCGCCCCATGGCTTTGGCGCACCGCTGGGCGCGGTCTTGGCCAAAGCGGGCGTGGCAAGCGTGGGCAGAGCGGTGGCGGCAAGGCCGGAGGCGATCACGCCGCGGCGCGAGGGATGGGTCATCTGGGGCTCCGGGATCAGGCCGAATGGCCGAAGGATGGCGGGCGATCGGCGCGTGCGGCACCGAAGCTGGGGTTGGGCGTGGCCGACATGGTGAAGCGCAGCGTGCCGCCGCCGCTCAGCGTGCGGTGGTCGATCCAGCTCTTGCTCCACGGCTTGCCGTTCCACGTGACGGCCGCGACGTAGGGCGTGTCGGCGCGGTTGCCGGGTGCTTCGATTGTGAGGGTACGGCCCGTGCCGACGCGCACCGTCGCGCGTTCGAACAAGGGCGAGCCGAACACATAGGCCGCCTCGACCGGGTCGACCGGATAGAAACCGAGCGCCGAGAAGACGAACCACGCGCTCATCTGGCCGCAATCGTCGTTGCCGATGATGCCGTCGGGCGCGTTGCGGTACATTTCGGTGCACAAACGTCGCACCATCGCCTGCGTCTTCCACGGCTGGCCGACATAGGCATAGAGATAGGCGGCGTGCTGGTCGGGTTCGTTGCCATGCGCATATTGGCCGACCAGCCCGGAAATGTCGGGCGGGGCATTGTCGGGCAGCGTCGAGGGGGCGGAGAAGAAGGCGTCGAGCTTGGCCGCGAACGCGGCATCGCCGCCGACATACGCGATCCGGCCATAGAGGTCGTGTTGGTTGAGGAAGGTGGCCTGCCAGCCATTGGCCTCCGTATAATCGCGCCACCACGGCTTTGGCATATGGCCGAGTTGGACCGGGTCATAGGGCGTCCACCATGTGCCATCGGCGAAGCGCGGGCGGGCGAAACCGGTGTCGCGGTCGATGACATTGCGCCAATTGCCCGACCGCTTGAGCAGCCGGTCGGCATCGGCGCTGGCCCCGGCGGCGCGGGCGAGGTGTGAGGAGGCCCAATCGTCATAGGCATATTCCTGCGTGCGGCTGACGCTTTCGAACACCTGGTCGGCCGGGACATAGCCCATCTTGTCATAGGCTTCGCGACCGAGACTATTGTCCTTGTCGGGCGCCTTGAAATCGAAGCTGCGCCTGGCGATGGCGGGCCAGGCGGCCGCATAATCGGCGGGGATGCCCTTGGCTTGCGCCTCGGCCAGCGGGACGACGCCGTGCCAGCCGATCATCGTGCCGGTTTCCTTGCCCTGCAACGGCCACACCAACGGGCCGTAGGGCGATTGCTGGGTCTGGCGAATGAGGTCGTCGATCAGGCTCTTGGTCCGGTCGGGCGCAACCAGCGTCAATAGCGGGTGCAACGCGCGATAGGTATCCCATAGCGACCAGGTGCTGTAGGCGGCACCGCCCCGCGGCACGGTGTGGACCTGTCCGTCGAGGCCGACATAGCGTCCATCGACATCCGAGAAGAGCGTGGGGGCAAGCTGCGCGTGATAGAGCGCCGAGGCCATGATGGTACGCTGGTCGGTGCTGCCGCCCTCGACCTGCACCACGCCGAGCGCCTCCGCCCAACGCTGACGAGCGGCACCGAGCGTGCGGTCAAAGTCCCAATGCGGTGCTTCGGCGGCGAGGTTGGCGCGCGCGCCCGCGACATCGACGCCCGAGATGCCACAGCGCAGCAGGATTGGAGCCGCCCCGGCGTCGTTCCAGTGCAGCGCCATTTTCAGACGCTTGCCGGAGACCTGCGTGGTGCCCGCAGGTTGCTCGGCATCGCCATCGCCGTAGAAGGTGACGCGGTCGGGCCGCCGCGCGCATTGCAGCGCAAAGTGGATGCGCCGCCCCTTGGCCCAGCGGAACACGCGGCGGCTGCCGGTGATGGTGCCGTCCGCGTCGATCGACAGGCTCGCCTCATCGACCAAGGGCGCATGGTCCGAGGTGTCGAGGATGAGGTGCGACAGATCGATCAGCACATGCCCCGGCCCCTTAGGATAGGTATAGCGGTGCCAGCCGGTGCGATCGGTCGTGGTCAGTTCGGCGTGCACGCCCGATTCGAGCGTGACGCGATAGGAGCCGGGCTCGGCGATTTCGTTGGAATAGCGCTGGCGATAGCCCGCATCGGGGTTGTCGAGCGGTCCGGCTATGAGCTTGACCGGCCCGGTGCTCGGCACGACCAGCACGTCGAGCATGTCGCCGATCCCGGTGCCCGACAAATGCGTGTGGCTGAAGCCCATGATCGAGCTGTCGCCATGGTGATAGCCCGAACAGGTTGCCCAGCGCTCGACATCGGTATCGGGGCCGAGCTGGACCATGCCGAAGGGCAAGGTCGGGCCGGGATAGGTATGGCCGTCGCCGCCGGTGCCGACGAACAGATTGGGAGCGGTCGCGGTCGGGCGTGCGTCGAGCCGCCACGGCACCGCGCTGGCGAACAAGGCAAGGGTAGAGCTGCTGAGCAGGGTACGGCGATCAATGGTCACAGCGTGTCTTCCAGCAAGGCAGGGCGGGTATTGGCGAGGCGCACGATCAATTCCCCGAACAGGCCATTGGCCCAGGCGAACCACGCTCGGGTGAATTTGCGAGCGTCGTCCTGATCGAAGGTTTCGTGGATGAAGCCGGTATCGGCATCGGTCTCGCGCACCGTCTTGAGGCAGGCGCGGATCACTGCGGGGTCGTCGCTCGACAGCGCGCGCACGATCAGCGACATCGGCCAGATCTGGCGCAATCCGGCATGCGGGCCGCCAATGCCTTCGCCGGCTTGCCCCTTGAAGAAATAAGGGTTGTCCGGGCCCCAGGCAGCGGCCTGGGTGCGCTGCCACAGCGGATCGCTCTGGGCGACGCAGCCGAGATAGGCGAGGCCGGAGAGCGAGGGGACGTTGGCATCGTCCATGAAGATCGCATTGCCGAAGCCGTCAACCTCATAAGCCCATACTTCGCGCCCGTCGCGCAGCCGCATCCGGCCATATTGGGCAAGCGCGCGCTCGACCTCGGCAGCGAGCGCGGTGGCGTCCTGCGCGAGCGCGGTATCGCCGCGCGCGCCCTGCGCCACCACCGCCAGCTCGCGCAAAGCGCCGACCGCGAACAAATTGGCGGGGATGAGGTACGGGTAGAGACACGCATCGTCCGACGGGCGGAAGCCGCAATGGATCAGCCCGACCGGGCGCGAGGGATTGCCATAGCCGTCGAGCGGCTGGGTTTCGGTATTGCGATCGGATTCGCGTAGGAAGCGGTAGGGGCCGGGGCCATGCTTGCGCTGCTGTTCGCGGAAGGTGGCGATGCTGAGCCGCGCCGCCGCCGCCCAGCGCGCGTCGAACGGCGCGGGATCTTTCGTCGCCTGCCAATAGCCGTGCGCGAGCCGCATCGGATAGCAGAGCGAATCGATCTCCCATTTGCGCTCGGCGACGCCGGGCTTCATCTCGGTCTTGTCGTGCTGTGCCCAGCCGAGATTGGTCTTGGCCGACGGATCTTCCATGAAGGCATTGGCATAAGGGTCGATCAGGATCGAGCGCGCCTGTCGCGCGATCAGCCCGTGAAACAGCGTGCGCAAAGCGGGATCGTCGCGGACGAGATGGAGATAGGGCGCGAGCTGCGCCGAGGAATCGCGCAGCCACAGGCAGGGGATGTCGCCGGTGATGACGAACGCATCTGGCGCGCCGTCGACCGTGCTCATCCGCACCGTGGTGTCGAGCGTGTTGGGATAGCAATTGGCGAACATCCAGCGCAGCTTGGGGTCGCCGATCTTGGCCGAGACGCGCGCGATCTCGCGCTCGACCGCGCGGCTGGTGAACAGCCGTTCCTTGACCGGCGGGCGCTTGCTGGGGAGTGGCGCTGCGGCGAGCGCGGGCGAGGCGGCGAGCGCGGCCCCCGCCGCACTGCCGACGATGGCCTCACGCCTGGTCAGGATCATTTGGGCAACTCCTGCCGCGTGCCGGTGATCGTCAGGTCGATCCAGCTGCCGGGCGCGCTGCCTGGCTGGCCGCCGCCGACGAACAGGCGGTAAGCGCCGGGCTCGATCGCGCGCGTGCCGTCACGCGCGACCAGGCTGAGGCTGCGCGGATCGAGCGTGAAGCTGGCGTCGCCCGCCTTGCCGCGCGCGATCGCCAGCCGTTTGAAGCCGACCAACTGGCGCTGGAGCACCGGCGTGGTGAAGCCAGCCCCCTTGGTGGCCGGCGGGACGAGATAGGCCTGCACGACCTCTTCACCGTCGCGCGCGCCGACATTGGCGACGCGCACGTGCACCGTCGCGCTTTGCCCGGCGGCGACGGTGATCGCATTGGTCGGGGCGGTATACGCGAAGCGGGTGTAGCTGAGGCCGTACCCGAAGCCCCACAGCGGCGTGCCGGTGAAGTAGCGATAGGTGCGCTCCTTCATGCCGTAATCGACAAAGGCGGGCAGGTCGGTGGTGTGGGCGTAGAAGGTGACGGGCAAGCGTCCCGAGGGATTGTTGCGCCCGGCGAGCGTCTCGGCGATTGCGGTGCCGCCAGACTCTCCCGGATACCAGGCGGCGAGGATCGCGTCGGCATCGGTGGGATCGAGCGCGACGGCGCTGCCGCTGGTCAGCACCAGCACCAGCGGCTTGCCGGTCGCCTTGAGCGCGGCGATCAGGCGTTGCTGGGCGTGCGGCAGCGCGATGTCGGTGCGGTCGCCGCCGACAAAGCCGGGCACGCTGACCGAGAGCGCTTCACCCTCCAGATCGGGCGAGAGGCCGACCGAGACGACCACCACGTCGGCGGCCTTGGCGGCGGCCACGGCCTCGGCGATCAGCGGTTCGGCGGGGGGCAGCCACAACAACCGCACGCCTTCATCGTCGCTGACATGGTCGAGTTCGAGCTTGAACGGCACGGCCTGGCCGTCGCTGTCGAAGTTTACTTCGATGCGCACCTTCTTGATTTCTCCTTCGGCGAGTTGCTTGCCGTCGATCCACAGCCGCGCGGCATCGTGCGATTTGCAATATTTCCAGCAGGCGGGGACATCAAGGACGAGGCGATAGGCACCGGGGCCAGGAGGCGCGAGTTCGCCGGTCCAGCGCGCGCTCCACTGTGCCCCGAGACCAGGGGCCGGGACCGCGCGGTTGATGTCGTGATCGATATGGCGCTCGACGCGCGTGACGACGGGCGTGCCGCTGGTGCCGGGGACCGCAAAATATTCGGCTTGCAGCCCCGGCGCGCCATTCCAGCGCAAGGCGGTTTCGGGGACGAGCACGGGCGCGCCATCGGCGAGCACCGAGCCTTGCGCGTAGCGGACATTATCCGTGCCAAATTGCTGGCGAAGGCCTTCGAGCGGGGTGATCGGGGTGCGAGCTGTGCCGTGGTAATTGCCCTGCAGCACGCCAATGTCATCGGCATCCGCCCCGATCAGCGCGACGCGGGTTCCGGCCTTGAGCGGAAGCCGGTTGCCGTCATTCTTGAGCAGCACGATCGCCTTGCGCGCTGCCTCCAGCGCGACGGCGTGGTGTTCGGGCGTGCCGATGTCGCTGGGCGAAATGCGCGACCACGGGCTGGTTGCGCCATAAACGATGCCGAGCGCCTTGCGCGCGGCCATCGCGCGGTCGAACGCGGTGTCGATGTCCTGACTGGTGATCAGGCCGCGCTGGAGCGCTTCGGGTAGCGCCGCATAGGTGGTGCCGCAATTGAGGTCGGTCCCGCCCTTGAGCGAGGCCGCCGCAGCCCCTGCCGCGTCGAGCCGGTAATGGTGGAACAGGTGGACATTGGCGATGGCGTCGCAATCCGAGACGGTAAAGCCGGCAAAGCCCCAATCATGACGCAGCCGATCGACCATCAGCGGCGCATTGGCGCAGGCGGGGACACCGTGGATGGCGTTATAGGCGCACATCAGCGACTGCGCCTTGCCCTCGGTCACCGCGAGGCGGAAGGCGGGGAGGTAGGTCGCTTCCAGATCCTGCGGCGACGGGTCGACATCGAAACCGTCGCGCCCGGCCTCGGGACCGCTATGGACGGCGAGATGCTTGGGCGTGGCGATGACCTTTGGGTGCTTCGGGTCCGGCCCTTGCAGTCCGGTGATGAAGGCGACACCGAGATGGCCGGTGAGATAGGGATCCTCGCCATAGGTCTCTTGCCCGCGGCCCCAGCGCGGATCACGGAAGATGTTGATGTTGGGCGACCAGATCGTCAGCCCCTGATAGATCTTGCGATCGGCCGAAACCGGTTGCGCGTTGAACTTGGCGCGCGCTTCGGTGGCGACGACATCGCCGATGCGGTTGAGCAACGGCGCGTCCCACGTCGCCGCCATGCCGATCGCCTGCGGGAACACCGTGGCATAGCCATTGCGCGCGAGACCGTGCAGGCCTTCATTCCACCAGTCATACGCCGGCAGACCGGCGGCGGGATCGGCGGGCGCGCTGCTTTGCAGCTGGGCCGCCTTTTGCGCGGTGGTCAGCGTTTCGGGGGCGGGAGCAACTTGCGCAGCCTCGGCGGCGAGCAACATCCAGATCATCGACGGGATCCCAGCGAACGGAGGGTTAGGGCGGCGGCAAGCGCCGTGGGCGACGCGGTGGACGTCACGGTGATGGTGCGGCTTTCGCCCGGCAACAGGTCGAAGCCGTTATCGGAGGGATGCGCGCCGATCTGGCCGAAGTCGAGCATGACCGCGCGGGCGAGCGCTGTGCTTTGGATGGTGACGCTCTTGCCACTCCACGTCGCGGTCAGGCCGGGATCGGGATAGTGCATCGTCTTGGGCACGCCGCGCTCGATGATGGCGCGGCTGACCACGGCGTCACCGACCAGCAATTCGGCGACGGCATAGCTGTTGGCGGGATCGGCCCCGGCGAACACCGTCGCATCGTCGAGCTTGGCGACATCGGTGGCGGACAAAGCGGGCATGCTTGCCGCCGCGCCTTGTTCGCTAAGCGGCTTGCCCGCCATGTCGAACGCGCGGACGCGCCAGCGTGCCGCGATCGGCGTGGTCGCATCCGACACCAAGGCGATGCGCGTGGCTGTGTCCTTATGTTCGGCGACGATCACCTGCGGCGCGAAGAAACGGCGAGCGGCATAATGGAGCAGCTTCCAGCGCCCGTCATAATCGATGCTCGACCAGGAGATGGACGGCCACACGTCGTTCAACTGCCAATAGAGCGACCCCATCGTCACCGGGCGGCACGAACGGTGGTGGAGGGCGGCGAGTGCGATCGCTTCGGCCTGGTTGACCTGGCTGAGATAGACGAAGTCGGCAATGTCCTTGGGCTCGCCGAGCCGGTCGCGAATGTACATCAACAGCCGTTCATTGCCTTCCCCGGCGAGGAACTTCTGATGCACCTTCAGCACCGGGCTTTCGGGGGTGAGCGGGCCGTTGCCAGCAAAGGCGCGCACCGTCGCCATGTCGGGCATCGCCTGGAAGCCATATTCGGACATGAAGCGCGGGCACGCGTCGAGATAGCGCTCGACCGGCTTGGAGCCCGACCACACATCCCAGAAATGGCGGTCGCCCGACGCATCGGTATCGACCGGGCCTTCATAATCGGTCGAGGGCGAACCCGGCCAATAAGGCGTGCCGGGCGAGCGCGTCAGCACCGCATCGCGCAGCACACGATCGAACAGCACCGCCATGCCAGCGCCGATGCGTTCCTGCTCGTCGGCGCCAACCGCCTTTTTGAAGGCCTTGCGGTCGCCCCAATTCTCCCAGCCCGACAGCACTTCATTGCCGCCCGACCACAGAACGATCGAGGGATGGTTGCCGAGCCGCTCGACCTGTTGCTCCGCCTCGATGCGGACATTCTCGCGATAGGCGGCATCAGGCGGGGTGACGGCACCGCCGAACATGAAATCCTGCCACACCATCAGGCCCATTTCGTCGGCCATGTCGTAAAAGGCATCGTCGAGATAATAGCCGCCGCCCCAGATGCGCAGCATGTTCATATTGGCGTCGCGCGCGGCGGTGAGCAGCGGGCGCATCGAGGCTGGGGTGACGCGGGCCGGGAAGCTGTCGAATGGGATGACGTTCGCGCCCTTGGCGAAGATCGGGATGCCGTTGACGCGAAAGCCCATTGCGCCGCCGCCACGGATCAGCTCGACCGAGCGCAAGCCGATGCGGCGCTCGGCAGTGTCGGTTGCCTCGCCATTCTGGTTGAGCGTCGCGGTGACGCGGTAGAGCGGTTGCGCGCCATAACCGACCGGTTGCCAGCGCTGCGGGTTGGCGACGGTGATCGGCACCGACACGGCGTTGGTGCCGGCTGCCAGCGTCACTTGCTGCACGACATGCTGCTGCGATCCGTCGGGCGCGGTCAGCGTGACGCGGACGTTGGCGACAGTCTCGCGATCGGCCTGGAGGACGGCCTTGGCCGACAGGCGCGCCTCGCTATCGTTCAGCGAATCCTGGTCGACGCGCAGCGTGTCGATGCGCGCCTCGTCCCAGGCTTCCAGCCGCACCGGACGCCATGGACCTACGTTGAGGATGCGTGGGCCCCAATCCCAGCCGTAATTGTATTTGGGCTTGCGGATATAAGGCGAGGTCTGGCGGCCCTTGGGTTCGTCGCCAAAGGCCGAGTCATACTCGCCCGGCAGCGAAGCCTTTTGCGCCAGCACCATCGGTTGCAGCGTCTTGATTGGCGCGGCGAAGGTGATGAGGATTTCGTTGGCGCCAAGGTTGAGCAGCGGCTTGATATCGGTCCGCCAACGGCGATGGGCATTGTCGGCGACGATTGCGGGGCGGCCGTTGACCGTGACGGTGGCGAAGGTGTCGAGCCCGTCGAACACCAGATCGAGATGATCGCGCGCGAGCATTGCGGGCGTTACTTGCAGCGTGCGGCGATATTGCCAGTCGCTGCGCCCGACCCATTGGATCTCCCCTTCGTTGGTGGCGAGGAAAGGATCGGGCACGCGGTGGCGCGCGATCAGATCCTGCTGGATGCTGCCGGGCACGTGCGCCGGGAACCAGCGCGTCTGTTCCTTGTGCGCGGTGACCGCAGCGCTGTTCGACGGGGCGATGCGCGCTTGCCAGCCATCGTCGAGCGCGGTGGCGGTGCGCGGTGCGGCGGCGAGCGGTGCGGCCGCTCCCGTCAGCAATGCAGCGACGATTGCGGCGCGCAACGAGGTGTGCATCAGCGGCGCTCGGTCAGTTGGACCGATGCTACGGCGTAATAAGGATCGGAGGTCGGCGAGGTGAACTGGAAGCACAGGTCGCGGTCCCCGCTCATCTGCGGCAAGGCTCCCTTGAACGTCATCTTGGTAGGAGATGCTGCGGGATCAGGGAGCGGGAAGGTCGCAACTACGACGGGCTTTGGGGCGTCCTTGTCGGGCGCGCCCTTGCGGCCTCCTTGGCACCCGGCGAGCACGACCAATTCGCCATGCGCGGTTACGTTATAGGGCTCGCGCACCGCCGAAGCTTCGTGCGCCAGGCCGTAATGGCGCGCCAGCCGCGCGACTTCGATCGTGAAACCGCCGGCCACGTCCAGCGGGGCCGCCGGATAGGCGCTGCACGTGTCGAACAGGTTGATGTTGAAAGCAGGACCGTTGCTTTCGGCATCAGCGGTCAGCGACACGCGCAGCCCCAGCGCGCCGCGCGGGCACGACACCAGGTCGGAGGCGTTGCGGTAGAGCAAGGCGCTGCGGCTCGTCGCGAAATCGCGGATGCGCGCGGTGGCGATGCCGTCTGTGTCAAAAGCGGCGGCCTTGATCGTCGCGCCTGGGACAAGGCTGAGCAGTGCTGCATAAACGGGCGAGCGTGCCGTCGGCGCGGTGCCGTCCAGCGTATAGCGGATCGTGCCGACCGGGACTTGCGTAGCGAGCGCAACCGTCACTTTATTTGCCCGCAGCGCATCGCCGCGCGCGCCTTGCAGGGCGTAGGTTACAGCAAAGGCGCTGTCGGCCACCTCGATCCCACCGCGCCGCCAGCGCGCCGCCTGCGGGGCAAGGCGTGTGGCGAAGCTCGTGAAATCGCGCGGCGCGTTCGACCAGGTGTTTTCGGCCAGCGCCGCCGCACGCGGGAAGATCGCGTGCTGGACTTGATACGGCGTGACGAGATATTCGCTCCACGCATTCACCTGCGCGCCGAGCACATGCTTCGCGCGGTCGGCATCGATGCCCTTGGGTAGCGGATCATAAGCGTAGACATCGGCCAGCGTCTGGATCGACAAACGGCCGGGTGGTTCGTCGCGCTGGTCGCTTTGCAGGCTGTCGACGTACAGCGTCGGTGCCGGGGTCAGCACGACATCGTGTCCGGCATTGGCGGCATCGACCGCGCCCTTTTCGCCGCGCCACGACATCACCGAGGCCGAAGGCGGCAGTCCGCCTTCGAGGATTTCGTCCCAGCCGATCAGCCGCCGCCCCTTGCTGGCGAGATAGCGGCCGAATTCGTCGATCAGCCAGCTTTGCAGCGCATTTTCGGTCTTGAGCCCGAGCTTGGCCATCTGCGCCTGGACTTCGGGCGAGCGTTCCCACTGATCCTTGACCGCTTCGTCACCGCCGAGATGGATGAAGCTGCCGGGGAACACCGCCATCAGTTCATCGAGCACGTTCTCGACAAAGGCGACGCCCTTGGGGCCGGGGTTGAGCAGATAGGGATTGACCCCCCAATCGTGCGATACGACCGGACGATCCCCGAACACGCCGATCTCAGGATAGGCCGCGACCAGCGCCTGCGCATGGCCGGGCAGATCGATTTCGGGGACGATCGTGATGCCGCGTTCGGCGGCATAGCGGACCAGATCGCGCAGTTCGGCCTGGGTGTAGAAACCGCCAACGCGCGTGGTCGGGGCGGGGCCGCCGGTGCTTGGCGGCGCGCGGAACGCGCCGATTTCGGTGAGCTTGGGATAGCGTTTCACCTCGAAGCGCCAGCCCTGGTCGTCGGTCAGGTGGAGATGGAGTACGTTCAACTTCACCGCCGTCATTTGATCGACGATCTGGTAAAGCGAGGGCAACGGCTGAAAATGCCGCGCGACATCGACCATCACGCCGCGCCAGGCGAAGCGCGGCGCGTCGCTGATATCGACGCCGGGGACGGTGACGGGTTTGCCGAACGCCTGATCGGGGCTGAGCAATTGCGCCAGCGTCATCGCGCCATAGACGAAACCGCCGCGCGCCGAAGCCGCGATCCGGATGCCGCTCGCATCGGCGGTCAGGCGATAGGCTTCTGCGCCGACAATCGCTGGATCGCGCACGAAGCGGATCGCCGCTCCGTCGCTGGCGGTATGCAGGGCGAGCCCGCGCGTGGTGGCGACTTGCGCGATCAGCAGGCGCGCGGCGGCTTCGGCTTCGGCATCGCCGTTGGGCACGGCGACGCCCGCGCCATTGGCGATGGTGATGCTGTCGGCCGTGCGCGTGATCTTGGCGGGAAGCGGGAGTAATGGGAGCGTAGATGGCGTGGTTTGCGCCGTCGCCGATGCGGTGATCAGCAGCGAGGACAGCATTCCGAGCGTAGCACCGCACCGCCGAAAATTGCGCTCCGCGGTGCCGCGCTGCTTGCTTTGCATCATAAAATCTCCCTGCCGCCGCTCTGGCGTATCTTTGGCTCGAAGTGTAACCAATATAAGTCCACTTGCAAGCGGACCGGATAACGGTTTTTGATATAAAACTGCGGGATCGACCGGTGCGGCATTCGTGCGAAGCATACCAATATGAAATCGCAACAATCCCGATTGCTCACCTGCCACGCTTTGATTAGGCTGGCTGCTCACACAGCGACGCACGCACGAGACGGGGCGTATCACGTCGCGGCGAAAGGGATGGGCATTGGCGTTTTCGCAACAGATCGGACAGTTTCGCGAAGGCAATCCGGCACCGCTCTACCTGCAGCTTCAGCACCTCATCCGCGAGGCTATCGCGCACGATGTGCTGGCGCAAGACGATGCGATTCCGGCGGAGCGCGACCTGGCCGTCGAATATGATATTTCGCGGATCACCGTGCGCAAGGCGATTGGCGGGCTGGTCGAGGAAGGGTTGCTGACGCGCCGACGCGGTGCAGGCACCTTCGTCACCGGGCGCGTGGAAAAGAGCTTTTCCAAGCTGTCGTCCTTTTCCGAAGACATGGCGGCGCGCGGCAAGACCGCGTCGAGCAGCTGGATCAGCCGGGCGGCGGGCACGGTCGACCCCGACGAAGCGATGTCGCTGGGGCTGTCGCCGGGGACACCGGTCTATCGCTTTCACCGGATTCGCTATGCCGATGACCAGCCGATGGCACTCGAATTCTCGACCATCGCCGGTTACTGCCTGCCCGGCATCAGCGCGGTCGAGGACTCGCTCTATACCGCGCTCGACAAGGCTGGCAGCCGCCCGGTGCGCGCGCTGCAGCGGTTGCGCGCGGTGCCGTTCGGGCCCGAACATGCCAAGATGCTGGGCGTCAGCGCCGGGCATCCGGGCTTGCTGATCGAGCGGCGTGGCTTCCTGAAAGATGGCCGTGCGGCCGAATTTACGCGGTCTTATTATCGCGGTGACGCCTACGACTTCGTCGCCGAACTGTCCGACCTGTAGGCGCGTTCGCGCGCCGACCTTTCCTCCCCGGAGTGTTGCCATGAACCGTCGCCAGCTTCTGCTCGCCAGCGCGGGCGCTAGTGCCTTGCGCGCCGTTCCGGCCGTCGCCGCCGCCGCAGCGCCGCAAACGGCCGATGGGTTTCCGATGCCGCGTCCCGAAAACAGCCTGCCGCCGCGGCCCGTCCGCCAGGACCCGGCGCGGACGCTGCTCGAGCTTGGCTGGCGCTTTCATGAAGGCGATATCGCAGCACCCGCACCGGCGGGCCATGCCGAGACCTATCTTTCCGCGATGGCCGGGAATGCGATCGGTGCGGCGGCGGTGCTGTATGACGATAGCGACTGGGCGGCAGTGCGCGTGCCGCATGATTGGGCGGCGGCGCAGCCCTTCGTCGAGAGCGCGAACATCTCGCAAGGCTATCGACCGCGCGGGATCGGCTGGTATCGCCGCACGCTGCTGCTCGATCCCGCCGATCGCGGCAAGACGATCGAGCTGCATTTCGACGGCATCGCCACCAATGCGACGATCTGGGTGAATGGCAGCGTCGTCGCGCATAGCTGGTCGGGTTATGCCAGCGTCTATGCCGACATCACGCCGTTTGCGACCTTTGGCGACGAACCCAATGTCATCGCGATCCGGGTCGATGCCAGTGCCTGGGAAGGCTGGTGGTATGAAGGGGCGGGGCTGTATCGCCACGCCTGGCTGGTGCGGCGCGCGCCGGTCGCGATCATCAGCGATGGCGTCTATTGCGATCCGCGTCGCGATGTCGCGGGCCGCTGGCAGGTGCCCGTCGTCGCGACGCTGGCCAATAGCGAGCGCGCCGCAGCGACGGTGACGGTCGAAGCGACGCTGTTCGACCCCGAGGGCCATGCGGTCGAGCGCGCGAGCGTTGCGGCGACGGTGCCGGTGCTGGAGCAGGCCGACGCCAGGCTGACGCTCGACATTGGCGATGCGCGGTTGTGGTCGGTGGAAACGCCGACGCTCTACACGCTGCGCGTGCAGGTGCTGCGCGACGGGGGCGTGGTGGATGTGCGGCAGATCCCGATCGGCTTCCGCACGATCCGCTTCGATGCCGAGCGCGGCTTTTTCCTCAATGAGCGGCCGGTGAAGATCAAAGGGGTGTGTATCCATCAGGATCACGCCGGGGTCGGCACCGCCATGCCCGATGCCTTGCTCTATTGGCGGCTGCAGCGGCTGAAGGCGATGGGCTGCAACGCGGTGCGCATGTCGTCCAACGCGCCGACCGCCGAACTGCTCGACTATTGCGACCGGATGGGGTTGCTGGTGATGGACGAGAACCGCCATTTCAACCCATCGCCCGACTATATGGCCCAGCTCGAATGGCTGGTGCGGCGCGACCGCAACCACCCCAGCGTGATCATCTGGACGCTGTGGAACGAGGAACCGCTGAAATCGACACCGCAAGGCGTCGAAATGACGCGGCGGATGGTGGCGGTGCTGAAGCGGCTCGATGACGCGCGGCCAGTGACGGTCGCGATGAACGGCGCGTTCAACGATCCGGTCAACACCTCGACCGAAGTCGATGTCACCGGGTTCAATTATTATCAGGACCAATATGACGTCTATCATCGGCTGGTTCCGACCAAGCCGATCATCAGCACCGAGGACACCAGCGCGTATCAGACGCGCGGCGCATTCGAGAGCGACCCCAAGGCGCATATCGCGACGTCCTATGACCGCGAAGCAGCGGGCTGGGGGGCACCGCACGGGCCGAGCTGGAAGATGATCGCCGACCGGCCGTTCGTGGCTGGCGGGTTCGTATGGACCGGCTTCGATTATCATGGCGAGCCGACGCCGTATGAATGGCCGACGATCTCGAGCTTCTTCGGCATTCTGGACCTGTGCGGTTTCCCGAAGACCGCCTTCGGCCTGCGCAGCGCGCAATGGATCGACGATGCGCCGGTCCTGAGCCTCGCGCCGCATTGGACGTGGCCGGGGCGTGAGGGGCACGGCATCGATGTCGTGGTGATGAGCAATGCCGAACAGGTGACGCTCAGCCTGAACGGGCGCGAGTTGGGCACGCAAGCCGTTGACCGGTTCCTGGGGAACAGGTGGAAAGTGCCCTATGCGCCGGGCCGGATCGAGGCGGTGGCGCGGCGCGGCGGGCGGATCGTCGCGCGCGCGGTGCAGGAGACGGCGGGGCGACCGGTTGCGCTGCGCCTGACGCCTGCGCGCAGCGTGATGGCGGGCGATGGCGAGGATGTGCAGCCGGTGACGGTCGATGCGGTCGATGCAAAGGGGCGGCACGTGCCGACCGCCAATCTGCCGGTGCGCTTCACGGTCGCGGGCGCGGCGATCATCGGGCTCGGCAATGGCGACCCCAACAGCCATGAGCCTGAGCAATCGCCGCCCGACCATGGCGCGCGCTCGTTGTTCAATGGCCTGGCGCAAGTTATCGTGCGCGCGGAGACCGGGCGTGGGCGGATTGTGATGACGGCGCAGGCGGACGGCCTGGCCCCGGCGCGGCTGACGATCGACCGGCTGGCGATCGATCCGCCCGGCCAGGTTCCAGCGATCTCGCCGCAGCAGCGCATCGCGCAGTGGCGGCGCTCGGCGGCGTTCGACGCGCGGCCCTCGCCCGATCTTGCGCCGAGCGACGGCGATAACAATAGCTGGGCGTTCGTGCGCAGCGGGACGCCGACGCCGGTCGAAACGGGTGGGCGCTGGCGCGTCTATCGCGCGGCGATCACGCCGTGGCGCGCGGTGGCGGCGGGGGGCGGGATGCTCCGCTTTGCCGCGATCGGCGGGCGTGCGGAACTGTGGGTCGATGGGCAGCGCCTCGCGGACAAGGCCGATGGCGCAGCGGGGCCGTTGACCGCGCGCGTGCCCGCCGGGGCGGGCGCGCGCCGGATCGCGCTGTTGATCGAGGCGGATGCCGGCGCGGAGTCGGGGATTTTGGGGCCGGTTACGCTGGCGGCGGGGTAGGGTTACCTTCCCCCGTTCGTTTCGAGCGAAGTCGAGAAACCTGGCACAGCGCTTGTGGCTGTTTCTCGACTACGCTCGAAACGAACGGGTAGCGCGCGTCGGGCCGGTGGCTCAGGCGGTGATCAGCCGGCCGAGCGTGGTTTCGTCGCCGAGCAGATGCAGCAGGCCCGGTGCGGGGCGTGCGACCGCGTGCAGGTTGAGCGCGTCGAGCGCCGCTTGGTCAGCCTTGGCCACGTCGCGCAGCGTGATCCGCAGCCGCCCGAAATAGCGCGCGCTGTCTGCAATATTGTCCGCGCCGCCCAGCGCCGCGAGCAGGGGCGCGGCGAGGGTTAGCGTGGGCTCAGCGGTCGGCGTGGCGGCGACCGGTGCGGTGACAGCACCGCCGCCCAGCGCCAGCGCATCGCGGATCTCGACCGAGACGACATCGGCGATCGGCCCCAGCACGACTTGCAGCGCGGTCGCCGAGGGGCGGATGATGCCGCGCGCGCCGAGTGCCTTGAGCGCGGCGTCATCGACCAGCGCCTGATCGCGCACCACCAGCCGCAGCCGCGTCGTGCAGGCACCGACGGTGGTGAGATTGCCCCCGCCGCCAAGCGCCTGCGCAAAGGCCGCACCACGCCCGCCTGCGACGACTGGGGAGGATGTCGCAGGGGTGTCGCTGAGCGGCTCACGGCCGGGGGTCGGCAAGTCCATCCGTTTGATGAAGAAACGGAAGATGCCGTAATAGAGCAGGAAATAGACCGCGCCGACCGGCAGCAGCAGCAGCGGGCGCGTCGCCTTGCCGTAGTTCAGCACGTAATCGAACAAACCGGCGGAAAAGCCGAAGCCGAGCTTGACGCCGAGCAGGTCCATCAGCGCCATCGACAGGCCGGTGAGCGCGGCATGGATGCCGAACAGCACCGGTGCCAGGAACATGAAGCTGAATTCGATCGGCTCGGTGACGCCGGTGAGCGCGGACGTGAGCGCGAGGCTGAACAGCATCCCGCCGACCGCCTTGCGCCGATCGGGTGCGGCGGCGTGGTACATGGCGAGGCAAGCGGCGGGCAGGCCGAACATCATCACCGGGAAGAACCCGGCCATGAAGCTTCCGGCGCTGGGATCGCCCGCGAAGAAACGGCGCAGATCGCCGGTGGTGCCGTGCCAGTCGCCGACGACGAACCAGGCGACGTTGTTGAGGATGTGGTGCAGCCCGGTCACCAGCAGCAGCCGGTTGAGCAGGCCGAACACGAACAGCCCCGGCGCGCCTGCGCTGGTCGCCGCGGTGCTCAGTGCATCGATGCCATTGCTGATCGACTGGAAGCCAAGCCCGACGACGAGCGCGAGCGCGAGGCCGGCCAGACCGCTGACGATCGGCACGAAGCGGCGACCGCCGAAGAAAGCGAGATATTCGGGCAGCTTGATCGCCGAGAAGCGATTGTAGAACAGGCCGCCGACCAGCCCCGACAGAATGCCGATCGGCACGTCGAGCCGCGCCATGACCTTGGCTTTCCACGCCGCTGTCGCCAGGTCGACCGAGGGGCCGGTAAAGCCTGCGATCGCTTCGGGGGGGACGGTCAGCAGCGTCTTGCCGGCTTCGGTCGTGACCAGGAAGCAGGTGACACCGGCGAGGCACGCCGCGCCATTGCCATCGCGCGCGAAGCCGGTGGCGACACCGATCGCGAACAGCAAGCCGAGATGGTCGAAGATCGCTTGCCCCGCCGCGCCGATAAAGGGCAGGCCGCCGGGGATGAGATCGGGCTGGCCGAGCCGCATCAGCAGCCCTGCGATCGGCAGTACCGCGATCGGCAGCATCAGCGCGCGGCCGAGCGGCTGGAGCGCCCCCAGGATCGATTTCATGCCGACATCTCCTTGGTCGCGAAGCTTCGGGCGAGGGCGCGCACCTCGGCGGCGGAGGTGCAGGCGAGCGCGGCGGCGGCATGATCCCGGCAGGCCGCGAGCGTGACGTCCGACACCAGCGCCTTGATCGTCGGCACCATCACCGGCGCAGTCGACAATTCGGTGACGCCGAGCCCGAGCAGGATCGGCACGGCGAGCGGATCGGAGGCGAGACCGCCGCACACGCCGGTCCAGCGACCGTGCGCGGCACCGCCGCGACAGGTTTCGCCGATCAGCCGCAGCACGGCGGGGTGGAGGCCGTCGAGCGCGCTTGCGACTGCCGGATTGGCGCGGTCCATCGCCAGCGTATATTGCGTCAGGTCATTGGTGCCGACCGACAGGAAATCGGCCTCGCGCGCCAGCAGATCGGCGGTGACGGCGGCGGCGGGGGTTTCGACCATGATGCCGAGCTGCACCGCCGTGGTGATGCCGAGTTCCGCGCACAGCCGGTCGAGCAGTGCGCGGACGCGGCGCAGTTCCTCGATCTGGGCGACCATCGGCAGCATGATCTTGCATTGGCCGGTGGGCTGTACGCTGAGGATCGCGCGCAGTTGCTCTTCGAGCAAGGCGGGGTGGGCCAGGCCGACGCGGATGCCGCGCAGGCCCAGTGCCGGATTTTCCTCGCCCGCGATCGGCAGATAGGGGGCGGGTTTGTCGCCGCCAATGTCGAGTAGGCGCACGATCAGCGGGCGACCTTCCAGCGCATCGGCGATTGCCTGATATTCGGCGGCCTGTTCGGCGACCGATGGCGCGGTGTCGCGTTCGAGGAACAGGAATTCGGTACGCAGCAAGCCGCAGCCCTCGGCACCATTGGCTACGGCAGGGGCGGCTTCGGCAGCGGAACCGAGATTGGCGACGACTTCGATGCGCGTGCCGTCGGCGGTGTGGCAGGGGGTGCCCGCCCGCGCGAGCGCGCTCGCGCGGCGTGCGGCGGCCTTGGCTTGCGCCGCCTCGGCTTCCGCCAGCTGGGTGGCGGAGGGGGCGGTGTGGAGCAGGCCGTTGCTCGCATCGAGAATGACGCGGGTGTCGTCGGCGATATCCAGCACGTCGGGGCCGATCGCGACCAGCGCAGGTAAGCCCATGGAGGCAGCGAGGATCGCGACATGCGAGGTCGGACCACCCTTGGCGATGCACAGGCCGGCCAGGCCCTCGGCCGAGCCGATCAGATCGGACGGCATCAGGTCTTCGGCAATCAGGATCGTGCCTGCTGGGTAAAGCTGCGTGCTCGTCGCTACTCCCAAAAGGTGCGCGAGCAACTGGCGTTCGAGATCGCGCAGATCGTCGGCGCGTTCGGCGAGATGCGTGTCGCCCCCGGCGCGCAGCGCATCGGCTTGCGGGCGGATTGCCGCGCGCCAGGCAAAGCCAGCGCTCTCGCCGCGCGCAATTCCGGCGCGAGTCGCGTCGATCAGGGCCGGGTCGTCCAGCAACGCGGCGTGGGCCTCCAAAATAGCACGCGTCGGGCCGTGTGCCGTGGCGGCCTGACGTGTCATCTCGGCCGCAAGCGCGGCATGAGCGGCGGTGAAGGCGGCTTGTTCTTGCGCCACGCCGCTGCCCATCGGCAACACTTCGGGGTCGATCGCGCGGTGATGCCGCACTGGGCCGATCGCAAGACCGGGGGCCGCCGTCACGCCGACAAGTGCGCCTTCGGGCACATCGGCATTACGCGGCGCGATCGGTGGCGGCGCGGCAGGCGCGGGCGCTTCGTCCATGCCGCCGGAGATCAGCGCGACCAGCGCATCGAGCGCAGCGGTGCCGTCGCTGCCCTGCGCGGCCAGCGTGATCGTGTCGCCATGCCCAATGCCGAGTGCAAGTAGCCCGGTCGGGCTGAGCGCCGATGCAGTGCGCGCGTCCTTGCCGATCGTAATCGAGGCACCGAAGGCGCGGGCGCAGGCGGCAATGCGGGCGGCCGGGCGGGCGTGGATGCCGTGGGGCAGGTCGATGCGCAGTATGCGGCTTTCGGTGGCCGCATCGATGTCGGCGGATTCGCCCGTCGTGCCCTCAGCCGAAGCGACTTCGTGCACCATCATCAGCGGTGCACCGACGAGGATCGGGCCAACGCTCGCACGGTTGGTAATCTGATAGCCCTCGCTCTCGACGAGCAAGATCGGCGTGATCACGGCAGGGGCTTCACGCACCAGCAGATCGAGATCGAAGTCGATCAGTGCGTCGCCCGTAGCGACTCGGTCCCCGGCGCGCACATGCGGGGTGAAGCCGCGCCCGCCCAGCCCGACGGTATCGATGCCGAGGTGGATCAGGATTTGCGCGCCGTTTTCAGCTTCGATCGTCAGCGCATGGCCGGTCGACTGCACGCTGACGATGCGCCCGGCGCAAGGCGCATAGAGGCAGTCGCCCGTCGGATCGATCGCCAGCCCGTCGCCCAGCATCCGCCCGGCAAACACCGCATCGGGGACATCGTCCAGCGCAGTGACCCAGCCTTGTAACGGTGCGGACAGCACGATCGACGCCATGGTTTCTCCTCAAACGGGGCAGGGACGCGCAGGGCGCGAGAGGTCAGGCAGGAACGGGCTCGGACCGCGCCGTTGCCGCAAGGTCTCCGCCAACAATGGTAGCGGTCGGGTGGAAGGCGGCGTCGAGCTGTACCCAGTCGGCGCGCTTGCCTGGTACGATCACCCCGCGATCCCGCGACAGGCCGAGGAAGGCGGCCGGATGGGTCGCCGCCATCGCCGCTGCGCGCTCGGGCGCGATGCCGAGCCGTGTGATCGTGTTGCGCACCGCGCGCGCCATGTCGAGATCCGACCCGGCCAGTGTGCCGTCGGCCCCGAGGCAGCGACCGCCCTCGACATGGATCGGGCGGCCCTGCAGCAGGAAGGTGGTTTCGGCGGTGTTGACGCACGGCATCGCGTCGGTGACCAGCATCATGCGATCCGCCGGGCGCGCGCGCAGCGCGATGCGCAGCGCGGCATCATCGACATGGAAACCATCGACGATCAACCCGCAATAGACCGACTGGTTGTCCAGTGCCGCGCCAACCGCGCCGGGCGCGCGCTGAATGAGCGGCGACATGGCGTTGAACAAATGGGTGACCCCGGTCACACCGGCGGCGAACCCCGCCGTCGCTTCGGCATAGGTCGCGTTGCTGTGACCGAGGCTGACGAGCACGTCGGCGCGTGCCAACGCCGCGATACGGTCGGCGGGCACCAGTTCGGGCGCGATCGTGACCATAACGCGACCGCGACGTGGCCGCATCAGCAACGCCATCAGCGTATCGTCGAGCGTTACGAAGCGCGCGGCATCGTGAATCCCTTTGCGCGCGACGTTGATCACCGGGCCTTCGATATGAACGCCGACGACACCCGGTACGCCCGCCGCGATCGCGGCGTCGGTCGCTTCCAGCGCCTCGCCGATGACCAATGCCGAATCGCTGATCAGCGTCGGCAGGAAGGCGGTGGTGCCATAGGGACGATGCGCCGCACCGATCGCTGCGATCCCGTCGACGGTCGGTTCGTCGTTGAACAACACGCCGCCGCCGCCGTTGACCTGGGTGTCGATGAAGCCGGGCATCACCCAGCCCCCGTCAAGATCGACCGCGCCGGGGGTGGCCCGGTCCATGATCGCGACGATGACACCAGCCTCGACGTCGATCGTTGCGGCGGACAGGATTCCGCGCGGCGTGACGATATGGCCGTTTACGAAAGCATGAGACGTCATAGCGTACGGGTAACCTTGCTGAGATGACTCGGCGCGTCGGGATTGTACCCGCGCGCGCGCGAAAGCGCATCGGCCATGCGATAGAAGCTCTGGATCATCAGGATCGGCTCGATCGCGGGGTTGGCGGCGAGCGCGGGCGGGGTGCCCGCCCCGTCGGCGCGCGCGTCGGCCAGACTGACGATCGCACCGCGCGCGGCAAATTCCGCCGCAACCGCGCGGACGTCATCGCCGATGACATCGGAGGTGGCGAAGGCGACGATCGGAAAGCCGCTACCGACAATTGCCATCGGGCCGTGGCGCACCTCGGCCGAGCTGAAGGCTTCAGCATGAAGCCCGCAGGTTTCCTTTAGCTTCAACGCCGCTTCCTGCGCGACCGCGAGGCCAAGCCCGCGCCCAATGACGAACAGGTTGGTCGCCTCCTGCAGGCTCGCGCCGACGCCGCTCCAGTCCAGCGCCCAGGACCGTGCCAGCGCATCGGGCAAGCCCGCTACGGCGCGGCGCAGCGTGTCGTCCTCGGTCCACTCCGCCACCAAGGCGGCAAGCGCGGCTAACGACGCGATGTAGGATTTGGTCGCAGCGACCGACCGCTCGACCCCGGCCGACAGCGCGATCACCGTATCGGCGGTTTCGGCGAGCGGGGAGGTGGCGTCGTTGACCAGGGCGACGACATGCGCGCCCGCCGCCTTTTGCGCGGCCACGGTGGCGAGCAAGTCCGGGCTGCGCCCGCTTTGCGAGATGGCAATGCACAGCGCATGGCCCTGTACGGCGGGCGCGGCATAGACCGAGGCGACCGACGGTGCGGCCGACGCCACCGGAATGCCGGTGCGCGTCTCGATCAGATATTTGCCATAGGTGGCGGCGTGATCGGATGATCCGCGCGCGCAGGTCACGATAACCGCAGGCGGGGCTGCGCGCAGCTTCGCACCGAGCGCGGCGAAGGCCGGCCCATTGGCGGCGAGCATGCGGGCGACGGCGGCACCGGCCTCCGCCGCTTCCTGGAACATCAGCGTCGGGCCCGAAACGGGCGGAACGGTCGTGGATATGGTATCGTGCATGGCTGGTCCGATTGCTATCTCAACCGGGATAGGTTTTATATTGGTATTACTCAAGCTGCAAAATGCACCAGTTGCGCGAGCGCCGCGACGCGATCGGCATCGGTATCACCGTCCTGCGCCGCGATGAAGCCGAAGCGGCGTTCCGGAACATCCGGCGCGATCTCGCGCGTGGCGCGGCAGGATGCGTGGAGTTCGGCAATGCCGGTCGCCAACAAGGCGGGCGCGGTCTCGACCGTCACGCCGCTGCCCGCGAGGATGATGATCCGCCCCGCCGCCTGCCTGTGCAAGGCGGCGAGCGTTGCCACACCGTCGATCGCGCGCGGCTGCCCGCCCGAGGTCAGGATGCGATCGAACCCCAAGGCCACCGCCTGCTCGAGCGCGGCGAGCGGATCGGGCACCAGATCGAACGCGCGGTGCAAGGTGAGCGATAGCGGCGCACCGCGTTGCTGCCCGAGCGTTCGGGCATGCTCGATCCAGCGCGCGAGCGCAGCGGTATCGAGCTGCCGGTCGGCGGCGCTCGCGCCGATCACGACACCGGCAAGCCCGGCCTCGGCGGCGGCGCGAATGTCGTCGGCAATCAGCGCTTGCTCGGCGGCATCATGGATAAAGCCGCCCGCGCGGGGCCGCGCCAGCAGATGCACGGGCAGAGGCACTGCAGCTGCCGCGCGGATCAGCGAACCCGGCGGGGTCAGCCCGCCGACCGACAGCGCCGCGCACACCTCGATCCGGTCGGCTCCGCCGCGAACCGCCGCCTCCAGTCCCGCAATCGTTTCGACGCAGACTTCGAGCATTCTGCCGGTTGTGGTCACGCCTGGAATAGCGACGCTCCTTTATGTACCACAGTACGCCCTGCCATGTCGGTGACGGCATAGGTGAAGCCCGGCAACAGGCAGAACGCGCCGACATTGCCGTGCGGATCTAGCGCAAGGAACCCGACCTGTACGCCGCGAATGGCGTCGCCGCGAAGCTTGGCAATATGCTTCACCACCTCCTCGCACGCCTCCTGCGGGGAGCGTCCAGCGCGCATCGACGCGATCACGCGGGCAGTTCCCGCAATGCGCGTCACCTCCTCGCCCAATCCGGTCGACGTCGCGCCGCCAACGCCCGCTTCGACGAACAGGCCGCTGCCGACCTGCGGCGAATCGCCGACGCGGCCGCGCATCTTGAACGCCATGCCGGAGGTTGTGCAGGCACCGGCGAGCCGCCCGCTGGCGTCGCGCGCGAGCAGCCCGATCGTGTCATGGTCGAGTGCGCCGCCGGGCGTGCGGGTGGTACGGTTCTCGCTATTCGCCTCGGGTTGGTAATGCGCGGTCTTGAGCCATTCGCGCCACGCCTTTTCCGATTCGGGGGTCAGCAATTTACAATAAGGAAAGCCCTGATCCTTGGCGAAGCGGGTCGCGCCTTCGCCGACCAAAAGCGTGTGCGGGGTCTTTTCCATCACGCGGCGCGCGACCGAAATCGCATGCATGGTATCTTCGAGCGCGGCGACCGCGCCGACCCGGCCCGTATCGTCCATGATGACCGCGTCGAGCGTGACGTGCCCGTCACGATCCGGATAGCCGCTATAGCCGACCGAATGGTTGTTTGGGTCGGCTTCAGGGACCATCGCCCCGGCTTCGACCGCGTCGAGCAACGATCCGCCGCTGGCCAGCTTCGCAAAAGCAGCGTCGTTTGCGGCCGCGCCAAAGTCCCAGGTGGAGACAATTTGCGCGGCAGGGCCGGACGTTATGTCGGCCAAAGCTTTGGCGGCGGGCAATGCGCCGGCGGCAACGCCCATCATGGCGAGCAAGGATCTTCTACTGGTCATGGTCACCCCGGTTCATTCTTTATGTACGATCATGACATGGGCGCATAAAATGTCAAAATAGGTTTGGTGTGGTATCAATTAGGTATTGACGGTTTGCCAATTTGAATAGAACCTCTTGTCACGGTGCCGTAACGCAAAACGCGGGCGGCATGTGTAATTAGGGGAAATTTTTCATGATGCTCCGTCACTCTGTATCCTTTGCTGCGCTGGGCGCGGCGCTGGCTTTCGCCGCGCCTGCGATGGCGCAACAGGCCACCGCCGACGATCACGTCTCGAAACCGGATGCAGCCGATACGACGCCCGCAGACGGCGATATTCTGGTAACCGGGACGCGCATTTTGCGTCCGAACATCGCATCGGCCGCGCCGATCACCACGGTGACCGCGCAGGACATCAAGGCGCAGTCGCCAACCAATATCGAAGAAGTGCTGAACCGCCTCCCGCAGATCGCGCCTGACAGCCAGCAAAATTACCAGGATTCAGACGGTCGCCAGCGCATCAAGCTGCGCAGCCTCGGCTTTGAGCGCACGCTGGTGCTGGTCGACGGCAAGCGTTTGGGTACGCAGAATGGTGAGGATGCGGGGATTATCCCGGTCTCGCTGATCGATCGCGTCGACGTGCTGACCGGCGGTGCCTCGTCGGTCTATGGCTCGGACGCGGTTGCAGGCGTCGTGAACTTCGTTCTCAAGCCCGATTTCAAGGGCATCCGGATCGACGGCAATTACAATTTCTACAACCACCAGAACCGCGCGAACATCGTCACGCAGCAAGCGCAGGCGTCGAGCTTCCCGACCAATACCGGGATGGTCAATGACGGTGGCCGCGCCGATGTGACGTTGACCGCCGGTACTTCGCTGTTTGGCGACAAACTGAAAGTGTCCGGTTTCGTCAATTATAAGCATCAGGATCTGGTGCCGTACGACGCGCGATCGACCTCGGCCTGCCAATTGGTGCAGACCGGCACCGATGGCCCGCTCAGCTGCTCGTTGTCGTCCTATTCGGTCAGCGGTTACATCTCGCCGCGCTCGGGGGCCAATAACGGGACGGCTTATGTCAACAATCCGGACGGCACGCGCACCTTCGTTCCCTATGGCGCGGGTGCGGGCAATGCGGCCAACCCCTATGATGGCTATTCGTACCAGCGCGCCTTCACCCGGGTGAACGCCGGTGGATTCGCGACGCTGAAGCTCTCGCCCGCGGCGGAAATTTACGGGTCGGGCATCTGGTTCCGCGATAAGTCGACCAACCGCTTCCCGACCCGCGTGTTTGCTGCCGCCAATTACGGGTCGGACCCGTATCAGGTGAACTGCAACAACCCGTTCCTGTCGGCGTCGCAGGCATCCGCGATTTGCGGGGCTGCGGCCGGAACCGCGACGCTCGCGCCGATCGATGTGCGCTATCGCTTCAATGTGCCGTATCTGACCGACACCTATATCAATAGCGCCATTCGCGCGACGGGCGGTGTTCGCGGCAAGATCGGCGATGCGTGGACCTATGACGTTGGCGGCGTCTACGCGCGCAACCAGCAGGATTACATGCCCGCCTCGCTGCCGCAATTTGCCAACGTCAACCGCTCGCTCAACGTGGTCAACGTCAATGGCACGCCGACCTGCGCCTCGGTCGTCGATGGGACCGACAAGAATTGCGTACCGTTCGATGCGTTCAAGGCGGGGAACAGCAACCAGGCGCTGGTCAATTATCTGTATAGCGGTCTCGCGACCGAGAAGCAGACCACCGTTGGCATTCTGTACGATGTGCAGGCCAACGTGACCGGCGACCTCGGCAAATATGGCATCAAGTCCCCCTTCGCCGATCAGGGTCTCGCCTTTGCGGCGGGTGTGGAATATCGCGAGGATCGTCAGTTCTCGACCGCGAATGCGGCATTCCGGGCCGACAATGGCGGATCGGATTCCGACCTCCGCCAACATGTCTGGGAAGGCAATATCGAGCTTCAGGCACCCTTGGTTCAGCACAAGCCCTTCATCGAAGAGCTTCAGGTGAATGCCGCCGGGCGTCTGTCCAAATACAGCTCCAACCCCGACAAATTCACGACGTGGAAGCTGGAAGGGTTGTACGCGCCGGTTCGCGACATCGTGTTCCGCGCCTCCTTCAACAAGGCGCAGCGCGCGCCGACCGTGGTGGAAGCGTATCAGGCCAGCAACATCAGCTATTCGCGTCAGGGTGGGTCGCAGAACGATTTCTGCGCACCCGTGCCGCGTCAGATTGCTGACCCGGCCAATCCGGGCAAGACCATCACCACCACCGCGCCGCTCGCTTCGCGGGAGGTGTGCCGTGCGACTGGCCTGTCCGATTCGCTGTATGGAAGCGCAACGCTGCTGTGCCCGAACGACCAATGCACGGTCCGTTCGGGTGGCTTCACCGCAGCGCCCGAAACGGCCTATACCCAGACCTATGGCATCATCTTGAAGCCGCGCTTCGTCAAAGGCTTGGTGTTCTCGGTCGATCGCTATCGGATCAAGATCAACAACTCGCTCGGCTATAATGACGATAGCTATTACACCGATGGCTGCCTGCGTTCGAACGGGGATCCGTTCTTCTGCTCGGGCATCGTGCGCGCCGCCAACGGCACGCTCTATGCTGCGGCCGGCACCAACCCGACCAGCGGCTTCATCCGCGCCGGCACGACCAATTATTATTTCTCGATCGCGCGCGGTTGGGACTTCCAGTCGCAATATGCGCTGGGTCTGGGCAAGGTTGGCCGGATGGATCTGAGCTTCAACGGCTCGCTGACCACCTTTGCCGGTGGCCAGGATTCGCCGCTGCAGCCCGAGCGCAATTGCGCGGGCTATTACGGCAATGGCTGTGGCCAGTTGCTGCCGAAGTGGAGCCACGCCCTGCGCGCGACCTATGTCACGCCGGATGATGGCTTCAACGCCTCGTTCAACTGGCGCTATGTCGGGTCGCTCACCAGCGCCAACAATTCGGGCGATCCGGCGATCGGCGGCACGCCTGACCGGGTGCAGAAGACCTTCGGCTATATCGCCCCGGTCAGCTACTTCGATCTCGCGCTGACGTTCAACATTGCCAAGCGCTACAGCCTGCGCCTGATCGCGAACAACCTGCTCGACAAGGCCCCGCCGATCCTGGCGAATTCGTACAATATCAGCCTGGCGCGCAACAACACGATCCCGGCGCGCTATGACAGCCTGGGTCGCAACCTCGCGGTTGGCTTCACGGCGAACTTCTGAACGATCCTCGGAGGGAGCCCTGTGGTGCTCCCTCCGCTCTTTCGATCGATCACCCCAACCGCAGCGCCAGCGCCGCAAGCGTCACCAGCAGGATCGGGATGGTGAGCGTGACACCCACCCGAAAATAATAGCCCCAGCCGATCCGCACATCCTTTTGCCCAAGCACGTGCAGCCACAACAGGGTGGCGAGCGAACCGATCGGGGTAATCTTGGGCCCCAGATCGCAGCCGATAACGTTGGCGTAGATCATCGCCTGCCGGACCGCGCCGGTCGCGTGCGTGGCGTCGATCGACAACGCCCCCACCAATACGGTTGGCATGTTGTTCATAACCGAGGACAAGATTGCGGCGAGCAACCCGGTGCCGAAGGTGGCACCCCACACCCCGCCTTGCGCGGCGTGATCAAGCGCGGTGGCGATATAGCCGGTCAGTCCGGCATTCTTCAGGCCGAACACGACCAGATACATACCGAGCGAAAACACCACGACTTGCCACGGTGCACCGCGGATGACCGCGCCGGTTTGGATCACATGGCCGCGCCCGGCGATGACGATCAGCACCAGCGCGGCGAGCGCGGCGGTGGCGCTGATCGGGACACCGATCGGGTCGAGCAGAAAGAAGCCGACGAGCAGCATCGCCAGCACCACCCACCCGGCGCGAAAGGTCGCCGCGTCGCGGATCGCATCTGCGGGTTTGCGCAATTGGGTGACATCATAGTCCGCCGGAATATCGCGACGGAAGAACAGCAGCAGCGCCCCGAGCGTCGCGGCGATCGCGGCGAGATCGACCGGCACCATCACCAGCGCATAGTCCGCAAAGCCGAGCTTGAAGAAGTCGGCCGAAACGATGTTGACGAGGTTGGAAACGACCAGCGGCAGACTGGCGGTATCGGCGATGAAGCCCGCCGCCATGACGAACGCCAGCGTCGCCTTGGTTCCGTAACCCAATGCGCGCAGCATCGCGAGCACGATCGGCGTCAGGATCAGCGCCGCGCCATCGTTGGCAAAGAGCGAGGATACCGCCGCACCCAGCAGCACCACCAGCGCGAACAGCCTTTTGCCGTTGCCGCCGCCCCAGCGTGCGACGTGCAACGCCGCCCATTCGAAGAAACCGGCGGCATCGAGGATCAAGCTGATCAGGATGATCGCGACGAACGCGCCCGTCGCATTCCACACGATATTCCATACCACCGGGATGTCGGCGAGGGTGATCGCGCCTGCCAGCAACGCGACGATGGCACCGCCCATCGCGCTCCAGCCAATGCCAAGCCCGCGCGGTTGCCAGATGACGAGCGTAATCGTCGCGAGAAAGATCAGAACGGCGGTGAGCATCAGCCGACGCGCTGGCCGTGCGCGTCGATTACTTGCTCGCCATCTTCCTTGGTGAACGCCCCTTGTTGCGGCGCAGGCAGCAAATCGAGCACCAACTCGGACGGGCGGCAGAGCTTCACGCCGAGCGGCGACACCACCAGCGGGCGGTTGATCAGGATCGGATGCGCCATCATCGCATCGACCAGCGCGGCGTCGCTCAGGCTCTCATCGTCCAGGCCAAGCTCGGCATAGGGCGTGCCCTTTTCGCGCAGCAGATCGCGCGGGCGCATTCCGGCGCGGTCGATCAACTGCTCCAGCAGCGCGCGCGATGGCGGCGTCTTGAGATATTCGACGACGTGCGGCTCGATCCCTGCGTTGCGGATCATCGCCAGCGTGTTGCGCGACGTGCCGCAGGCCGGATTGTGATAGACGATGATATCGGTGGCGATCGGGTCGGTCATGCGTGTCCCTCCTTAGTACAGCGGCTGCGCAGCACGGTGTCGGCGAGCTGCCCGCAAATCTCCGGATTGCCGTCGCAGCAATCCTCCATGAGATATTCGAGTAAGCGCGCCATGCTGTCGTGCCGCGCGGAATAGATGACCGAACGCCCATCGCGGCGACTCGATACCAATTGGGCGTGCGACAGAATCTGGAGATTGGTCGACAAGCTATTGGCGGGAACGTCCAGCCGCCGCGAGATCTCGCCCGCCGCGAGCCCTTCGGGACCGGCCTGGACCAGCATGCGGAACACGCTGAGCCGCCCGGCATGGGCGAGCGCGGACAACGCGGAGACGGCGGTATATATTTCCATAGTTCTACTATAATAGAATTATGGAGTGATGCAAGGGCCTGCTATGGCGCTCCGTCATCCGGGGCGGTGCCCGGATGACGGAGCTGGTGCTCAGAAGCGGGCGCGGACGCCACCGTAAACCGCGCGGCCCGGATTGGCGAAGCTGAACACGTCCTCATAATGCGCGTTGTTGAGGTTCTCGATCCGGCCGAACAGCGCGAAGTGCTTGGTCAGCTTCACGTCGCCATTGAGGTTGAGCAGCACATAATCGTGCAGCCGTACCGTGACCGGAACATAGGATGGATCGGTAAACGCCACGTCGCTGGTATCGCCATTGTAGCGCGCGACGGCGGTAAAGCCGAAGCGATCGTGCGGCGCGCGCCACCCGAGCGCGACGCTGGCGATATGGCTCGGGCGGCGCACTTCCTCCATGCCATTCTCGCGCGCGTGGAGATAGGTATAGGCCGCGTCGATCCGCCACGCGGTGCCGATGCGGGCGTTGAGGAACGCCTCGACGCCGTGTTGGCGTGATTTGGTGGTGCGGTTGGCGGGTGTGGCGACGAAATTGGGTGCCGGATAGGTGGTGTAGATCTCATCCGACAAACGGCTGTCGAAATAGGTCGCGCCGATCAGCACATGGCCGTCGACGAAACTCTGCTCGATCCCGGCTTCCCAGCCCTCGGAGCGTTCCGGCTTCAGGCCCGGATTGCCGATGAAGCGCCCGTCGCTATAGCCGTAGAGTTCATAAAACCCCGGATTTTTCACGCCCGATCCCGCCGCTGCGCGAACCCGCGTACCGCTGTCGAAGCGATAGCTGCCCTGCACGCGATAGGTGGTGGTGTCCTGGAAGCGGTTGTTGAGGTCCTGCCGCAGCGACGCGCCGAACGCCGCATGCTCGCCCAGCGTCAGGTCATATTGTCCGACGATGCCGACATTGTCGACTTGCCGCCGCCCGGTGAAGGCAAAGCCGGTCGGATCGGTATTGCGATAGCGTTCGCGTTCGATATCGACCGCGACGGTAAACTGATGGCGCAGCGCGCCCTGGTTGAGCTTGAGCGTCGATTCATACGAGCCCTTAAGCCGCTGACCCGTGTCGCCATAGGTGCGCGCGGTCGCACCATAGCCATTGCGCGTGGTATCGGCGATTTGCCCGGTCAGCGCCTGCGTCCACTTGCCGTCGAGCAAATCGAGCTCGCCGCGCAGCAGGCCGTAAACCGCTTCGTTGATGAAATGCGCGCCCGGCGTGTCGATCGTATAGCCAAAGGTCTTGCTGGCGGAGTTGCTGTCGCTGTCGTTGAAATCGGCCTGGGTACGGGCATAGCGCGCGACGGCGGTGACGCGCGCATTGGATGCGGGCGACCACGTCGATTTGAACGACACCGCGCCCGAATCATTCCCGAGATTGCGCGTTCCCCCACGCGCGTTGGGGGTACCGCCGGTGGTGTTGAGCGTTCCCGACAGGGCATAGTCGAACGTGCCCGACACACCCGCAATGCGCGCGGCGGTGTTGACCGTGCCGAAGGAGCCACCCTCGATCCGCGCACTGATGCCTGGCGCTTCGCGGCCGGTCAGCGTGATATATTGGATTACCCCGCCGATCGCATCGGAGCCATAGATCGCGCTTTGCTGGCCGCGCAGGACTTCCACGCGCGCGACCTCGTCGGCGATCAGCGTGCCGAAATCGAATTCACCGGCATAGGGGTCGGACACTTCGATCCCGTCGATCAATACGAGCGTGTGGTTGGCCTCGGCCCCGCGCAGGCGGACTTGGGTCTGGCCGGGGATGCGGCTGACCGCGACGCCGGGCACGTCGCGCAGGATGTCGGAGACGGTGCGGGTCTGGCGTTGACCGAGCGCATCGGCATCAAGCACGGTGACCGAGCCGCCAATCTGATCCGCACGCAGCGGGGTGACGGTGGAGCGGATGCCAGTGACGACGATGGACGAAGTGTCGTCGGTCGCTTGTGCGGGCACCGGATCGGGGGCGACCTGAGCGAAGGCGGTGGCGGGGAGCAGCAGCGCGGCGAGCGCGGCCGAGGAAAGCAAAGTCTTCATGGCGTAAACGAGTCCCTTGGGCGTCGAGCGACAAGGGCCGGGGCGTCCGCTGCGAACGGTCGGGACACGCCACCGGACGGACGCATAAGCGCCCGGCACCGCCCCCGATGCGGCCCCAGCCGCACGTTCGTCGCTCAGACGAAAAGCGTTTCGCGCCTGGCCAATCCCATGAGCCGGGCAAGAGCGACCCGCGCCGGTCGGTCTCCTGGCTCACGGGTCATCGCGCGATGCGCGCCTTCCCAGGTGGTCCGCCACGGTGGCGGGCTTTCCCAGTGGCTGCGGAGCCGTTGCCGGTTCCGCCTGCGCGTCGTGCTCGCCGCTTACAGTTGCAGGGACAGCTGCAGATTTGCACGGAGCGTGCGCACTGCATTCCCGGTACCGGCGCGAAGCTGGATGGCTCCTCGAAAGGGGCCATCACGAGGCGTGGGATAGGACGGGCGTTGCGATAAGCCAACCGATTTTCGCGGTGGTCCGTTCTGGACGCGGGCGCGGTTAGGCGGCGGCAGGCCGCGTGCCGCCGGCGAAGGTGACCGGCAGCTTCAGGAAGACGGTGCCGCCAGGGCTGGGCGGTGGCAGGGCACCCGCGCGAATGTTGACCTGAAGCGATGGCAGGATCAGCGTTGGCGCGGCCAGCGTGCGATCGCGCGCCTCGCGCATAGCGACAAAGGACTGTTCGCTCACCCCCACATGCACATGGACGTTGGCGGCGGTTTCCTCCGCTACCGTGGTTTCCCAGCGATAATCGGTGCGCGTCGCGGGCAAATAATCATGGCCGACGAACAGCCGCGTGTGCGGTGGCAGCGCCAGGATCTTGCCGATCGAGCGATAGAGCGTCGCCGCATCGCCGCCCGGAAAATCGGCGCGCGCGGTGCCGTAATCGGGCATGAACAGCGTGTCGCCGACAAAGGCGGCATCGCCGATCAGATAGGTGCTGCAGGCGGGGGTGTGGCCGGGCGTATGCAACACGCCGATCGACAGGTCCCCGAGCGGCAAATGATCGCCTTCCTTGAGCAACAGGTCGAACTGGCTGCCATCGGGCGCAACATCGTCAAGCTCGAACAGATCGGCAAAGACATGCTGAACCGCCGTAATGTGGGCGCCGATCGCGATCTTCGCGCCGGCGCGGTGCCGGATATGGTCGGCCGCCGACAGATGATCGGCATGGGCGTGCGTTTCCAGCACATAGACCAGATCCAGCCCCTGTTCCGCCACCGCCTGCAGCACGGCATCGGCCGACGCCGTGGACAGCGTGCCGCTCTTCGGTTCGAAATCGAGCACCGGATCCACGATCGCGGCGACGCCTGTCGCGGGGTCGCTGACCAGATGCGTCGCGGTGAAGGTCGCTGAGTCGAAAAAGGTCTGCACATGGGGATTGTGGTTGGGGCGGGGCATCGTTTTGGCTCCTTCTCGTCGCAATATAAGATATTGCTAAATTAGATTCAATGAATATATTGAGGCTATGGCTGACCCGACCACTTTCGACCCTGCGCGATTCGAGGCGAATGCGACCGCTGCGGCCAAGCTGCTGCGGGCGCTGGCGAACGAACGACGGCTGATGATCCTGTGCCAATTGACCGGCGGCGAGCGCTCGGTTGGGGAATTGCTGCCGCTGATCGGGCTGTCGCAATCCGCACTCTCGCAGCATCTCGCGGTGCTGCGCAGCGATGGGTTGGTGGCGACCCGGCGCGAGGGCGTGTCGATTCGCTATCGCATCGCCGATCCGGCGGCCGCGCAGGTGCTGGCGACGCTCGCGACCATTTTCTGTTCCGATGATGTGGAGACGTCCCATGCCGAAACCCTTGCTTCCGCTGACGCCTGAGGCGGTCGAGGCGCGCCTGCGCCAAGGTCATGCGCTGCTGATCGACATTCGCGAGGACGACGAATTCGCCCGGCGGCATATCGCCGGCTCGGTGTCGTGCCCGTTGTCGCGCTTCAGTGCAGCGGCCTTGCCCGAACGGCCCGGGATCGACGTGGTGTTCCTGTGCCGCTCGGGCATGCGGACTGCCACCAATGCCGCGCGGCTGGCGGCGCCGGTGGCGGGGCAGGGCTATGTTCTGGAAGGCGGCCTCGACGGCTGGGCGCGCGCCGGTTTGCCGGTCGAGGCGGACCGCAAGGCGCCGTTGGAGATGATGCGCCAAGTCCAGATCGTCGCTGGATCGCTGGTGCTGATCGGGGTGTGCCTGGGCTGGCTGGTGGCACCGGGCTTCTTTGCGCTGTCGGCCTTTGTCGGTGCGGGGCTGACCTTTGCAGGCATTAGCGGCTTTTGCGGGATGGCGAAGCTGCTGGCGCTCTTGCCGTGGAACCGGACGGCTGCGCTGTAATCGGAGGAGAGCGTCATGATCTCCTATCCGGCCGCGATCCTCGGTGGCGCGGTGATCGGCCTGTTGCTGTCGGTGTTCGGCGGTGGCGGGTCGGTGCTGGCAACGCCGTTGCTGCTCTATATCGTCGGCATCCGCGATCCGCATGTCGCGATCGGCACATCGGCGGCGGCGGTCGCGGTCAATGCCGCGGTCGGGCTGCTGGTGCAGGCGCGTGCCGGGCGGGTGAAATGGCCGTGCGCACTGGTCTTTGGCGGGGCCGGGCTGACCGGCTCGCTGATCGGCGCGCATATCGCCAAGCAAATCGATGGCAGCCAATTGCTGATCTGGTTCGCGCTGGCGATGGCGCTGGTCGGAGGATCGATGCTGCTGCCGCGCAAAAGGGAGGGCGATGCCGGTGTGCGGTTGAACGCCGCCATCACCCTGAAGCTTGCCCCCGCAGGCGCGGTGACCGGGTTGGCCGCGGGCTTTTTCGGGATTGGTGGTGGCTTCCTGATCGTGCCGGGTTTGATGGCGGCGACGGGCATGACGCTGGCCAATGCGGCTGCCTCTTCGCTGGTGTCGGTGGTGCTGTTCGGCGCTGCGACCAGTGCGAGTTATGCGGCGTCGGGGCTGGTCAATTGGCCGGTCTTCGCCGCGCTGGTTGGCGGCGGGGCGATCGGATCTGCTCTTGCCATTCCGGTCGGTCGCGTGCTGGCGACGCGGGTTGCGGTCGCGCGGGTCGGCTTTGCGCTGATGGTGCTGGCGACCGCCGCTTATGTTGCCTGGCGGGCGCTGCGATAGCGCATAAGAATAGGGGCCCGGATCGCTCCGAGCCCCTTCTTCCTCCGTAAGAGCCGGAGGTTTTAGTCGCGGTCACCGGTCAGGAAGGCCGGCGCGAACTCGGGCGCGGGGCCGTCGTCATTGCCGCCTGAACGCTCTGCACGGGGTGCGCGCTCGCCGCCGCCATCGCGACGCGGGCCACGGCCACCGTCGCCATCACGGCGCGGACCACGATCACCACGGCCTTCGCCACGACCACCGCCATCGCCACGCGGGCCACGGCCGCCGTCACCATCACGACGGGGACCGCGCGGACCGCGATCGCCACCTTCGCGCGGTTCACGCGCCGGGCGGGTGTCTTCGATCTCGGCACCGGTTTCCTGGTCGACGACGCGCATCGACAGGCGCACCTTGCCGCGCGGATCGATCTCGAGGACCTTGACCTTGACGTCCTGGCCTTCCTTGAGGACGTCCGCGACCTTCTCGACTCGCTCGTTCTTGATTTCGGAGACGTGGACGAGACCGTCCTTGCCACCCATGAAGTTCACGAACGCACCGAAATCGACCAGGTTGACGACCTTGCCGTCATAGACCTTGCCGACTTCGGCTTCCTCGACGATGCCCTTGATCCACTTGATCGCAGCTTCGATCTGCGCGGTGTCGGACGAGCTGATCTTGATCAGGCCCTCATCGTCAATGTCGACCTTGGCGCCGGTCTGCGCGACGATCTCGCGGATCACCTTGCCGCCGGTGCCGATCACTTCACGAATCTTGCTCTTGTCGATCTGCAGCGTCTCGATGCGCGGGGCATGGGCCGAGAGTTCGGTGCGGGTCGAGGCGAGCGCCTTGTTCATCTCACCCAGGATATGCGCGCGGCCTTCCTTGGCCTGCTCCAGCGCCTTGCGCATGATCTCTTCGGTGATGCCGGCGATCTTGATGTCCATCTGCATCGTGGTGATGCCGGCTTCGGTGCCTGCGACCTTGAAGTCCATGTCGCCCAGATGATCCTCGTCGCCGAGAATGTCCGAGAGAACCGCGAACTTCTTGCCTTCCAGGATCAGGCCCATCGCGATGCCCGAAACCGGGCGCTTCAGCGGCACACCGGCATCCATCATCGACAGCGAACCGCCGCACACCGTCGCCATCGACGACGAGCCGTTCGACTCGGTGATGTCCGACAGAACGCGGATCGTGTAGGGGAACTCGTCCTTCGACGGCAGCACCGGGTGCAGCGCGCGCCAGGCGAGCTTGCCGTGGCCGACTTCACGACGGCCCGGCGCGCCGAAGCGGCCAACTTCACCGACCGAGTAAGGCGGGAAGTTATAGTGCAGCATGAAGTTTTCGTAGGACAGGCCGGTCAGGCCGTCGATCATCTGCTCGGCGTCCTTGGTGCCGAGCGTGGTGGTGCAGATCGACTGCGTCTCACCACGCGTAAACAGTGCCGAGCCGTGTGCGCGCGGCAGGAAGTGGACGATCGCCTCGATCGGACGGATCTGCGTGGTGGTGCGGCCATCGATGCGCTGGCCGTCCTTCAGGATCGCGCCACGGACGATTTCGGCTTCGAGCTTCTTGACGAGCTTCTGCGCGGCCATCTGGTCCTGCGGCGCTGCATCGGCAAAGGCTTCCTTGGCCTTGGCGCGCGCGGCGTTGAGCAGGTTCGACCGCTCGGACTTGTCGGTCACCTTATAGGCGGCGGCGATGTCCTTGCCGATCAGCTTCTTGAGCTTGTCCTTGGCAGCCGAGAGATCGGCCTGAGCGGCCATTTCCCACGGATCCTTGGCAGCCTGTTCGGCCAGATCGATGATGAGGTTGACGGCTTCGCGGCACGCCTTGTGCGCGAACTGCACGGCGCCGAGCATGACCTCTTCCGAAAGCTCCTTGGCTTCGGATTCGACCATCATCACGGCTTCGCCGGTCGCGGCGACGACGAGATCGAGATCGCCTTCCTTGACCTGGTCGAGCGTCGGGTTGAGCACATATTCGCCATCGACATAGCCGACGCGCGCTGCGCCGATCGGGCCCATGAAGGGCACGCCCGAAATGGTCAGCGCAGCCGAGGCGGCGACCATTGCGAGGATATCGGGCTCGTTTTCGCCATCATAGCTGAGCACCTGACAGATCACGTTGATCTCGTTGTAGAACCCTTCGGGGAACAACGGGCGGATCGGGCGGTCGATCAGGCGGCTGACCAGCGTTTCCTTTTCGGTCGCGCCGCGCTCACGCTTGAAGAAGCCACCGGGGATGCGGCCGGCAGCCGAATATTTTTCCTGATAGTGAACGGTCAGCGGGAAGAAATCCTGGCCTTCCTTCACCGATTTGGCGGCGGTCACGGCGCAGAGCACCACGGTTTCGCCGAGCGTTGCCATAACGGCGCCATTGGCCTGGCGCGCGACGCGGCCGGTTTCCAGCGTCAGCGTCTTGCCACCCCATTGGGTGGTCACGGTCTTGGTATCGAACATCTTTTTTCCTTCAACACCGCCGGCCGGATGCCGACGGGGCCACTGTGCGGACTAGCCGGTCCGCGCGGTTTGGAGCCTTTCGTGGCTCCCCTGCCATGCCGCCGGAGTGCGGAATGGCGAAAGAGGGACATATGAAAACGGCGCCGCGAGGGCGCCGTTTCCGTACTGGTCGAGTTACTTGCGCAACCCGAGTTTGGCGATGAGGTCGGTATATCGCGCGCCGTCCTTGTGGCGGAGATAGTCGAGCAGCGAGCGCCGCTTGTTGACCATCATCAGCAGGCCGCGCCGCGAGTGATTGTCCTTCTTGTGGCCCTTGAAGTGCTCGGTCAGGTTGCGAATACGCTCGGTGAGGATCGCGATCTGGACTTCGGGGCTGCCGGTGTCGCCTTCGACGCGGCCATGTTCCTTGACGAGCGCGTTCTTGCGCTCTGCAGTGATCGTCATGTTCTTTCCTTCGACATCGTCACAGGTTGAAACCGCGAATGACGCGGACCTCGCGGTCCTGAACCTCCACCAGGGCGACCGGACTTTCGTCCAGCATCGCGAAGTAGTGGCCATCATCTGCGGCGATCCCGATCAACACCCGCCCCTGTCGGAGCAGCCCTGCCTGATCGGGGGAGAGGGATAGAGCCGGGATGTCGTCCAGCCCCGCCCTCAACGGCAGGAGATTGTGTTCAAGGGTGCGCGCATTACCGAAATCGGCCAGTTTGTCCAGCGATATTGCGTGGTCGAGCGTGAACGGGCCGGCCTTGATGCGACGGAGCATGGTGACATGGCCGACCGTGCCGAGCGCCCGGGCGATGTCGCGCGCGAGGCTGCGGATATAGGTGCCTTTGGAGACGTGGGCGGTGAGGGTGATGGACTCGACTTCGTCACCCCGGACGTGTTCCGGGGTCCACTCTTCAGCCTGCAAGGTCGCTACGTGTTGCGGGGTGGACCCCGGAACACGTCCGGGGTGACGGACAAAGAGGTTGTGAATTATGATCGACCGTCCCGCCAGCACCACGTCCGCCCCCGCGCGCGCCAGATCGTAAGCGCGCTCACCATCGATCTTGAGCGCGGAATAAGCGGGTGGCACCTGCTCGATCGGCCCGGTGAAACGCGGTAGCACCGCTTCGATCTGGGCGAGGGTGGGGCGCACCGCGCTCTCGGCAATGACTTTGCCCTCGAGGTCGAGCGTGTCGGTCTCCACGCCGAACCCGATCGTGAAGTCATACACTTTGTCGCTGTCGAGCATCCGCCCGGCGAGCTTGGTCGCTTCGCCGAGCGCGATCGGCAGGACGCCGGTCGCCAGCGGATCCAGCGTGCCGCCATGCCCGACCTTGATGCCGCGTTTGCTTGCATCATAACCGGCGGCACGCAGCGCGCGCTTTACCGCCGAGACGCCCTGGGTCGACCCAAGGCCCAAAGGCTTGTCGAGGATCAGCCAGCCATGCAGCCCGGTCATGCCGCGCCCAGATTGGCGATGCCGAAGAAAAAGTCGGTGGCGGCACCCGCAATGGGAGCGACGAAGCGGTGCACGATATCAGTCTGCGGGCTGATCATCGGCAGGACGAACAGCAGCACGAGCAGCAGCGGAAAGCCGTAGCGGGCGAGCTTCGCATAGTGGATCGCGGCGGCGCGCGGCAGCAGGCCCTGCACGACATGCCCGCCATCGAACGGCGGCAACGGGATCAGGTTGAAGATACCGAGAAACACGTTGATCTGCAGGAAATTCCCGAGATTATCGACCGCGAAGCGCGCCAGGGTGAAGGGGGGCACCGGGGCTGGAACGCCGTGCAGCACGAGCAACAGACCCGCCAGCACGAAGGCCGTCAGCGTCGCCAGCACGAAATTGGTCGCCGGGCCTGCCAGCGCCACCAGCATCATGTCGCGGCGTGGGTTGCGCATCCGTCGTGCATCGACCGGCACCGGCTTGGCCCAGCCGAAGATCGGTACGTGTGCGATCGCCAGCACCATCGGCAGCAGCACGGTGCCGATCGGATCGACATGGCGCAGCGGGTTGAGCGTCAGGCGGCCGAGTCGCTCGGCGGTGTGGTCGCCGAAAATGCGCGCGACATAGCCGTGCGCGACTTCGTGAAACACGATCGCGATGACGAGGGGAATGAGCCACACCGCGATGGTGTAGGGCAGATTGGGGTCGGTCATGGGGGTCCGTTCGAAATCAGGCGGCGGCGAGCGCTTCGCTGAAATGGCGACGGCACAGCGCAATGTACAGGTCGTTGCCGCCAATCTCGGTCTGCGCGCCCGCCGCGACCGCGCGGCCATCGGCCCCGACGCGCAAGTTCATCGTCGCCTTGCGCCCGCACGCACAGACCGATTTGATCTCGATCAGCGAATCCGCAATCGCCAGCAGGCGCGCCGAACCTTCGAACAAATTGCCGAGGAAATCGGTGCGCAGGCCATAAGCGAGCACGGGAATGCCGTGGAAATCCGCCAGCGTGGCGAGCTGGTCGACCTGGGCGGCGGTGAGAAATTGCGCTTCATCCACCAATACGCAGGCGGGTGGCGCCTCGCCTTCGCGCGTGACCACGGCGACCAGATCGGTATCGCGCTCAAACGCGATCGCATCGGCGGCCAAGCCGATGCGCGAGGTGATCGTCCCCGCGGCAAAGCGATCATCGATCGCGGCGGTCAGCAGCACGGTGCGCATGCCGCGTTCGCGATAGTTGAAATCGGCCTGCAACAGGTTGGTCGATTTGCCCGCGTTCATCGAGGCGTAGTAGAAATAGAGCTTGGCCATAACGGGCAGAAAGCCGGAAGCGAGTACGATGTCCAGCGTCGTTTGTGCTCAATCCTCGATAGGGTCGCCCAAATCCCGCGCCACCTTCGGGTCGCGCAGCAATTTATCGATGTGGCTGCCTTCGTCGAAGCTCTCGTCGGCGAGGAATTTGAGCTTGGCGGCATATTTCATTTGAACGCGCGCGGCGACTTCGCGCTGGAGATAGGCGGTGTTGGTGCGCAGCGCTTTCAGCACCGCTTCCTCATCCTTGCCGAGCAAGGGCTTCATGAACACGGTTGCGTGGCGCAAATCGGGCGACATGCGCACTTCGGTGATCGTCACCGGATGCTTGGCCAGTGTCTCGTCATGCACATCGCCGCGCGCGAGAATGTCGCTGAGCGTATGGCGGACTTGCTCGCCCACGCGGAGTAGGCGGACGGAACGGGTTTCGGGCGTTTCGGTAGGGCGCATTTCTTACTCCTCCCTCTCCCCTCCGGGGAGTGACGGGTCGAACCGTCCCCCGGACGGTTCGCGACCGTGCGGGGCACGGTCGCCCCATCACTGGCCGGGGAGAGGGGCTGTAGCGAAAACCAACGCTTCCGCTCGGCCCCTCTCCCGACTTCGCTTCGCTCGTCTGCCCTCTCCCCGGAGGGGAGAGGGAGAAGATTACAGCGTCCGTTCGCGCAGTTCGACTTCGAACGTCTCCAGGAAGTCGCCCGGCTTGATGTCGACGAAGTTCGACGTGAAGGTCACGCCGCACTCCAGACCAGCGCGCACTTCGGCGACGTCGTCCTTGAAGCGACGCAGCGAGGCGATTTCGCCCTGGTAGATGATGACATCGGCCCGGGTGATACGCGCCTTGAGCGCCTTGCGGATAATGCCTTCTGTGACGAGCAGACCGGCGGCCTTGCCGTGCTTGCCCGCCGAGAAGACGTCGCGGATTTCGGCGCGGCCGACGACCGTTTCGAACGCCTCCGGGCCAAGCTCGCCCGCCATGCCGGCGCGGATCTCGTCGATCAGGTCGTAGATCACGTCGTAATATTTCAGCGCGACCTTCTGGCGTTCGGCGATTTCGCGTGCCTTGGCATTGGCGCGGACGTTGAAGCCGATGATCGGCGCACCGCTGGCACCCGCCAGTGTCACGTCGCTCTCGGTGATGCCACCGACGCCTGAATGCAGCACGCGCGCCTTGATGAGATCGGTCGAGATCTTGTTGATCGACGACACGATTGCCTCGACCGACCCTTGCGTATCGGCCTTGACCACCAAAGGATATTCGATCGCCTGCTTTTCCTTGAGCGCGCTGAACATCGATTCGAGGCTGGCCGGGCCACCCCCGGTGCGCTTGCTGGTCATCACGCCCTGGCGATATTCGGCAACTTCGCGCGCACGCGCTTCGTTTTCGACCACCGACAGCGGATCACCCGCACGCGGCACGCCCGACAGGCCGAGCACTTCGACCGGCATGGACGGGCCCGCTTCCTTGATCTGCATGCCCTTGTCGTTGGTCATCGCGCGGACCTTGCCGCTCTCGGCACCGACGACGAAGATGTCGCCGACCTTGAGCGTGCCGCGGTTGACCAGGATAGTCGCGACCGGACCACGGCCCTTGTCGAGCTTGGCCTCGATCACGGTGCCTTCGGCCGCGCGATCGGGGTTCGCCTTCAGTTCGAGCAATTCGGCCTGGAGCTGGATCTTCTCGATCAACTCGTCGAGGCCGGTCTTCTTGAGCGCCGAGACTTCGACATCCTGGACGTCGCCCGACATTTCCTCGACCACGACTTCATACTGCAGCAGGGCTTCGCGCACCTTCTGCGGATTGGCGTCGTGCTTGTCGACCTTGTTGATCGCCACGATCATCGGCACGCCGGCCGCTTTGGTGTGGTTGATCGCCTCGACGGTCTGCGGCTTGATGCTGTCATCGGCCGCCACCACGAGCACGACGATGTCGGTCACATTGGCACCGCGCTGGCGCATTTCGGTAAAGGCTTCGTGGCCCGGCGTGTCGAGGAAGGTGACCTTCGACTTGTCCTTCAGCGTGACCTGATAGGCACCGATATGCTGGGTGATGCCGCCAGCCTCGCCCTTCACGACATCGGTGCCGCGCAAAGCGTCGAGCAGCGAGGTCTTGCCGTGGTCGACATGGCCCATGATCGTGACGACCGGCGGACGCGGACGCAGCGTGTCCTCGGCATCGGTATCGGTTTCGACGGCGATATCGATGTCCGAATCGCTGACGCGGACGATGTTGTGGCCGAATTCGGTCACCAGCAGTTCGGCCGTGTCCTGGTCGATCGTCTGCGTCATCGTGACGGGCATGCCCATCTTGAACAGCGTCTTGACCAGATCTGCGCCCTTTTCCGCCATGCGGTTGGCGAGTTCCTGGACGGTGATCGCTTCTGGCACCACGACGTCGCGAATCTGCTTTGCCTGCGCTTCGCGTGGGCCGCCCATCCGGCGGTTTTCCTTTTCGCGGGCACGCTTGAGCGCGGCGAGCGAACGCGCGCGCGCGCCATCGCCATCGTTGAGCGCACGGTTGACGGTCAGCTTGCCGCCGCGACGCTCGTCGCCCTTGCGGTCGCGCTGGCCGGGACGCGAAGGCGCTTCGCTGGCGGGAGCCGCAACGCCGACGGCGGGGCGCTTGGGCGCACCGGCCGTGCCGCTCGTGGGCGCTGGCGCGGCCTCGGCTGCCGGGGCGGGCGGGGGCGGCGGTGCCGGACGCGGACGCTCGGGGCGCGGCACTGGCGTGAACAGGCGTGGTGCCGGCAGCGAGGGATCGAGCAGCAAGCCGAGCGGACGCGGGGGAGCGGCTGGCGCGGGGGCCGGTGCTGGCGCGGCGACAGGAGCGGGCGTTGCTGCGACCGGAGCTGGAGCGGGCGCTGCTGCCACGGGCGCAGGTGTCGGCGCGGCTGGCGCTGGCGCTGCCTCGACCGGAGCCGAGGCTTCCGCCACGGGAGCGACCGGCTCGGGCGCGGGCTGCGGCGTGGGATCGGGCGCAGCCGGGCTATCGGGCGCATCGCCTGCGCGGCGGTTTTCCTCGGCACGGCGGCGCTCTTCGGCTTGCGCCTCAAGCCGGTCGCGCTCTTCGCGGCGACGCGTTTCTTCCAGCGCGTTCATGCGCGCTTCGTCGGCTTCGCGCAGCAGCTTGGCCTGCAGTTCCTGGCGCGACAGCAAGGAATTGCCCGGCGAGACCGGCGCGGGGGCCGGGCGCGGCGGCGGCGCGGGCGGGGCAGGCGGAGCGGCTACGACCGGAGCCGCATCCTCGACAACGGCGGCCTCGACCGGCGCACCGCCGGGGCCGAGCACGCGACGGCGCTTCACCTCGACCACAACGGTGTTCGACCGCCCGTGGCTGAAGCTCTGCTTGACCTTGCCGGTCTCGACCGTGCGCTTGAGCCCCAAGGGCTGACGCATTCCGAGTTTCGGCTTTTCGTTGTCGGTATCGCTCACTCAAATTCCTCGCATGTGTCTTCGTCAGCCGCAACGGGAGCGCCACTTCCCGCTGGGTTGGATATAAGCGCCGATGCGCCCTGCGACGGTGTTTCGCAAGGCACGAGGGCGGGGTGGGGTCCGATAAAATGCAGCCAGCGGTCGAGCGTTTCGCTCACCCGCTGCGCCGCATCGCGCTCCGTTAGGCCGATATGTACCACATTCTGCCGCCCCAGGGCCACGGCCAATATGGTGCGGCTGACCGGTAGTGCCAAGCCCCTGAGCGAACTGCCCTCTTCATCGTTGCCGATGCGCCAGGCCTGGTCGAGTTTGCGGTTGCCATCGGCACCGGCGTCGCTGGCGTGCAGCAGCAGATGCAACTTGCCCGAACGCGCTGCGGTTTCGATCTTTTCCGCACCCGTCACCAAATTTCCGGTGCGCGCCTCGAGGCCAAGCCGGTCGAGCGTCGCGCGCTCGAGCGCGGTGGCGATCATCGCGGGCAAATCGTCGGGGATCAGCACCGGGCCGGTCTTGAATGCTCGCGCGAGTGCGGCCTTCAGCTTGCCCTTGGTGATCGCGGTTTCCAACTCGGCCCGCGTCACGCCGATCCATGCGCCGCGTCCGGGTGCCTTGGCACGCACGTCGGGCAACACATGCCCGTCGGGCGACAATGCGAGCCGCACCAGCGCCTCGCGCGGTGCACGCTCACCGAGCAGGATGCAGCGGCGGATGGCCCCGGTGGGATCGTCAGTGGTCGCGACTTCGGTCATTGCACTCCCCTCCCTTTCAGGCAGGAGAGAACGTGAAGTTCGAACGTCGGTGTCTGAACCGCTAGCGTGTCATTGCGAGGATTCCGCATGAGCGTCCTCCTGCGGTTTGGGCGCATCACGGTCGGCGATCAATTGCCCGCCCGCCCCGTAATTTTCCGGGCTCACTTCCTCGATCACGATCTGCACCGCAGCCGGGTTCTTCCCCAGCCGCTGTACCAGCGACTGGGTGACATCGGCGACGATGGCGGACTTCTGGTCCTTGGTCGCCGTGCCGGCAAGGCGGATGCTGACGAACGGCATCAGGCTTCGCTCGCCTCCGTGCTTGCGTCGGTGGTTTCCTCATCGGTGAACCAGTGCGCGCGCGCGGCCATGATGATCTCATTGCCCTGCGCTTCGCTCAGGCCATATTCGCCGAGCACCCCGCCTTTGTCCTCGGCGCGCTTGGGCGCATCCTCGGCGCGGCGGCGCTGTTCCTGGCGCTTCTTCTGGATCAGCTCGTCGGTCGCCAGATCGGCGAGATCGTCGAGCGTCTTGATCCCGGCCTTGCCGAGCGTGACCAGCATCGCTTCGTTGAGGTGCGGCAGTGCGGCAAGATCGTCCTCAACGCCGAGCGCGCGGCGCTCTTCGCGATTGGCGGCTTCGCGGCGTTCGAGCGCTTCGGACGCGCGGCTCTGCAATTCGGCGGCGAGATCGTCGTCAAAGCCTTCGATCGAGGCGATTTCGTCGACTTCGACATAAGCGACTTCTTCCAGCGCGCCAAAGCCCTCGGCTACCAGCAGCTGTGCCAGCGTCTCGTCAACGTCGAGCTCGGTCTGGAACATCTCGGTGCGCTCGGCGAATTCCTTCTGGCGCTTCTCGCTGGCATCGGCCTCGGTCAGGATGTCGATCGCCTTGCCGGTCAGCTGCGAGGCGAGGCGCACGTTCTGGCCGCGACGACCGATGGCGAGGCTGAGCTGATCGTCGGGGACGACGACTTCGATGCGGTCCTCTTCCTCGTCGATCACCACGCGGCTGACCGATGCCGGCTGCAGCGCATTGACGACGAAGGTCGCGGTGTCGGGCGACCACGGGATGATGTCGATCTTCTCGCCTTGCATTTCCTGCACCACCGCCTGCACGCGGCTACCCTTCATGCCGACGCACGCGCCGACCGGATCGATCGACGAATCATGGCTGATCACGCCGATCTTCGCGCGCGAACCCGGATCGCGGGCCGCAGCCTTGATCTCGATGATGCCGTCGTAAATTTCGGGCACTTCCTGCGCGAACAGCTTCTTCATGAAGTCGGGATGGGCGCGGCTGAGGAAAATCTGCGGGCCCCGGTTTTCCCGACGGACGTTGAGGATCAGCGAGCGGATGCGGTCGTTGACGCGCACCACTTCGCGCGGAATTTGCTGATCGCGGCGGATGACGCCTTCCGCGCGGCCCAGATCGACGACGACATGGCCGAACTCGACGCGCTTGACCACGCCGGTGATGATCTCACCCATGCGGTCCTTGAATTCTTCGAACTGGCGCTCGCGCTCCGCGTCGCGGACCTTTTGGAAGATCACCTGCTTGGCGGCCTGCGCGGCGATGCGGCCGAATTCGATCGGAGGCAGCGGGTCGACGATATAATCGCCGACGACGGCACCCTTCTGGAGCTTCTGCGCTTCCTTCAGGTTCACCTGCTTGAAGTAATCGTCGACCGCCTCGACCACTTCGACGACGCGCCACAAGCGCAGGTCGCCGGTGACGGGGTCGAGCTTTGCACGAATGTCGTTCTCGGCACCGTAGCGCGCGCGGGCGGCGCGCTGGATCGCGTCTTCCATCGCCTCGATGACGATGCCCTTGTCGATCATCTTCTCGGTCGCGACGGCATTCGCAATGGCGATCAGCTCGGCGCGGTTGGCGGTAACGGCGGTGGCCATCAGTTCAGTCCTTCGTCTTCAGTGCCTTCGGGCACCAGTTCGTCTTCAATCTCGTCTGCGCCGTCGAGCGACAGCGGCCGGGTGGCGGCGATCAGCGCGTCGGTCAGCAACAATTTGGCGGTGCCGACCTGCGCGAAGGTAATCTCCATCTCGCCATGCTTCTGCACGTAAATGGTGATGCGGTCGTCGGTGACGCCCTTGAGCAGCCCGGTCAGCACCTTGCGCCCCTCAATAGGAGCAGCCAGCACGATCCGCGCCTCATGCCCGGTCCAGTCGGCGAAATCCTTCAGCCGGGTGAGCGGGCGGTCGATGCCGGGCGACGACACTTCGAGGCGATATTCCTCGGTGATCGGATCGCGACCCTCGGCCTCCAGCGCGTCGAGCACGTCCGAGATACGGCGCGACAAATCGGCACAATCCTCGATCGTGAGCTGGCGCGTATCGGGGCGTTCGGCCATCACTTGCAGGGTCAGGTCGCCCTTGCCGCCGAACAGCTTCACGCGCACAAGATCGAAGCCGAGCGCAGCGGCTTCGGGGGCGATCAGCGCAGTCAGGTCGGGCTTGTCGGCCAAGATATGTCCCATGCAAAGGTCTTCGCTGCCGGAACCGGGTGGCTCCAGCCTCTTCACCTGGCGATGTAGAGAATATGCGTCGTATAAGCGCGTAGAGCGGCGCTGGCAAGCCATCCTGCATGTCACGCCGTTGCGTGGCGGAACAACTCAGGGGGGACGACGGTAGTGCTTTTGAAAAACCGGAGAGTGTTCATGCTGTCGTCGCGTCTGCCGCTCGTTATCGCCTTCGTCGCCACGACTGCCTGTTCGGCCCAGCCGCAGCAGAGCAGCACCACGCCGCCGGTGGCGTCACCGGGCGATCCGGCAACCCCAACGCCCTCGCCCAGCGCGCCGCCGGTGACCACGCTTCCTGACAATGCGCCCGATGCGACGGTTCCCAACGTTCCGGCGACCACCGGCCGCGCCAATCTCGCCGCGACTACGCCGCCCTTCGCGATACAGAAGATCGGCCAGTTCGCCGACCCGTTCGCGATTGCGATCCTGCCCGACGGATCGGCGCTGGTGACCGAGAAGGCCGGCAAGATCAAATGGCGGCACCCGGACGGCACGGTCGCCGACATCGGCGGCGTGCCGAAGGTGCTGAACGAGGGGCAGGGCGGGCTGCTCGATATCGCGCTCGCGCCCGATTTCGCGACGAGCAAGCTGGTCTATATCAGCTATTCCGAACCGCGCACCGGCGGGAGCAGCCTGGCGCTGGCACGCGGACAGTTCAGCGGGACCGCCTTGGTCAATGTGCAGGTGCTGTGGCGCGCGGGTTCGGACGGGGTCGGCGGGCAGTTCGGTGCCAATATTCTGTTCGCGCCCGACGGCCAGTCGCTCTATTTGTCGTCGGGCGAGCGTCAGCGCTTTACCCCCGCTCAGGACCCCGAGCAGCGGCTTGGCAAAATTCTCCGCCTGACGCTCGATGGCAAGGCGTGGCCGGGCAATCCGGATTACAAAGCGGGCGGCGCACGCGCCGAAACGTGGAGCACCGGCCACCGCAACCCTTACGGCATGGTGTTCACCGCCGACGGGCATTTGTGGGAAGAGGAGATGGGGCCGAAGGGCGGAGACGAGCTCAATTTGATCCTGCCGGGGCGCAATTATGGTTGGCCGATCGTTTCGAACGGCGACAATTATAGCGGCAAGATGATCCCCGATCATCCCAGCCGACCCGATCTCGAGGCACCCAAATTGTGGTGGAATCCGTCAATCTCGCCGGGCGGGATGATCGTCTATTCGGGCGCGATGTTTCCGCACTATCGCGGCAATCTGCTGATCGGGGCGTTGTCGGGTGAGGCGCTGATCCGCGTCTCGGTGTCTGGCGACACCGCCAAGGCCGAGGAGCAATGGGCGATGGGCGCGCGCATCCGTGACGTCGCCCAGGCCCCCGATGGCGCGATCTGGCTGTTGGAGGATGACGGGGCCTTGGTGCGGCTGACGCCGAAAGGGTGACCCCGCGTCGAGGTCGTTTAGGCGCGTACGATCAGATAGTTCATGCGCGCGGCGGCGATCGGTTTGTCCGCGTCGTCCTGCCAGGCGGTCGCCTCGACATTGGCGACGCGGCCGCCGAGTCGGGTGACGGATCCCCGGGCGAAGGTCGGCTTTTCGCGGCCGCCGCGCATATAATCGACGGTCACGTTGATCGGCTTGATCTGGCCGCCGCCATCCTCCGCCAACGCACACCGCAAGGCGACGATCGCTGCCATCTCGAGCAATCCGCCAATTGCACCGCCGTGCAAATAGCCCGGCCGCCCAAGCAGCGTGTCGGCGCTGGGCATCAGCAACAGGGTCGGATCCGCTGCATCGGCAAGCGTGATACCGAGCAGTTCGGCATAGGGCGGCAACATCACGCGCGCTCCGCCGGGGCGTCGGTGAACATGAAGGTGCCAGCGACATGGGCCAGCGGATCGGTCGGATCGCCATCATGCGCCTGCCCGCGCACGAATGAGATCGAGCGGGTGATGCGGTAGCATTCGCCGTGCCCGACCACCGTTTTGCCCGGCGTCGCGGGGCGCAGATAATCGATCCGCAGATCGAGCGTCGCATGCGGCCGGAAGCGCCCGAGCCGGGTCCACACCGCCAGGCTGGTCGCCATGTCCATCATCGTCAGGATCGGGCCGGAGGCGAGCACGCCGCGGTCGGGGTCGCCGATCAGCGCAGCTTGATAGGGGAGCTTCAACTCTACCCAATCGGGGCCGTGCGCGTGATAGCTGAGCTTCAGCAAGCCGCCATGCCCGCCCACGCCATGGCGAATGAAGCGCTGAGGATCGAAAGGCGGCAAGGTCTCGGGCGTCATTGTGCTCGCGATGTACTGCAATGCAGCACCGGCGCAAGCGCGTTGGTGGACGCGCCGAAAGAGTGTGGGGGCGGTCACCCCGCGATATTACACCGAATTAACTCCTCGACTGTGCCTCTGCGCGCTTAGCATCGGATGGCCGGTCGATCCGGCGCATTGTTGATGGACAAAAGGGAGGCGCGCGATGGATATCTTTAACCTCGACATCAACCAGATCGTAGATCTTGGAACGCAGATCGGCACCAGCGGAGCGATCCGCACCCTCGAATTGGTTGGCGATGATGTGTTTGACTACATCATAGGTGTCGCGATCCTGATCTATGAAATCTACCCGAATGGTTGAGCGCAGCGCGCTCGATGCGGCGGCGGCACGGTCTTTTGCCGCCGCCGCCCGTTTTCGGGCGAGCGAGCCGTATCGTGCGCTGGAGGCAGCATTCTCTGTCCCGGCGGTGGAGGATGCGGTGGTCGCGGTGCTAGCCGATACGGGCTGGGTCGGTGCGCTGATCGCGCCGCTTGTCGCTGCTTTGAGCGACGATCCATGGTTCGAGCCTCCCTTTCGCGTCGCGCGCGATGGCCTGCGGATCGGGACCGTGGTGTTCGAAAACCCGGTCGTCTCCATTGCAGCGACGGTGCTGTCGGCGGACGCGTTGGCGGTTTTGCCTCCGCCGCAAACGGTGGTGGTGCCGGGACGCCTGACCTTGACGCGGTATGTCCGTGCCGGAGAGGCACGGTTGCGGTTGTGGGATGCCGAGCCGATGGGCCCGGATTTCTCGGCGGCGACGGCGCGACCGTGCAGCGCCGCCCCAGATCTTGTGCTGCGCGATGGCGCGGTGGTGCGTCTGGACGGACGCACGCGCGGCCATTTGATCGACGGCGCGCGGAGCGATGTGGTGACGCTCAACGCAACGATCCGGACTGAAACGGCCCCTTACGCACGCGAATATGCGATCGAGACGGGTGCCTTGGTGCGCGTAGCGACCAATGACGATCGGGCCGCGCGCACGCAGATGTTGCTCGCCTATCTCCGCCTGGCGCAACGCCCTGGAGCGCAAGAGCGCTTCGCCGCCGCGACACGCGACCCCGCCTTCTTCCTGCGGTGGGGCGCGATGCGCGAGTGGCTGGCGATCGACACGCGCGCGGCGTTGCCACGCCTGCGGGAAATGGCGGAGGCGGACCCCAATGCCGAGGTGCGCGCGGCGGCGACCGCGACATTGGCGCTGGTTGAAGAGCGAATCGCTGCCTGATGCCGCGCTTGCTCGATCCCGGTGACGGCGACGCGATCGGCCTCGACGATCTGGTCGCGACGCTCGATGAGACACTGTTCGATGCCCGCGACGAGGATTCGCTTGCAGCTCTGGGGCCGCTTTTGGCGCGGCTCGGGCGCAACCGCGACTTCCTGGCCGATCTCGTGATTGCGGAACTGGAGGACCGCTGTTCGGGGCAGTCGAACGGCAATTCCTATGGTGCGCAGGTGTTCCTGTTGCGGCCGGCCAATGGCCGTTATGTGTTGCGTGCCAATTTCTGGCCGGCCCGCAACGATGCGGTTGTGCGCGCGAGCGGCACCGCGCCGTTCTTCTACGATCTGCCGCACGACCATAATTTCTCGTTCCTGACCGTCGGCTATCAGGGGCCGGGCTATTGGAGCGATTATTACGATTATGACGTCGATGCCGTGACCGGCTTGCCCGGCGAAGTCGCGGGCCTGCGGTTTGTCGAGCGATCGCGGCTCGAACCGGGCAAGGTGTTGCTGTATCGCGCGCGGCGCGACGTACACCGGCAATTGCCGCCCGACAGCTTGTCGGTGTCGCTCAATATCCTTGCTTACGACCGCGCTCAACCATGGTGCGACCAATTCCGCTTCGACGTGACGGGAGGCACGATTGCCGAGGGGCTGACCACGGCCCCTTCCGAGGCGTTGGTCGCGCTCGCGGTGCATTTGGCGGGCGAGCATGGGGTGGCGCTCGCTGATGAATTGGCGACGCGTCACCCCGCTCCCCGCATGCGCGTGACGGCGCTGCGGGCGCTGGCTTCGCGCCACGCCGGGGAGGCGGAGCGGCGCGCAGTGCTCGCACGCGGTCTGGGCGATCCCGATGGCTATGTCGCGGGCTATGCTCGGCAAGCCCTTTTGGGTCCAAAACGGATTTAAAGCACAGCATTTGCGCATTTGGCGGCTGCTAAACAGGAGCGGTGGAACCCGTTCTGGCCTTGGGCCCGCACCGTCCCGGACTTGGTGTGGAGGCAGCGAAGCGCGGCCTTCATTTCGTGGCGGATGGATCGTCCGCGCGCGCCGGGGTGCAGTTCCTCCGCGGGACGGGCTGGGTAGCCGATATCCCCATGCTCGTGGTGGTTGCAGGGGACGACGCAGCGGTGGCGGCCGCGATCGACGCGGGTGCCGATGATGCGGTTGCATCGTCGGCCAGCGATGCGCTGATCGCCGCGCGGTTGGCGGCGCTGGTGCGGCGTGCGCCGGGGCGGCTTCGGCTTGGCGCGTTGGAAATCGATCGAGTCGAGCGTCGCGTTTTGCGCTCGGGACATACGCTCGATTTATTGCCGCGCGAATATCGCCTGCTGCTGCATCTGGCCGAACATGCTGGGCAAGTGGTGCTTCACGACGAATTGCGGCGGGCGGTGTGGGGGCTGGATTTTCATCCCGGCACCAATGTCGTTGCGGTGCATGTGTCACGGTTGCGGGCCAAGCTGGATCGGGGATTCGCGGCACCGTTGCTGCACACCGAAAAGGGCGTGGGCTACCGCCTTGCCGTGCCGGAAAACGCGGTATAGCTTCGCGTTTCAAAACGAAACGAAATAGCCGGTGAGAGGGCCCTGATATGTCGCACCCGAGCGTTCACGCGCGGACCGATCCCGCGAAACCCGCACTGATCGTCGCTGAGACGGGCGAGACGATCAGCTTCGGCGCGCTAGACGCACGGTCCAATCGCGCGGCGCATGTGTTCCGTGCGCGCGGGTTGAAGGTTGGCGACACGATCGCCTTGTGCCTGGAGAACACGCCCGAATTTTACGACATCGCCTGGGGTGCGCAGCGCGCCGGACTGTTTTTCGTGTGCATCTCGACCAAGCTCACCGCTCCGGAAGTTGACTATATCCTGCGCGATTCGGGGGCGGCGCTGATCGTGCTGTCTGCCAGTCTGGCGAACGTGGCGGCGGGGCTGCCCGGCGATGTCGAACGTTTTTCGGTCGGGGGTTCCATTGAGGGCTGGGAAGCGTGGGAGAGTGCTGTAGCTGCGATGCCCGATACGCCGATCGCCGACGAGCGTGCGGGGATCGACATGCTCTATTCCTCCGGCACCACAGGACGCCCCAAGGGCGTGCGGGTCGCGTTGCCCGAAGACCCCGATATTGCCGGCGCGACCGTGCTCGAAATGCTCGCGCGCGGGCTGTATGGCCTTGGCCCCGACAGCATCTATCTCAGCCCCGCGCCGCTCTATCATGCCGCCCCTTTGCGTTGGTCGATGACGGTGCAGCGTCTGGGCGGTACGGTGGTGATGATGGAGCATTTCGACCCCGAACGCGCGCTTGCCGCGATCGAGCGCTATCATGTCAACGCCAGCCAATGGGTGCCGACGCATTTCGTGCGGATGCTGAAGCTCGATGAAGCGACTCGCGCGCGCTATGACCTGTCGAGCCTCAAGGTCGCGATCCATGCCGCCGCGCCGTGCCCGGTGCCGGTGAAGGAAGCGATGATCGCCTGGTGGGGCCCCGTGCTGTACGAATATTATGCGGGATCGGAGGGCAATGGCCTGACCACGATCGCCTCGCCCGAATGGCTGACGCACAAGGGTTCGGTCGGCAAGGCGGCGTACGGCGTGCTGCACATTTGCGATGAGCAGGGCGAGGATTTGCCGCCGGGTGCCGAGGGACTGGTCTATTTCGAGGGCGGCGGCGCGTTCGAATATCATAATGATCCCGCCAAGACCGCCGAGGCGCGCAATGCGCGCGGCTGGTCGACGCTCGGCGATATTGGGCGGATCGATGATGAGGGGTATCTCTACCTGACCGACCGCAAGAGCTTCATGATCATCTCGGGCGGGGTGAACATCTATCCGCAGGAAATTGAAAACCGGCTGATCACGCATCCGCGCGTCGCCGATGTCGCGGTGATCGGCGGACCGTGCCCCGAAATGGGCGAGCGTGTCGTGGCGGTGGTGCAGCCGGTCGACATGGCCGAGGCGGGCGAGGCATTGGCGGCGGAATTGACCGCGTGGTGCCGCGCCGAACTGTCGGGCGTAAAAACCCCGCGCCAGATCGATTTCGCGGCGGAATTGCCGCGCCATGCCACCGGAAAATTGTACAAAAGGCTGCTTCGCGACCGTTATTGGGGCGAAACCGGGAGTAAGATCGTATGAACGACCGCGTCACGACCACCATCACGCACCATATCGCCGATGTGCGGCTCACCCGCGCCGACAAGATGAACGCGATCGACCCGGCGATGTTCGAGGGGATTGGCGCCGCGATCGACGCGCTCGCTCCCCGCAAGGATGTGCGCGCGGTGGTGCTGTCGGGCGAGGGTAAGGCGTTTTGCGCGGGGCTCGACATGACCAGCATGGCGGGCGGTGGATCCGGCCTGTCGCGCGTCGACCGCAACGCGCAGGGCGCGATCCTGCCGCAGCATGTGACCTGGGGCTGGCGTAACCTGCCGGTGCCGGTGATCGCGGCGGTGCATGGCGTGGCCTTTGGCGGCGGGTTCCAGATCATGTCGGGTGCCGACATCCGCATCGCGGCACCGGGCACGCGCTTTTCGATCCGCGAACTCTATTGGGGGCTGGTGCCCGATATGGCGGGCTTCCCGATCTGGCGTGGCTTGGTGCGCGACGACGTACTGCGCGAACTGATCTACACCGCGCGCGAATTCGATGCCGAGGAAGCGTTGCACCACGGCTTCATCACACGCATTGCCGAGGATCCGCACGCCGCGGCGCTGGCGCTGGCGCACGATATCGCCGCCAAGAGCCCCAATGCGATCCGTGGGGCCAAGCGCCTGTGCAACATGGCGTTCGATGCCGATCCGTTGGCGATGCTCGAAGCCGAAACCGCCGAGCAGGTCGCGGTGATCGGTCAGCCGCCGATGATGGAGCAAGTCGCCGCCAACATCCAGAAGCGCCCGGCGGTGTTCCACGACGCGGATTAGGGGCGATTTCCTTTAGGTAGGCCCCCCTCAAATTCCGTTCGGGCTGAGCTTGTCGAAGCCCCGCTCTCCTCAGGCCGCAGCGATCGCGGGGGGAGAGGTGCCCTTCGACAGGCTCAGGGCGAACGGGGAAGGGGGCGGCTTTCCCCTCTACGGAAGGGGGATGCCGTGTGCACCACCCCTCAAGCGCGAATGCGGTGCGCCTCCAGCCCGGCGCGGAATTCCGGGGGCAGTTCGGTCAGGCCGCCGCTAGCGCTCATCACCAGCACCACATCGGCGGTGGCGATGCATTCGCCCTTTTGGAAGGCGGCGGCGAGAATGCTCCAGCTCCGCTTGCCGATCTCGCCAATGCCGCTGGCGATTTCGACATCGTCGGGGAAGAAGCCCTCGCCCAGATAATTGATCTCGAGCTTGGCGACGAGCCAGCGATGGCCCGACCATCCGGTCAAGTTCATCGCACGGTTGAAGCGCACGCGGCCGCTTTCGAACAGACCGGCCATCGCGACATTGTTGATATGGCCCAGCACGTCGAGATCCTGGAAGCGCGTCTGGATCGTCTCGCGGTGCGGATAGCTGGCGGGGTCGAGGCGATGGGGGGCAGGGCGGGGCATGAAGGTTCCTTATTCCCCTCCCGCTTGCGGGAGGGGTTAGGGGAGGGGCGTGGGGCAGGTGCGAGGGAATCATTTTCCCTCCCCCAGCCCCTCCCGCACGCGGGAGGGGAGATGTTACCGCGGCGCCATACGGATCGCGCCGTCGAGGCGGACGTCCTCGCCGTTGAAATAGCTGTTCTCGACCATCGCGAGCGCGAGCTTGGCATATTCCTCGGGCTTGCCGAGCCGCTTGGGGAACGGCACCGAGGCGGCGAGATTGTCCTTCACTTGCTGCGGCGCGCCTTGCATCAGCGGCGTTTCGAAAATGCCCGGCAGGATGGTGTTGACGCGAATACCTTCGCCCATCAGGTCGCGCGCGATCGGCAACGTCATGCCGACGACGCCGCCCTTGGACGCGGAATAGGCGGCTTGGCCGATTTGCCCGTCCTCGGCGGCGACGCTGGCGGTCATCACGATCGCGCCGCGCTCGCCATCTTCGCCCGGCTCCAGCGTCAGCATTCCGGCGGCCGATTTGGCGACGCAGCGGAAAGTGCCGACCAGGTTGATCTGGATGAGCCAGTCAAACGCGGCCAGGCTGAAATGCTTGATGCTGCCGTCTTCCTTGGATCGGCTGGCGGTCTTCATCGCATTGCCGGTCCCGGCGCAGCACACCAGCACCGATTCCTGCCCATGCGCCGCGCGCGCCTTGGCGAAACCGGCATCGACCGATTCCTCGGAGGTGACGTTCACTTCGCAGAACACGCCGCCGATTTCGGCGGCCACGGCTTCGCCCTTTTCGGTCTGCAAATCGAAGATCGCGACCTTTACGCCCTTGGCCGCGAGCGCACGGGCGGTGGCGGCGCCAAGGCCGGAGGCACCGCCGGTGACAACGGCGGCTTTGGTGGAATCGAGATTCATGAGGTCTCCCCTAGTTCGTCGCCCCGGCGGAGGCCGGGGCCGCTTTGGTGTGTGCAGTGCCGGTGTTGCGCTTCGCAACGTGGCGGCCCCGGCCTCCGCCGGCGCGACGCCGTGGTCAAATCCGCTCGATGATCGTGACGTTGGCGATGCCGCCGCCTTCGCACATCGTCTGCAGGCCGTACCGCCCGCCCGAGTGCTTGAGCGCATGGACCAAGGTCGCCATCAATTTGGTGCCTGAGGCCCCGAGCGGATGGCCCAGCGCGATCGCGCCGCCATTGACGTTCAACTTGGCATGGTCTGCGCCGACATGCTTCAGCCAGGCGAGCGGCACCGGCGCGAAGGCTTCGTTGACTTCGTACAGGTCGATGTCGTCGATCTTCATGCCGGCCCGCTGCAAGGCGCGGTCGGTCGCGAACAGCGGTTCCTCCAGCATGATCACCGGGTCGCCGCCCGTCACCGTCAGGTTCACGATCCGTGCGATCGGGGTGAGGTTGTGGGCCTTTAGCGCTGCTTCGCTGACGATCATCACCGCGCTGGCGCCATCGCAAATCTGGCTGGCATTGGCGGCGGAGATGCTGCCGCCTTCCTGCAGCAGCTTGACCGAACCGATGCTCTCCAGCGTCGCATCGAAGCGGATGCCTTCATCGGTGGCGTGGGCGACGACGCCTTCGGAGGTCTCGATGTCGAGCGCGATGATCTCATCGGCAAAGGCCCCGCGCTCGGTCGCGGCGGCGGCGCGGCGGTGGCTTTCGAGCGCGAAGGCATCAAGCTGGGCGCGGTCGAAGCCGTGCTTCTTGACGATCATTTCGGCGCCCATGAACTGGCTGAACAGGATGCCGGGATATTTCTCCTCCAGCCGCGGCGATTTGTAATTGCCGAGCCCCTCTTTCATGAACAGCGTCGCGGTCGAGCCCATCGGCACGCGCGTCATGCTCTCCACGCCTGCCGCGATCACGATATCCTGCGTGCCCGACATTACCGCTTGCGCGGCGAACTGCATTGCCTGCTGCGAGGAGCCGCATTGCCGGTCGATCGATACGGCGGGGACGCTGTCGGGCAGGTTTCGGGCGGCGAGCACGGCATTGCGGCCGACTTGCCCGGCCTGCTGCCCGCCTTGCATTACACAGCCCATGATGACGTCGTCGACCGCGGCCCCGTCGATCCCGGTGCGCGCGACGATCGCATCCAGCACCGCCGCCGCCATATCGACCGGGTGCCAACCGGCGAGTTTGCCGCCGCGTTTGCCGCCAGCGGTGCGCACCGCATCCACGATATATGCCTCGGCCATGCTCGACTCTCCATATCCGTTGTTATTTGCAACCTCTCTTGCCGTGATCCTCCGCGCTCGGCAAGGTGGTTCGCATACCGAATGATCGAAAGGATAGGGTGATGGAGGTCAGCGAAGCGATTGCGGCGCGGCGATCGGCGCGCGGGTTTCGCGCCGATCCGGTCGATCCGGCGGTGCTGCACGGCATCGTCACCAAGGCCGCGCGGGCGGCAACCGGGGGCAATTTACAGCCCTGGCATATCGACCTGCTGACCGGCGATCCGCTCGCGCGGCTCAAGGCGGCGGTGCTGCACAAGATCCAATGGGGTCAGCCAGAAACCCCAGCATATGACATCTATCCAAAGGAGCTGGTCGCGCCATATCGCGACCGGCGTTTTGCCGTGGGCGAGGCTATGTATGGCGAGATCGGCATCCCGCGTGAGGACAAGGCCGCGCGGCGCTTATGGTTTGCGCGCAACTTCCAGTTCTTCGGCGCGCCTGCCGCGTTGTTCTGCACCGTCGACCGGCGGATGGGGCCGCCGCAATGGGCCGATCTTGGCATGTATCTGCAGAATGTGATGCTGCTCGCTGTCGAGGCCGGGCTGGCGACCTGCGCGCAGGAATGCTGGGCGATGTACCCGGAGACGGTAGGCGAGGCGATCGGCATCCCGCCTGAGCGGATGCTGTTCTGCGGCATGGCGATCGGGTTCGAGGATACAGAAGAGCCCGCGAACCGCTTGCGCAGTGCACGGGCTCCGGAAGAGGAGTGGTTGCGGATCTGGGATTAATTCCCTCTCCCCTTGGGAGAGGGAAAGGGAAATCAGCCTGCTGCTGGCGAGCGGCGGCCACCGCCACCTGCGGGACGGCCTTGGCCGCCGGGGCGACCACCAGCCGGACGGCCATAGCCGCCGCCGGGGCGACCCTGGCCACCGGGACGACCGCCGCCAGCCGGACGGCCTGCGCCTTCGGGGCGTGCGCCAGCCGGACGGCCAGCGCCAGCCGAGCGATCACCGGTCGGGCGTGCAGCATGCGTCGCCTTGGGCGGGGCGCGGTGGCGGCCCGAGTCATCGCGACGTTCGAATGTGTCCGAACCCGCCGGGCGTGCCGCCTTGATCCGCGCTGCTTCGGCGGTGAAGCCTTCGGGAAGCTGCATCATCTCGGGCTTGACGCGCGTCAGCTTCTCGATGTCGCGCAGGTACGTCCGCTCATCATCCGCCACGAAGCTGATCGCGGTGCCCGATGCGCCGGCCCGCGCGGTGCGGCCGATGCGGTGGACATACTGCTCGGGCACGTTGGGCAGCTCGAAGTTGAACACGTGGGACACGCCCGACACGTCGATGCCGCGCGCGGCGATGTCGGTTGCGACGAGCACCTTGGCCTTGCCCGACTTGAACTCGGCGAGCGCGCGTTCGCGCTGCGGCTGGCTCTTATTGCCGTGGATCGCGTTGGAGACGATGCCATTGGCACCGAGCAGCTTCACGACGCGGTCGGCACCGTGCTTGGTGCGGGTGAAGACGAGCGCGCGCTCGACCTTCTCGTCACGCAGCAGGATCGTCAGCAGCGCCTGCTTTTCGCCCTGGTTGAGGAAGGTGACGAACTGGTCGACGCGCTCGGCGGTGCTGGAGGTCGGCGCGACCTTCACCGTCTTGGGATCGTTGAGGAACTGGTTGGCAAGCTCACGGATCGCATTCGGCATCGTCGCCGAGAAGAACAGGGTCTGGCGCTGCTTGGGCAGCATCCGCACGATCTTGCGCAGCGCGTGGATGAAGCCGAGGTCGAGCATCTGGTCAGCTTCGTCGAGCACCAGGATTTCAAGCATCGCGAGGCTGACGAAACGCTGCTCGATCAGGTCGAGCAAGCGGCCCGGCGTCGCGACGAGGATGTCGACGCCGCGCGCCATGTCCTGGCGGTTCTTGTTGATGCTGGTGCCGCCGAACACGGTTGCGACCGACATCTTGGAGAACTTACCGTATTCGCGGGCACTCTCGGCGATCTGGCTGGCCAGTTCGCGCGTCGGGGCGAGCACGAGCATGCGGCAATGCGTCGGCAGCACGCGCTTTTCGTTGTTGACGAGCTGCTGGATCGACGGGAGCACGAAGGCCGCCGTCTTGCCGGTGCCGGTCTGCGCGATGCCGAGCAGATCGCCGCCTTCGAGCAGGATCGGGATCGACTGCTTCTGGATCGGGGTGGGGGTGGTGTAGCCCTTGGCTTCGAGCGCGCGGACGAGCGGCTCGGCGAGGCCGAGTTGTGCGAAAGTCATAATGGTTCAGTCCATTGCATGTGCCATGGACGCGCGTTCTGGACGCACGGATGGCGGGGGGAGGATGACACCCCGCGTGAAAAGGGAAGTCCGTTGGATAACGACCGAGGCGGAGCTTGGGCTACCGGTTAACGGCATACCTAATCACGCTGCATGACGCCTCGATAGGGCGCATATGCCTGCTGCGGTGCGGAAAGTCAAGATGGTGGAGACCGAGGCGCAAGGCGGAGGTGCGGGAGTGGTAATCGCCCTACCGCCGTCACCCCGGCCTGGTGCCGGGGTCCACCCAGCCGCGGCCGATACCGCCAGCAATGTAGGGAGCGGTCGCCGCAAAGTGGACCCCGGCACCAGGCCGGGGTGACGGCGGGCGTTGTGGTGCCGCGTCAAGGCAGAGCGTCAGCCGCGCCTCACCGCTCATACGCCTTGGGTAAAGCACCTTCCTGCGGCACTATGTAGCGCTCGCGGAGTGCATCCTGGCGGGTGCGCAAGGGTTGCTTGATGCCGTCGATATAGACCGCCGCCACCGCCGTGCCGAGTTCGAGCGGATCGCCGTCCCAGATCACCACGTCGCCGCGCCGCCCGGTTTTGAGCGAGCCGATCTCGTCGCCCAGGCCGATCGCTTCGGCCGGCACCGAGGTGATCGCGGCGAAGGCGGCGTTCCAGTCGAGGCCGGTCGCGCCGGGCAGCTTGGTCAGCGCGACCAGATTGCCGGCATATTGCTTCTCGCGCCGCGCCTGGCGGGCTTCGTCGTCGTTGATCGTGCCGATGCCGACCAGCACGCCGGCCGCCTTCATCCGCCCGACATTGGACTGGGTTGCGCCGAGCTGGTCGAACGATTCGGGCAGATCGGCGAGCGCCGAGGCGATGACGGGCACATGCGCCGCAGCGAGTTCGTGCGCGACCATCCAGCCTTCGCCTGCGCCGACGAACACCAGCTTCAATGCCGGGAAATCGCGCTTGAGCTCGATCAGCGCGAGCATGTCCGCCGCGCGCTCGACATGGACGAGCAGGGGCATGCGGCCATTCACCACCGGCACCAGCGCCTCGGCATCGGCACGCGTCAGCAGCGCGTCCTTGCCCTGATCGGCATAATGGGCCGGATCGCGGGCGTAGTCGCGCGCCTGGGCGATGGCGTTGCGGAAGGCAGTGAGCGCGGCCGGGCGGCTGCCCCCGGCGGCCCGGGCGCCGCCTTCGCCATATTCCATGAACTGGAAGGCGCGCGCCCGGGTGATGGGGCTGCGGTCGGCCCCGAGGTCGATCACTGCGCCCTGTCCGGCAAAGATCGACCCGGCATTGTCGGGCGCGACGATCGCGCGCGTTACGCCCTCGGCGCGGTTGAGCGGGATCGAGGAGGTCGCCGGGTTGACCGCTGGCGCAATGTCGATCGCGGCGTGGAACGGGCTGGTGCGGGCACCGGCATCGTTGGTTTCATCGACGCCATCGACCTCGACGATGCCCATGCGGGTGAAGCCCGCGACGATGCCGGGGGTGACCCAGCGGCCACCGGCATCGACCGTGGCGATCCCGGCGGGAACCGCGACCGCCTTGCCCGCCGCAACGACGCGCCCGTCACGAACGATGACGGTGCCGCCCTCGATCGGCGCGGAGCCGTCCCCGATGACGAGCTTGGCATTGGTGATCGCGACCGATTGGGCGGCGGCGGGCGCGGCGAGGAAGGCGGCGCTGAGCAGCAGGAGGCGCTTCACTTGGTATCTCCCGCACCGGGCTGGCCGAGTTCGAAATCGGAGACGGGCCGTCGCTTCGGATCGTTGGCGTCGTAGAGCAACGCCCCGTCGATCCACACCTTTTCGGGCCGGGTATAGACGCTGAACGGATTGCCGTTCCACAGCACGACATCGGCCATCTTGCCGGGTTTCAGGCTGCCGGTCTTGTCGGCGATGCCGAGCGCCTTGGCCGGGTTATAGGTCAGCCATTCCCAGGCGACCGCGTCCGAAATGTCGATCCCGGCATGGCGGCCCGAGGCGAGCGCCTTGGCCACTTCCTGGTTGAGGCGCTGGATGCCGTCGGCGTCGTCCGAGTGGATCATCGCGCAGGCACCGTTCTTCTGCAGCAGCGCAAGGTTCTCGCCGATCGCGTCATAGGCTTCCATCTTGAAGCCCCACCAATCAGCCCAGACCGCGGCGCAGGTGCCATTCTGCTTCAGCAGATCGGCAATCTTATAGGCCTCCACCGCGTGGTGGAAGGCGCTGACGTGGTAGCCGAACTCCTTGGCCATATCCATGACGATGGCCATTTCGTCGGCGCGGTAGCAATGATTCTGGACGAGGATTTCACCCGACAGCACCCCCGCCAGCGTATCCATGGCGATGTCGCGGCCGGGGATTTCGCCGCCGTCCTTCTCATATTTGTCCCATTTGCGCTTATATTCGGCCGCGCGCGCCCAGGTTTGGCGGTCGACCGCGATATTGCCCATGCGGGTCGAGGGTTCGCGCCCCTTGGAGCCGTAGACGCGCTTGGGGTTCTCGCCGCACGCCATCTTTAGGCCGTACGGCGCGCCGGGGAATTTCATGCCCTGTTCGGTGCGGGCATAGACATTCTTGATCACGACCGAGCGGCCGCCCATCAAATTGGCGGAGCCAGGCAGGATCTGCAGCGTGGTAACCCCGCCATTGACCAGCGCGCGGCTGAACCCCGGGTCCTGCGGCCACACGCTATGTTCGGCCCAGACATCGGCGGTGACGGGGCCGGTCGCTTCATTGCCGTCCGAATTGGCCTGGACGCCGGGCGAGGGGTAATCGCCCAAATGGCTGTGAATATCGATGATGCCGGGGGTAAGCGTCTTGCCGGTGCCATCGATGACGGTCGCGCCCGCCGGGGCCGCGACGCTCTGGCCAAGCGCCACGATCTTGCCATCGGCGAACAGCACCGCGCCATCGTCGATCCGCCCGCCCTCGCCGTCGAAGATGGTGACATGGGTGACGAGCGTCGGCACGCCGGGATAGGGCTTGTAGGTCGACGGGTAGGGATCATGCGCAAAACCCTTCCCCGCGCCGGGCCCGGCTTTGGCGGGAGTCGAGGCGGTCGCAGGCTTCGCCCCGCCGTCGCTGACGCAGCCCGCGAGCAGCGCCGTGATGGCCGCGGCACCCAGCAGCGCCCGCAGCCGTGCGGGCAGAATTCGATCCGCCATGAAAGTCCCCCTTGCGCCGCGATCGGCTTGGTTTTGCGCAACATTCCGGGATTGGCAGGGGCTGTCAACCGCGCGCGGTGCGGGGTGCCGCTCGGGGAGAAACGCGAGAACGCTGAAAGAAAAACTTGGGGGTACTAAAGATCAACGCAATTGAATGCACATCGTTTTAGTAGAGATTGATGCGGTGCCTGGGGGGCAGTGGTGCGGATGCCGCTGGCTGGGCCAAGATTTCAAGGAGATTCGACGATGAAGAAGGTTTTGGCCCTGACGCTGACGGCCGCGATGGCGCTTTCGCTGGCGGCGTGCGGCGGCGGTGGCAGCAACACCAGCGCGGTGGCGAACGAGGATCTCTCGCTCAACGACACGCTCGGCAATGACGCGTTCGGCAACGACACCATCGGCAATGACACCGTGATCGACACCAACGCAGCCGACACCAATGCCGCTGCCGCGACGGGCAACGCGCTCTGACCTGATTTTCGTCCTATAGTGGATTCAGACACGCCAGGTTTGCTCCCTAGGCGCAACCTCAGGCCCGGCGGCACCACCGCCGGGCTTTTTGTTTTTGGCGGGGTGGGGGCGTTCCTGTTGGGGAGACGATGACCACCTGCCCGCCTAGAAAATGAACCGGCAGGTTAGAGAGATGCAAAATCGGGTGTTAAAGCGGTGCTGCGCTCAGATGCTTATATCCGGCTTAGGCTAGGCGGGAAGCAGGCTAGCGACACTTGCTACGAAAGTCGGCAAAGTGGCCGTTCTGAACGGGGACGAGTAGGCGGAGGGTTGATCCGCCAAAATGGCAACGCGAACGCTTGCTAAAGCTTATTGATAATGCGCACTTTCCAATTCTAACGAATCGGCGCGCGCGCGTGGGCTTAGCATATGAAAACCTTGACGCCGCAACGCGGCGGTTCGTGGTCGAAGAAATCGAAATGGATGTAAATAATGGATCGATTTACATCAGCAACTATCTAAATTCGCAAGGTTGCGAGATTTGGCCGCGTTTGCTCAAAGAGGCGGCCGAAAACGGAAATGACGATACATTAGCGGCTTCTATTGTTCGATGTCGATGTCTGAAAGCTCACGTCGAGAGAAGAACGTCAAAGGGCGGATATACCACCGCAGCCGTTCCCTACACCGCCCACGAAACAATGGGGGAGGGCGAATTTAATCGGTACTTCACACGCGGGCTTTGCCGGTATGCGATCGACGAACGTATCGCTTATTTGGAAGTCTATCGAGCGAAGGCGGTTATGGCACCAAGGCAGGCTTCCCAGGCCAAAATCGGCGCTATGGTCGATCCGCAAGCGATCCTCGATGACCTTCGTATGTCGCCGGGGCTTGAGCCTGCCTTAGGACTCCCGCCCGGGCCAAATTCCGGCCTGACGCTAAGAATCCCTTGGAATGTAGGCTGATCTGCCCTTGCGATGTTGATGACCAGTCTGCGATGGTGCCGTCTTCCTCCGTGCAGGGAGCAAATGCCTGCTAGGGGCTTCCAGTGGGGCAACGAGGAGCGAAAATTTATTTTCTGCCTCTCGCGCTGCCGAGCGACGGCTGCCGCTTGTGGGCGCTTGTGAACGCCCTGAAGGGCAAGCGCAAAAATTGACTGTCAAGCGTCAATTTGACAAAACGATGTAGGTTTACGAAATGAGCTTCTGATTTCGACACGCGATTTTTCGCGCGCCGGATTTTTTGTTGTGAAGCAACGCTGTTCAAAGGAGGGCACCGCAATGACTGCATTCGCACCTCTAGCAGTCGCTAACGCCGTACTCGATGAAGCTCGAGATCAGGGTAAGTCGCTAACGATCATGCAGCTTTTGAAGCTGGTTTATATCGCGCACGGTTGGTCGCTCGCGTTGCTTAACGTTCCGCTGGTGAATGAAGAGCCGGAAGCGTGGCAGCATGGCCCCGTTTTTCCGTCGATTTATCGCGAGTTTCGACGCTTCGGTTCGCAGCCAATCCAAGGCAGCGCAATGGGCCCGTTTGGAGCGCCCCAAGTCGCGAATCTGTCTGACGCGCAACGATCGGTCGTTCATTCGGTCGTACAGAATTACGGCGATATGCATGCTTTTTCGTTGTCCCGGATAACGCACGAAACCGACACGCCATGGTCGAAAACATATCGAGGCGGCTTGGGTAGTTCGGAAGATATTCCGAATGCAATAATCGCAGAACACTATAAAAAGCTGGCGCATGAGCGACGCGCCACGTCTTAACGATTCGATTGAAAGCATAATTGGCGATGCCGCTGCCGGTGAGGCATCCGCGGCGGCCCTAACTCCTGACGATCTTAAGGCTTTAGCCGATCGCGTTGATTTGCTCACAGCGGACTTTGGGCGTTGGGAATCTTACAAGGCCGCATCCGCCGAATATATCGCGGCTTTCAAAACCGAAGTCGACTGGCATTGGCGGATTCGCCTCGCTGTATCGATTGCTTGCGGCCTGTTATACCAACCTGCATTGATCACGACCCACGCGCCCATTTGCGGCGTCCGATTGTCATGATGCGCCATGGCTGATCAACCAGCCTGTTCCAAGCCTCGCAGCAAAGGTCGATGATGTTGTCGTGGGATG
>Ga0207885_100049_pt1 | contig 114103 bp, 118 predicted proteins | sample LinPmetageLP31_FD_184047 | JGI IMG/M metagenome (GOLD analysis project Ga0207885, IMG submission 184047) | Marine viral communities from the Pacific Ocean - LP-31 (SPAdes) | ecosystem: Environmental > Aquatic > Marine > Oceanic | place: Pacific Ocean | collected 2009-08-23 | reverse complement strand
GGGGAGGGGGCCAGTATCGGAAGACGGCGCTTGTGACTGCCCCTCTCCCCGACCCTCTCCCCGCGAGCGGGGAGAGGGAGAAGAAATGATTCCCTCTTCGACCAACCACCGCGCCAGCTTCGCAACACGCGCGACCTTGTCCGCGACCGTGCCCAATTTCTCGTGGAACACGATCCGGTCGAGCTTGGCCGCTTGCTCTTCCAGCGGCACCTTCAGATCAGTCTCATAGAAGAATTTCGCGTCGGACAGGCGCGCGGCCAGCACCTTGCGGTTACCCTCGACGATCTTCGCGCCACCATCCGCCGCATCGATATTGGCGGTGCAGACGAAGGCATTGGCTAAATCCCCCTCCCGCTTGCGGGAGGGGTTAGGGGAGGGCAGCTCGCTGACTGCTATGTCAGACTCCCCTCCCCCAGCCCCTCCCGCAAGCGGGAGGGGAGCGCGGCACACGAAATACTTCTGGTTCACGCGCGCGGTGAGCTGAATCACTTCGGGCGGCACGGCGAGGAAGGATTCCTCGAACCGCCCGAGCAGCGGCACTGGCCATTCGGTGAGGCCGGCATTCTCGGTCAGCAGGCCCTCGTCCTGCACCAGTTCCAGACCCGCCTTACGCGCGGCCATCGTCGCGCCGAGCGCGATGATCTGGCGGCGTTCGGCCTGGTCGACGAGAACATGGCACGCGCGCAGTTTCTCGACGTAATCGTCGGCCGAACCAATCGTGATGACGCCAGGATGGTGGAAGCGATGGCCGACGGTGGCGGCACCCGCCTGCACGCCAGCAATCTCGACCGGCACGACATCCTCGCCGAACAAAGCGACGATGCCTTGCAGCGGCCGCACCCAGCGCAGCGATTCCATCGTGGTCGAGCTGGCACCCCAACGCATCGCCTTGGGCCAGGGAAAGGCGCGGATGATCGTGGGGATGGCGTCGGCCAGCACCGCGCTGGTCGCACGGCCCGGCTTGTCGACCACGGCGAACAGCACGCCATCGCGCTCGACCAGTTGCTCGCGCGTGAGGCCGGTCTTGCGCAGAAAGCCTTCGAGCGCTTGCGGCGGGGCGGAGGCCTTGGGGCCCTTGGTTTCTTCCGACACCGCCGCCGTCTCGAGCGGCAAGCCGCGCGCGATCAGCGTCAGGCGGCGGGGCGTAGCGTAGGTGACGATCTCGCTGGCAGTGAGGCCGCTCTTGGCGATCTCGGCGGTGAACAGCTTGGCGAGATCCTCGCGCGCACGATCCTGCATCCGCGCAGGAATTTCCTCGGAGCGCAACTCAAGCAAAAAGTCGGTCATCGTCCCTCTCCCATCGGGAGAGGGAGGGGCCCGCCGCGCAGCGGTGGGAGGGTGAGGGTGATACGGTGAGCGCTCTCGCCCTCACCCTTCCCACTCGGCTGCGCCGACCGGGCCCCTTCCCTCTCCCACGGGGAGAGGGAGAAATGCACTACGCTGCTCATGCTGCCCATCCCGGGAAGCGCGCTTCCCATTTGGCGGTGTTGTGCGCGATCCATGCGCCGCACGCGCCCTTCGCCAGATCGCGGACGCGGCCCATATAGGCCTGGCGCTCCGCCACCGAGATGACGCCGCGCGCCTGCAACAGGTTGAAGATGTGGCTGGCCTTGATCGCCTGCTCATAAGCCGGGATCGGAAGCTGCTTGCCGAGGCAATTCTCGCATTCGGCGACGTGCTTCTTGAACTGGTCGAACAGGCTGTCGGTATCGGCCACTTCGAAATTCCAGGTCGACATTTCGACCTCATTCTCGTGGAACACGTCGCCGTAGGTGACGCCAGCGTCGTTGAACGCAAGGTCGTACACGCTGTCCTTGTTCTGAATATACATAGCGAGGCGTTCGAGCCCGTAGGTCAGCTCGCCCGCGACGGGCTTCATGTCATAGCCGCCCATTTGCTGGAAATAGGTGAACTGCGTCACTTCCATGCCGTCGCACCACACTTCCCAGCCCAGGCCCCAGGCACCGAGCGTCGGGCTCTCCCAATCGTCCTCGACGAAGCGGATGTCGTGGACGAGCGGATCGATGCCGATCGCGGCGAGGCTGCCGAGGTACAGCGCCTGCAGATCGGGCGGGCTCGGCTTCAGGATCACCTGATATTGGTAATAATGCTGCAGCCGGTTGGGGTTCTCGCCATAGCGGCCATCGGTCGGGCGGCGGCACGGCTGGACGAACGCGGCGTTCCACGTCTCGGGGCCGAGCGCACGCAGCGTCGTCGCCGGGTGAAAGGTGCCTGCCCCCATCTCCATGTCATAAGGCTGCAGGATCAGGCAGCCGTGCTGGCTCCAATAATCATGGAGCGTAAGGATCATGCGTTGGAAGCTGAGCGGGTGTGTCACGCCCGGCGCTTTGGCGCAGCGCGGCGGGAGAATCAACCAAACGATGGCCCGGTTCGGCCACGAACGATGAATGCGGGCGCAGGCATTCTCGCAGAGGCGATATCGCGATATGGGGATTGCCGCGCGCTTGGCGACACTGTTTGGGGATGTGCATGAAGACGATCAAGACCGTATCCGCCCTGCTGGCGCTGCTGCTGGCGACACCCGCAATCGCGCAGACCCCCGCCCCGGCACCCGCTGCCCCCACCATCCCCGCCGATCCCGCCTTGTGGGTGGTGAAGGACAAGGACACGACGATCTATCTGTTCGGCACGATCCACGCGCTGAAGCCGCAGCTTAGCTGGTTCGATTCGGCGGTGCGCAAGGCGTTCGATGCGAGCGGGCAATTGGTGCTCGAAATTCCGTTGCCCAGCCCCGAACAGGCCAAAGCGGTGATCGGGCCGCTGGCGGTCGATGCGACGGGCAAGCCACTGACGCAGAAACTGAGCGCGGAGGATCGCAAGGTCTATGCCACCGCAATGGCCAAGCTCGGCATCCCTGAAACCGCGTTCGACACGTTCGAGCCGTGGTTCGCCGCGGTCACGCTCGCGCAGATCGAGCTGCAAAAATCCGGGTTCAATGCCGCCGAGGGCGTGGAAGTCGCGCTGAACGCCGCAGCCAAGGCCTCGGGCAAGCCAGTCGCGGGGTTGGAAACGCTGGAGCAGCAGCTCGGCTATTTCCACAATTTGCCGCAAACCGACCAGATCGCGTTTCTCATCTCCAGCGCGAAGGACATCGACACATTCGATTCGACGATCAACGCCATGCTCGATCGCTGGAAGGCGGGCGATGCCGAGGGCCTGAGCAAGTTGATGAACGACGATCTCACCAGCCAGCCCAACCTCTACAAAGTGCTGCTGGCCGATCGCAATGCGCGCTGGGCCGATTGGATCGACACCCGGCTGAAGACGCCGGGCACCGTGTTCATCGCGGTCGGCGCGGGGCATTTGGCGGGCAAGGACAGCGTGCAGGTCTATCTCACCAAACATCATCTGGTGGCCAAGCGAGTCCGTTATTGATCGCGCGGTGGTGCGCGCTCGGGCTGGCGCTGGCCCTGAGCGGGTGCGCGCGAGCGCCCGAAACCAAGGCGCATCCGGCGCTGTGGCGCGTGGGCGATGCGGACACCACGATCTGGTTGTTCGGGACGATCCACGCGCTGCCGCCCGGCGTTGACTGGCAAACGCCCGCCGTTGCGCGCGCAATCGCGGCGGCGGATACGCTGATCGTGGAGGTGCCGCCCGCCGATCCTGCGGCGGCGCGCGCGCAATTCGTTGCACTGGCGGAGCAGCCAGGCTTGCCGCCGATTGCGTCGCGCGTGGCCGTTGGGGATCGTCCGACGCTGGCACGCGGCATGGCGGCGGCGGGGCAAACGGCGGCGGACCTCGATGGGCTCAAAACCTGGGCGGCGGCGCTGACGATCACCGCAGGCGCGGGACACGCCGAGCAAGCGAGCGCCGCCGAAGGTGTCGAGCCCGTGCTCACCCGGCGTTTCGCGGGCAAGGCGATTGGCGCGCTGGAGACGCGCGACGGGCAATTGCGACTGTTCGATCGGTTGCCGGGCACCGCGCAGCGCGTGCTGCTGGTGCAGGCGGCGATCGATGCGCAGGATGCCGCGCGCGGCTATGCGCAGTTGTTCAAGGCGTGGTCGGCGGGCGATGACGCCGCGCTCGCCGCGACCATCGCCCCGTTGCGGCGCGATCCGGCGATTGGCAAGGCGCTGCTCGCCGACCGCAACGCGCGCTGGGCGAGCGTGATCGTGCGGCGGATGGCGCGGCCGGGGCGCGTGTTCGTGGCCGTCGGCGCCGGGCATCTGGTCGGGCCGGGATCGGTGGTGGAATTGCTGCGCAAGCGCGGGCTGAAGGTCGAGCGGGTGGAGTAAATCCTTCTGCCGTTGGGAGAAGGTGGCGCGTAGCGCCGGATGGGGGTGACTTGGGCGAACGCGCGCCTCATCCTCACTCTTCCCACGCCTTCGGCGCGGGCCCCTTCCCTCTCCCGGTGGGAGAGGGAGATGCTATCCAGCATATTGCGCTTTACCCCGCCCTCCCCTATAGCGCCGCGCTTCGGTCAGGGTCATCCCTGGAGGCCTGGCCGGAGACCACACACACGCATATCGGAGTAATGCAATGAGCGACCAATTGGAGCTCGCAGCCGAGACGCGCGAACAGGTTGGCAAGGGAGCCTCCCGTTTGCTTCGTCGCGAAGGCCGCGTCCCCGCCGTGATCTACGGCAACAAGCAAGATCCCGAGTCGATCCACGTCGAGGAAAAGGCGCTGATGCGTCTCCTGATGACGGGTCACTTCATGAATTCGGTCGTCATGATCGAGGTCGGTGGCAAGAAGGTTCGCACCCTGCCGAAGGACGTGTCGTTCGACGCCGTCACCGAGCGTCCGGTCCATGCCGACTTCCTGCGCATCGGCGCGCACACCACCGTGCATGTCAACGTGCCTGTCGTGTTCACCGATGAAGACGAAGCCCCCGGCATCAAGACCGGCAAGGGCGTGCTCAACATCATCCAGCACGAGCTGGAACTGGTATGCGACGCAGCCGAGATCCCGGACGACATCACCATCTCGCTGGCTGGCCGCGAGATCGGCGATTCGATCCACATCTCGAACGTGACGCTGCCCAAGGGCGTGACCCCGGCGATCACCGACCGCGACTTCACCATCGCGACGATCGTCCCGCCGACGGTGCCGACGGTTGCCGACGAAGAAGCGGACGCAGCTGTTGCTGAGGCGCAGGCCGCCGAGAGCGACACCGCCGAGTAATGGAGGACAAAGCCCTCTCCCCGCTGGCGGGGAGAGGGTTGGGAGAGGGGCTGAACCGGGCACAAGCGCGCGTAACGGCCCCTATCCCCTACCCTCTCCCCGGAGGGGAGAGGGAGTCTTGAATGCAAATCTGGGTCGGCCTGGGCAATCCCGGCGCGCAATATGCGCTCAACCGCCATAATGTCGGCTTCATGGCGGTGGATATCATCGCCGAACTGCACGGCTTCGGCCCCGTCAAAAAGGCGTTTCAGGGCTGGACGCAGGAGGGCCGGATCGGCTCCGAGAAAATCCTGCTGCTCAAACCCGCGACCTTCATGAACGAGAGCGGCCGCAGCGTCGGCGAAGCGATGCGCTTCTACAAGCTCGATACCGGCGACGTCACCGTCTTCCATGACGACCTCGACCTCGACCCGTTCCGCGTGAAAGTGAAGACCGGCGGCGGCACTGCCGGGCATAACGGCTTGCGCTCGACCGAGGCGCATATCGGCAACGCCTTTCGCCGCGTGCGCATCGGCATCGGCCACCCCGGCCACAAAGACAAAGTCAGTCCCTATGTGCTCGGCAATTATGCCAAGGCCGAGATGGAGCCGCTGGCCGATCTGCTCGGCGCGATCGGGGCGGAGGCCCCGTGGCTGGCCAAGGGCGATGATGGCCGTTTCATGAGCGATGTCGCGCTGCGACTGGGAGAGACGAAATGACCGTGCGCACGCTGTTCGCGACGCCGTTCTACGAAGGCAAGTTGAAGAACGCCGCTCTGGTCGCCGATCTCGACCGCTCGTGCCAGGCGCTGGCCGAGGATGACCGCGCCGGGCGCGCCTGGTCCAAGGCGCATGGCTATCGCGGCTACACCTCCTACGCCTCGCTCAACGATTTGCCGATGCGCGACCCGGCCTTTGCCGATCTGGTCAAGCTGCTCAACAAGCATGTCGCCAAGTTCGCCGAAGACTGCGCGTTCGACCTGAACGACCGCAAATTGAAACTCGACAGCTTGTGGGTGAACGTCCTGAAACCAGGCGGGATGCATTCGGGGCATGTCCACCCGCACAGCGTGATTTCGGGCACGGTCTATATCGTCGTGCCGGAGGGCGCGGGTGCGCTCAAACTGGAAGACCCGCGTCTGCCGATGATGATGGCGGCACCGACGCGACGCGACGACGCGCCCGAAATGCTGAAACCCTTCGTCTATGTCGAGCCGCAGGCGGGCAGCGTGTTCCTGTGGGAAAGCTGGCTGCGCCACGAAGTCGCGCCCGGCACCGCCAAAAGCGAGCGGGTGAGCGTCAGCTTCAACTATCGCTGGTAGGCTTCCCGCGCCGTCTCTGGCATTCCGGTGCCGGACGCCGTATCGGCGGCGCATCACACATATCGTGCTTCAAGGATCATCATGGGTTTTCGCTGTGGAATCGTCGGGCTGCCCAATGTCGGCAAGTCCACCCTGTTCAATGCGCTGACGCAGACTGCGGCGGCGCAGGCGGCGAACTATCCGTTCTGCACGATCGAGCCGAACGTCGGCAACGTCGCGGTGCCCGACCCCCGGCTCGACAAGCTCGCCGCGGTCGCGGGATCGCAGAAGATCATCGAAACGCAATTGGGCTTTGTCGACATTGCCGGGCTGGTGCGCGGCGCCTCCAAGGGCGAGGGCCTCGGCAACCAGTTCCTCGGCAACATCCGCGAAGTCGATGCGATCGTGCATGTGCTGCGCTGCTTCGAGGATGACGACGTCACCCATGTCGAGGGCAAGGTCGACCCGATCGCCGATGCCGAGACGGTCGAAACCGAATTGATGCTGTCCGATCTGGAGAGCCTCGAAAAGCGCGTCCCCAATTTGCTGAAAAAGGCGACGCAGGGCGACAAGGAGGCCAAGGTCGCCGCCTCGGTGCTGGGCCAGGCGCTCGACCTGCTGCGCGAAGGCAAGCCCGCGCGGCTGACCGTACCCAAGGATGAAGACGAAGCCCGCGCCTTCAAACAGGCGCAATTGCTGACCGCCAAGCCGGTGCTCTATGTCTGCAATGTCGAGGAAGCGAGTGCCGCCAACGGCAATGCGCAATCGGCGCGCGTGTTCGAGAAGGCCAAGGCCGAGGGGGCCGAAGCCGTCGTCGTCTCCGCCGCGATCGAGGCCGAGATCGCCACGATGGAGCCGGAAGAGCGCGGTGAATTTCTCGCCGAACTGGGCCTGACCGAAACCGGCCTGTCGCGCGTGATCGTCGCCGGGTATCGGCTGCTCAAGCTGCTGACCTTCTTCACCGTCGGCCCCAAGGAAGCACGCGCCTGGACCGTCCATGCCGGGGCTAAGGCCCCGCAGGCAGCGGGCGAGATCCACACCGATTTCGAGCGCGGTTTCATCCGCGCCGAGACGATTGCCTATGACGATTATGTCGCGCTCGGCGGCGAAACCGGTGCGCGCGATGCCGGCAAGCTGCGCCAGGAGGGCAAAGAGTATGTCGTCCATGACGGCGACGTGCTGAATTTCCGCTTCAACGTCTAATCTTGTCGGCGGGCGACGCGCGGCCTAGGGTTTCCGCGATGTTCGCCCGCCTGATCCTTGCGCTGCTGCTGGCAGCCTTTGCCATCCCGGCGATAGCGCATGGGCAGTCGTGCCATGAAATGCCAATCGCCGCGCCGATGGCGCATGGCGCGCACCACATGCCGCGTCAGGACGATCAGGCGACCGTGCCGCATATCTGCATCGGCTGCATTCCCCCGGCCAGCCTCGCCGCGCGCGGGGTGGATCAACCCGGCGTGAAGGCGGCCGTGCCGCGCCGCATCGTCGCGACCGCGTTTGATCCGGGCACGGCCACACCACCGATCGTCCCTCCTCCGCGCCGGACCGTGTGATCCGGCGGGCCATCGCGCCCGCCCGCATGCTTTCCCCGTTGAGGATTTTCCGATGACCCGATCGATGTTGATCGCGGGCTGCGCGCTGTCCGCGCTGCTGCCCGCGCCTGCTTTTGCGCAAATGATGCCCGGCATGAAGATGGACATGCCGATGCCCGCCAAGCCCAAGCCCAAGGCGAAACCCAAGCCGGTGGTGAAACACGCGCACCCCGCAGCGCACCCGGCCGCCGCACAATCCGCGCCCCCTTCTCCCCCACTACCTTCCCCGGCGCAGGCCGGGGCCCAGGAGCGGGCGGCCGATAAAGAAGCGCGGCCCTCTCCTATGACCACCTCCGAGACTGGGCCCCGGCCTGCGCCGGGGAAGACGGACGACAGCGTTCCAGCATCCCCGATGGCCATGCCCCCCGCCCCGCAGCCCCAAGGCGATCACGATCATTCCATGCCCGACATGCCCGGCATGGCCATGGGCCCAGCCGACCATGCCTATGGCGACGGGTCCGGCACCTCGCGCAACCCCGGCAATGACGGCGCGATGAAGGGGCTGCACCTCGCCACCGGCGACTGGATGGTGATGCTCCACGGCTATGCGACCAGCGTTTACACCAACCAGGGTGGCCCGAGCGGCGATCAGGAGACGTTCGTCGAATCGATGGCGATGCTCACCGGCACGCGCGATTTCGGCGGCGTGCGGTTGCAGTTGCGATCAATGATGAGCCTGGAGCCCGCAATGGGGGCGAAGGGCTATCCCAATTTGTTCGCCACCGGCGAGACCGCCAACGGCACCACGCAATTGACCGATCGCCAGCACCCGCACGATCTGTTCATGGAGCTGGCGGCGCGGCTCGATGTCGATACCGCGCACGGCAGCCTGTTCCTCTATGGCGGCCCCGTGGCCGAGCCGGCGCTGGGGCCATCGGCCTTCATGCACCGCGCCTCCGCGCAATATCAGCCGCTCAGCCCGATCACGCACCATTGGTTCGACAGCACGCATATCAGCTACGGCGTGGTGACGGCGGGCTATGGCACGGCGCGCTGGCAGATCGAGGCGTCAGGCTTTCGGGGGCGTGAGCCCGACCAATATCGCTGGAATATCGAGCAGCCGGGCCTCGATTCGTGGAGCGTGCGGGCGACCTGGACACCCTCCCCCGCCTGGGCGGTGCAAGTCAGCCATGGCTGGCTGAAGAGCCCGGAACAGTTGGAAGCCTTTCGCAACGAAGCGCGCACCACCGCGAGCGTACAATATGCCGCGCACGGCGTCTCCGCGCTGCTCGCTTTCTCCAACAAGCATAAATTGCCCGGGCGCGTGCTGACGGCATGGCTGGCCGAGGCGAATTGGGACATTGACCGCCACCACACGCTGTTTGCCCGCGCAGAAAATGTGGCGAATGACGAGCTGTTCCCGAACCCGCTCGATCCGCTGCACGATCGCAAGGTCAGGGTGAGCAAGCTGGAGAGCGGCTATGCCTATCGCCTGCGCTTTGTGGGGCCGTTCGATCTCGCGCTCGGCGGCGCGGTCGGCATCTATGACAAGCCTGCCCTTCTGGACGCGGCTTATGGCCGCTTCCCGCTGAGCTTCAGCCTGTTCGCCAAGGTCTCGCTCGGGCATTGAATGCGAAAGCGGCACCGGGGAGTTCTGCTCCCCGGTGCCGCCACTTCGCCCTTGCTGCAGGCAATCGAGTCAGTCGACTGCCTTGCGCTGGTCGCGGCGGTCGGCGCTGGCGATCACCTGGACGCAGCCTTCGGCCGCTGGTGCCGGAGCCAATTGCGTCTTGCCCGAGAGATGGATCGGGGCGGCGCGCTGCTCGCACCCGCGCTTGATCGGGTGGTAGGTTACCGCCGGGATTTTGCCCACGGGTGCCCAACGCATTTCATGCGTATCGGAAAGCGATTGCGCGGCGGCGGGGGCAGCGGCAAGCGTCATCGCAAGCGCGGCATATTTCAGCAAAGACATGGCAAATTCCTCAAAGCGTCAGGCGGATGAGGAAATATTTAGGGAGCCCACCTTGCCACCCGCTGTCCGCATTGTGACAAAGCATGTCCGGGGCCTCGTGGGCGGGGTGCAGGGCCACCCTATGCCCAGGCGCTATGTGCTGTCATAGCGCCGACGCAATTCTATCGCAGGGGATGCACATGCGCTGGACAACCCGGATCTTCGCCGCCGCCTTGTGCGCCGCCCTGCAGGCATGCGTCACGGCCCCCATTTCAGGCCCCAAGCCAGCGACCGTCGCGCAGACGGAAACGCGCGCGCCGGTCACCATTCTCATCTCGATCGACGGTTTCCGTCCCGATTACCGTGCGCGCGGGGTGACGCCCAATCTCGATGCGCTGGCGGCAAGCGGCATCAGCGCGGCGATGCGCCCGTCCTTCCCGTCCAAGACTTTCCCCAATCACTGGACGCTCGTCACCGGGCTGCGGCCCGATCGCAACGGCATCGTGTCGAATTCGATGGAGGATGTCGCGCGGCCAGGCGTGACCTTCACGATGGAAAATTCCAAGGACCCGTTCTGGTGGAACGAAGCCGAGCCCTTGTGGGTCACAGCCGAGCGCAGCGGAGTGCGCAGCGCGACGCTGTTCTGGCCGGGTTCGAACGTCGCCTGGGGCGGCACGACGAAAGGTGGCCATGGCGACCCGACCGGCGGCGTCCGGCCTGAGGATTGGTGGCCGTTCGACATGGCGGTGCCTGGCGAGCAGCGCGTCGCGGGCGTGCTCGACTGGCTTCGACGTCCCGCAGCCACGCGTCCGCGCTTCCTGACGCTCTATTTCGATACCGTAGACAGTGCGGGGCACACTTATGGTCCGGATGCCCCCGAAACGACTGCGGCGGTCGCAAAGGTCGATGCGCAGATCGGCGCGCTGGTCTCCGGACTGAAAACCCTCGGCCAACCTGCCAACATCGTCGTCGTCGCGGACCATGGCATGGCCGGGACCAGTGCAAAACGCACCATCGCGATGGACACCGTCGCCAACCCCGCCGATTATCGCCAGTTCGAGGCCGGTCCGTTCGCCAGTTTCTACCCCGTGCCCGGCCATGAGGTCGCACTGGAAAAGGCGCTGCTCGGCCACCACGCGCATTATGACTGCTGGCGCAAAAGCGAGATCCCGGCGCGGCTGCATTACGGCACCAACCCGCGCATCCCGCCCTATTTCTGCCTGGCCGAAACCGGCTGGCTGCTCAACAAGACCGCGCCAGCCGCCGATGCGCATGATGGCGGCACGCATGGCTATGATTCGGCCGCGCCGGAAATGGCGGCGCTGTTCATTGCCAACGGCCCGGCGATCAAGCCGCTGGGTACGTTGCCCGCCTTCGACAATGTCGATGTCGCACCGCTGATTCGCGACCTGCTGGCGCTGCCCGCCGGGGCCAATCTGGACGGTGATGATGCGCCGTTCCGGGCGGCGCTGCAGCCAACCCATCGCAACTAGGGGCTTGCCTTTGCCGCCACCGCGCTGGACACTGGGGCATGCACTATTTTGAAGATATCGTGGTCGGAGAGAAAGCCTCGTTCGGCCATTATGTGGTGAAGCGCGACGAGGTCGTCGCCTTCGCCAAGGCCTATGACCCGCAGCCGTTTCATCTATCCGATGAAGCGGCCGCGCAAACCCATTTCGGGCGGCTGTCGGCCAGCGGCTGGCACACCTGCGCGATGACGATGGCGATGCTGGTCGAGCAGTTCAAGGTGACCGAGCAAGCCGGGCTGGGCTCGCCTGGGGTAGACGAGCTGCGCTGGCTCAAACCCGTTTATCCGGGTGACACGCTGCGCGTCGAAACCGAGATTATCGAGAAGCGCGCGTCGCAGAGCCGCCCGGAAATGGGCAGCTTTCGCAGCAAGGTGACCGTCTTCAACCAGGACGACGTGGCGGTGATGACCTTCACCTCGATCGGGCTGATTAGAACGCGCCCGGCCGACGGATCCGACGCTTAGCGGTGGCCGCGGCCACCGCGCCCACCCGGAGCGCGGCCGGAACCAGGCCGACCTTGCACGCCATAATCGCGCCACATCGGCCGGATTTCGCGGCGGTCATTGTGCCAGCGCTGCGTGCGGCCTTGCCAATAGCCGCGCTGGTCCGGGTTCCAGCGGTGGCGGACATTGGAGCGATCGTAAACGTAATAGCCCGAGCCCGGATAATAATAATCGCCATACCAGCCCCAATAGGGGTCAGCGCGATAGCCGCCATAATAGGGGTCCCACGCGCTGGCGCCGTAGCCGACCGACACGCCCGAATAGCCGTAATCCTCGGCACAGGCGGAAAGCCCCCCCAGCGAAACGAGGGCGGCAGCGGCGAGCGAGAGTTTCATGACGGACATGGCGGCGAGTCCTTGAAGGAGGTCGCGCCCTTTGGGCTGGCGCGGCGTTGTCCAATCAACCCCGCTCGCCAGCCTTTGGTTCCTCTCGCCCGCGCTCAATGGCCGGGGAAGGCGATCAGCGAATCAACCGCAATCCCATCGGCGCGCAGTGCATCCGCACCGCCCAGGTCGGGCAGATCGACCAGGAACTGCGTCTGCTCGACCACCGCGCCCGCCTTGCGCAGCAGCCGCACCGCCGCGCGCGCGGTGCCGCCGGTGGCGATCAGATCGTCGACCAGCAGCACGCGCTGCCCCGGCACCAGCGCGTCCTGATGCATGGCGATACGATCGGTGCCATATTCGAGCGCATAATCCTCGGCAATGGTTGCGCCGGGCAGCTTGCCGTCCTTACGGATCAACAGCACGCCGGCGTTCAGCGGCGCGGCGAGAGCTGCTGCAAAAATGAAGCCGCGTGCCTCGATCCCGGCGACCAGATCGACCGGGCCGCGCGTGGCCGCTGCCATCCGCGTGATCGCGCTGGCAAAACCCGCAGCATCGAGCAGCAAAGTGGTGATGTCGCGAAACTGGATGCCGGGCTTTGGGAAATCCGGGATGGTGCGGATCAGCGCCTTCAGATCGTCATTCTCGGCCATAGCATCCTCGTCGCCCCGGAGCCGCTCGGCCCGGGTGGGAACCGCCGCCCCGCACCGCGCGGAGCCGCCCCGACACCAGGGCCGGGGCGACGTCCATGGCTCAGTGCTTGATATCGCGCCAGATGTTTTGATACGCGCCGTACGCCAGGATGCAGAAGAACAGCAGGAAGCCGAGCACCGCCAGACCGTAAGCGTGCCGCGTCGGCAGGTTTGGCTCGGCAGCCCAGGTCAGGAATGCCGCGACGTCCTTGGCATTCTGATCGACGGTCGATTTGGTGCCGTCGAGATAGGTGACTTGCCCATCCTGCGACAGCGGCGGCGGCATCGCGATGTTGAGGTTCGCGAAATACGGGTTGAAGTACAGCCCGTCCGGCACCTTGGCATCGGGGAATTTCTTCAACAAAGCGGCCGGTTGCGGTCCATAGCCGGTCAGCAATGAATAGACATAGGCCGGGCCGTCATGCCGCGCCTTGGTGATCAGCGACAAATCTGGCGGATTGCCGGTGCCGGGATAATAAACGGTCGGGAAATAATCCGATGGCAGGTTCGGGCGCTCGGTGGTGTCGCCCGATTTCGGATCGAACTGCTTGGCCTTGACCGACCAGTCCGCCGCGAACTTCTTCACTTGCGCGGGCGTATAGCCGAGCTGAGTCAGGTCGCGGAAAGCGACATGTTTCAGCGAATGGCAGTTGGCGCAGACTTCCTTATACACCTGCAGCCCGCGCTGGAGCTGGCGCTGGTCATAGGTGCCAAAGAAGCCGTTCGATGCGAGCTCGACCTCCTTGGGGTGGAGATGGAATTCGTCGACCGCCGTCGGAGCCGGGGGATCGGTGACGACCCCCTGGATCGACCAGAACAGCGCCCAGGACAGTACGGCAACGAAGCCGGCACCGATGAGAATTGCGATTGCGCGAACCATTGCTCGTAATGCCCCTTATTCGGCCGGGACCGCGCTACCGCTGAGTGCGGTATGCGCCGGTGACGTGCCACCCTTCTTCGCCAGCACCGCCTCGGTGATCGAGTTTGGCAGCGGCGTCGGGCGTTCTGCCCGCGAGATGATCGGGATGATGATCAGGAAGTGCGCGAAATAATAGGCCCCGCTGATCTGGCTGATGATGACATAAAGCGGCGTCGCAGGCGAACCGCCACACCAGCCGAGCACCAGCACATCGGCCACCAGCACCCAGAAGAAGATGCGATAGAGCGGACGATAATTGGCCGAGCGCACCGGCGACGAATCCAGCCAGGGCAGGAAGAACAGCAGCAGGATCGACCCGAACATCGCCAGCACGCCGAGCAGCTTTGCCGGAATGCCGATGAAATCGACCGTGAAGGCGCGCAGGATCGCGTAGAACGGCCAGAAATACCATTCGGGCACGATGTGCGCCGGGGTCTGCAGCGCGTTGGCCGGGATATAATTGTCCGGGTGGCCAAGGCTGTTGGGCGCGAAGAACAGGAGTGCGGCAAAGATGAACAGGAACACGCCGAGCCCGAAGCCGTCCTTGGCGGTGTAATAAGGGTGGAACGGAACGGTGTCCTGTTCGCCCTTCACGTCGACGCCGGTCGGGTTGTTCGAACCCGGAATGTGCAGCGCCCAGATGTGCAGGATGATGACCGCAGCGATCACGAACGGCAGCAGGTAATGCAGCGAGAAGAAGCGGTTGAGCGCAGCGTCATCGGGGGCATATCCCCCCAGAAGCCAGATGCGGATGGTGTCGCCCACCACCGGGATCGCCGAGAAGAAGCCGGTGATAACCTGCGCACCCCAGAAGCTCATCTGCCCCCAGGGGAGCACATAACCCATGAACGCCGTCGCCATCATCAGCAGGAAAATGACCACGCCGAGCAACCAGATCATCTCGCGCGGGGCCTTGTACGATCCGTAGAACAGCCCGCGGAAGATGTGGATATAGACCACGACGAAGAACATCGAGGCGCCGTTGGCATGCGCATAACGCAGGAACCAGCCGCCATTCACGTCGCGCATGATATGTTCGACCGAGTCGAACGCCACGCCGCCATTGGCGGCATAGTGCATCGCCAGCACGATGCCGGTGACGATCTGGATGGCGAGTGCCGCGCCCGCGAGCACGCCGAAGTTCCAGAAATAATTGAGGTTGCGCGGCACGGGATAGCCCGCGCCGACCGCGCCATAAACGAACCGGGGAAGCGGCAGCCGCTCATCGATCCACTTGGTGAAGCCCGATTTCGGCTCGTACTGCTTGGCCCAGGGGAAGCTCATATCTCTATCCTCAACCCACCGTAACCGTCGTTGGCGACGTGAATTTATACTCCGGCACGAACAGGTTCTTCGGTGCCGGTCCTTTGCGGATGCGCGCCGCCGTGTCGTATTGCGAACCGTGGCAGGGGCAGAAATAGCCACCGAACTGGCCGCGATCCTCGCCGCTGGTAATGCCCTGCGGAATACAGCCGAGATGCGTGCAAACGCCCAGCGTGATCAGCCAGTTCTTCTGGCCGCGCGTGCGTTGTGCGAGCGTTTCGGGGTCGCGCAGCGTCTTGATGTCGACCTTGTCGGCCTCGGCGATTTCGGCCGGGGTCAGGTTGCGGACGAACAGCGGCTGCTTGCGGAAGGAGGTAACGATGCCCTGCCCCGCTTCGATCTTCGACAGATCGACGTCGGTGGTGGATTGCGCCAGCACGTCGGCCGAGGGGTTCATCTGGTTGATCAGCGGCACCACGATCGCGATCCCGCCGACACCCGCAGCCGCAACGGCCGCGATGTTCAGAAAGTCGCGGCGGCGTGGTTCGCCGTCATGATGGGGTTCATTCTGCCGGGGAACTTCCAGGGTGTTTCCGCTTGCCATTCACTTGCCCTTGTACTTCGCGCACCGTGTCGAAACACGGCACGACGAAAAATCCGACAACGCCACCCTCACAAGAACGACGTGTGGGTCACGCCTGAACGCCCTCCCTCTGCTGGGGAAGCTTGAGCGTTCTGTTAGACGGCGCGACGGTGTTTTGCCAACAGCATTTTCGGAGTAGGGACGCTGGTTATGCGTATTGCTCTGTACCAACCCGAAATTGCCGGAAATGTCGGTGCCATTCTGCGCCTCGGCGCGTGCCTGGGAACCCCGGTGGATGTCATCGAACCGACCGGCTTCACCTGGAGCGAGAAGGCGCTCGCCCGGTCCGGTATGGATTATGCCGGGGTCGTGGATGTCCGTCGCCACCTCGACTGGGCGGCGTTCGAGCATCAGGTGCCCGGGCGAATCGTTCTGCTGACCACGCGTGGCGGCGTGCGCCTCGACGCGGCGGTTTTTCAGTCGGACGACGTTTTGCTGATGGGCTCCGAAGGAAGCGGCGTGCCAGATGCGGTGCACGCCCGCGCGGATCTGGCGGTCCGCATCCCGTTGGCAGAAGGGATGCGGTCGCTCAATATTGCGGTCGCAACCGGTATCGCGCTGAGCGAGGCCCTGCGCCAGACCAACGGCTGGCCCGCGTAACACCCGTGCGAACACGCGAATAAGTGATCTCGACTTGGCCGTCATCCCTCGCCACAACATCCCCGATGGACCTGGACCAAGAACAAACCGCCGCCCGCCACTGGTTCGAGCATCTGCGCGACCAGATCTGCGCCGAATTCGTCGCGATCGAACGTGAAGCCGGATCGGAGGCGAGCTTCGAATATACACAGTGGGACCGCGCCGACCCCAGCGGCGGCGATGGCGGCGGCGGCGTGCGCGGCGTGATGAAGGGCAAGGTGTTCGAAAAGGTCGGCGTCAACGTCTCGACCGTCGGCGGCACCTTTGAGGGAGAGTTCGCCAAGTCGATCCACGGCGCGGCGGAAGACCCCAGCTTTTTTGCCACCGGCATCAGCCTCGTTGCGCACATGGCTAACCCCCATGTGCCCGCAGTCCACATGAACACGCGCTTCCTGGTCACGACCAAGCGCTGGTTCGGCGGCGGGGCCGATCTCAACCCGCCGATTCCCTATGGCGAAGACACCGCCGAGTTTCACGCGGCGATGCGCGCGGCGTGTGATGCGCATGGCGACGATTATTATGCGCGCTATTCGAAATGGGCCGAGGAGTATTTCTACATCCCCCACCGCAAGGTGCATCGCGGGGTCGGCGGCATTTTCTGCGACCATCTGGAGGGGGATTTCGCCGCGAACTTCGCCTTTATCCAGGACATTGGGCGCGCCTTTCTGGACGTATATCCGCAAATCGTGCGACGCCGGATGAACACGCCCTTCAACGCCGCCGACACCGCGCAAATGCTCGAATGGCGCGGTCGCTATGCCGAGTTCAACCTGGTGTACGATCGCGGCACGCTGTTCGGGCTGAAGACTGGCGGCAATATCGATGCGATCCTGATGAGCTTGCCGCCGCTGGCAACCTGGTCCTGATGACGGGGCGCTAAGATGGGGTTGATCGCGGTTCGCGACGATGAGGTGGCGACCATCGTCACCACGCTGGAAATGCGGCAGCGCCCGCCGCTACGCCCGCTGCCCGCCTCCCCGATGCGGCTGGTAGCGTGGGAAGCGCCGAGCTTAGACGCCTATCGCACGCTGTTCCGCCGCGTCGGGGCACCATGGCTGTGGTTCTCGCGGCTGGTGATGGACGATCGGACGCTCGGCGCGATTCTCGCCGACCCCAACGTCGCGATCCATGCCGTGGTCGACCGCAGCGGAATCGAGGTCGGGATGCTCGAACTCGATTTTCGCGAAGCCGGCCAGTGCGAGATTTCCTATTTCGCGCTGGTGCCCGAACTGGCGGGCAAAGGGCTCGGTCGCTGGCTGATGGCGGAAGCGCTGGCACGCGGATGGCGCAAGGGGATCGATCGGGTGTGGGTCCACACCTGCACGCTCGACCATCCCTCAGCGCTCAACTTCTATCGCGCGCAAGGATTCGTCGCGATCAAGCGGGCGATCGAGACCTTTCCCGATCCCCGCATCACTGGGCATCTGCCGCCCGATAGCGCGCCTCAGATTCCGCTGCTCAACCGCCGATAAAGCGCGATCTCGATCAGCACCGCCGCAACGGTGCCGAGCGTATGCCCCCCGGCGATTCCTGCATCGAGCACGGCAGCCACGACCGGATTGGCCATCGGCGCGCCATCGAGCGCAGTGCCAAGCAGCTCGAAGGGCAGCGCGATCAAGCGCCCCCCCAGCAACGGTACGAACGCCAGGCCCATCAGCACCAGGCCATTGCCCCGCGTCAGCGCAAAGCTGCGCCGCCACGCCGCGAACACGCCGATCGGTCGCTCCCCGACGAAGACGGGCGAAACCGGCAGCAACCGTCCCTTGAGATACAGCCCTGGAAAGACCAAGATCGAGCCGATGCTGACCGGCACGCTGACAGCCAGCGCCAGCAAGAGATAGTGCGGCAATAACGCGCCCGCCTGACCGAGCGCGCCGCTCACGGTCGGGCGCGCTCGGTCGATATACACGACGAACAGCGCCAGCACCCCGAACAGCGACAGCAGGCTGAGCACGATCACCAGCAACTCATATTGCTGGCCCCATACGCCAAGTTGCTTGAGCCAGAGATCCGCCGACGTCTGATCCACGACCGCCGGTGGAGCGGGCGCGGGAGCGACATAAATGGCCCCCGCCAGATCGGGAATGAACAAGAAGACGCCCGCTATACCGAGCAGCAGTTCGGAATCCCGCTTGGCCATCGCCCAGGCATCGCGAAGGATGCCTGCCACATTGAGTTTCATGAAACCTCGACGATCGCCTCACGCGCATCACGCGCCGCAAGATAGAGTTTGGCGACGAACGCGACCGCCAGCAGCGAAAAGATCGTCGACACGGCGGCCACAGCGATTTGGGTCAACACGGTCGCAACGCTCAACTGCCCCTCACCGCCGATCAGCAGCCCGAAGACCGTGCCGAACACCAGCTTGGCCGCAGCGGAAGCAACCCATGATACGCAGCCATACAGCAACACCACCCCCATGACCTTCCAAGTGATCCTGCGCGTGAGCACGAAAGAGCGCGCGTAAACGCCGAGCCCGCGCCGCTCCATCACGATGATCGGCGTGGCCAGCACAACAAAGCGGGCATAGCCCCAGAACAAGATCAGGCACAGCAACAGGGTGTAGAGCGAGCCGAAGGTCAACGCGCCCTGATTGACCTCGCCTGACGGGGGCTTTCCTGCCGCCAAGGCGGCCATGTCGACGCCGCTCAGCGCAAACGCGATGAAAATCGGCGCGGCGAGCAGCAGCACGACGAGCAAGGTGACAAGCCCAACTCCGATCACCGGCAACAACCGTCGATTGGCCACGCGCACCGCCCCGCCACGCCCCGCCGCCGGATCGAATGCGAGCGCGGTGATCGCCACCCCCGCCCAGCTCGACACCAGCGACAGTGCCAACACCATCAGGCCAAGCGCAAGATCAGCAGGCTGCCCGCCAGTCCCCATCAGCGGCATCAGGCTGCCGATCAGCGTGAGCGGCACGAAAATGCCGAACAGCACGAGCGGCGTGAGCGCGGCCAGATTGTCGCTGAGAAATTCGGCCGTACGGTCCCACACGGTGCTCATCGTCGCGATCACGTCTCTAGTCTCCCCGGATCCAACGACATGATATTGCCGCGATCGGGCGGTAGCGCAATGCTCTGCCGCCCGCCACTCCCTGCAAACCCTCCCTTGCGCGGCGGGCCCAGCTACGCCATTTCCGGGGCGTGACTTTCAGGACTGACGACATCGAATGGCGCATAACGCCAGACCCGGTTCCCTATGAGGTGGCGGTCGCCGAAATGGAAGCGCGCGCCGCAGCGATCGCTGCGGGCACAGCGCGCGAAATGGTGTGGTTGCTGGAACATCCCCCGATCTACACCGGCGGCACCAGCGCCGACCCGGCCGAGCTGCGCGACCCGCATTTTCCGGTTGTGCAGACCGGGCGCGGCGGCCGCTACACCTATCACGGGCCCGGTCAACGCATCGGCTATGTTATGCTCGACCTCAACCGGCGCGGACGCGACGTTCGGCAGTTTGTCCACGCTCTGGAAGGCTGGGTGATCGCGGCGTTGGGAGATCTGGGGGTTGCGGCGTTTCGCGCACCAGGACGCGTGGGCATCTGGACCAACATCCCCGATCTGGCCAACGATGGCGGTATGGCCGAGGCCAAGATCGGTGCGATCGGCGTGCGCGTGCGGCGCTGGGTGACGCTGCACGGGTTTTCCGTCAACCTTTCGCCAAACCTTTCACATTTCAGCGGAATTGTGCCCTGTGGCTTGGCCGACTATGCGGTGACGAGCATGGAAATGCTGGGACTTCCGACCGATTTTGAAACTTTTGACGCGGCGCTTGCGTTGCGATTCGCAGCGTTTCTGCAAACTCATTCTTCTACGGCAGAAAACTGGGCTTGAGGGGCGCGCCGATCCGGACTAATGTCCACCACGGTTTGGGTATTAAAGGTCTCGAGGCCAACCAAATCCATTATCTAGGGAGCTTTCCAATGCGTGCACTCATTTCCAAGGTCGCTGCTGGTTCGATGATCGCTGTTGCTGCGATCGCCATTTCGGCATGCACCCCGAAGACCGAAACGACGACGACCGACAACACGATGGTCACCGATCTGAACTCGACCGACACGATGACCACCAACGACACGATGACGTCGACCGACGGCGCGATGGCAAACGACGGTGCGATGGTTTCGAACGACACCATGACCACCAACACCACGTCGACCACGACCACGAACAAGATGTAATTCTTCCCTTTCGGGAAAGATTGTATCGAAGGCCGTCCGGGCGACCGGGCGGCCTTTTCGATTCCGCCGTTCGATACACCGCATTTGCGGGTAGCCTCGCGCTGCAGGATGCGCGATTAGGGTTGGGGCGCGCGAAAAAACGCCGTAATTGCAAAGTGTGTGAACGAGAGGCTTCGAATGACTGTGTTGCGTACCCTTGCCGTGCTGGCCGCTGTCGCGAGTGCCGCACTTGCTGGCCCCGCCTCGGCCCAATTCTTCTTCCAGTCGCATGACATGAGTGGCCCGCCGGCGCGCGGCGACGAGCCCGGCCTGCCATCGTTGCCAGGCGCGACAGAAGACGAAGTCCGCGCCAATCTGGTTTGGAACCTGCGCTCCGCGCTCAACGTCGCCGCGTTGCAGTGCAAGTTCGAGCCGTCACTGCTGACGCTCCAAAATTACAATATCATCCTTGAAAATCACAAGGACGAGCTGAAAAAAGCATATGAAACGGTGAACAAGTATTTTGTTCGCACCAACAAGGGCGCGAAGGTCGGCATCTCCGCGATGGACCGTTACGGCACCCGCACCTATTCCGCCTTTACCACGGTCGCCGCGCAATATGGCTTTTGCCAAACCGCCAGCGCGATTGCCACGCACGCCGCCTACGCCCCGCGCGGCACGCTGTACAAAGTGGCGATCGCCGAGATGAACGCGTTGCGCAACGCGTTGGTGCCGTGGGGCGAGGAGCGTTTCTCCCGCCGCGTGCGCGTCGACACCCGCCTGGCAATGCCGCGCCTGGACTCGATTTGCTGGTCGAAGCGGAACGAATGGGTTGCCAAGAAGTGCGGCCCGTTCGAACTGACCTACCGCTAAGGCGGCCTTCGACGCTGGGTCAGCGTAGGCCCAGCGTCTTGTGCGCTTGCAGCGTCAGCCGCCATTTGGGCCGCGCCATGACAAGGTCGATCGCGGCGGCGTGATTGGACGCTGCATCGACGCTATCGAGCGGCTGCACCAGGTGATGCGCAAACGCCCATTGCTCCAGCGCGGCGACATCGGTTCCTGGCTGGGGCCAGACCAGCTTCAACTCATCGCCGCTTTGCTGGACAACCATGCTGTCCGCCTTGGGGCTGATGCACACCCAGTCGATTCCCGGATGGACTGGCAGGGTGCCGTTGCTCTCGATCGCGATCTCGAACGCGGCACCGTGCAACGCCTCGATCAGCGCATCGTCGATCTGGAGCATCGGCTCGCCCCCGGTCAGCACGACGAAGCGGCTGTCGGCACCGTGGCCCCAAAAACGCTGCACCGCCTCCGCCAAGGCCGCGGCATCGGCGAATTTGCCACCGCCAGCGCCATCGGTTCCGACGAAATCGGTATCACAGAAGCGGCACACTGCGGTCGCGCGATCCTGCTCGCGTCCCGACCACAAATTGCACCCGGCAAAACGGACGAAGACGGCGCGACGCCCAGCCTGTACGCCCTCCCCCTGGAGCGTCAGGAACATCTCCTTGACGGCATAGGACATCGCGTCAGACCGCGTAGCCGGTCGGATCCGGCAGGCCGGCTTCCTCAAATCCCTTTTTGCGCAGTCGGCAGCTGTCGCAGGTGCCGCAGTGCAGGCCACCTGGGGCGGGATCATAGCAGGACCAGCTTATCCCCGCGTCCAACCCGAGCCGCGCCGCCTCGCGCGCGATGTCGGCCTTGGTCATGTGCTGCAGCGGCGCATGAATGCGAAAGGGACTGCCCTCGACCCCGGCCTTGGTTGCCAGTTCGGCCAAGCCTTCGAACGCGGCAATAAATTCCGGACGGCAATCGGGGTAGCCCGAATAATCCAGCGCATTGACCCCGATGAACAGGTCGCGCGCGCCCGCCGCCTCCGCCCATCCGAGCGCAAGGCTGAGGAAGATCGTATTGCGCGCCGGCACATAGGTGATCGGAATGCCCGGCTGTACGCCGTCCTTCGGGACCGCGATATCGTCGGTCAGCGCCGAGCCGCCAAATGCCGCGAGATCGAGCGGCAGCACCACATGGCGCACTGCGCCGAGCGCATTGGCGATGCGTCGGGCCGATGCCAATTCCATTCGGTGGCGCTGATTATAATCAACCGAAAGCGCGAGCAAACGATAGCCCTGCTCGCGCGCCAGCGCTGCGGCCACCATCGAATCGAGGCCACCCGACACCAGCACGACTGCCAGCGGGGCGACCGAAGAGGTCTGTTCCAATGTCATGATGCAAGGGAGTTAGTCACCAACCCCGCATTGCGCAAGCAGCGCATAAAAAACGGGCCGCCCGAAAGCGACCCAGGGGTTCCCCTAAGGGGGCGAATTGGGAGAAACGCGTGCCATAAAATGCACGCGTGATGTATATCGGGAGACTCTAAAGACCGGCTTAACGCGCCGTGCTGGCACCGGGCGGGCACGCCCCGATGCGGCGTGCCTCGTAATGATAATCGAATGGCGCGCCGCTGACGATCCCTTGCGTGTCCAAATTGAAGGCGCGCGGCGTCGAAATCTTGAACGTGGTGCGGCCGTGACCGTTGCCCGGGCAAGTATAATGCACGGTGGCCAGATCCGGCTCGTTATCAATGATGAAGCGCTGACACTGCCCCGCACTGTGTCCATATTGGATCAGAACCGTCGGATCGGCAATGCACAGCGTTCGAGCGGCCGAATCGGTTCCCAGTTCCTTGATCTGCCATTGGCCGGGCTCGATCCGGGCAACCGCCGTCAGAGTTGGCCCGGCGGTCGGGGCCGCCGCGATCAGCCCGCCAACCATCAACGCCGCAACCACTGCGCGCGCGACCTTCGATATCGCCATTCGATCCAACCCCGCTCGGCCCCGGGCAGAGCCTACCCAGGTTCGCCGCTATCGTCACGTAATTGGGGTTCCGCGCGCAAGTTTCAATGCGGCTACGGAACGATTTCCGCTGCCGCCTGCACCGGGAACTTACGGGCGCAAAAGGCACAATCGACAAAGATCGTGCCAGTTTCGTCCGCCATCGCGCGCTGTTCCTCGGGCGGAAACTTGCCGAGCACTTGCGCGATATATTCGGGCGAGCAGCGGCAACCGCGAACGATGGCGGTGTCGCCATAGAGCCGCACTGTCTCCTCTTCGTTGAACAGCCGCCATACCAGCGTCTCAAGCGGAATTGCGGGGTCGGAGAGCTCGTCCGCCTGAATGGTCTGCCCGAGGATCGCGACATGCTCCCATTCGGGATGGTCGAGCCGGGTGTGCAGCCGGTCCCGTCCGACCTCGCCCTCCGGCAGATGCTGGAGCAGCAGGCCGCCGGCGAATCGCTTGCCGTCCTTCCCCTTGCCTCCACAATCGATGCCGACGCGGACGAGCGTTGGGATCTGTTCGGACTGCAGGAAATAATGCTCGGCGGCCGCGCTCAGCGAATCGCCGTCGAGCGGGACGATGCCTTGATAGCGTTCGCCCGTCGTCGCCTGATCGAAAGTGATCGCGAGATAGCCAGCGCCAAACAGCGCGAACAGGCTTGGGTTCTCCGGGGCGGATGCCAGCCGTTCGGCATCATATTGAACATAGCCGCGCAGTTCGCCGCCTTTGTAGTCGCACACCAGCAGGGTTACGATTCCCGACTGGGTTTGCGCCTGCATGGTGAGCTGGCCTTCGGCATCCTTGAGCGTCGAGCCAATCAATGCGGCCAGCGTCAGCGCCTCCGCCAGCAACGCCTCGATCGGTGCGGGATAAGCGTGGGCGTCGAGAATCGTGTCGAGCACCGGGCCGAGTCGCACGACCCGACCGCGCGCGTGGCGCGCCGGGATGGTGAAGCCGAGGGCGCGGTCGGAGTCGGTGGTGCGAAGGTCGTCCATATAAAATCCGTTCGGGCTGAGCCTATCAAAGCCCTGCTCTCCCCGCACGACCATCGTGGATAAGGAGGGCCCTTCGACAAGCTCAGGGCGAACGGACTTGCGTGTCAGCGCCTTACATAAGGCTCAACCGGCAGCGATCAACCGATCTGGCCAAAGCACCAGCGCAGCACCGACTTTTGCGCGTGCAGCCGGTTCTCCGCCTCCGGCCAGATCAGCGATTGCGGTCCGTCGATCACCTCTGCCGTCACTTCCTCGCCGCGATGCGCGGGCAGGCAGTGGAGGAACTTCGCGTCGGGCTTGGCGGTCGCCATCAGCGCGGTATCGACCTGATAGGGCAGCATCGCCTGCAACTTGGTCTCGGCATGCGCCTGCCCCATCGAAATCCAGGTATCGGTGACGATGATATCCGCACCCTCCACCGCTTCGCGCGCAGTGCCGACCACGCGCGCGCGGCCCTTGCCCAGCGCGACATCGCTCTCGGGTGGCATAAAGCCTTGCGGGCACGCCGCGACCACATCGAACTGCATCAGCCCGGCCGCCTCCATGATCGAGGCAAGCACGTTATTGCCGTCGCCCAGCCACGCCACCTTCAGCCCCGGCAACGGCTTGCCCGCTTCGATGATCGTCAGCAGATCCGCCATGATCTGACAGGGATGCGAATTATCGGTCAGGCCGTTGATGACCGGCACGGTCGCATACTGCGCCATCTCCTCGACCTTGGCATGGTCGTCGGTGCGCAACATGATCGCATCGCAATAGCCCGACAGAACGCGTGCGGTGTCGGCGACGGTCTCGCCCCGACCAAGTTGGGTCGTGCCCGAGTCGAGCACGACGCTGGAGCCACCCAGCTGACGAATCGCCATGTCGAACGACACGCGTGTGCGGGTAGAATTCTTTTCGAACACCATCGCCAGCGTGTGCCCGGCGAGCGGGGCATCGGCATCGGGCTTGCCCTTGGGCCAACCCGCACGCGCCGCCTTGCGATCGAGCGCATCGGCCAGCATCGCCGCGATACCATCCGGGCCAGCATCGGAGAGCGAGAGGAAGTGGCGCATCTCAGATCCTCCCCGTTCCGGGGAGGATCTTCACCCCATTTACCCCGCTCATGCCGTCGCCACCGCATAGTCGCGTGCGCCGTCGCTCAACTTCTGCACGAACTCGGCGATGTGGCTTTCCTCGATCACCAGCGGGGGCAGCACGCGTACCACATTCTCGCCCGCCGCGACCGTCAGCAGGCCGTGATGGTCACGCAGATGCCCGACGAAATCGCGTGCGACCGCCGCATCCTTCAGCTTGATCCCCAGCATCAGGCCCATGCCGCGAATGCTGTCGAACAGATGGTCGTGATTGGGGATCATCTGCTCGATCGAGGCGCGCAACCGGTCGCCCATCGCGGTTACGTGATCGAAAAAACCGGGTTCGAGCATCACGTCGAGCACCGCCTCGCCCGCCGCCATGGCCAGCGGGTTGCCGCCATAGGTCGATCCGTGCGTGCCGAATACCATGCCCTTGGCCGCTTCCGCCGTCGCCAGGCACGCGCCCAGCGGGAAGCCTGCGCCAATGCCCTTGGCCGACGAAAGGATGTCAGGCGTGATGCCGTAATGCTCATACGCCCACATCTTGCCGGTACGCCCATAGCCGCACTGGACCTCGTCCAGCACCAGCAACAGGCCGTGTTCGTCGCACGCTTTGCGCAGACCCTGGATGAACGCCTGCGTGCCAGCGGACACGCCGCCCTCGCCCTGGATCGTCTCGACCATGAAACCCGCAGTCGTATCGTCGATCAGCGCGAGCGCCGCGTCGAGATCGTTGAACGGCGCATATTTGAAGCCGGGCAAAAGCGGCTCGAACCCGTCGCGCATCTTGGGCTGGTTGGTTGCCGAGATCGCCCCCATCGTCCGCCCGTGAAAGGCGTTGTTGAAGGTGATCAGCGTCGTGCGCTGCGGATTGCCATTGGCATAATGATAGCGCCGCGCGGTCTTGATCGCGCATTCCACCGCTTCGGTGCCCGAATTGGTGAAGAACACCGTGTCGGCAAACGAGCTGTCGACGATGCGCTGCGCCAGATGCTCGCCCTGCGGGCTGCCATACAGGTTCGACACGTGCATCAGCGTCGCCGCCTGGTCGGCAATCGCCTGGACCAATTTGGGATGGCCGTGGCCGAGCGCGTTGACCGCGATCCCCGCCGCGAAATCGAGATAGCGTTCGCCCTGCTCGCCAATCAGGTAGCAGCCCTCGCCGCGCACCGGGCGCACGCCGCAACGCGGGTACACGGGCATCAAAGCGGGGGTCGACACAGGCGCTCTCCTTAAAAAGCAAAAGGCGACCCACACGGTCGCCCGAAACGCGTTTTACGGTGCTGAACGCCCGAGTGCAACACCGCGCGACTCGGGTTGCGGGCACAGTTTATTGCGGGCCGATCGGCGCGATCTTCATGCCGTCCTTGAGCGTGTCTGCGCGCGACAGCGCCACCCACTCGCCCAGCGCCAATCCGCTGAGCACGCCGATCCCTGCGGGCGTCTCATCCCCGAGCGTGATCCGCCGCAGATGCACGCGTGATGTGGCAAGATCGACGACATAGACCTGCGCCATCGTTCCCTGCCGCGCGAATACCGCGCTGGGCGGCACGGCGAGCAACCGCGTGCTCGTCCCGCTCGCGATGATGCTGGCGGTGCCAGCCTGGCCCACCTTCAACCGCGCATCATCGGGCAGCGCGATCTCGACCGCTACCGCGCCCGCCGGATCGGGATGCGCCGCGATCGCAATCACGCGACCGACGACAATATCCTCGCGGAACGCGGCGAAAGTCATCTTCGCGTTCGCGCCCAGCGTCACGCGCGCGGCATCGGCGGCAGGCAAAGCGAGGCGAAGATAATGGCTTGCTGCGCCCGCCCGCACGCGCGTGCCGGGCGAAACCGGCTGGCGTTCGCGCAGCGCGACCGTGCCCTTGCCGGTCACGGTCGGCACGACGATCGTACTTCCCGCCTGTGCGATCCGGACGGAGGGCTCCTGGGGTGCCTGACGGGCAGCAACGGGTTGCGACGCGGGTTTGCTGCAGGCCGCCAGCGCCAGTCCCAGCGCCAGCACCGCCCACCGGCGGGTCAATTCTTGATCTTCCAGCCCGAACGCAGCAACGCGTAGCACGCCACCGCCAGCACCACGTCGATCGCCAGCACCACGATGCTGCCAATCAGGATCGGCGAATCGGCAGTGCCGAGGAAGCCGTAGCGGAAGCCCGAGATGATGTAGAAGAACGGGTTGGCATGGCTGACCGCGCGGAAGGCGGGTGCCAGCTTGTCGACCGAATAGAAGGTGCCCGACAACAGGCCGAGCGGGGTCACGATGAAATTGGACACTGCGGCTGCATTGTCGAACTTGTCGGCCCAGATCGAAGTCAACACGCCAAGCAAGGCCAGGAACATCGTGCCGAGCAACCCGAACCAGGCAACCGCCCAGAAATGCACCGGAATCAGGTGGATGCCATAGAGCAGCATCGCCAGCCACACCCCGACCCCAACCAGCAGCCCGCGCGTCATCGCGCCCGCGACCAGCCCGGTCAGCAATTCCAGCGTCGACAGCGGCGGCTGCAGATAATCGACGATCGTACCCTGAATCTTCCCGACCATCAGCGAAAAGCTCGCATTGGCGAAGGCCGGGCCCATCATGCCCTGGCTAATGATCAGTCCCGGCGCGATAAAGTCGCCGAAGGGAATATCGATTCCGCCAACCGCGACCGGCCGCTTTGCGCCCGTTGCGACCGTGAAAACCACCAGAAACAGCAAGGTTTGGATCGCGGGCGCCCAGATCGTCTGCAGCTGCACCTTGAAGAAACGGCGCACCTCCTTGATATAGAGCGTTCGAAGGCCGCCCCAATTGACGTTCCGGAAGACCGGAACGCCCGGAGCGTTCATCATTGTGGAAATTTCGCCGATTGGGGGCTGGCTGCTCATGGTGCTGTCGCTAAAGACTGCCGCCGCCGCCCGCAACCCGTTATGGAAACGGTCGGCATGACAATTGGGAAGATTGAATGAGCTGGACCGACGAACGCATCGATACGCTGCGCAAGATGTGGGAAGCGGGGCAGACCGCGAGCCAGATCGCCGAGGAACTAGGCGGCGTCAGCCGCAACGCCGTGATCGGCAAGGCGCATCGCCTGGGGCTGCAATCGCGCCCGTCGCCGGTCAAGCCCAACGAACCCGCCGCTGCGGCCGCACCAAAGGCCGCCGCGCCCAAGCCGACGCCGCCCGCGCCGCGTCCGCCAGTCGAGCGAGTCGCACCCCCCGTCGCCGCCGCGCCGGTCGCCAAGCCCGAGCCTGAAGTCGCCGAAGAGATCGAACTCGATGTCGAGGACGATGCAGACGACGAGATCGAAGCGCCCGTCGTCGTCGCGCGCCCGGCCCCGCCGATCCTGCGCTCGGTCGGCCCCGGCGGCTTCCTGCGTCAGGCCCCTGGCGAACAACAAGCACCGATCACCCCCGCGCCGCCGCGCCGTCTGGTTCCCGCCAAGCCCTCGCCCGAAATGGCGGGCAAGACCACGCTGCTCGATCTCAGCGACAAGATCTGCAAATGGCCGATCGGCCATCCGGGCGAGCCCGACTTCCATTTCTGCGGCGAGAAGGTGAACCCCGGTTTCCCTTATTGCGTCGGACATTGCGGCCACGCTTATCAGGCACAGCTGCCGCGCCGCGATCGTCGCCCGGCCCCGCCGCTCCCGTTCGGCGGCCCCCGCGCCCGCTGATCTGCGCGACAGGACAAAGAAAAGGGGTCGCCGACACGCCATCGGCGGCCCCTTTTTTTGACGTTGTTATATTTCGCGTACCCAAACGGGCAAGGGGTGCTGAATGAGCGCCCTTAATCTATCCCGCGATTTCAAGGCAGCGCGCTTTCAGACTTTCGCAAACTTCCTTCGCCTTGCTCATGAAGGAATTGAGCGCGAACCCAATTTCCACAAGCTCCGTAAGCTTGGGGTCCTTAAGGCATATTACGAAGGAAAAATCGTACTCGCCGTTAGTTTTGACATCCCCCTTCCACCTCATAAGTTCTGCCTCGTTTTTGCGAGGGTCCCATCGGGGGGTAAGCATCGCGAAGCTTTCGACGTGCTCCGCAGTGATATCGGGGAACTTGGTCGATGCAATATGCGCTTGGATGGAGAGTCCGACCGTGTGCTTATTGTTTGCGATGGTAGCGAGCGATCGGATCAGGTCGTTTCCGCCGGGGTAAGCATCAGAAGTTCCGTATGGTTGATGCAGCCTGATCGTATCCCAGAGTCTTTGATCGATAGGGCGGCTATTCAACAGACGGTCAACATCAGTGGGCGTTTGCGCCCATGGATAGTAGACGCTTTTGGAGGGGCGTCTGGGCACTATCACGCTGCTAGCATAGATGGCCTGATCAAAGCTGTGCCGCGCACTGGTAAGAGCCTCTGTGGCTTTGCGCCTGAAGCTCTTTGGTATCTGGCCAGTGAATTTGATTTTCTGAACATTCTCGCCAGTGTCAGGGTCGAATTCATTGAAAATGGTTGCAATGTCACCTTTGAAAAAATCAGACATCACGGCTTGAAGTTCAGAGAATGCTTCTTCTGCCCATCCGATCGATTCCTCGACAGTCTCAAACTCTCGTAGGATTTTATCCCTCATGGCTTCTTTGGCATCTCACTTTTTCGCACCAGACGATCAAGCGTCTTATCGGCCTCGGTGGGGTTTAGTTCGCCAGCGGCGATTAGCCTTTCGACCTCGGCGCGAAACCTCGCGCTTTGGGCTTCCTGGCACTCTGGTTCCTTCTTCTTCGGCATCACCGCGCACCAATCGTTTCATAAGTGAGCCGCTTGCCGACGATACCCTTGAGCATCGCGTCGGCACGGTCGGCATCATTGCAACCAAGCGCCACGCGGTTGTTATAGCGGAACTCGAACTCGGCGGCATAGCGGTGCAGGTGCTGCTTGCCGCAGTGCTGATAGACACCCTTCATGCCGCGCTTGAAGATCGAGAAGTAGCCTTCGATGGTGTTGGTGTGGACCTCGCCGCGACCGTACTCGCCCGCGCTGTGACGGGTGAAATCGTGGCTGGCGAAAGTGCGCGACAGGTGGCGGTACTGGCCCGCTTCGTCGGTCATCACGCGGGCCTCGCGGGCGATGTTCGCTTCAAGAATCGGCAGCAGATCAGCGGCCTTGAGGCTGTCCACAACCATCGAACGGGCGCGGCCAGTGTCGCGGTCGATCAGCGACAGCACCTTGTACTTGTGCGCGAAACCACGGCCCTTCTTCTCGCCTTCCGGCTTAATGGTCTTGTCGTAGCCGATGAAGGTTTCGTCGATCTCGACAATGCCACCACCCGAACCGAACTGGTCGAGCCCACCGTCCCGCATGGCTTCGCGGATACGGTGCGACATGAACCAAGCGGTCTTGAGGGTGACGCCCAGAACGCGGTGAAGTTGGTTGCTGCTGATGCCCTTCTTGCTGCCAGCGATCAGGTACATCGCCTGAAGCCAGATATGCAGGGCAACGTGGCTGCTCTCAAAGATGGTGCCGATCTTCACGGTGAAGGGCTTGCGGCACTGGTAGCACTTCCAGACGCCTACACGGGTGGACTTGCCCTGAAGTTTGCCGATGCGTTCCACGCCGCCGCAGTGCGGGCATACAGGGCCTTCCGGCCAGATGCGCGCTTCGACGTAGGCGAAAGCGGCTTCTTCGCTGTGAAAGTGCGGGGCGGAAAGGGCCGACGACATAGGGTTTCTCCAACAGGATTCACCCTACGTTCTCGCCTTGGGTACGTCAAGTATAATATCGCCCTTTTTTTGGTATGCGTACCCATTCCGTTCGTTTCGAGCGTAGTCGAGAAACCTGGCACAGCGTATTTTGCGGTTTCTCGACTTCGCTCGAAACGAACGGGGTGAGGGAAAGCCGCCCTGCCCCTCCGGATGCTGAACCAATCCTAACAGAGCCATCCGCGATGGTGCTTGGCAGTATCCCCGCCCGCGCCGTATAGCCGCCTCATGCCAGAAGACCTGTTCGCCGCCACGCCCAAGCCGATGACCGATTACGATGCCTCGTCGATCGAGGTGCTGGAGGGGCTGGAGCCCGTCCGGCGGCGGCCGGGCATGTATATCGGCGGCACCGACGAGCGCGCCTATCATCACCTCGCCGCAGAAGTGCTCGACAATGCGATGGACGAGGCCGTGGCGGGCCATGCCACGCGCATCGAGATCGAGCTGCACCCCGGCAACCGACTGGTGATCATCGACAATGGCCGCGGCATCCCGGTCGATCCGCACCCGAAATTCCCGGGCAAATCGGCGCTGGAAGTGATCCTCTCGACGCTGCACTCGGGCGGCAAGTTCGATGGCAAGGCCTATGCGACCTCGGGCGGCCTGCACGGCGTCGGCGTCAGCGTGGTCAACGCTTTGTCCTCCGACACGATCGTCGAGGTCGCGCGCAACCGCGAACTGTATCGCCAGCGTTTCGCGCGCGGCGAGACGCTCGGGCCGCTGGAGCATGTCGGCGCCGCCCCCAACCGGCGCGGCACCTCGGTCAGCTTCGTGCCCGATGCCGAAATTTTCGGCGCGGACATGCACTTCAAGCCCGCGCGGCTGTACAAGCTCGCCCGTTCCAAGGCGTATCTGTTTGCGGGCGTCGAAATCCGCTGGAAATGCGCGCCCGGCATCATCACCGACGACACCCCGCCAGAGGCCGTGTTCCAATTCCCCGGCGGCCTGGCTGATCATCTGCGCGAACAGATTGCGGGGCGTGAGTGCGCGACCACCGATTTCTTCGTCACCCGCCAGGATTTCCCCGGCGAAGCGGGCCGCGTCGAATGCGCCGTCGCCTGGCCGCTGTGGAGCGACGGATCGTATAGCTGGTATTGCAACACCATCCCCACCCCCGATGGCGGCACGCACGAAGCGGGGCTGCGCGCCGCGCTGGTGAAGGGCATCCGCGCCTTTGGCGATCTGGTCGGCCAGAAAAAAGCCAAGGACATTTCGCCCGAGGATATCATGACCGGCAGCGAGCTGATGCTCTCGGTCTTCATCCGCGACCCGCAATTCCAGAGCCAGACCAAGGACCGCCTGACGTCGCCCGAGGCCGCGACGCTGGTCGAGCGCGCGGTGCGCGACCATTTCGACCATTTCCTCAGCGACAATATGGAGCGCGGCAAGGCGCTGCTGTCTTATGTCATCGAGCGCATGGACGAACGCCTTGCGCGCAAGGCCGAGCGCGAAGTGAAGCGCAAAACCGCGACCAGCGCGCGCAAGCTGCGCCTGCCCGGCAAGCTCACCGATTGTTCGTCCAACGGCCCCGAGGGCACCGAAATCTTCATCGTCGAAGGCGATTCGGCCGGTGGCTCGGCCAAGCAGGCACGCGACCGCAAGACGCAGGCGATCCTGCCGATTCGCGGCAAGATCCTCAACGTTGCCTCGGCCACCTCGGCCAAGATCCATGCCAACCAGGAAATCGCCGACCTTATCCAGGCGCTCGGCTGCGGCACGCGCAAGGACTGTGTGGCGGACAATTTGCGCTACGAACGCGTCGTCATCATGACCGACGCAGACGTGGACGGCGCGCATATCGCCACGCTGCTGATGACCTTCTTCTTCCAGGAAATGCCCGAAATCGTGCGCGCGGGCCACGTCTATCTGGCGCAGCCGCCGCTCTACCGCCTGACGGCAGGCACCAAGAGCCTGTACGCGATGGACGACGCCCACCGCGCGCATCTGGAGGCGACCGAGTTCAAGGGCAAGAAGGTCGAAATCGGGCGCTTCAAGGGTCTCGGCGAAATGAACCCGATGCAGCTGCGTGAAACGACGATGGACCCGAAGTCGCGGGCGATGCTGCGCATCACCTTGCCGCAGGAATATGAAGAACGCGCGGTGGTAAAAGACCTGGTCGACCGGCTGATGGGCACCAACCCCGCGCACCGCTTTGCCTTCATTCAGGAAAATGCCGCACGGATGGACGAAGACGCGATCGACGCGTAAGCTTTGAGCATATAGAATCTGCGTCGGAGTTTTTCATGCCCCGTCTTGATACAGTGTGCCTGCTATTGGCCGTAATAGGCACTCCGGCATTCGCACAAACGAAGGACTCAACGACGGCGGCCACCACCGGACCCGACATTGTCGTGACCGGCATCTCCCTGAATGACGCAAAGGCTTCGCTGCGGGCCTGCCTCGATCAACACTGCCCGCCGGACAAGGATATCGCCGCGACCTTGGCCCTCGCGGAGACCGAGTTCGTGGCGGGGGACTACAAATCGGCCCGCGCGACGATGCTCTCTTCGATCGGGCGCAACCGCCGCTTCGCCAAGCAATATCCGGTTCCCGTCTCCGACCTACTGCGCGCCAATTCCCGAGTGGCGGCGCATCTAGGCGAGGAAACCGCATATCGCAGTGGTGCCATCCAAGTGGTGACCGCGCTGAAAGCGGGACTGCCTCCATCCGATCCGCGCGTGTTAAACGCCCAGCTCGAGCTGGGCGATAGCTACGCCAAGACCGGCGATACCGATGACGCTATCAATCTTTATCAAGACGTGGCCAAACATGCCCATGCGGTTCATCAGTCAAACAGCGAGGGATTTGCTCTCCTCAGGGAGGCACGCCTGTACGCCGCTTTGTCCAAAGGCAAATCGAGCCCCTATTATTCAGACGCGCTAAACGCCACCAATCGACTCATCGCGCGGGGTGAGCCGGAGCTTGCTCCGTTCGTACAAGCGGCAAAGCTGCTCAAGGCAAATATTGCAGTCCAGCATGGCGATACCGGGGCTGTAGACCGCCTTGTCGCGGAATATCGCGCCGTCGCCACAGGTGGTGCCGTCCCCGTCCTGCTGTATGCGCCGAAGATCGAGCAGCGCCAGCTCTCGGGCCGCGAGGGCGCAAGCGGCACCACCCTCAACAAACTCGCCATGGATGACTTCGATAATCAGTGGGTTGACGTGAGTTTCCTCATCAGTGCCGACGGAAAAGTCAGCGAGACCGAGGTACTGCGCAAGAGCTCCGCGCTCTCGGGAGATTGGGTCAAGCCGATCCTCACAGCGATAGCGGGACGACGTTACGCCCCGCTCGCGCCCGACAGTCCAGGCTTCTTCAGAGTCGAACGGTATTCCTTCACTGCGGCCTGGACCACAGTCACCGGATCGCGGATGCGGGTACGCTCGCCTGCTCCAAAAATTGAAATGGTTGACCTGTCTCGCGATGACGCCAAAGGCGGTTGAAGCGCGTTATCTGCCCATCCGCGCTTGGTGGTATTTCATCCGCACCACCACCCCCGCCAGCACATGCAACACCGCCATGCCGATCAGGAACAGCGGCAGGATCATCGGCATTTGCGGCCAGTACCGCGCGCGTAGGCCCGCTAGCACTGCGCCGACAATCGCCAGCGCGACACCCATCCAGCGGATCGGTCGCGTGACCATGCGCAGTTCCTTTTGATAGGCGGCGCGCTCGGCGGGGTCGTTGAGGTTGGGGGGTGGCAGAGCCGGGGTCATCGCGCGGTCCAATCGCTGGCGAGCAAGCCCCACAAAAAGGTGTCGCGCACGCCGAGATGCGTTTCCCACTCTTCGCGCAGCCGACCTTCCAGCGTGAAGCCAAGCGCCTTCAGCAAGCCGTTCGACGCAGCATTCTCGGGGTCGGTATCGGCAAAGACACGGCGCTGCCCTTCGACGCGGAGCAGCTGATCGAGCACCGCGCTCACCGCTTCGCGTGCGATGCCGCGGCCCCACTGCGCGCGCGCTACCATATAGCCGATCTCGGAAACGCCGGGCCGCTTCTCGCCGACTGCGACGAAACCGATCGCGCGATCCTCGCCCGCAAGCGTGATCGCCCAGGCGCGCCACTCGACAGACGGCTCTGCAAATTTCGCGCGGGTCTGCTCGACCGAAATGTGCGGCGCGTGCGACCAATAGGTCATCGCCTCCACATCGGCATAGCTGGGGAACAGCGCCTCCGCGTCCTCCACAGTCCGTTCGCGCAGGCGCAACCGACCGGTGTCGAGCACCGGGATCGGCCTCATGCCGTCAGCGCCTCGACCAGCGTCTTGACCTTTTTCTGCCGCCACTGCGGCAGCGGCGCGACCAGCCAATAGCCCAGCCGATACGGACGCGCCTCGCCGACGGCGACCACACGGCCCGAGGCCAGATCGCCTGCTGCCAGCAATTCGGGCACGGTCGCCCGCCCCAGCCCCTGCGCCGCAGCATCGAGCGCCAGCCCGGCATCACCGACATGCACCAGCGATTCGGCGGCATCGTCGACACAGCCGGGCCAGGCGATGCGCGTGTCGATCCCGCCGCCCGCACGCTCGACAGTAATCATACCCGCCGAGGCGATCGGCTCGCCCTCATGCTCCCCCGGGCCATCGCCCCAGCGAATCGCCAGATCGAGATTGGCCTCGGTGAAATCGATCGCGCCGCTGGTCCCGAAGGTGTCGGACGAGATCAGCACGAAGCGCATTTCGGCGTCGCTGCGCGCAATGTCCGCCAGACGCGGCATCAGCCACTTTTCGGTCAAATCGCGCGGTGCGGCGATGGTCAGCGACTTGCTCGTCTGCCCGGCCTGCATCGCACGCACGGCTTCCTCAAACTGCAAAAAGCCCTCGCGCAGCGCGGCCAGCCCGCCCTCGCCCTCGGGGGTCAGCTCAAGCCCCTTGGTCGTCCGGCGGAACAGCACCACGCCCAGCGTATCCTCCAGCGCGCGGATCTGCTGGCCCACGGCAGCCGGCGTCACCGCCAGTTCGTCGGCGGCGCGCGTAAAGCTCAGGTGCCGCGCGGCGGCATCGAGCACGCGCATGCCGTTGAGCGGGAGGTGCGTGCGCTTCATGCCCCCACCGCCGGCGCGATCAGCGCGAATTTGGGGATTTCGACATCGAAGCCCGAGCCGTCCTCGCCCATCATGTGATAGCTCCCCAACATCGACCCGGTCGAGGTCGAGAGCGGGCAGCCCGAGACGTAATCGAAACTTTCGCCGGGGGCGAGCAAGGGCTGTTCGCCGATCACGCCCTCGCCTTCGACCGAATGCCGCGCCCCGCGACCGTCGGTGATGATCCAGTGCCGCGTCAGCAATTGCACCGCTTGCGGGCCGGCATTTTCGAGCCGGATATGATAGGCCCAGAACCACCGGCCACGCTCGGGCTCGGATTGTTCGGGCAGGAAGCTGACCGCGACGCGCACGATCACCCCGCGCGTCTCCGCGACGTACGGGAACAGCGCCTTCACGACCGCCGCCCCGTCATAAGCCCACCGCCGTCAGCGCGCGATCGAGATCCTCGATCACGTCGTCAGCGTCTTCGAGACCAACGTTCAGCCGCAGCAGCCCCTCGGTCACGCCCATTTCCAGCCGCTTGTCTTCGGCGACGCCGGAATGGGTGGTGGAGGAGGGGTGCGTCATCAGCGAGCGCGAATCGCCGATATTGTTGGAAATATCGACCAGTTGAAGCGCATCGAGCAGGCCATGCGCCTGCTGGCGCCCTTCGACCTCGAACGCGAAGATCGGCCCGCACGCGTCCATCTGGCGCATCGCCAGATTGTGCTGCGGGTGGCTCGGCAAGCCCGGATGCAGGATACGCGGCACGCGCGGCTCGAGGAAGCGACCGACCTTCAGCGCATTTTCCGATTGGCGGCGGATGCGCAGGTCGAGCGTCTCCAGCCCCTTCAACACCACCCAGGCATTGAACGCACTGAGCGTCGGCCCGGTGTTGCGCGTGAAGGGCAACAACGTGTTGGTGATGAAATCCTCGGTGCCACACACCGCACCTGCCAGCACGCGCCCCTGCCCGTCCATCATCTTGGTCGCGCTGTAAGCGGTGACGTCGGCCCCGAACTCCATCGGCCGCTGTAGCGCGGGCGTGGCAAAGGCATTGTCGACCACGCTGGTGATGCCGCGCGCGCGGGCGATGCCGCAAATCGCGCTCAGATCGGCAATGTCCATCGTCGGATTGGCGGGGGTTTCGAAGAAGAACACCTTGGTGTTGGCCTTGGCCGCATCCTCAAAAGCCTGCGGGTCGCGCGCATCGACGACGGTCGTCTCGATGCCGAATTTGGGCAGCAGCGTATCGACCAGCCAGCGGCACGATCCGAACGCCGCGCGCCCGGCCACGACATGGTCACCGGTCTGGAGCTGGCACAGCAACACTGCGGTCATCGCCGCCATGCCGGTCGCCATCGTGCGGCACGCCTCGGCCCCTTCAAGCAAGGCGATGCGCGCTTCGAGCATCTCGACCGTCGGGTTCTGCAGCCGCGAATAGGTCATGCCGACCTGATCACCGGCGAAGCGCGCCGCCGCATCGGCCGCGCAGTCATAGGCATAGCCCGAGGTGAGGAACAGCGCCTCGGAGGTTTCCCCCCATTCGCTCCGCGCGGTGCCGCCACGCACGGCTTGCGTTGCGGGGCGCCACTGGCGCGTGATGCTTTGGTCCTGGCCGGTGCGACGTTTCATGGGGCACGCTTTGCCGGGCGCGGGGGGCGCGCGTCAATGGGGCGATTCGCGTGGGAGCAATCCGCACTCCCTTGAAAGCACCGTAGCGAAGACGGATAGAGGCGCGCGTGAACGCCAACCAACCCAGTCCCTATCGTGCCGCCGCGTTGCTGGCGGTTCTGTCGCAAGCGCTGTTCTGCTTTCGCCTGACCGTGCCGACCAAAGTGATGTTCGACGAGGTGCATTACGTGCCCGCCGCACGGCAATTGATCGCGCTGAGCGGGCCAGTGAATATCGAACACCCCCTGCTCGCCAAGGAGATCATCGCGAGCGGTATTTTGCTGTTCGGCGACAATAGTCTGGGATGGCGCTTCTTCTCGACGCTGGCGGGCACAGCGACGGTGCTCGGCGTGTTCGCGATTCTGTGGCTGATGCTTGGGCGGGTGCGCCCGGCACTGTTCGGCGCGTTGTTCGTCCTGTTCAACGGCACGGTGTTCATCCAGGCGCGGATCGCGATGCTCGATGGCTATATGGCCGCGTTCACCGTGCTCGGCATCGCCGCCTTGCTGTGGGCGATGCGCGCCGAGTCGAGCGGGACGGCATGGTCGCGCTGGATCTTGGGGAGCGTGCTGCTCGGTCTCGCCGTTGCCGCGAAATGGATCGCCGCACCGTTCGTTGCTTATGCCGCGATTGCCTTTGTTATGGTGCGGCTGAGCGATGCGCGGCGTGGGGGGCGATCGGTTTATGCCGCGCTCAACGCCCGCCCGATCGGCGGCGTCCATCGACACTGGCCGGGGATGGCGGCGATCCCGGCGATTCTGGTGCTGGGAACGGTCAGCATCGCGACCTATTTCGCGACCTTCGCCCCTGCCTTTTTCTACACGGTGCAGCCGATGACGGTCGCCAAGCTGCTGCCCTTTCAAATGCAAATGTACGGCCAGCAAACGCAAGTCCTGCCGCACCACCCCTATCAATCGGCGTGGTGGACGTGGCCAGTGATGGTCCGACCGATCTGGTATCTGTACGAACGCGTGGATAGCGCGCAGCGCGGGGTGCTGCTGGTCGGCAATCCGGCGGTGCTGTGGGGCGGGCTGGTTGCGGTAGCGGCGTGCCTGTACGGCTGGTGGCGGACACGCGCGCCCGCGCTACTGGCGGCGACGGGGCTATGGCTGGGCAGCTATGTGATCTGGGCGATCATCCCGAAATCGCTTGGCTTTTTCTATTATTACTATCTGCCGAGCATCTTCCTGTGCGTCGCGCTGGCGGTGTCACTCGATCATTTCGCGCGCGGCAAGCGCTGGGATGCGCGCTTCCTGCTGCTGGTCGTCGCGCTGTTCGCGCTCTTCTATCCGGTGTTATCGGCAATGCCGTTATGGGGGCCCAACGCCTTCCATTTCTGGACGTGGTTTCCGAGCTGGGTTTAGAGGCTGTCCCTTTCCCCGTTCGCCCTGAGCCTGTCGAAGGGCCGCCTCCGCAGGGGCACCGTTGCTTGTGCGGCGGGGCTTCGACGAGCTCAGCCCGAACGGACCATGGATGATCGTGCTTGGGCGAAAACGACTTTAATACCGCCCCCACACGAAGCGCGACGACAGCGCATAATTCCACACCGCCGCCACCACGATTCCCGCCAGCGCGGGGGCCGCCCACGCTCCGTGCTGCACGCTGAACAGGAACGCCGCGACCCCGACATTGGCCGCCGCGCCAACCGCGCAGACGAGGCAGAACGACACCCAGCCATCGAACAATTGCCGCACGCCCTTCAGCCGCCGCTCGCGATAGGTCAGCGCATTGTTGAGGAAGAAGTTGAAGGTCATCGCAACGCCCGTCGCGACGATCGTCGCGGCCAGGAAGTTCAGCCCCTCCGCGCGGAACAGCGCCCATAACACCGTCAGGTGGACCAGCGCGCCCAGCGCTCCAATCCCTGAAAACATCACGAACCGCACCGGCACGATCCGCCCGAACAGCCGATCGTACAAAGCGATCAGAAACTCCATCGCCACGACATGGTCGAGCTTGCTCTCCCCCTCGCTGCGCAGGCGGAAAGTATAAGGCAATTCGAGGAATTTCAGCGGACGCGGGCTCGCGGTCATGATGTCGAGCAGGATCTTGAAGCCGATCGCCGACAGGCCCGGCACCAGCGCGCGCGCCACAGCGGTGCGGATCATGAAGAAACCGCTCATCGGATCGCTAAGGTCGGCCTTCAGCACATAGCGGGACAGCCGCGTCGCCAGCGCCGATTTGGCCACGCGATCCTGATCCCAATCGCCCGTACCCCCGCCCGCGACGAAGCGCGATCCGATCACCAGATCGAGCGCGCCATCCGCCTGCAAGGCATCGAGCATCTGCGGCAGCAGCGTCTCGTCATGCTGCAAATCGCCATCGATCACCGCGACCGCCGGTGCCGCAGTCGCGCAAATCCCCTCGATGCACGCCGAGGACAGGCCGCGCCGCCCGATCCGCTGGATCACGCGTACCCGCGCATCGCGCAGGGCAAGATCGCGCGCCGCCTGCGCGGTGCCATCGGGGCTGTCGTCATCGACGAAGATCGCTTCCCAGCGTCGACCGGCCAGCGCCGCGTCGAGCTTGGCGATCAACACTGGAACGTTGCGCAGTTCATTGAAGGTCGGGATGACCACTGCGAGTTCCAGCGCTTCGTTCATTTGAGCGCAGCCAGTACTGCGTCGCCCATCGCCGCTGTCGAATGCGTTCCGCCCAGATCGGGCGTGCGCGCACCGTCCGCGATCGCCGCGATCACCGCCGCCTCGATCCGCTGCGCCGAGGCTTCATCCGCCAGCGAGTGCCGCAGCAGCATCGCCGCCGACAGGATCGCCGCGCACGGATTGGCCTTGCCCTGCCCCGCAATGTCGGGTGCCGAGCCGTGGATCGGCTCATACAGCCCGCACGTCCCCTGCCACTCATTGAGCGAGGCCGAGGGCAGCATCCCGATCGAGCCGACGCACATGCTCGCCTGGTCGGACAGGATGTCGCCGAACAGATTGCCCGTCACGATCACGTCGAACGCGCCGGGGTTGCGCACCAGCTGCATCGCGGCATTGTCGACATACATGTGCGTCAGCTTCACATCGGGATAATCGAGCGCGATCTCATTGACGACTTCGCGCCACAGTTGCGAAGTTTCCAGCACATTGGCCTTGTCGACCGAAGTGAGGATGCGCTTGCGGCGCTGCGCCATCTCGAAACCGACGCGGACGATGCGGGCGACCTCGACCTCGTCATAGCGCATCAGGTCATGGCCTTCGCGCAGGCCGGTATGCGTGATGCTGCGGCCCTTATCGCCGAAATAGACGTCGCCGGTCAGCTCGCGCACAATCACCAGATCGATCGCACGCGCCACTTCCGGGCGGAGTGCAGAGGCGTCCTCCAGCCCCGGAAACATCTTGGCCGGGCGCAAATTGGCGAACAGGCCGAGCGCCTTGCGCAGGCCCAGGATCGCCTGTTCGGGCCGAAGCGCGCGCTCCAGCCCGTCCATCTCGGGATCGCCGACCGCGCCGAACAGGATCGCGTCGGCGCGTTTGGCCAGCGCGAGCGTTTCGGGCGGTAGCGGGTGGCTGGTCTGGCGATAGGCCGCACCACCGATCGGCGCGCTCTCGAATTCATGGCCGAGGTCGAGCGCTTCGAGCACGCGGCGCGCCTCATGCGTGACTTCGGGGCCGATGCCGTCTCCGGCGAGAAGTGCGATCAGTGCCACAGGCGTGCTCCCTTATGCTGCGCAGGGCAATGCCGAGGCGAAGCGCCTCACGCAACCGCCCTTTTCAACCGATCGACCAGCCGCGCCCGCGCATCGAGCGTCGCGGCGCGCCGATCGACCAGGATTTGCCGCTCCAGCGCGTCGCCAGTGAGCGCCAGTGCGGCAAGAATATCGTCCCAATCGGGCGCAACACCCGTGGTCAGCGCGGTCGGCAGCATATCGCGCTCCAGCCCATAGCCAAGCTCCGCCAGCAGCAGCAGTTCATACCGCGCCAGCGCCAGCGCCCAGCCGCGCGCGGCGGGCGCGGATTCGACCGCCACGATCGTCCCGTCGAGCGCTGCATAGAGCCGTGGATAGGGTTGCGCCTCGGGCAAGGCGGCGGCGGTCAGCGTCGTCACCCAATCGAGCGCGGCGGCGGGCAGCGGCTCGGCATAAAGCGGCGCGCGGCTGGTGACGAGTTCCACGCTCAGGCTGGCAAGCTGGTCATCGGTGCGCGCGCGCCATTCGCCGATCACGCGATTGGCCGGTTGCAGAATCGGCCGATTACGACTGGAGCGCCCACCCCGCACATAGCCCGCCTGCAAGCCATGCTCGGCGGTCAGCGCCCGCACAATCGCGCCATGCTCGCCATGATGGCGGATGGTGAGGATCAGGGCTTCGACGCGGAGATGCATGGCGGCGGTGTAACGCGGGGGCGGGTTTTCGCCAGCTTTGGTGTGGCAATGGGGGATTGGTGATTGGGGATTTGGCTTAGATTGGTGGTTAGCTGCCGTCAGCACGGATTATGCCAGAACACACCTCGCGCAGGCTCCGAATAGCAGGCTGGAGGCATTGGGAGGTCGGCCTTGCTGAGCGGCACCTGATAGCCGTAGCCGCCATCAAAATATGCGTTGGTCATAATATCGACGCCCCACGTGTGAACCGTGACATCGGCCGGGTGAAGACCTGCAATAGCCAGCGGCCATTGTTCTTTCGGGACTTTTTTCCAGCTTCTCGGCTTTTCGGGCGGGTCCGTTTTCATCAACCCATAAGCCTCAGCTCGGATCGCTCTGAGCTTCTCTGCATCTGAAATGGGCCGGTTACAGCCACCAATCAGCGACATTATCACTAACGTCGCGGACGTGACTGTTACATATGTTGATCTGCGCATGAGAGCCTTGGAGCACATACGTCGCACGTCCGCTATTGGACGGAACCAGAAATTCCGCAGTCCGGCATCACCCCTACATGCCATATTCTGTCGGCTCATCCCGTCCCTCAATCGCTGCACACCACCCCCTACCGCCGCACCCGCTTCGCCAGCGCCTCCAGCCCCAGCCGCGCGACGGCGCGCTTGCCCCACGCCGCACTGCGGTCGAACACACCGAGCGCCAGCATCGTCGCGCGATTGGCGAGCGAGGGGCGCAGCAGCAGCAGGTCAAGACAAGCGACCCCATCCGTGGCGAAGCTGCGCTTGTGCTGGCCGTCGCCCTCGGTGAAATCGAACTGCGTGAGGCCCGGCTCCGCATAAAGATCGCGCATCGCTTCCAGCATCAGCACCCCGCCCGGCGACAGATCGTTGAACGCCGGATCGTGCCCGACATGGTCATAGCGCACCGTCCCCGCCACGACCGGGCAATAGAGATAGGCGGCAGGCTCCCCGGCAATATAAAGCAGCCACGCGCGTACCGAATCCGCCGCCGCCAGCGCGCGCAGGCTTTGCAGAAACGGCGCGTCGTCGGGCAGACCGCCGCCCAGCAAACGCTCCTGATAGGTGCGCCGCGAAATGCCGCGCGCAATGTCGTGGAAGCGCTGCATCTCCTCGGGCGTGCGGAACCGCCGCACGTCGAGCAGGCCGCCCGACACCTCCATCACGCGCCGCGTCTTGCGCTTCAGGCCCGAGCGCGTGTTGCCCGACAGCGCGGCCTGATACGCGTCGAACCCGATGCCGAGATCGGCATAATGCCGCGTATAGCGTTGCCGCACCTGCGCGATCATGCCGGGTGCTGCCGCCATTACGACATCGCACTGCGCAGCGGGCACGGAGGTGATGAGATAGCCGTGCGCCTGGGCAGCCAGCGGCGGCAATACCGGCGGTTGCCCATCCAGCACCTGCCCCAGCGACAGCGGCACGCGCACCAGGTACCGCTCCACCGCGGCCAGCGTCCGCGCGCCGATCTGGAACCGCAGGGGCAGCGGTTCCGCCCCGTTCACGCCGCCCGTTCCGCGACCATGTTGGACCATAATTGCTCGGCCTGACGCCAGCGCGTGCGCAGTGGATCGGGGCCGAGCGGAACGTCATATTGCCCAAGCCGCAGCGCCGGGCGATCCGCGAAATGCATCGTCGGCAGTTCGGTCGCGCGTTCGGCGAGCAACGCGCACAACGCTTCGAAGCGGCGGACATGCACCGCATTGGGCCGCGTGCCCGCGCGGTTGGCGAGCTCGAAGCCGTGGCTGACGATCGTCACCGCCGCATGGTGCCGGTCGAGCGCATGGTCGAGGGCTGCGCGCATTTCGCCCGCCGACAGCGCGCAGATCTGGAAGTTGCGCAGAGCACCCGCTTTCTCCTCGATCAGCGTCACCGGCACCTCGATCACACCGCGATGGCGCAGCGGTGCGATCTGCGCGGCGGGGAGGTCGATCGCGCTCGGCCAAGGATGCTCGCCGCCATTGTGGCTGGCGTCATAGACGAAGCCGAGCTCGGCAAGGGCGCAAAGCGTATCCGCATTGGCGCTATACGATCCCGCGCGAAACGCGATCGGATGCGGCGCGCCGGTCGCGACAAGCAACTCGGTCGCCCCGCGAATCAGCGCGCGCTGTTCGGCCAGGCTATATTCGATGAGTTCGAATCGCGCGGCGCTTACGCCCTTGTCGCCTGCCACAGCGGCGGTCCAGTTCGGATGCAAATGGAGTTGCACCTCCTGCCCGGCCGCCAAAATCGTTTCCACAATCGCCCGGACGGGCGCGAGGCCAAAGGTCAACGCCGGCATCGGATCGACGAAGAAGCATGCCTTCAGCCCATGCCGCGCGAGCACCTCAAGCTGATACGACACCCCGACGCCCGCCGGTTCCAGCGAACGCGCGAAAATCTCCGCCCCGGCCAGGCCATCGCTGTGATGGCGCCACATCAATTCCGTATCGACGGTCAGGAAAACGGGAGAAGTCATCCCGTCGGCACCTAATGCGACGGGATGAAGATTTCACCAACCCAACAAACATTGCGACAGCGCTAAGACATCAGTCTCCGGTCAAAATACGGTCAACCAATTGTTTCACCGTCGGCACAAACCCGTTGGAATAAAACGGATCGCGCTTGAACTGATAAGCACCGTGCCCAGCGAACATCAGATTCTGTTCGACATCGCCACCATGCGCGATGTCCTGCAGTGTCTTCTGGATACAGAAGCTGCGCGGGTCGGCCAGGCGGCCGGTCGAATTGGTCTCGGTGTCGGACCAGGATGAGAAAGCGCACTGGCTGAGGCAACCCATGCAATCGGCCTGGTCCTTGCGAATCACGCCCTTGTCCTGTGGCGTGACGAAGACGAGCGTGTTGTCGGGCGTTTTCAGCGCGTCGGTAAAGCCATCGCCGAACCACTGCCGCGCGCGCAGCAGGTCGTTGCGCGTCACCCAGAAGTTCTTGCCCTTCACTCCCACGTCGAGCTGGAACACATGGTCGCCGGCACTTTGCGTCGAAAAGGCGATCTGCCGTTCGGAACGCGCCTGCAAATGCCGCAGGAACGGGTTGAGCACCGCGCTCGAATAGAAACCGGTGGGCGAGAAGCGGTGCAGCAGCACCTCGCCTTCCTCGATATTGGTGAGGCGTGCCTTCCACGCATCGGGAATCGGGCTTTCCTGCGTCAGCAGCGGGCGCGTGCCGAACTGGAAAGCGATCGTGCCCAGTTCGGGATTGTCGATCCAGTCGGACCAGTCGCGGAGATACCAGACGCCGCCTGCCATCACGATCGGCACGCTGTCGGCAATGCCGCCCTCGCGCATCGTCTCGCGCAGCGCCTTCACGCGTGGATACGGGTCCTGCGGGACGAGCGGGTCCTCGGCATTGGACAGGCCGTTATGGCCGCCCGCCAGCCACGGATCCTCATACACCACCGCCGACAGCCATTCCGCCGCCTTCGAATATGCGCGCTTCCACAGCGCGCGGAAGGCGCGGCCCGAGCTGACGATCGGCAGATAGCTGACTTCATAGGACGCCGCGATCTCGCTCAACTTGTAGGGCATGCCCGCGCCGCACGTGACTCCGGAGACAAGCCCGCGCGTGCGTTCCAGCACACCGTGCAGGATGCGCTGCGCACCGCCCATTTCCCATAGCACGTTGATGTTGATCGCGCCCTTGCCACCGGCAATGTCGAACGCGCGGCGCACCTGCTGCACCGCCCCCTCGATCGCATAGTCGATCAGTTCCTCATGCCGTTCGCGGCGGGTGAGCGCCTTATAGACTTGCGGGATGATCTTGCCGTCGGGATCGTAACTGTCGGCATTGACGGCCGAAACCGTGCCGATGCCGCCCGCCGCCGCCCATGCCCCCGCGCTTGCGTGGTTGGTCGCGGCGACGCCTTTGCCACCCTCGACCAGGGGCCAGACCTCACGGCCGCCATAGACGATGGGCTTCAAACCTTTGAACAACGTGACAGCCTCCGACTTAAACTTACGTATGATATACGCTTTGGATGCACCGACGGGCAAATCGTCAATTAGACGAAGGCCTCCGGCCGCCCGATCACCGCGCCGTAGAGCCCGGCATAGCGGGCGATCATGGTGGCCTCGTCATACTCGGCCACCGCCTTGCGCCGGTTGAGTTCGCCGAGCCAGCGCCGCCCTTCCGGGTCCGATTTGGCCAGCGCCTCCAGCGCATCGCGGATCAAGACCTCATGCCCGCGCTTTTCGATGAAGCTGCTGTTTTCGGGCACGACCATGCGCAGCACGTCACCGACCGGTGTGGACACGATCGGCAAGCCCGCCGCCATCCCCTCGATCACGCAGATCGGGAATTGCTCGGATTTGGACGATAGCGCCAGAATATCGAACAGCCCGATATATTCGTGCGGGCGCGGCAGGAAGCCGGGCATCACCAACTGGTCGAGCATCCCCATCCGCTCGGCGGTGTCGAGGATCGCCTGCCGCTCGGGCCCCTCGCCCACGATCACCAGCCGCACGCGCGCCGACATGCCGCCCACCGCCCGGACCAGCATCGGCAGGTCCTTCACCTCGCGCAGCCCGGCAAGCGTGCCGATCACGATTTCGCCCGGCTTGCGCTTGAAGCCGGGGATCGCATCGGGCTTGGGTTTTTGCGCATACAGCGCAGTGTCGATGCCATTGGCGATCCGGTGGACGCGCGCGCGCGGCTGCTTCCACGTTTTCAGCGCAATGTCTTCCAGCGTCTCGGACGGCACCACCAACGCCGCCGCCTTGGTCAGCGCGAAGCGGCGATAGAGGTTGCGCGTCGGCTTCAGCCCATCGGCTTCATCGGCGTTGAAACCGTCCTCATGATGCACCAGCGGCGGCACCCCGGCGGACGACACGCGCCGCGCCATCGCCCCGTCGATCGCGCCCCAATTATAGGTCAGCACCAAATCGAAGCGGCGCATATAGGCCGCGATCGCTTCGTAACGCTTGACCGAAGGGCCGCCGGTCAGCGGCGGCGGGTTCTGCGCGATCTCGTAATCGATGCCCTTGGCGATCGCATCGCGCGCGCCATACTGGCCGTCCATGCTCGACACGATCGTGTGCCGCGCACGGTCGCCAAAGGCGTTCATCAGGCGTACCGCGCGCGCCTCCTTTCCGCCCAGCGAGAAGGTGGAGTGCAGATGCAGAATGTTGACCGGGCGCGCCATTTGGCCGGGCGTTAGCGGCAAATGAATGCCACGTCATCTCCCCAGTCATCTCGCCCGCCTCTTGAAAGCGCGCGCAACGCTCCATATTTTCGGGATGCGGACCGGGCCCCTCTGGCGAGGGCTGAACAAGCCCTCGTGATGTCGGACCGCATCGAGCTCGCTCGGTGCTGGACGGCCCATGACACCGTCCCCGCCCCGAAACAGCCCGATCGATTTCACCATCGAAGAAGAGGCTGCTGCCATGACCAAAATGATCGACCGCCTGACCGCCCTCCACCGCGCAATCGACTCCGCCGTGGCGCGCGAGCGCGCGCGTTTGGCCCCCGATCCTGTGCACATCGCCGCGCTGAAGAAGCGCCGCCTCGCGATCAAGGACCATCTTCACCGCGCGCTGACCCGGCGCGTCACCGCTACCGCATAAAGGACCCACACCCGTGCAACCCAATGTCTATCGCACCATCCCCAATACCGTCGCCGCGCGCGACGAGGGGCTTCGCAGCTACATGCTCGGCATTTATCGCAACATGGGGATCGGCCTGGCGCTGACCGGGCTGGTCGCGCTGGGCGTTGCCTCGACGCCCGCGCTGGTGGCGCTGATCTTCGGCACCCCGCTCAAATGGGTGGCGATGTTCGCGCCGCTCGCCTTCGTGATGTTCTTCTCGTTCCGCATCGACCGGATGACGACGTCGGGTGCCCGCACCGCCTTCTTCGCCTTCGCAGCGGTAATGGGCGTGTCGATGGCGAGCATCTTCCTGGTGTTCACCGGCACCAGCATCGCGCAGGCGTTCTTCACCGCCGCCGCGCTGTTCGCTGGCATGAGCCTGTGGGGCTACACCACCGGGCGCGACTTGACCAAGATGTCGACCTTCCTGATGGTCGGCCTGATCGGCGTGATCGGCGCCAGCCTGGTCAATCTGTTCATCGGCTCGTCGGTGCTGCAGACGGTCGTCTCGGTCGCCGGTGTCGTCGTGTTCACCGGACTCACCGCCTGGGACACGCAGCGCCTGAAGAGCGAATATTTCGCGTACGCCGGCACCCAAGCTGCCGAAAAACTCGCGATCATGGGCGCGCTGTCGCTGTACCTGAACGTCATCAACCTGTTTCAGCTGCTGCTGGGCCTGATGGGCCAGCGCGAGGAATAAGGCCTTACCCCCTCCCGCTACCGCGGGAGGGGCTCGTTCAGGCGAAGGCCGATTTCGGGATATGCGTGATGCGACAGGCGAGATCGGCCTCGCCGCTGGCCACCACATAGTGGTCGCCGGCGTCGACAATGCCCGTCGTGAACACAACATTGTCGATGTACATCAGCTCCTTGATAGGATCGGTCAGCGCCGGATTGGCCTCGATCAGCGGATTATGGCTGGTCCGCAGGACGATGCTGGGATCGTCACGATCAAGGATCGACCAATAGGTCCGGTAAATCCCGACCACGCCCGACGGCTCCACGCCGTGCCACAAGGTCAGCCAGCCTTCGGGCGTCGCGATCGGCGGGGCACCGCCACCCATCCGCGCCGTCGCCATCGTCGCTGCGTGGGGGCGGATGCCCGGCTTGTCATACGGCTTCCAGTGCAGCGCATCGGGCGAACTGGCGAGGTTGATCGACGGCCCCGCGCGCCATTCGCTGCCCGGTGGATAAGCGAAATACAAATCGCCGAGCGGCCGGGTCTGCGCCCAGTATTTCTCGCCGATCTGCCCCTCAAAGATCAGCATGTCCTTGTTCTGGTGATCCAGCACGATACCCTCCAGTCTCCAGTCGAGCGCGTTGTCGGAGGTGTAGAGCGTGGTCGAATGCCGCTCCGGGCTGACCGAGCACGTCGTCATCAGATAACGATCGCCGACCTTGCTGATCCGCGCATCCTCGACGCCGTAGCATTGGTATGAGGCGCGCGGGGTGACGGCCTTGTCGTAATGCACCGCCTCAACGCGGGTGCCGTCGGCGGTAAGTTCGACCGGCAGCAACCACGACAGCGAGGTCAGCGCCATCACCTTCCATCCGCCGCCCCGCATCATGAACTTGCGCGGATCGGAGGTATCGACAAAATCGAGCGGCCAGGCATCGAGACAATACCCCCCGTCGAACCAACGCAGGGCGTTGATATGCTGATCCGTCATCGGTGCCCGCAACGCCTCCGCCACGCGCACCATCAGCAGCAGATTGCCATTCGCCAGCCGCGTCATGCCGGGGTTGAACGCGCCCAGCACATAGGTTTCGGCATCCACCTTGCCTGCAAGCGGCGACCGCGCCAGGTCGACATCGGCGGGACCGAAGATCAGCGCATCATGGGAAAAGCTCATTCCGAATTCTCGTTTCGAGGCGTGATGGTCAATTGTTGCACGACCGCGCGACGCGGTTGCGTCAGGATATACTGGACGCCGACCGCAATGTCCTCGGCGCGCAGTGCGGTTTCGTCGCGGATCTTCTCGCGTTGTTTTTCCGGCGGCATCTCTGGCTCCTGCATGGTCGATCCGGTCAGGCCCGGCTCGACCAAAGCGACGCGAATGCCCTTGGGTCCCATTTCCCTACGGAACGCCTCGGCAAAACCCTGAATGCCGTATTTGATTCCGGCATACACGGTCGAATTGGGGCCCAGCACATGCGCGCTCATCGAGCCGATCAACACGATATCGCCCGCGTCGCCAAGCGCCGCGATCGAGGCGTGGGCAGTCATCAGATAACCGGTAAAATCGGTCGCGATGGCATAGCGCACGTCCTCCTCGGACATTTCGCTCAGCCCCTCGGCAGCGACAGCGGCGTTGATGACCGACACGTCGACGCCGCCGAGATACGCCCGGCCGGCCTCGACGAACGCTTTCGGGCTCGCAGGCTCGGCAAGGTCGAGCGTGATGCCGTCGCCCTCGCCAACCTCGCGAATGCGCGTAAGCGCGTCGGCCAGGTGCGCCGCGCTGCGGCCGCAGATAAACACGCGCGCGCCCTCACTCGCCAGCAGCACGGCGATAGCACGACCGATCCCGGTCGTGCCGCCGGTGATGATCACGCGCTTGCCCTTCAAACTGGGCATTGCGGTATACGCATCGGAAAGGTCAGTCATGCAAAGCTCCCGGTTATACTGCCGGGAGACGCGTCAGCCCGGTGCCGGTTCCGCCGCAATCCGCGCGAGCAGGCGATCGATCCCGGCGAGCGCCTCCGGTTCGCCAAGCGTCGGGGCATGACCGATCCCGGGGACCGTAACCAATTCGCCAACGGTGAGCCCGGCGACCATCCGCTCGGCGACACTCGCGGCAAGGATATCGGACTTGCCCCCGCGCACGATCAGCGTGGGGACGTCCTTCAAGCGGTCGAGCGCGCGCCACATATCGGGTCCGGCCTCATTGCCCGGCACGCGGAACGGCTCCGCGATCTTCATATCGTAGTCGAGCACGATCCGCCCCGCACTGTTGAGCCGATACAAGCGCTTGGCCATCGCCAGCCAGTCTTCGAGGCCATAGGTGGGATAGACGTCGCCATTCGCCTCCGCCACCGCGCGCGCGGCATGGATCCAGGTGGGCCAGCTACTGGATTTGCCGACATAACTGCGGATACGCGAAAGCCCTTCGGGCCGGATCTCCGGGCCGACGTCGTTGAGCACGGCCCCCACCAGCGTTTCGCGCGCCGTCCCCGCCAGCAACATCGTCACGATTCCGCCAAGCGAGGTGCCGATCGCGACGTAGCGCGCCACGCCCAGTTCGCCGAGCAGCCCCTCAATATCCTGCACATAGGTAAGCGGGACATAGGTCATCGGGTCCTTGGCGTAGCCGCTCTCGCCGCGCCCGCGCAGATCGACTGCGATCACGCGCCACTGTGGCGACAGCCGCCGCGCGAGGTCGTCATAATCGCGCGCGTTACGCGTCAGGCCGGGCAGGCACAGGATCGGCGGGCGATCGTCGGGGCCCGGATACTCGCGATAGTGCAGCCGCACCCCGTCATTCGACCACCAATATCGATTTTCATAAGGCGACATGGTCAGATCCTGGGGTTGCGTCCTGCGGTCGGCACCCTCCATATCCACGCATGAGCATCACCCCGCAAGCATATGCGCCGCACAGCGCGATCCTCGAACTGGGGGATGCCTTTTACGATCCCGTCGCCGCCGCCGACTTTCCCGAAACCCGCTTGCGCTTTCGTAACGATCGCGCGGCGCGGGAGGTCGGACTTGATACGATGGGCGACGACGAATGGCTGCGGCATTTCGGGCGGTTCGAGAGCCTGCCGGGCAGTCTCGCGGAGCCGCTGGCACTGCGCTACCATGGCCACCAGTTCCGCGTGTACAATCCCGAGATTGGCGACGGGCGCGGCTTTCTGTTCGCGCAATTGCGCGACACGCGCGGGCGGCTGATGGACCTTGCCACCAAGGGGTCCGGCACGACACCCTGGAGCCGCTTTGGCGACGGGCGACTGACGCTGAAAGGTGGCATGCGCGAAGTGCTCGCCACCGAAATGCTGGAAGCGCTGGGCGTCGAAACCTCGCGCAGCTTCTCGCTGATCGAAACCGGCGAGGCGCTGGAGCGCGGCGACGAGCCCTCCCCCACCCGTTCGGCGGTGCTGGTGCGGCTCAGCCACGGCCACATCCGCATCGGCACCTTCCAGCGCATCGCCTATCTGCGCGATGCCGAGAACATGACGCGGCTCGTCGAATATGTCCTGCGCAACCTGTATGACGAGGTGCCCGGCGAGAATGCCGCCGAGCGTCTGCTCGATCTTGTGGTCGGTCGCGCCGCGACGCTCGCCGCCAGCTATATGGCAGCGGGGTTCGTCCACGGCGTACTCAATTCGGACAATATCAACGTGACGGGCGAGAGTTTCGATTACGGCCCGTGGCGATTCGCGCCGACCTGGGACCCAGGTTTCACCGCCGCCTATTTCGATCATGCCGGACTCTATGCCTTCGGCCGCCAGCCCGAGGCGATTCACTGGGACGTGATGCAGCTCGCGGTCAGCCTGCGCACGATCAGCGCGGCCGAACCGCTGATCGCAGTGCTGGAAAGCTTCGCAGAGCGCTACCAGCTTGCGGTGTCCCACGCGATCTTGTGGCGACTGGGCGTCACGCCACGCGATCCGCAGCAGGACCGTGGCTTGGTGCAGACGGTCGAACGCGCGCTGCGGACGAGCGAAAGCGGCCTTGATGGTTTTTTCTTCGACACGTTCGGCGGCGTCGCGCCCGAAGGCGAGGCCTTCGCCGAGGTGCGCGCTGCGCTTACGCCTTACGTCGCCCGCAAGCCCCGCGACCATCATTATTGGCAGGGCACGCCCTGTTCGATGTTGATCGACGAAGTCGAGACGATCTGGGCGGCGATCGACCAGAAGGACGATTGGCAGCCCTTTCATGCCAAAATCGCGCGCATCCGCGAGATGGGTGAGGCGATGACGTAACCCATAGTGAGCGAACCGCCGCGAGCAGAGTGGATTTGCGCACGATTCTGAGGCAGAGACCGTTGTAAATGTCTTCCGAACTTCTTTCCTTCGAACCCGCGACCGGTGCCACCTTGTGGCGTGGCTCGATTGGCGATGTCGACGCCGAGGTGGCCACTGCCCGGGCAAGCTGGGCGAGCTGGGCGGCACAGCCCCTCGCCTATCGCATCGAGGCCCTGCGCCGCTTCGCCAATGTCGTGCGTGCGCGTGCCGATGCCTTTGCCGATCTGATCGCGCGCGAAACCGGAAAACCGCTGTGGGAAGCCCGCACCGAAGTCGAAACCGTGATCGCCAAGGTCGACATTTCCGTGACGGCCTATGCCGAACGCACACCGCAGCGACGGCTCGATTCGCAAATGGGCGGACGGATGGCCTTGCGGCACAAGCCGCACGGCGTGCTCGCGGTGCTGGGCCCCTATAATTTCCCGGCGCATTTGCCCAACGGCCATATCGTGCCCGCCTTGCTCGCAGGCAACGCAGTGGTGTTCAAGCCGTCGGAAAAGACCCCGGCCTCGGGCGCTTTTCTGGTCGAATGTTTCCATGCCGGCGGCGTGCCCGAGGGGTGCGTCCGCCTGTTGATCGGGGGTGCCGCCGAGGGCAAGGCGCTCGCCGCGCATGACGGCATTGATGGTCTGCTGTTCACCGGATCGGCGCACACCGGCATCGCGCTCAACCGCGCGTTCGCGAGCCGACCAGAGAAAATTCTTGCCCTCGAAATGGGCGGCAATAACCCGATCGTGGTGTGGGATTCGCCCGATTTGCATTCCGCCGCGATCGTCATCGTGCAATCGGCCTTCACCAGTGCCGGTCAGCGCTGCACCGCCGCGCGCCGCCTGATCGTCGACGAAAAGCTGTTCGAGCCGCTGCTTGGGGAAGTGACCAAGCTGGTCAACCGCATCATCGTCGACGAACCTCATGCCACCCCGTCGCCGTTCATGGGGCCGGTGATCGACAATGAGAGCGCCGATTTGCTCAGCGAGAGCTTCCTCGAACTGATGATGCGTGGCGGGCGGCCGATCCGCCATCTCGAACGCCCGATTGCGGACCGCCCGTTCCTGCGCCCCGCCTTGATCGACACCACCGAAATGAACGACCGGCCCGACATCGAGCTGTTCGGCCCGATCCTGCAGGTCATCCGCAAATCCAGCTTCGAAGATGCCATTACCGAAGCGAACAACACGCGCTACGGCCTGTCGGCATCGTTGCTCAGCCAGAACCCGGCTTTGTACGACCAGTTCTGGGCCAATGCGCGCGCCGGAATCGTCAATTGGAACAAGCCGACCAACGGTGCCTCCTCCGGAGCCCCGTTCGGCGGCATCGGCTGGTCGGGCAATCATCGGCCAAGCGCCTATTACGCGGCGGACTATTGCGCCTATCCCGTCGTTTCAAGCGAGGCCGACCAGGCGCGCGCTTCGATCGGTGTCGGTTTGCGCGACGCGTAACGCGGTTGGCGGTCGACTTATTGGGTTTCGGCCAACCGCTGGCCGCGAATTCAGGAACTTACGCGCATTCCAGGCTTTTGCGTGTTCGTGAAAAACGCTGACACCGCCGATTGCGAACCGCCCCGCGCCCGCAAGCTGAAAACCGAATCGGACAATTGCCTCGCCATTGCGATCCGCGAACGCGACAGCGAGGTCGCTGCCTTGCTGATCGACGAAGCCGCCAAATTGGCGCGGCGATCGAGGGAATTGGCGAACAAGGACTGATCCCCTATCAAGTAAGTGGGAAAAAGCTGGTCTACCCAGCCCCCAAGCAACCGTGAATTGCCCCGGGCGCAGGTCCAGCCCATCGCATAACGATGGCAACGCTTCTCGATCCCACCGCGCGCGGGCGCGTCATTCTCGTCGGTGCGGGCCCGGGCGACCCCGGCTTGCTGACGGTGCGCGCGGTCGCGGCGCTCGAAAGCGCTGATGTCGTGGTACATGACGGTTTGATTGATCCGCGCGTGCTCGACCTCGCCCCCGCGACCGCACAGCGAATCTCCGTGGCAAAGCAGCGAGCCCGGCACACCTTGCCGCAGGAGGCGATCAACACCCTCATCATCGCGCATGTGAAGACCGGCGCGATCGTGGTGCGGCTGAAGGGCGGCGATCCGTTCATCTTCGGGCGTGGCGGCGAAGAGGTTGAAGCGGTGCGCGCCGCCGGTCTGCCGGTCGAGGTAATCCCCGGCGTGTCGGCAGCGTTGGGCTGCGCGGCGGAGGCGATGCTGCCGCTGACCCACCGCGACCATAGCAGCGCGGTCAGCTTCGTTGCCGGGCAATGCAAGGGACTGACCGATCAGGACTGGTCGGGGCTGGCCGGCAAGGGCCGCACGCTCGTCATTTATATGGGCGTCGCCACCGCCAGCGACATTGCCGACAAATTGATGCGCGACGGCGTCGCCCCCGAAATGCCGGTCGCGGTGCTCGAGCGCGGCACGCTCGACGGGCACCGCGCGATCCGCACTCTGCTCGCCGATCTCGGGTCGATGGTCGAGCGCGAAAAGGTCGCGTCCCCGGCGATCATCGTCGTCGGCGAAGTTGTCGATCTGTCCGACGCCGAGGATAAGCTCGGTCGCTGGGCCAGAATTGCGGAGTCTGTTGCTTGAAACTGCTGACCGGAAACGATTTGCCGACGGGTGATGTGCTGTGGTGGACGGGCTCAAGCTGGTCCCGCCATGTCGAGGACGCCGCCGATGTCGGCGACCAGGGCGAAAGCATCGCCCGCGCCGAGGAAGGCGCGCGCCGGGTCAACGGTGCCTATGTGATCGACGCCACCGCCACGCCGGAAGGCCCGCGCCCAGCACACATAAAGGACCGCGTCCGCGCGCTCGGTCCGACGGTGCGGCCCGATCTGACCTTGAAGCCTGCGGATCCTGCGGCCGGAAGCTGGGTAATCTGACATGTATAAATACGACCAATATGACCAGCAGATCGTCGATGCCCGCGTCGAGGAGTTTCGCGATCAGGTAAGGCGCCGTCTGGCGGGACAGATCACCGAGGACCAGTTCAAGCCGCTGCGGCTGATGAACGGCCTGTATCTGCAGCTCCACGCCTATATGCTGCGCGTCGCCATCCCCTATGGCACGCTCGACAGCCGCCAGATGCGGATGCTGGCGACGATCGCGCGCAAGTACGATCGCGGCTACGGCCATTTCACCACGCGTCAGAACATCCAGTATAACTGGATCAAGCTGTCCGACGCGCCCGACATCCTTGCCGATCTGGCGACGGTCGAGATGCACGCGATCCAGACCAGCGGCAATTGCATCCGAAATATCTCGTCCGACCAATATGCCGGGGCTGCCGCCGACGAGGTCGCCGATCCGCGCATCTGGGCGGAATTGCTGCGCCAGTGGAGCACCTTCCACCCGGAATTCAGCTACCTTCCGCGCAAGTTCAAGATCGCGGTGATCGGGGCCGAGGAAGATCGCGCGGCGATGCGGCTGCACGACATCGGCATTCAATTGCTGGAACGGGATGGCGTGCTCGGCGGGCGCATTTATGTCGGCGGCGGCATGGGCCGCACCCCGATGATCGCGCCCGAGATCAAGGATTTCGTGACCGCCGACGATTTGCTGAGCTATGTCGAGGCGTGCCTGCGCGTCTACAATCGCTATGGCCGACGCGACAATATCTACAAGGCGCGGATCAAGATCCTGATCCATGAGCTGGGTGCCGACGAATATCGCCGCCAGGTCGAGGAAGAGTTCGCGCACGTCAAATCGCTCGGGCTCGATCCACCCAAGGCCGAATTCGACCGCATCACCGCCTTCTTTGCGCCCCCGGCATTTTCTACCGATGCGCCGGAAACGATCGACCGCAGAGATCCCGATTTCGCGGTGTGGGTCGATCAGAACACCGCCGCGCACAAGCAACCGGGCTATGCGATCGTCACGATCAGTCTCAAGCCGACCGGCGGCATCCCCGGCGACGCCACCGCCGAGCAGATCGACCTGATGGCCGATCTCGCCGAGCGCTACAGCTTCGACGAACTGCGCGTGACCCACGCGCAGAACATCGTGCTGCCGCACGTCCGCAAGGCCGATCTTTACGCCATTTGGCAGGCGCTCGACGGTGCCGGGCTCGCCCCTGCCAATCTCGACCTGATCAGCGACATCATCGCCTGCCCCGGTCTCGATTATTGCAGCCTTGCCAATGCACGCTCGATCCCGGTCGCGCAGAAGATCGCCACGCGCTTCGCCGACCAGAACCGCCAGCGCGATCTGGGCGAACTGAAACTCAAGATCAGCGGCTGCATCAATGCCTGCGGGCATCACCATGCCGGGCACATCGGCATCCTCGGCGTCGACAAGAAGGGCACCGAAAATTACCAGTTGCTGCTCGGCGGATCGGGCGCGGAGGATACCAGCCTCGCCAAAATCACCGGCCCCGGCTTTGACGAGGACGGCATCGTCGACGCGGTCGAAACCGTGACCAACGTCTATCTCGCCAAACGCGCGGAGGGCGAGCGCTTCCTCGACACCTATCGTCGCGTCGGCATGGAACCCTTCAAGGAGGCGTTGTATGGATAAAGCCCAAACCGTCGCCCCGGCGCAGGCCGGGGCCGCCCCGTTGGACACACCCCAGCACCCCCAGGCCGACCCCGGCCTGCGCCGGGGTGACGCGATTTCAGACGAGCCCGCCGTCACGCTCGACGCGTTCCTCGACTCGCAGACCAACGCCACCGCCGTCCGGCTCGAAGCGGGCGACGATGCGCGCGCGCTGCTGCCCTATCTCGACCGGATCGCGCTGGTCGAAGTCAGCTTCCCCAGCTTCCGCGATGGCCGGGGTTATTCCGCCGCGCGCGTGCTGCGCGAGGCGGGCTATACCGGCGAATTGCGCGCGCAGGGCGATGTGCTGGTCGACCAGATGCCGCTGATGAAGCGCTGCGGCTTTGACAGCTTCGCGCCGCAAGCCGAGATCGATCCCGCAACCCTCGAAGCCGCGCTTACGCGCTACGAAAACGTTTATCAAAAGGCCGCTGACGGGCGCGTGCCGGTCTGGGCGCTGCGGCATGGCTAGCACCGCGCGCAAGCTCGACCTGATCGACGTCACGCCCTTCTCCGCCGCCGACGCAGCGGCAATGGAGGCGCGTTTTGCCGGGGTCGGCACCAGCGAGATGCTGGGCGAACTGTTGACCGGTGAACTCAAAGGGCGCGTCGCGGCGGTATCGTCGTTCGGTGCCGAAAGCGCGGTGCTGCTCCACCTGATCGCGCAAATCGACCGCGATATTCCGGTGATCTTCCTCAACACGCAGAAGATCTTCGGGGAAACGCTGGCCTATCGCGACCAACTGTCGGAGCAGCTCGGCTTCACCGACCTGCGCGTGTTCCGGCCGGATCCCCGCCTGCTCGCGGCCAAGGACGGCACGGGCTTGCGCTGGAATTACGATCCGGACGGCTGCTGCGACCTGCGCAAGGTCGAGCCGCTGCGCCGCGCGCTCAGCCCGTTCGACGGGTGGATTTCGGGCCGCAAGGGCTTCCAGGCGGGCACGCGCCAGGCGATGCCGCGCTTTGAGGAGGATGAGGGCCGCTTGAAGTTCAATCCGCTCGCGGATTGGGACAAAGCGCGGCTCGACGCCTATTTCGCCGAACACAAATTGCCGCGCCACCCGCTCGAGGCCGAGGGCTATCCCTCGATCGGCTGCGCGCCGTGCACGAGCAAGGTGCTTCCCGGCGAAGACCCGCGCGCCGGGCGTTGGCGCGGCTGGGAAAAGGTCGAATGCGGCATTCACGTGCCCGAAAAACCGGGCGAGGAGCCGGTGTTTTAGGGCTGGACTGTTTTAGCGATCAGTCGACAAGCGCCAATTGCGGACGTTCAACCGGCCGATTATACTTCCCGACTGCGGACGTTCGCGCTTTCGCCATCACGTGGGGCGCTGATGTAATCGCCCGAGCGTTCTGAAGGTGCCGGAAGCGCATCGACATTGCGCATGCGACGGGTCCAACTGCTATAGCCGAGCAACGGGCAATTGAATAACGAGCATTCACATCCAGCGCCGGGGGCACCATGAGCCGACAAACGTTCATCGCAGTAATGACATCGGCGATCCTATTCTGGGCTTCTCCAGCTGTCGCCGAGCCCTGCGAAATGCACGTATGGCCGACAAACCGTTTAGACGGTGCCACAATGGCGAGTTGGGCAGGCGGCGTTATTCCGGCTTTAATGGCCGGTAAAACGGACAAGCAGATAGCGGTGTTAACCGCACTTCTGAATCCAACCCAGCAGGTCGAGCGGTTCAAAAAGCTCGATCTTCGCGCGGCCTTCGGTCTCGCTGCCGATACCGAGATTGTATATCATGATCCGATCGATGCTCGTTGGAAGTCGAGCACGCGTAATACGGAATCCCGGGCGGCCTGCTATTACGAGTTTCGCGTCGATCAGATCATGTTCAATCGGCACCCCCTCTATGGCAAGGACATATTAGCTTTCTTTACGTTCCGAGATTTCGCGGCAGGAGAGTCAATCACTTTAAAGTCGAGCGACCGCATCCGCACTAAAATGCCTGCTTTTCCCCAGAAGATCGAGAGCGATCCTGTGAGCGTGGCTGCCGCCGCCGGACTGATCAACGAAGCATTTGCGACCGACATCACCATTTTTGCGAACCGCATCAAGCCCCGGCTTCGCAAAGCTACCTAAGAAAATGGTCGTTACCAGCCGGTGTAGAGTGAACGGGCTTCAGGTGGGAAAGCTGAAAGTCGGCGATCGGCATTTTTGATCCGGAAGCAGTCCGACGGCTTCCCACCAGATCATGCCGTTCAGCGCTTTCGTTCGAGCCCTCTTCCCGAACCGTTCCTAACCCTCACCCGCTCCCTCAAGCCGCAACAACCGCCCTCGGCAACACCGCCGCCGCATAATCACTTTCTGCCAGTGCGATCAACGCGCGGTCGTCATGCTTCCACGGGTGGAAGCCGGGCAGGAAGAAAGCGAGCCACGCCCCCAGGATTTTCCGCGCCATCCCCGGCTGCCCGAGCGCATACCACAGAATCCCGAAATGCGCCCGGGCACCGGTAATCCCGTCTTGCCGCAGCAGTTCGAGCATACCCTTGTACCGCCCGACAAAGAACTTGTGCGTCGTGCCCAGCATCACGAAGGCCTTGATCTTCCAGCGCTGCCAACGCGACCAGTCGCGCGTCGCGTGGAGCCAGGTGTCATAGGCGACGCCCTTATGCTCAATCTCCTCGGCCGCATGCCAGCGCCACAAGGCCGCCGCCTGTTCGTCCCCGCCCTTCAGGTGACGCGGATCGGCGATCAATTGATGCGCAAGCATTGCGGTGAAATGCTCGAGCGCCATCGTCGCGGCCAGGCTCGCGATCGGCGGACGTCCCTTGGTCAGCGCCAGCGCCTCGTCGATATGGCCCTCCAACAGCGTCACGTCATAGCCCTGATCGGTGACATGACGGTTGAACGCCACATGTTCGCGCGTGTGGATCACCTCCTGCTTGATAAACGCCTGAATCTCCGCGTGCAGGCGCGGCGGCGTGCCCTCGCGGAAATTGCGCACGCTTTCGATGAAAAAGCCCTCGCCCTTGGGGAAGGTCACCGACAGCGCGTTGTAGAAGGCGGTCGCAAACGGATCATTGTTGAGCCACCACCGCCGCATCGCCGTGCCGCGCCCAAAGCGCAAATCACGCGGTGTAATCGACAGATCTGCAGGACTTGTTGCTTTCGCCACGGGAAACTCCGTACAGCAGGGAAGAACAGGTCTGAAACTATGAGCTACTTACACTCGTGTCAATAGTGCGCAAACGGCTTACCCCGGAAGAGTCACGGGACGCCGCGATCGAGGCGGCACGTGCGCTGCTGGTCGAACAGGGTCCGCAAGCGGTTACGCTAAAGGCAGTGGCGGCGCGGATTGGGCGGACGCACGCCAATCTGCTGCATCATTTCGGCTCGGCAGCGGACCTGCAAAAGGCGCTGATCACGCATCTGGCGGATTCGATCACCGCACAAATCGGCGCGGCGGCGAAGCGCGCCCGTGTGGGCGAGGCCGATCCGCGCGAAGTGGTCGATCTCACCTTCGACGCCTTTGCCCACGGCGCGGGGGCGATGGCGACCTGGATGATCCTGTCCGGCAATCACGATGCGCTCGACCCCGTGCTCAACGCGATCCACCGCCTGGTCGACGAACTGGCCGAGGATGAGGATTCGGGAAAGCTGATCTACGAGGACACGCTCCAGCTCGTGCTGATGGCGATGGGCGATGCACTGCTCGGCAAGGCGATGGCGAGCGCTTTGGGCTTGCCGCCGGAGGCCGCGCGGACCATCGCGACGCGCGCTTTGATCGCCTCGCGCAGCGTGCTGCCAGCCTGACTGGCTAAAATCGCAATTTCCGCTAAAGAGCGGTCATGCATTTTCTTGACCAAGCAAAGATCTTCGTCCGGTCGGGCGCGGGCGGCCCCGGTGCCGTCAGCTTCCGGCGGGAGAAGTACATCGAATATGGCGGCCCCGACGGCGGCAATGGCGGCAAGGGCGGCGACATCGTGTTCGAGGCCGTCGCCGGTCTCAACACGCTGATCGACTTCCGCTACACGCAGCATTTCCGCGCGCCGCGCGGGCATGGCGGATCGGGCTCGAACCGCACCGGTGCCGGTGGCGACGACCTCATCATCCGTGTCCCGGTCGGCACGCAGGTGCTGAGCGAGGACAAGGAAGAGGTGCTGGCGGATTTCACCGTTCCCGGCGAGCGCGTCGTGTTCCTGCGCGGTGGCGATGGCGGCCGCGGCAATGCCACCTACAAGACCTCGACCAACCGCGCGCCGCGCCAGCACGGCACGGGCTGGCCCTATCAGGAAATGTGGGTGTGGCTGCGGCTGAAGCTGCTCGCCGATGCGGGGCTGGTGGGGTTGCCCAATGCCGGCAAATCGACCTTCATCAACGCCGTGACCAATGCGCAGGCCAAGGTCGGTGCCTACCCCTTCACCACGGTGCGCCCGCAATTGGGCGTGGTCAGCCGCCACAATCGCGAATTCGTCGTCGCCGATATTCCCGGTTTGATCGAGGGCGCAGCGGACGGGGCCGGGATCGGCGACCGCTTCCTGGGGCACATCGAACGCTGCAAGGTGTTGCTCCATTTGGTCGATGCGACCGAGGATAACCCTGTGGAAAACTACCGGATCGTCCGTGCAGAACTCGACGCGTACGGCGCGGGGCTTGTGGACAAGCCGCAAGTGATCGGCCTCAACAAGATCGACGCGCTCGATCCCGCCGACGTGAAGAAGCTCGTCACCAAGCTGAAGCGCGCGAGCAAGGCCGACGTGCTGCCGATGTCGGGCGCGGGCGGCGCTGGCATTGAGGCAGTTGTCGACCGGCTGATTGAGGTGATCGGCCCGGCCGAAGGTGCCCCCGCGCGCGACGACGACACGCCACCTGGCGAATGGTCGCCTGTTTGAGATAGCGGCATGTTCTCCCCCGCCTCCGCGCCACGCCTGATCGTCAAGGTCGGTTCGTCGCTGCTCGTCGCGCCCGATGGGACGGTGCGGCGGGCATGGCTGGCGAGCCTGGTGGCCGACATCGCCGCACGCGCTCGCCTGGGCCAGGAAATTGCGGTGGTGTCGTCGGGCGCGATTGCGCTGGGGGCGCGGCGGTTGAAGCTGCCCAAGGGCGGCCGCGCCAGCCTGGAAGATGCACAAGCCGCCGCTGCTACCGGGCAGATCGCACTGTCGGGCGTCTGGGCCGAATTGCTAGCAGCAGAGGGGCTGACCGCAGCGCAGATGCTGGTGACGCTCGATGACCTTGAGGACCGCCGTCGCTATCTCAACGCTGCCGCCACGCTCGGGCGACTGCTGTCGCTGGGTGTGGTGCCGGTGATCAACGAAAATGACAGCGTCGCCACCGAGGAAATCCGCTTCGGCGACAATGACCGGCTCGCCGCGCGGGTGGCGCAGGCGGCGGGCGCGCAGGGCGTGATCCTGTTGTCCGACGTCGCCGGACTGTACGACGCCAACCCCAACACCAACCCCGACGCCACGCTGATCCCGCGCGTCGAGCGAATCGATGCGCGGATCGAGGCGATGGCCGATGGCGGATCGGGATCGGGCATGGGGTCTGGCGGGATGGTCTCAAAGATCGCCGCCGCGCGCATTGCCACCGCTGCCGGCGCACAGCTCGCGATCGTTTCCGGCCATGCCGAGCATCCGCTCGCCACGTTCGACGCAACCGCGCGTGGTACGGTGTTCGCCGCCGAACGTGCCGCACCCGCACGCAAGGCCTGGCTGGCGGGCGGACTCACTGCCAAAGGCGAGATCATGATCGACGCAGGCGCGGCGCGCGCGCTGGCCGACGGCAAGAGCTTGCTCGCCGCCGGGGCAACGCAGGTTTCGGGCAGCTTTGCGCGCGGGGACTTGCTGTCGGTCGTCGGGCCGGACGGGCGGACGCTGGCCCGCGGCCTCAGCGAATATGATGCCGCCGACGCCGCCGCGATCACCGGCAAGCGTAGCGACGAACATGCCGCGATCCTCGGCTATGCCCCGCGCGCGGCACTCATCCACCGCAACCATATGGCGCTGGTGTGAAAGTGAGCCTGGCCGTAACCCCTTCCTTGGCGGAGGCCGGGGAAGGACCTGGGGGACAAAAGCTGTGACCATCCTCGCCATCACCGGCGGCACCGGCTTTGTCGGATCGCGGCTGATCGATCTCGCGCTCGCCGCCGGGCATGAGGTGCGGGCGCTCACCCGTCGCCCGCAACCCGCACGGGCTGGCGTGATGTGGATCGAGGGCGCACTCGACACGCCCGCAGCGCTTGATCGGCTGGTAACCGAGGCAGACACGGTGATTCACGTCGCCGGTGTCGTCAACGCACCCGATCGAGCCGGATTTGCCGCAGGAAATATCGCGGGAACGCAAGCGGTCGTCGATGCCGCCGAGCGCGCCGATGCCCGCCGCTTCGTCCACGTCTCCTCACTGGCGGCGCGCGAACCGGGCCTGTCCATCTATGGCTGGTCCAAAGATGAAGCCGAGCGCGTCGTCGCCAAGTCCAGCCTCGATTGGGCGATGGTGCGGCCGCCCGCCATTTATGGCCCCGGCGACATGGAAATGCGCGACCTGTTCCGCATGGCCAGGATGGGGATCGCGCTGCTTCCTCCGGCGGGCCGCGTATCGGTGATCGAGGTCGGCGATGTCGCTGCCTTGCTGCTCGCGCTTGCCGAGGCAGGCCCCTCCCACGAAATCTACGAACCCGACGATGGCCAACCGGGCGGCTGGAGTTACGCCGAATTGGCCCGCGCGGTTGGTGTCGCGGTCGGCCACAAGGTGCTGCCGGTGGCGCTGCCCAAGGCGATCCTGTCGCTTGCCGCCCATGTCGACCAGATATTCCGCGGCAAGGCCGCAAAGCTGACCGCCGACCGCGTCGGCTATCTCTGCCATCCGGACTGGACTGCCTCCCCCTCCAAGCGCCCCGACCCGGCGCTTTGGGTGCCGCAGGTGCCGACGCCACAAGGGCTTGCCGCAACGGCGGCATGGTATCGCGCGAACGGCTTGTTATAGGCGTGCTATAAAGCCGCCGCATTTTGGCGGCACAGCGATACAACACTTCAAGGACTGACCATGAGCGACCGCCAGGCCATTTACGATACCGTCACCGCGCAGATCGAACCCTTCAACAAAAAGGGCGTAACGCTGAGCGACGCGACGACCTTTCAGGGCGACCTCGAATGGGACAGCCTGACCGTGATGGATTTCGTCGCGGCGATCGAGGATGAATTCGACATCATCATCACCATGAACATGCAGGCGGAAATCGAAACCGTCGGCCAATTGGTCGATGCCGTCGCGAAGCTGAAGGGCTGATCCGATGAGCGATGCCGGCCTTGTGACCGAAAACCTCCCCGCCGATCCCGCGACGATCGCGCCCGAGCGCGACCTGATGTCGAAGTTCGACGCGTTGATCGCCGAACGCCAGGCGCTGATCGACACCGGTGTGACCGATCCGTTCGCGATCGTGATGGAGCAGGTGAAATCCCCGACCGAGGCCGTCATCGCAGGGCGCGACACCATCCTGCTCGGCACCTATAATTATATGGGGATGACCTTCGACCCCGACGTGATCGCCGCTGGCCACGCCGCGCTCGACCAGTTCGGGTCGGGCACCAATGGCAGCCGTATGCTCAACGGCACCTTCCGCGACCATATCGAGGTCGAGGATGCGCTGCGCGATTTCTACGGCGTGTCGGGCGCGATCGTCTTTTCGACCGGATACATGGCCAATCTCGGCATGATCTCGACGCTCGCGGGCAAGGGCGAATATGTCATCCTCGATGCCGACAGCCATGCCTCGATCTATGACGGCTGCCAGCAGGGCAATGCCGAGATCGTCCGCTTCCGCCACAACAGCGTCGAGGATCTCGACAAGCGGCTCGGTCGCCTGCCCAAGGAGCCGGGCAAGTTGGTCGTGCTGGAGGGCGTCTATTCGATGCTCGGCGACATTGCGCCGCTGAAGGAAATGGTCGCCGTCGCCAAGAAGCATGGTGCGATGGTGCTCAGCGACGAAGCGCATTCGATGGGCTTTTACGGCCCCAATGGCCGCGGCGTGTATGAGGAACAAGGCTGCGAAGCCGATGTCGATTTCGTCGTCGGCACCTTCTCCAAATCGGTCGGCACCGTCGGTGGTTTCTGCATTTCCAACCATCCGAAGTTCGAGGCGATTCGCCTCGCCTGCCGTCCCTATATCTTCACCGCCTCGCTGCCGCCGTCGGTCGTCGCCACCGCTGCCGCCTCGATCCGCAAGCTCAAGCATGCGCACAAGAAACGGCAGCAATTGTGGGAGAATGCCCGGTCGCTGCATGGCGGCCTGAAGGCGCTTGGCTTCAAGCTCGGCACGGAAAACCCCGACAGCGCGATCATCGCGATCATCCTGAACGACCAGGAACAGGCCGTGGCAATGTGGCAGGCGCTGCTCGAAGGCGGGCTTTACGTCAACATGGCGCGCCCCCCGGCGACCCCGGCTGGCACTTATCTGCTGCGCTGCTCGCTCTGCGCGGAGCATACGCCCGAGCAAATCGCCACGGTGCTGACGATGTTCGCCGCTGCAGGGCGCGCCACCGGTGCAATCGGCTGACCGCCTGTCCGCCGCCTGTTCAAAAATGCTCGCTTGGGCTAAAAAGCTGACATGAGCGGGACAGTGGCCGAGGCAACAGAAGCGGACCCGCCTGGCGCGGCTTGGCGCACCGTCACGTTGGTCGTGGTGGCGGTGCTGGGTGCGCTGGTGCTGGTCGCGCTCAACCTGACGCTTGCCGAGGCGAACCGTCAGCGCGACCGCGCGCTGAAATTGCAGACGCACAGTTACGAGGTGATGATCCTCTCGGCCAATCTGGCCGGGACGATGGCCCATGCCGAGGCGGCACTCGGCCGCTATGTCATCAGCGCCGATACCACGCTTGGCCAGGCCTATTCGGCCGACTGGCAATTGGCCGGGCAACAATTGGCGCGCCTCGACCAGATCACGCACGACAATCGCGAACAGCAAGTGCTGCTCAAGCAATTGCGCCAAGCCTTCGAAGCGCGCCGCGAGGAATTGTCGCTGACCGCGCGCAGCACCCTGTATGGCAAGAACGCCCAGGCGCTCGCCCTGTTCTACAAGACCCGCGAATCGCCGTCGCTGACCAGGATCGACACGTTGCTCGACCGGATCGGGACACAGGAACGCACGCTGCTCTCCCGTCGCACCGGTGACGCGATGAGTTCGGTCGCGCGATCGAGCGGCATTGCCAGCGCCTTGTCGGTGTTCGGCGTGCTGCTCGTGCTGGGGGCGATTGCGCTCGGCTGGCTGACGGTGACCGCGCTTGGTCAACGCGCAACCGCCCGCGCCGAGGCCGAGGCCGAGCGTGACCGCGCCGTCGAGTTGGAAGCGGCGGTCGCCCGCGCCTCCGCCGTGCTGCTGGCGCAGGAAAGCAAGTTGCGCCAGGTCCAGAAAATGGAAGCTGTGGGTCAATTGACCGGCGGCATCGCGCACGACTTCAACAATATGCTGGCGGTCGTTCTGGGCGGTCTCGAACTCGCCAAGCGGCAGATCGATAGCGATCCCGCCGCCGCGCGCCGCCATATCGACAATGCCGCCGACGGTGCCAATCGCGCCGCCGCACTGACCCGGCAGTTGCTCGCTTTCTCGCGCGAAGAGGCGTTGCGATCGGAGCCGATCGAACCGGTGGCGCTGGTCAAGGGCATGTCCGACTTGCTCGACCGCACGCTGGGCGACGGCATCAAGGTTACGGTCAACGCCGCCAATGACGCGGCATGGCTGGTGCGGTCGGATCGGCACCAGCTTGAAAACGCCGTCCTCAACCTTGCCGTTAATGCCCGCGACGCGATGAACGGGCGTGGCCAGTTGACCATTACCGCTGCCGCCGAGACGCTTGCCGAGGGCGCGGTCGGCACTTGCCGCGCGGGGGAATATGTCGCGCTGAGTGTTACCGACACCGGCTGCGGGATGACGCCGGAGCTGCTCGAACGTGTGTTCGAACCCTTCTTCACGACCAAGCCTGCGGGCAAAGGCACGGGCCTTGGCCTCAGCCAGGTCTTCGCCTTCGTGCGGCAGGCCGAGGGCGAGGTTGGACTTCGCTCCGAAGTCGGACGGGGCACCACGGTTACGATCTATCTCCCGCGCTATGCGGACGGCACCGTCGCTGAGCCGCATTCCGAAAACGCGGCGATCGATTTGCCCAATACCCCGACGCTGGACATCCTTGTCGTGGAGGATGATCCGCGCGTTCTGACCGCGACGATCGGTGCCCTGCGCGAACTCGGCCATCGCCCCGTTGCCTGCAGCGACCCGCTCGCGGCACCGGCGGCGCTCGATCAGCTCGCGCACGTCGACTTGCTGATGTCCGACGTTCTGATGCCGGGGCAGACCGGCCCCGAAATGGTCGCGGCGCTCCAGCATCGCCACACCGATATGGCGGTGCTGTTTGTCACCGGTTATGCGGGCGAAGCCGGTGGTGAGGTCGAATTTGGCGGCCATCACGTGCTGCGCAAGCCCTTTACCCTGGCCGGGCTCGAACGGGCGATTGCCGCAGCGCTGGACGCGCGATCGGCACGCGCCGCGCCCACCGCCGTCGCCGCCGAATGATTTCGTAGCTGACGGACGGCGCGCGCACCGATATAGCCGCATAATGCGGGTTCCCCCTCCCCTCCGGCCAGAGGCCAGCTTCCTCCCATCATGAAGTCCATCGACCGCTACATGGCCCGACTGATCGCGGTGCCGCTGTTCTCCACACTGGTCATCTTTGCGATGTTGCTGGTGCTCGACCGCATGTTGCGCCTGTTCGATTTCGTGGCGACCGAGGGCGGGCCGGTCAGCGTGGTGTGGCGGATGCTCGCCAATTTGCTGCCGGAATATGTCGGGCTGGGTATTCCGGTCGGGCTGTTGCTCGGCACGCTGCTCGCTTTCCGCAAGCTGGCGACCTCATCCGAACTCGACGTGATGCGCGCGGTCGGCATGAGCTATCCGCGGATGCTGCGCGTCCCCTATATGTACGCGATTACGCTCGGCCTGCTCAATTTCGCCATCGTCGGCTTTGTTCAGCCCGATGCTCGTTACAATTACGAGAAGTTGCGCTTCGAATTGCGCACCGGCGCGCTGGGCGCGTCGATCAAGGTTGGCGAATTCACCCATTTCGGCAACAACATGACGCTCAGGATCGAGCAGAGCCATGACAATGGGCGCAAGCTCTCGGGCATCTTCCTGCGCCGCGATGACGGCAAGGGTGGCTCGATCGCCGTCACCGCCGCCAGCGGGCAGTTCTTTGCGATCGACAATCCCGACGAGATCATCTTCCGCCTCACGGATGGCACGCTGATCCGAACCGAGGCGCGCGTCGCGTCGCCACGGGTCCTGCGGTTCACGGCGTTCAGCTTGCCGATTTCCTTGCCCAAAACCGAGAGTTTCCGGATTCGCGGCGGCGAAAATCTCGAGCGGACCCTGCCGGAACTGGTCAAGGTCGGCACCGACCACGATTCCACCAAGGAGGAACGCGACACCAGCCGTGCGGCGTTCAATTTCCGCACTGCCGAAGTGCTCTCGATCCTGGTGCTGCCGCTGCTTGCCCTTGCGCTCGGCATCCCACCCAAACGCTCGACTTCGGCGCTCGGCGTGTTCCTCGCGATTATCATGATCGTCGCCTATCACAAGGTGAACGAATATGCGCAGGCAGTGGGGGGCCTGGGCAAGATCGATCCGGTGCTGGCGATCTGGATCCCGTTCACGGTGTTTACCGGGCTGACGCTCTGGATGTTCTATACCATCGCCTTCGTACCCGGCGGGCAGCCGATCGGCGCGCTCGAACGGGTCTTCTCCAAGCTTGGCAAGGCGATTGGCAGATTGATGCCCGGCAGGCGCGACGCAAACCGATCGAAGGAAGCGGCGGCATGACCGCACTCGACCTTTTCCCCTCGCGCACCGTTGCGCTCTATATGGGCAAGATGTTCCTCACGCGCACGTTCGCTGTGCTGATGATGCTGGTGCTGGTGCTGCAGGCGCTCGACCTGCTGACCGAATCGGGCCACATTCTGGCCCATGCCGGCAATGGCCAGCCGGAGATCCTGCGCTATCTATCGCTGCGGATCCCTGAGATCATCGCGCAATTCCTGCCCTTCTCGGTGTTGCTGGGCACGATCATCACGCTGTCCACGCTCAACCAGAATAGCGAAGTGATCGCGCTGAAAGCATCGGGCATGTCGGCGCATCAGGTTCTGGCACCGCTGTTGATCGCCAGCCTCGGCGTTGCCTTCATCTCCTTCACCTTCAACGACCGTATCGTCAGCCGCGCAACCGCCACGCTCGATCAATGGCAGAAGGTCGAATACGGCCCGGTGCCGGTAGACCGGGGCGACCGCACCAACGTGTGGGTGCGCGATGGCGACGACCTGCTGCAAGTCGACCAGGTCCGGGGACGCGGCGATGCGACCCGGCTGTCGGGTATCACGCTGTTTGATCGCACCGGTGGCAATATGGTTGGCATCATCACCGCCAAGGAAGGCGTGCGGGTCGCGGACGGCTGGAAAGTCGGTCCCGCAAAACGTTTTGACGTTGCGAGCGGAAAGGTGGCGAATGTCGGAACCGTGATCATCGCCCGCGATGTCCGGCCCGATCAGTTCGCGCTGTCGAGCATCGATGCGAACGGACTGTCGTTCGGCGCGCTGCGCGATGCGATTGCCGATCTGAAAGCGGGCGGTCGCCCGACCAAGGCGCTGGAGGGGGCCATGTGGCACAAACTGGCGGGGCCCTTGTCGTCGGTGTTGATGCCCTTGCTGGGCGCGGTCGCGGCGTTCGGTCTGGCGCGATCGGGCAAGCTGTTCATTCGCGCAGTGATCGGGATGATGCTCGGCTTTCTCTATTTCGTCGCCGACAATTTCGCGCTGGCGATGGGCAATCTCGGTGCCTATCCCCCCTTTCTCGCGGCCTGGGCCCCGTTCCTGCTGTTCTTCATGATCGGCGAAGCGGTGCTGATCCGCACCGAGGAATAGCGGCGATGGCATTGGGGTGGAGCATCGCGCTCCTTGCCGTCGCTGCTTATTGTGTCGTTCAAGTTATTCGCGATGCCCGTGATCGCGCGTGGGTGATGGTCGTGATCGGCATCTTGTCCGTGGCGGTGCTCCTCTCCGTCCCGCTTGAGCCCGTATCGGTCACGCTACCGATCCGCCAGACAGCCCCTAACGGACGATAAGGCGAGCGCAGCGGCATTTAATTCACGCACGCCGAAACCTGTTGTGCTTTCAGGCCGTTAGATCCCCGCACAAGGCGAGGATGATCATGACCAAGGACACTGCCCTGAACGCCAGCAATGGCGGCGAAACACATCAGGTGGCGGATGACGAGCATCCGGTACTGACCACCAACCACGGCATCCCGATCAGCGACAATCAGAATCAGTTAAAGGCGGGCGCACGCGGCCCGGTGCTGTTGGAAGACGAAATCTTCCGCGAGAAAATCAACCATTTCGACCATGAGCGCATCCCCGAACGCATCGTTCATGCGCGCGGCAGCGCAGCGCACGGCTATTTCGAATGCACCGACAGCCTGGCCGACATCACCTGCGCCGACCTGTTCCAGAAGAAGGGCCAGCGCACCGAAGTGTTCGCGCGCTTTTCCACGGTCGCCGGGGGTGCGGGATCGGTCGACACCCCGCGCGACGTTCGGGGCTTTGCGGTCAAATTCTATACCCGCGAGGGCAATTGGGATCTGGTCGGCAACAACATCCCCGTCTTCTTCATCCAGGATGCGATCAAATTTCCCGACCTGGTCCATTCGGTGAAGATGGAGGCCGATCGCGGCTTCCCGCAGGCGGCCTCCGCGCACGATACCTTCTGGGATTTCATCTCGCTGATGCCCGAGGCGACGCACATGGCGCTATGGGCGATGTCGGATCGGACATTGCCGCGCACGCTGGCCAATATGGAAGGCTTTGGCGTGCACACCTTCCGCTTCATCTCGGCCGAGGGGAAGAGCACCTTCGTCAAATTCCACTGGAAGCCCAAAGCCGGGCTCGCCTCGACGATCTGGGACGAGACGGTCAAGATCGCCGGTGCCGACCCCGATTTCCACCGCCGGGACCTGTTCGAGCGGATCGGCCGGGGCGATTATCCCGAATGGGAATTGGGCGTGCAATTGTTCGACGAGGATTTCGCCAACAGCCAGCCGTATGACGTGCTCGACGCGACCAAGATCATCCCCGAAGAAGTGCTGCCGGTGCGCATCGTCGGCAAGATGGTGCTAGACCGATATCCCGACAATTTCTTTGCCGAGACCGAACAAGCGGCCTTCGTGCCGAGCCATGTGGTCCCCGGCATCGGTTTCTCCAATGACCCGCTGCTGCAGGGCCGCCTGTTCAGCTATACCGACACGCAATTGTCGCGGCTCGGCTCGGTCAATTTCCACCAATTGCCGATCAATGCGGCCAAGGGGCGCGAGGGTTGCCCGTTCCTGAACCAGCAGCGCGATGGCCATATGCAAATGCAGGTGCCTAAGGGCCGCGCCAATTATGAGCCCAACAGCTTGGCCCAGGCGGGCGAACCCGGTGGTGCCCGCGAGGACCCGGCAAATGGCTACAAGACCTTTGCCTCGGACGAGGAAGGGCAGAAGCTGCGTATCCGTCCGGAAAGTTTCGCCGACCATTATAGCCAGGCGCGGCTGTTCTTCCGGTCGATGGACCCGGCCGAGCAAGCGCATATCGCCTCGGCCTTCGTGTTCGAACTGTCGAAGGTATCGATCGAGCATATCCGCATCGCGATGATGGCGAATCTGCGCAACGTCGACGAGGATCTGGCGCAGCGAGTCGCGGACGGTCTGGGGATGAAACTGCCCAAGGCTTCCGCCACTGCCGCACCGGTGCTCGACATGGAGCCCTCGCCTGCCCTCCGCATCATTCGCGGGCCGCTTGAGAAAGCGACGCTCGAAGGGCGGACGGTCGGCATTTTGTTCGCCGATGGCAGCGATGCGGGCGAGCTCGACCAAGTGACCAAGGCAGCAAAGGCCGCCGGCGGTCACCCGCTGACCATCGCGCCCAAGGTCGGCGCGGTAAAACTGTCGGACGGCAGCACGGTGAAGGCCGATGCGCAATTGGCCGGCCAGCCCTCGGTGACGGTCGACGCCTGCGCGGTGGTGCTATCCAAGGAGGGCTGCGCGATGCTGCTGAAGGAAGCGGCGGCGGTGCAATGGGTGATGGATGCCTTTGGCCATCTCAAGGCGATCGGCGCGAGTGCTGCGGCACAACCGCTGCTCGACAAGGCCGGGGTCGAGGCGGACGAAGGCATCACCGATCTCGGCGGCTTCGTCGAAGCCGCCAAACGCCGCTATTGGGACCGCGAGCCGAAGGTGCGCACCCTCGCTTAAACGTTGCCTGAAATGCAAAACGGCTGCTGCAAGGGATCTTGCAGCAGCCGTTTTCGCATGTGGCAGGGATCAGGGCACCGGGCCTAGGCCCGGCGCGCCATCGTGCTGCGCACCAGCCGTGCAACCAGGCCCGGCAAGCCAGCATAGTTCGCTTTGTGATACGGCGATTCGACACCCAGAGCGGCGCTCAGGCGGCGATGCGCCTCAAGCAGGTGATGATAGGGCACGCCCGGCAGCAAATGGTGCAGCGCGTGAAAGCGCAAGCCGACCGGTGCCCAGAGCAGCGGCAAGGTGGCGGGCGGCGGCACATTGACCGAATCGAGATATTGCGCGGTGACGGTCATCACCTCGCCGTCATTGTCCCACAGATGCGCGACCAGCGTGCGCACCTGGTTGAGCACATAGACGCCCGAGGTGATCGCCAGCAGAATCGCGAACTTGCCGAGCGGAAACACCCCGGTCGCGACAAGTACAACCAAGGTGATCGCCCAGGCGCTGCACGCGGCCTCCAGCCAGCGCCACTGCGCGGCCGCCGCGCCCTCTGGCATGCGACGCCGGAAGGACGGGTTGATCGACAGCGACGAATAGCGCTCGATCAGAATGCGGCGCATGCCGGGGATAACCAGCGACAGCGGCGTCAGCACGGCATAGCGCACCAGCAACGCGACCGGCGCGAGCATCGAGGTCAGGATGAACACCGGCAACGTCCACGGCTTCATCGATGCCAGCGGGAGATATTCCGGGTCCTCGCTCGTGCCATAGCGCGTGCGTGCGTGATGCAGATTGTGGACGCCTTCATACATGAAGGACGGCACCAGCAACGGAACCCCGGCAATGATGTTCCAGCCCAGGCGGAAGCCCGGCAGCGCGGTGTGTCGGATGTGCGTCACTTCGTGGATGAAGCTGCCCGCGCGATACAGCGCCAGCACCGCGACCACGCCCGCCACGATCACCCATCCGGCCGCATCGACGCTCAGCGCGATCGCCAGCGCACCGTAGCCGATCGCCGCCGAGACCAGCAGATCGGTCCAATAGATCGCCGGGTTGGGCGCGTTCAAATCTCGGGTAAGTTCCGCAGCGGTACGCAGCATCGCCTTGTCATCGGCGATCGTCGACAATCGCACGCGCGGCGCGATGCCAGCGGGCACACCAGCGCTGCGGTGCAGGGAAAGCGAAGTGTTCATGGAGTGCGCCATTGCAGGAAGATAGTGGCTAGATGGTGGCAGCAACAGGGGGTTAGTGGCACGCTTGACACCAGCCGCTGCACGCGAGACTGCTCGCTCGCTTTCCTTGAGGTGACCTGCCCGTGGCCAACGCTCCGCTTTCCATTCGCCCGATCGACAGCAAAGCCGATCGCAAGCGCTTCGTCGACCTGCCCTTCCGCTTATACGCCAACGATCCCAACTGGGTGCCGCCCCTGAAAGGCGAAGCGCTCGGGCTGATCACCCCCGCCAAGAACGGCTGGTTCAGCCATGCCAAGGCACAACTGTTCCTGGCCGAGCGCGACGGCAAGGTGGTCGGTCGCATTTCCGCGCATATCGACACCCTGGCGCTGGAGATGGATCCGGGCAAGGGCTTCGGCCCCGGCTGCGGCCAGTTCGGCCTGCTCGACGCCGAGGATGGCGATATCGCAAAGGCGCTGATCGCCACTGCCGAAGGATGGCTGCGCGACCAGGGGATGACGCGCGTGCTGGGCCCGATCAGCATGTCGATCTGGGAAGAGCCCGGCCTGCTGGTCGAGGGGTTCGATCACCCGCCGACGATCATGATGGGCCATGCCAAGCCCGAATATCGCGGCTGGATCGAGGCGGCAGGCTATACCCAGGTCAAGGAATTGCTGACTTACGAGCTTGATATCACCAAGCCGTTTTCGCCGCTGCTGCAGCGAATCATCGCCTCGGGCGAGAAAAACCCGCGCATCCGTATCCGCAACGTCGACAAGACCAAGTTCGACGAAGAAGCCGCCATCATCCTGACGATCCTAAACGATGCCTGGTCGGACAATTGGGGCTTCGTGCCGTTGACGCCGCCCGAGATCAAGGATGTCGGCGTCAAGCTGAAGCCGATCGTGTTCAACGACTTGATCCGCATTGCGGAAGTCGACGGCAAGCCGGTCGCCTTCATGATCACGCTGCCCGATCTCAACGAGGCGATCATGCCGCTCAGGGGCAATTTGCTGCCGTTCGGCTGGGCAAAGCTGCTGCTGTGGCTGCGTCGGCCGCGCGTAAAAACGATGCGCGTGCCGCTGATGGGGGTGCTGAAAGAGCTGCAATCCTCGCGCCTGGCAAGCCAGCTCGCCTTCATGATGATCGAATATATCAAGCAGGCGTCGGTCGCCAATTATGGAGCCACGCGCGGCGAGATCGGCTGGATCCTGGAAGACAATCAAGGCATGCGCTCGATCGCCGAAGCGATCGAATGCACGATCAACAAACGCTACTGGATCTACGGCAAGACGCTGTAGCGCCCGTGCCTGCCGCCGGGGTGCGGTGCCGCGCAGGATCGCGGCACCGAAACCCCGTTGCGCTCACCGCTTGGCGAGCGGATCGAAACCGTCTTGGCTGATCCAGTCCTGCCGCGTCTTGCAAATTTTATGGGACAGGTGCGAGCCGGTAACGGTATCCACCACGCAGTATTTCTGCGCGGCCTTTTCGCTCGGCGCACGCTGGGTCGATCCCACTGGCTGGCTTTCGGCAGCAACGGGCTTGGCATCGCGTGCAACGACGGGCGATGCGGTGACGCTCAGCAAGGCGCTCGAGGCAATCAGGAAAAGGGTGGTCATGGTCGGTCCTCCGCTAGATCGGCGGGTTCCGGTGGTCGGCCCGCAACCGTGTTAGTGCATTACTCATGCCAAACACTGAAAGGACGTATTTTCAGAGACTTATCGATATTATTGAACCGGAAATGAATAGCAAAGCCCGCCAACTTTCGGGAACTCGTCCGATTTGATGGGATGGGCACGGGTCAGAAGCGCCGCGAAATCCCGACATAAAGTTCCATGTCCGGTGCCGCGCGATTGAGGCCAGCGACCGCGCCCACGTCGAATTGCAGATCCTTCCTCGCCTTCCACGCGAGTGAAGCGGATCCGAGCACTTGTGTGGTCTTTTCCTCGGGATCCTCGTCCCGTAGCACCTGACTATCCAGCGTGAAGGTCAGGTGATGCGGCAGTTTCACCCCGACACCGACGACTTCCGAATAGGCGATATGGCGACCATGGCCGCTGAGATTGACGGCGGCATCGACCTCGCTGGTGGTGACCAAGTTCACCGTTTTGCTCAGATCCAAGGTCGCGGGGACGATGACGCCCGCGCCCCAATCGCCCGCCCCCACCGGCGTGCGGCCAACCGGCATGCTGACGAAGGGCTGCACCGCAATCGACGCCCCATTGCCGTCGGGATGCAGCAGATTCGCCTTGAACCCCAGCGTCGCATCGCCAACCCGCCCGGCATTTTCGACAGCCTGCGTCGCCTTGTCGCGGGTGCGGACATGGCCATAGGGCGTCCAGCCGAATTGCGCCTCGATCGTATCGGTGACTCCGACGCGCACGAACGTGTCCCCCAGCAACACCGTATCGGTACGCCGATCGGGCTGATTGTCGAGCGTCCAGTCGGTGATCGCGGTTTCGACCGAGACGTGCTTCGGCGCGATCGTGCACGCAGTCGTGCCGAGGCTTGGCCGGGTCGGGCAATAGCTTCGGTCCTCGGCATGTGCCACGCCCGGCACCAGCATCGCGATGGCCGCCAATCCCCCGTAGCGTAGCGTCATGCAGCATCCTCCGCACGACCTCCGTGCGGGCCGTTGCGGGTCTAACGCAGTTCTACCCAAGTGGGTGCATGGTCGCTTGCTTTTTCACGCCCGCGATAGGCCTTGTCGACGCTCGCATCGATCAGACGGTCGGCCGCAACCGGGCTCAGCAGCAGGTGATCGATGCGGAAACCCGCGTCGCGCTGCCACGCGCCCGCCTGATAGTCCCAGAAGGTCCATACGCCCCCACCGGGATGCCGCGTGCGCAATGCATCGGTCCAGCCCTGCGCGAGCAACGCCCGAAAGCCCGCCCGGCTCTCGGGCTGCATCAACGCATCGTCCTGCATTGCCCGCACCGAATAGGTGTCGTCATCATTGGGAATGACGTTGTAGTCGCCCGCCAGCACGACCGGGGTTTCCTCCGCCAGCAAGTCGCGCGCGCGCGCTGCCAGCCGATCGATCCAGCGCAGTTTATAGTCGAATTTGGGCCCTGGCTGCGGATTGCCGTTGGGCAGATACAGCGACGCAATCGTTACCCCGTTTACCTCGGTTTCGAGATAGCGACTGTGATCATCCTCGGTCTCGCCCGCCAGCCCGCGCTGCCGTTCGATCGGGTCCTGCCCCTTGGCGAGCACGGCCACGCCGTTCCAGCTCTTCTGCCCGTGCCACACCGCGCCATATCCGGCGGCGCGAATGTCGGCCTCGGGGAAGGTCTCGTCGCTGGTCTTGAGCTCCTGCAGGCACACCACGTCTGGCTGCTGTTCGGCAAGATATTCCAACAGGCGCGGCAGGCGCGCCTTGATGCCATTGATATTGTAGGTAACGATCTTCACGCGGCAGCGCCCCTTTGTCCGGGGCGGACGTTACACCGAGAAGCTGGAACCGCAACCGCAACCCGACGCGGCATTGGGGTTGGTCACCTTGAAAGCGGCACCGCCGAGTTCCTCGACATAGTCCACCGCCGACCCGCGCACGAGATCGAGGCTGATCGAATCGACCACCAGCCGCACGCCGTCCTGCTCGGCGATCGCATCATCGGCGTCGACCGATTCGGCAAAACCGAATTTATATTGGAAGCCCGAGCAACCGCCGCCATCAACCGACAGACGCAAGATAGCGGGCTTGCCCTGTTTCGCCGCAATCGTCGCAACGCGTGCGGCAGCGGATGGGGTCAAGATGATGTCGGGGGCGAGGATAGCATCCATGCGCAAGAGATAGGCGCTCGTGCCGGGATCGGCAACCGCGCGCCGCCCAACGTTTTGCCCAATCAGTCCGCCGCAGCCGGGCCGCCCACCGCCACCGGGATCGTGTGGATCGAGCGATCCTGCGCCGCCAGCAGATAATCGGCGGTCTGCAGGAACGGCACCGGGTTCACCGCATGGCCATCGATCCGCACTTCATAATGCAGATGCGGCCCGGTCGAACGCCCGGTCGAGCCCATCAACGCGATCAACTGCCCACGATGCACGCGCGTGCCTGCCTCGACCAGGATCTTGGACAGATGGCCGTAGCGGGTCTGGATCCCCTTGCCGTGGTCGAGCTCGACCAAATTGCCATAGCCGCCCGAACGCTCAGCGCGATCGACCATACCATCGGCAGTCGCGTAGACCGGCGTACCGACCGGCCCGGGGATATCGACACCGGCATGCATTGCCGCGGTCCCGCGGAACGGATCGGAACGGATGCCGTAATTGCTGGTGAACGCCAGATGCTCGACCGGCTGCGCCGACGGGATCGCGATGACGCCATGCTCCAGCGTATCCAGCTTCTTCCACGTCATGAACAGCGAGCGAAACTGGGTGTCGGCGCGCAAATCGGCCTCTGCCGCCGCGCTATCCGCCGCTTCGAACGGGCCGCCCATGGCGGGCTGGCGCGGCATCAGGCGTTCCGGTGCCAGACCAAGGCTGCGGACATGCGCGACGGCGCGGACAAAACGCTGTTCGGCAACACGCTGCGCGCGCGCAGCGACCGCAACTTGCTGCTGCTCGACCTTCTTGAGCGGTGCGACGACATCAGCGGCCAACGCGTCGGCCTTGGGATCGATCGTCGGCGTTGGCTGCGACAGCGCGGCGACATCACCCTTGCCGGAAACGACCGCAACCAGCAGCGCCTGGCGCTGTTCGACGCGCTTGGCATGCGCCTGCGCTGCGGCCTTGATCGAGGCGACGTCGGCCTGCATCTTGCGGACGCGGACCTGCATCTGGGCGACCTTGGCTTCGGGCGACAGCGGTGCACCGACGATGCCCGTCATCGCGACCGCACCAACGGCGGCTTGCGCCACGCCATAGGCCGAGAAGCACAGCGTAACGCCGGCAACCCCCGCCATCGTGGCCTGCGCACGCGCGCCGAGGCTGAAGCGCTTCAGGTCGCGCCCATCATGAAAGATAAAGTCGCGGGTCTTGAAATAGGCCTTGAGGCGCGACACCAGCCGCACGCCAGACGCAATCGAAATTGAGTTCATGTGACCCCGGCGACCTATTTTTATGCGAATGCCGGAAAACGCCAGCGCCCGCCCCTCTATCGCCCGCATACAGCCCCCCTGCATCCGGACGGCCAGTGTGTGACGGAGTTTGTGACACTCGGGCAAGGCCTTCCGCGACAGGTCACGTTGAAGCGGCTGATCGTTGCGCCGAGTCGTTGGGCAAATCGTTAAGGCTATCCGTAAAGCCCGCGAATCGAATCGGTCACCCGAGCGCGCGAACCGCCTCGAGCACATCGACGACATGCCCAGGCACCTTCACCTTGCGCCAATCGCGCACCAGAATGCCCGCCGCATCGAACAGGAAGGTCGAGCGATCGATGCCCATATAGGTCTTGCCATACAGCTTCTTCTCGACCCACACGCCGAACGCCTGCATCGCCGCATCGCTATCGTCGGTGGCGAGCGGCACCGTCAGATCGTATTTGTCGATGAACTTCTGGTGCTTGGCCGGCGTATCCCGCGAAACGCCGAGAACGGCCGCCCCCAGCGCCTGAAATTCTGCATAATGGCTGCTGAAATCCTGCGCTTCGCGCGTGCAGCCGGATGTGTCGTCCTTGGGGTAAAAATACAGGACGAAAATCTTTCCGACATAGTCGCGCAGGTTGAGGCGCTCTCCGGTCGGGGTGGCAAGGTCAATCGCAGGAAGCGCCCCGCCTTCTTCGATGATCGTCACGGCTCCACACCTTCCACATCCGCCAGCCAGATGGCAACCTCCTGCCGGGTCGTTTCGAGCGATGCAAGAACCTCGACCCAGTCCGCCAGTCCCAGCGCGCGCGCGACCAGGCCCTGCGTCGCCGGGCGCGGCGGCTGGGCGTCGGGCGCAACCAGCCGCAGCGTGACGAGCAGCCGCGTCAGGAAATCATGCGCCGCGAGCATCTCAGACGGGGCCCGTCCTGCGGCGATCAACGCCGCGATCGCGACGCGCAAATTGGGATCGAGGCCAAGGCCGGTCTCAAGTTGCATCATATGGACCGCGAATTCGAGGTCGACCAAGCCGCCGGGCAGCAGCTTTGCATCGAGCGGTCCGAGCGGCGGTTTATGCGCCGCCATTTCGGCGCGCATCGCGATCGCGTCGGCCACAACGTTGCGCACGGGACGATCGCCGCGCAGCACGTCCCCGATCACCGTGTCGACGGCGGCGCGCGCGGCGGGCGATCCGAACACCGGCCGCGCCCGCGCCAGCGCCATATGCTCCCACGTCCACGCGCTTTCGCGCTGATAGCGTGCAAAACCTTCCAACGAGACGCTGAGCGGACCCTGCGTGCCCGATGGCCGCAAGCGGGTATCAATCTCGTAGAGCGGCCCCAAGGCGGTCGGCACCGAAAGCGCGGCGCTGATGCGCTGCGCAAGACGGTTGTAATAGAGCACCGCACCGAGCGGCTTGGGTCCGTCGGATTCGGCGAGATGATCGCCGGTGAAGAGATAGATGAGATCAAGGTCAGAGGCATGGGTCAGCGCCCCCCCGCCCATCCGCCCAAGCGCCAGAATGATCAGCTCGCTGCCGGGCACAGTGCCATGGCTGCCCGAAAACTCGGTGATCGTCGCCTCGGCCAGCACCCCGATCGCCGCCTCCGCCACACGGGCATAGCCCGCCGAAACCGCGAGCGGATCCGACGCACCCGACACGATTTGCGTGCCCAGGGCGAAGCGCTTTTCGCCGACGACGCGCCGCACATGATCGAGCCGTGCCTGATAATCCGCCCCCGCCGCCATTTCGCAGGCGAGCGTCGCCGTATCGGCCACCGGATCGAGTGCGGTTGCGTCGATCAGTCCGTCGAACAGTTCCGGCCGTCGCGCCAATTCTTCGGCCAGCGTCTCGGCGTGGCTGAGAATCAACCCCAGCAACCGCGCCAGTGCAGGCCGTGCCTCCAGCAACCGGAAGAAATTGACCGCGCTCGACAGCCGCGCCAGCATCCGGTCCAGCCGAACGATCGCGCCTTGCGGGTCGGGGGCCTTGCCCAGCGCGGCAACCAGGCCGGGCAAAACCGCCTCGAGCGCCGACCGCGCCGCAGGGCTGCGCAAAGCGGGATAGGTGCCGCTCCGCCACTGCTCAATGCGTTGCGTTGCCACATCGCCATCACCGAAACCGGCCTGGCTGAGCTGCGCCAAAAGGTGGTCCCGGTCGAAAGACAAAGCGTCGCCGTCTTCGGGATCCAGCGCATCATAGCTTGCCGCAGTCGCCAGAACATGCGGCCGCAACAGGTCCAGAAGGGCGTTCGCGTCCTCGAGTCCGTGCAACTTCGCGACGCCATCGAGCGCTGCGCCCGTCGGCAAATGGTGCGTCTGGCGATCGTCGATCATTTGCACGCGATGTTCGATCGTGCGAAACAGCGTGTAGGCGCGCACCAGCGCCGCCGCTTCCGCAGCATCCACCCAGCCCGCCGCCGCCAGCGCCCCCAATGCATCCCGCGTTGCCGGAACGCGCAGCGCCGGATCGCGCCCGCCGTGGATCAATTGATGAATTTGCGCGAAGAATTCGACCTCGCGAATACCGCCGCGTCCGCGCTTGAGGTCAAAGCCCGGGCCGAACGCTTGCCCGCGCGCATGATGATCGCGGATTCGGCGCGAAATGCCGCGGATTTCGCCGATCGCGCCGAAATCGAGCGCACGCCGCCATACGAACGGCTTAACCGCTTCGAGAAAACGGGTCCCCAGTGCGATGTCACCTGCTGCCGCCCGCGCCCGGATAAAGGCCGCGCGCTCCCACGGCAGTGCCAACGATTCGTAATAGGAAAGCGCCGCATCGACCGACAAAGCGATCGGCGTCACCTCCGGCGACGGGCGCAGGCGCAAATCGACGCGCAGGACATAGCCATCGCCGTCCCGCGCCTGAAGGATCTCGACCACCCGCTTGCCGATCCGAACGGCCGCTTCTTCCGGCGCTTCGCGGGGCCGGCACGGCAGCGTTGCCGGGTCAAACAGCAGGATCGGATCGATGTCGGACGAATAATTCAGTTCCCGGCTGCCCTGCTTGCCCAATGCGATCGCGGTGAAGCCCTGCAGGGGGGCGTCCGGCGTGCGCTCCGCAATCGCGGTGACAATCGCGGAATCGAGCGCTCGATCGGCAAAATCGGACAGGGCGTGTGTCACCGCCGTCAAATCGTCGCATCCGGCGAGATCGCCGATCGCCACGCGCAGCGCGAGCCGCCGCCGCTCGAGCCGTAGGCGTCGTGGCGTCGGCATGTCGGCGAGATCGCGCGCCAGGCTATGAAGCTCGGGCAGGACGCCATTTTCCAGCATCGCCGCCATCTCCGGCTCGCGCTGCAACAGCATGCTCAAAAACGACGACCATTGTCGCGCGCGGGCAACAGCATCGATGATACGCGGGTCGAAAAGCATGTCTTTCCCGTATCGCGATGATTTCAGGCCGATATGGCACAATGGGCGAGCAACAAAAGGCGTCTTCGTCCGTTATTGACATATGTCAATGTGCGATGCCCCTTATACGCGGAACTCGAGCGATATGCTTTACGTCGTTGCAGCACCATCGCGCTCCGACGCGCTGAGGGTAACCCTCCACACCGCATACACCACGCCTGATGCAGACGACTCCTTTGCGGACTTGCTACAGGCGCTGGATCGTGTGCCGATTACCAGGCAAATCGCGAGATAACGATCTCAGCCGCGATCGCGGCTGAGATCGTCGACTTCGCCCATAATGGTGTCCAGGGCGGACATGCCGGGCTCATTGGAGTGTGTGCGGCGCGATGCCAGCGTATTGTCGTTCATGACGGCTTCCAGCGCGACCCGGCCTCGCGCGACGCGGCTCTTGATCGTCCCGACGGCGACCCCGCAAATCTCGGCGGCCTCCTCATAGGCAAAGCCACCCGCACCAACCAGAATCAGCGCTTCCCGCTGTGGCTGCGGCAAATGCAGCAATGCACGCTGCATATCGCCCAACTCGACATGCTTATCCTGGCTCGCCGGCGCGGCAAGGATACGATCCGCCACCAAATCGTCCCACTCGCCTTTGAAGCGCGCGCGGCGCATCTGGCTGAGATAGAGATTGCGCAGGATGATGAAGGTCCACGCCCGCATGTTAGTGCCGGCCTGAAAGCGCAACCGCGCCGCCCACGCCTTCATCAACGTTTCCTGGACGAGATCATCTGCCAGATCGCGATTGCCGGAAAGCGAGCGCCCGAAAGCACGCAGATGAGGTATGACCTGCGCCAACTGAGTTTTGAACTCGGCGTCGGAAAGCGAAACGTGCTCGACGACCTCGGGCGCTGCCTCGTCTTCTTCCTGGTCAATCGCGTCGGTCATGAAATATAGTCTCGCGTAGCGGAACACAGATGGGCCCGACGGACGCCGAAGTCCATCACGCCTGCGGCATCGAAAAATTCAGCGGTAGAGAAACAGCAGCGCAGCAAACACCACCACAACCAGCGTCAACGAGATCGCGAGGACGTAACGCGTAACGTGCGGAGTCGCCCCGGCACGTGCATCTTGGCCGCTCAGTTCGATTTTCTCGTCGTCCGCCATAAGCGCCCCCGTGTCGTTGTGGCTCCGTATCGTATGGAACCCAACCCACGGGGGCACGAATCGGTTCCCTTAAGCGGCGGGAACGGTTGCCTGGTCGAAGAACAGAGCTTGCGCAATCGCCGCTTTCACGGTCGAGCGCTGGAAGGGCTTGGTGATCAGGAAGGTCGGCTCGGGGCGCTCGCCCGTCAACAACCGTTCCGGGAAAGCCGTGATGAAGATGACCGGCACTTCGAATTCGGCAAGGATATCCTTGACCGCGTCGATGCCGGAACTGTCGTCGGCCAACTGGATGTCGGCCAGCACCAAGCCGGGACGGTCCTCCATCGCCAGTGCAACGGCCTCGTCGCGCGTGACTGCGACACCGGTCACTTCATGGCCGAGATCGCGAACGATCGTTTCGATATCCATCGCAATGATCGGCTCATCTTCGATGATCAGCACCCGCGCGCGCGTCTGCTTTTCGATCTCGCTCAGCGCCTCGGCGACCAGCGCTTCAACCTCGCTGGTGTCGACATCGATCAGATAGGCTGCATCCTCGGGCGTGAAGCCCTCCATCGCGGTGAGCAACAGGGCCTGGCGCGATAGCGGGGTCATCCGGGCGAGGCGTGCCCGCGCGATCGCTTCCTGACCGTCACCGTCCGCCGCGCTCATATTTTCCGGGCTCTCGTCGTAATTGGTCGAGTTCCAGATGGCGTGGAACATCCGATACAGGCCCAGCCGCGGGTCAACCTCACGCGGGAACTCTTCGGGTGCGGCGACGATCGCCTCAAGCGTGGCGCGCACATAACGATCGCCGTGCGATTGGCTGCCCGTCAGGGCACGCGCGTAGCGGCGCAGGAACGGAAGATGGGGGGCAAGTTGCTGTCCTAGCGACATGACTGTCGGAGTCTCCCTGAGATAATCTCGAAGGGCCTTGTGGAAGCGGCCCCCCGCATATGCAACGCGTTTTGTTGCTCCGATGGCATCGGAGTTAATTCGCATTGGGCATGGAACCAACGACGCGCAATTTGGTTTCATGGGGGAACTCGGAGCGATGCAATCTGTTTTTACGGGTTCACCGTATCATATGGTTCAAGCCGGATTGTTACGGCCGCATTTTAACACTATCCGGCATGTCCGGGTTTTCAGGGGGACGGCATTGCGTTCGGGCGACGAATCTTCAAAGAAGCCGGGTGCGGCACGCGCGGCCGATACCGGCGCGAAGGTTCAAAGCAAGGACCGCGATATGGGCGCGGCCTTGCGCACCGTCTATCAGCGCACGGTGGAGGAAGCGATTCCGCCCGAAATGCTGGATCTTTTAGGAAAATTGGACTGATTTCCCGATGACGGATATCGCCGGGGACCCCGCCCCCGCGCGTCCGGGAAGCGGTCTGGTCGATCGCATCCCGACAGGTGCGAAAATTTTTCTGATTCTCAGCGCCGCGCTTCTGCCACTGGCGATCATCGCCTTCTTTGCAACATTGCGCACGGCGGAACTCGCCGATGAGGCAACGCAGGCCCAGCTGCGCGTCACGACAACCGAAAGCGCCCGCAAGCTCGCCATCGAGTTGGTCGGGGATATGACCGCGCTGCGTGTGTCCCTCAACGCATTGGAGGCAGATCCGGGAGACGCTCCGAGTTGCGCCCGGGCGCAGGGCGTATTCGCGCCGCAAATCGCTGCGGGCACGCGTTTCATGATTATGGATGCCCGCAGTCGCCTGATCTGCGGCGAGCAACTGCCGGTGGCACCCTGGCCTACCGCAGCCGGTGCCGAAAAGACCATCGCGGCACGGATATACCCGGGTCGGGGGCTGACGCTTGCCACAACGAGCGCGTCGGGACGAACCCGCGCCGCCGCCTTTTTTCCCGTCGATGTTCTCGCGGCAACCGCCGCCCCGAGCGGCTATGCCATGCCTTATGAAGCGCGTCTGGTGCTCGGAACCGATGCGCTCATACTCTCCGACCTGCCACGACAAGCCCCCCTGGAACGCCGCGCGGGCCTGAGCATGGGGATTGGGCTTGGAGAAATCGCGCTTACCACGCGCATGCGCAGCGCCCCGATCACTTCACCCGTTCTGGTCTCGCTCATCCTGCCCATCATCATGTGGGCGGCCGCAGCCGGCATTGGCTGGTTTGTGGTCGATCGCCTGCTGATCCGGTCGCTGCGACAGTTGCGTTCCCGCGTAGCCAATTTTGTGCCAGGCGAAGAAATCGATCCGGGCGCAATGCACGCGCTCCCGGCACAGGAAATTCGTGAATTGGGGGAAACCTTTCGGGCGATCAGCCGGACGGTTGCCGAACATGAAGCCGGGCTGGCCGAAGGGCTGGTGCGCCAGACAAAGCTGACCCGCGAAGTCCATCATCGCGTCAAAAACAATCTTCAGGTCATTTCCAGCCTGATAAACTTCCACGCCCGGGCAGCACGGAGCGCAGAGGCAACGCAGGCTTACGCATCGATCCAGCGTCGAGTAGATGCGCTCGCCGTGGTCCACCGCAACCATTTTGCCGAGCTTGAGGAAAATCGCGGACTTTCGCTACGCTCGGTCATTGGCGAACTCGCCTCCAATATCCGCGCGACCGCGCCGGACGATTCGCCGATCGGCGTTACGCTCGACATTGCGCCCTATCTGGCGAATCAGGATGTCGCGATTGCGATCGCTTTCCTGCTGACCGAGATCGTCGAATTGGCGATGACGGTCAGCCCGACGGCACAAGTTCGCATTTCCATCGGTGCCGCCCCCACCGACGATCGCGCCATATTGAGGGTCAACTCTCCAGCTCTGGTCGACGATGACAGAATGCGGGCATTGGTCGCCGAACGTTACGGCCGGGTGATCGAAGGGCTCGCGCGCCAATTGCGGTCGAAGCTTCACTACGATCCACTGGTCGGCGCTTATGAGATCGCCGTTGCAGTAACCGGGCGCGATTGAATTTCGCGCCATAAAAAACGCCGAGGTCAAATTTTTTCGGAACCGAAGCGCGCGAGGCCCGTTTTCAGGTTCGGATAGCGACTTTATGCCCCCCCGCTCTCGCTATCCAAGACACGGGCCTGGCCGCGCTTCCCCTCCCCCCCCGGTAGCGCGTCCAGGCCCAAGCTTTTTCATCCGTTGCGCCTGACCGCGCGCGTTATCTCGACGAGGCGGAACCAAGCGTATCGCCAAACATTGGGAGCGAGGCATCCGGGCTATCCCGGACAGTCTTCAGGAGAGTATCATGCGCAAGATCACCACGATCGCTATCGCCGCTACCGCGTTGCTGCTGGGCGCGTGCAACACCGTCGAAGGCGTCGGCAAGGATGTGAAATCGGCAGGCGACACCGTCGCCAAAACGGCCGACAGCGCCAAATAAGCCTTTACCGACCGATCGAAGGCCGTCTCGATGATGCGGGGCGGCCTTTTGCTTGTCAGCTTTCGACCAATTCCGTCGCCGCCTCTTTGCCGCGCCGCCGCTCGGTAAACCAGATCGCGATCAGCGCGAGCTCGTACAGTGCGACCAGCGGGATCGCGAGGATGATCATCGAACCGGCATCGGGCGGGGCCAACACCAGCGCCACCGCGAAGCAGCCGACGATCGCGTAGCGCCGCCCACTGACCAATTGCTTGCGCGTCACCAGCCCGGCGCGCTCGACCAGCATCAGCAGGATCGGCAACAGGAAAGCCAGCCCGAAGGCAAACAGAAACTGCATCACGAAATCGAGATAGGACGCAACCGAGGTCAGCGCCTCCTGCTCGACGCCACCCAGATTGCCCTGGAAGCTCAAGAAAAAATGCAGCGCCGAGGGGATGGCAACAAAATACGCCATCGACGCACCAAGGATAAACAGCACCGGCGTGGCGAACAGAAACGGCAGGAGCGCACGCTTTTCCTTGCGGTAGAGCCCCGGCGCGACAAAACCCCACAGTTGGTTCGCAATGACCGGGAACGAGATCATGATCGCGGCGAACAATGCCACCTTCAACTGCACAAAAAAGCCGTCGAACACGCCGATCGTCACGATCCGTTTCTGCCCGGCCGCGAGCAGCGGATGCACCAGCACCGTGAATATTTCGCGCGAGTAGATATAGGTGCCGATCAACGCGACCAGCACCGATACGATGCAGAAGAACAGCCGACGGCGCAGCTCGATCAAATGATCGAGCAGCGGCGCCCGGCTCGCTTCGAGGTCATCGATCGGAGCGTTCACGGATGCGCCTTGGGCTCGGCATCGCCCGGCAATGCGACCGGCGGGGCACCATGCACATTTGGCGGCGCTACCATCACCGGCGGCGCATCTCCGTCATGGGCGTCGTGCGGCAGGGCGGCGGGCGTATCGGCCATCGGTAGCATCTGGACGGGCTCGGGCGGGTGCTCGCGCATGATCCGCGCGTTTTCGGCCGCCCATTTCTTTTCCATTTCCTGCAACTCGGCCTCGCGCACCATGTTGTCGAAGCCTGAGCGAAACTGATTGGCGACGCCGCGCACACGCCCGACCCATTGCCCGGCAATCCGCATCGCCTTGGGCAAATCCTTGGGCGGGATGACGAGCAAGGCCACGACCCCGAGCAGGATCACCTCGGAGGATGCGACATCGAACATGGCAGCGGAGCGCTAAATCAGATTTCGGTTTCGCGAATGCGATTGCCATCGCGGTCGAACACCGGTTCCGCCGCCTTCTTGGCTTCGATCCGGCTTGGTTCGCGCACAGGCTCGTCGTCTTCAGCCATACCCTTCTTGAACGACTTGATGCCCTTGGCGACGTCGCCCATCATGTTCGAGAACCGGCCACCACCCAGGACGAGGATCGCGATCCCGCCGAAGATCAGCCAGTGTACAAAACTCAAACCACCCATGATCGATCTCCTGAATTCCCTCCTATCTAGTCCTCCTCGTCGGAAACTTCCACCTCTCCCATGGTATCGACCCGTTCGAAGGCGAGATCGACCGGATCGAGCAGGCCCGCCGCGCGCAAATCGTCGATCCCAGGCAAGTCGCGCCTGCTGGCGAGACCGAAATGCGCCAGGAAGCCCGGTGTGGTTGCGTACAGCAACGGTCGCCCCGGCACCTCGCGCCGCCCGGCGGGCCGAATCCAGCCCGCCTCCATCAACACGTCCAGCGTACCCTTGGAAATCGCGACCCCGCGAATGGCCTCGATCTCGGCGCGAGTCGTCGGCTCGTGATAGGCGATGATCGCCAGCGTCTCGATCCCCGCGCGGCTGAGCTTGCGCGGTTCCTCATGCGTGCGGCGCAGCAAATGCGCCATGTCGGCGGCGGTCTGGAAATGCCAGCGGTCGCCGCGCTGCACCAGTTCGATGCCGCGCCCGGCATAATCAGCTTGAAGGGTGCGGAGCGCGGCGCGCACCTCCACACCCTCCAGATGCGTACGGATCGCATCGACGGTCATCGGCTCGGTCGCTGCGAACAGCACCGCCTCCACCGCGCGGACCAGCGGATCGGGCGCGCTCATGCCAAGGCCCGGATGTAGAGCGGCGCAAAGGGCGATTGCTGGCGCAGTTCAATCCTGCCCTGCTTGGCCAGTTCCAGCGCGGCGAGAAAGCTGGAGGCGAGCGCCGATTTGCGAAAGGCACCATTCGCTTGCTCGGGTAGAAAGCTTTCGATCGTCGCCCAATCGATTTGCGTGCCGACCAGCGCCGACACCCGCTCCAGCGCCGTCTCCAACGTCATCACCGCGCGATGCGCCACGACATGCAGCACCGGGCGTGTGCGCGCGCTGATGACGCCATACGCCGCGATCAGATCGTAGATTTCGGCCTGCCACAGCGCCTTGCGCTGCGTCCGCAAGCCCTCCGGCGCGCCCCGCAAAAACACGTCGCGCCCGACCCGATCGCGCGCCACCAGCCGAGCGCCGGCCTCGCGCATTGCGCTCAGGCGCTCGAGCCGCAGGTGCAACCGCAGCGCCAGTTCCTCGGGCGACGGCTCGATTTCGGGGTCGCGTGGCAGCAGCAGGCCCGATTTCAGATAGGCAAGCCACGCCGCCATCACCAGATAGTCGGCGGCGAGCTCCAACTTGATCGCGCGCGCCTCCTCGACGAAGCGCAGATATTGGTCGACCAGCGCCAGGATCGAAATCGCCTTCAGATCCACCTTCTGATTGCGCGCAAGCGCCAGCAGCAGGTCGAGCGGGCCTTCCCACCCCTCCAAATCCAGCGTGAGCGTTTCTGGTTCGTCGGTCACAAACGAAGCCTAGCAAATCCTCCCCATGCCGGGGAGGATTTTAAGTGAGCGCTAAGAGGGCGTCGCGTTTGGCGATCAACGCTGCCACATCGCCCTCGGCACGCACACCCGCCACCGTCGCCATCGCGCGATCGAGCCGCGCGCTCGACACTGGCGACATCTCGTCCAGCCGGTCGACGATCGCCTCCATTTCGTCCATCCGCCCCCAACAATCGAGCACCAGATCACACCCGGCGGCAATCGCCCCCGCCGCTTTGTCGGCCGCCGTGCCCGATAGCGCCTTCATATCGATGTCATCGGTCATCAACAGTCCGTCAAAACCGATCCGCTGCCGGATGATCTGCTCGACCACCACCGGGGAAAGCGTCGCCGGGTGGGCGGCGTCCCAGGCTTCGAACACGATATGCGAGGTCATCCCCATCGGCGCGTCGTTGAGCCGTGCGAACGGCTCCAGATCGACCTCCAATTCGGCATCGGAGGCGGTGACGGTCGGCAGATGGTAATGCGTATCGAGCTTCGCGCGGCCATGCCCGGGCATATGCTTGACCACCCCGACCACGCCGCCACGCTGCAACCCCTGCAGGATCGCCCGGCCCAAAGCGGCAACGCGCATCGGTTCCGACCCAAGCGCACGGATCGTGATCGCCTCGGTCGTGTCGGGCTGCACCACGTCGAGCAGCGGCAGGCAATCGACGTTGATGCCAACTTCAGCCAGCATCAAAGCGATCGCCTCGGCATTGGCGCTTGCCGCCTCGATCGCGGAGATGGGCGCAATGTCGTACAGCGCATCGAACGCGGGGCCCGCCGGGAAGCTCGGCCATTCGGGCGGCCCCATCCGTGCGACGCGGCCGCCCTCCTGATCGATCAGGATCGGTACGTCGTCGCGCCCCGACAGGTCGCGCAGACTATCGGTCAGCGCCCGCACTTGCGCGCGACTCTCGATATTGCGTTTGAACAGAATATACCCGGCGGGGTTAGCACTCGCGAAGAAGGCGCGCTCGGCGGGGGTCAGGGCAAGGCCGGAAAGGCCGAAGATGACGGGCTTCATACCCGCTGCCTACAAGCCCGACGCCAGCCTGAGTAGTCTATACCGCCGACGACCGACCAAAAAGCCGAACGGCGCGCCTCAATCGTGCGGTACGAAGCACGCCTGTCCCGCCGCAGCCAGCTTGCCGCACAGGCTGCTGGCCTGCCCCGCGCTGCCCGCATTCACGCGCAAGCGGTACACCGTCTTGCCGTTCACCTGTGCCGCCTGCACCGATTTCCCAAGCGGCGCGAGATAGCCGTAGGTCTTGGAGATCTTGGTCCAGGCCGAATTTGCCTCGGCTTCGTCCGGGAAGGAGCCGAGCTGGACTAGCGCGCCGCCCGATGGCGCGCCCTTGGCACCTGGAATCGCCGTCACGGCCTTGTCCGATCCGGTAGCAACCGGGGTCGGCGCGACCTTCTTGCCCTCGACCGGCTTCTCCGGCAGCGCCTTCATGTCGATCGACGCATTCGCGGTCCCGGCACCATTGCTGGTGGCGATCGCGGTATCGCCCTCGCCTTCGACCTTCAAACCACCGGGATCGTCCGGCTTGACCTTATAGTCGCCCGCCTGGGCGGTGATCAGCGCGCCATTGCCGTCCACGCTCTGGTGCTTCTTGTAATATTGGTAGCCCAGGATGGCCGCCGCAACGATCGCCAGCGCGATCACGACCAGCACGATGATCCGTCCGATCGACGGACCATCGTCATAAGCGTCTTCAACCGTCTCCAGCCACGGGAGCCGATCCTCATCGCGGACATCGAATTCGCCGGTCGCCATCAGTTCATCTCCTGGACCGCCTGGACCCCCATGATCCCCAACCCATTGCGGATAATCTGCCCGATCGCGTCGGCCAAGAAAAGCCGTGCACATGTCATGGCGGGATTGTCCGGCAACAGGAAACGGCGGTCGGGCCGGTCGTTTCCGACATTCCACAAAGCGTGAAGCGATGCCGCCAAGTCATAGAGATAGAAGGCAATCCGGTGCGGTTCGCGCGCCGCCGCTGCGGTGTCGACGATGCGCGGGAACTGGGCGGCGAACTTCACCAGCGCCAGGTCTTCCGTATCAAGTTGGGACAGATCGACCGAATCGCACACGATCCCTGCTTCCGCCGCCCGCCGGTGCAGCGACGCGACACGGGCGTGCGCATAATTGACGTAGAACACCGGATTGTCCTTCGACGCCTCGACTACCTTGGCGAAATCGAAGTCCATCTGCGCATCGGCCTTGCGCGTCAGCATGGTGAAGCGGACGACATCCTTGCCGACTTCGCGCACGACATCGGCCAGCGTGACGAAATTGCCCGCGCGCTTCGACATTTTGATCGGCTCGCCATTCCGCATCAGTCGCACCATCTGGACGAGCTTGACGTCGAAGCGGGTCTTGCCCCCGGTCAGCGCCTGCACGGCCGCGACGATGCGCTTGACCGTACCGGCATGGTCGGCACCCCAAATGTCGATCAGCGCGTCGGCGGTCTGCGCCTTTTGATAATGATAAGCGAGATCGGCACCGAAATAGGTCCATTGCCCATTCGACTTCTTGATCGGCCGGTCCTGATCGTCGCCAAATTGCGTCGAGCGGAACAGCGGCAGCACGACCGGCTCCCAATCTTCCAATTCCTGGCCCTTGGGCGCTTCGAGCAGGCCGTCATAGATCAACCCACGCGCGCGCAAATCGTGCTCGGCCGCCTCGGGCTTGCCCTCGGCCTGCAATTCCGCCTCGGACGAAAATAGGTCGTGATGGATGCCGAGCAGCGCCAGATCGGCCTTTATCAGTTCCAGCATCGCCGCGACGGCGCGCGTGCGGAACAGCACCAGCCATTCGCCCTCGGGCTTGCCGACATACGCATCGCCAAATTCGGCAGCCAGCGCTTGCCCCACCGGAATCAAATAATCGCCCGGATACAGGCCCTCGGGGATCTCGATCGTCTCGCCCAGTGCCTCCAGATACCGCATATGGACCGAGCGCGCGAGCACATCGACCTGCCCACCGGCATCGTTGACATAATATTCGCGGATTACCTTGTGCCCGGAAAATTCGAGCAGATTGGCCAGCGCATCGCCCACCACCGCGCCACGGCAATGCCCCATATGCATTGGCCCGGTTGGGTTGGCCGAGACATATTCGACGTTCACCGTGATGCCAGCACCGCGCGAGGAACGCCCGTAATCGTCGCCCGCATCGCGGATCGCGGACAATTCGGCGCGCCACGTATCGTCGGTCAGCGTCATGTTGATGAAGCCAGGGCCCGCCACGGCGACGCTCGCCACTTCGTCGAGCCCCTCCAGTTTCGCGGCGATCTTCTCGGCCAGCGCGCGCGGATTGGTGGCGGCGGGCTTGGCCAGCACCATCGCGGCGTTGGTCGCAAGATCGCCATGCGAAACATCGCGCGGCGGCTCTACCGTCACGTTGGCGCGGCTGAGCCCGCTCGGCAGATCACCGCTGGCTTCAAGGGCATCGAGCACCGCATCGATATGCGCGGCGAAACGGGTGTACAGGGTCATGGCAGGTCCGGTCATGTAAGCGAGCGCGGCCCTTAGCCGAGTTCGCCCCACTGGGCAAAACATGGCTGGCGGGCGCTCTGCATTCGCGCGGCGCAAGGCAACCCTCGTGATTTCGATTTCCCAAGGCAGCACATGGCGTTATGCTGGCTTTCGTCTTGGAATGGTGTTGTGTTTTTCTTCCAATTTCCGCGATGATAAGCGCCCCCGAGTTCTGCCCCGAGGCCTGCCATGCGAGTGTTCCGATTGCTCCCGCCGGTGCTGGCGTTGTTGGTGCCGGTTCCCGCCATGGCGGAGTGCCAGGCCAGCAAAATCGTCGAATTCCCCGTCACCATGACGGGGGCAGAGCCGCAACTGGCGGCCAAGTTCGGTAGCAAAGAAGCGCGCTTCATTCTCGACAGCGGAGCCTTCTACAGCACCATTTCCGCAGCCAGCGCGGCGGAGTTCGGTCTGCGCGTCACCCCCGCCCCCCCGTGGTTCCGTCTCAAGGGCATTGGCGGGGATGCCTCGGTCGGCGTCGCCGTCACCAAGGACTTTTCGCTTGCCGGCGTCGCGATCCCAAAAATCGACTTCGTCGTCGGCGGCAGCGACACCGGCACGGCAGGCTTGATCGGGCAGAACATTCTTGGCCTCGCCGATGTCGAATACGATTTGCCGCATGGCGTGGTCCGCCTGATCAAGACGCAGGGATGCCGCGCCAGCAATCTCGCTTATTGGGCAGGTACCAAGCCGGTAACGATCGTGTCGCTGGAAGCAGGGCAAGACACCAGATTCAAGCCGCATACGGTCGGCACCGTTTTGCTCAATGGGGTGAAAGTGCGCGCGATGTTCGACAGCGGTGCGCAAAGTTCGATGTTGTCGCTCGCGATGGCGAAACGTCTCGGCATTACCCCCGAAACGCCCGGCGTGGTGTCGGTGGGGCCCAGTCACGGCCTCGGCCAACACCGCGTTCCGACCTGGCGGGCGACGTTCGACACGATCGATATTGGCGGCGAAGCGATCCGTCATCCCCAAATCCGGATCGGTCAACTGGAGCTTGGCAATGCCGACATGCTGATCGGTGTCGACTTCTTCCTTACCCACCGCATGTTCGTTTCCAACGCGCTGCGTCAGCTCTTCATCACCTATGAGGGTGGCCCCGTTTTCGGGCTCTCGCCCAAGACCGTCTTTTCCGCCGATGGCACCGCCCTCGACTTGACCAACAAGGCCGCCGAACCGACCACCGCCGAAGGATATAGTCGACGCGGTGCGGTCTACGCGTCCAATCGACATTTGCCCGAGGCGCTGGCGGATTTCGACAAGGCCTGCGCATTGGCACCGACCGAGCCCCGGTATTTTTACCAGCGCGCGCTGGCGCATCTTGCGAGCCAGCACTTCGACCCGGGGATGGCCGATCTCGACCAAACGATCGCGCTCGACCCGGCGATGGCAGACGCCCGTCTGACACGCGCTTCGCTGCGGATACGGCGCGGCAACCGCGCGGGTGCCGCCGACGATGTCCAGGCCGCCGATGCTGCGCTTCCACCATCGTCGGAGAAACGGCTCACCGTGGCCAGTCTGTCTAACGATCTCGATCGTCCTGAGGACGCGCTGCGCAATTACGATCTGTGGCTAAAGAGCCATCCGGAAGACAGCGCCCGCAGCAGCGCCTTCAACGGCCGCTGCTGGGCCCGCGGACTGCTCAACCGCGAGCTCGACAAGGCGCTGTCCGACTGCAATGCGGCGATCAAGGCCGATCCGAAGCGCTCGACCTTTCTCGACAGTCGCGCGCTGGTGCGGCTGCGGCGTGGCGAGCTGGGTCAGGCCTTGGCGGATTATGACGCAGCCCTGGCGCTCGCACCACGCACCGCCTGGTCGCTCTACATGCGCGGGGTGACCCATAAGCGGATGGGCAACGCCGCCCAGGCAGCGGCAGATCGCGCGGCCGCGCTCAACATCAATCCGAAGGTTGCAGAGCGGGCGCGCAAGATCGGCTTCGAGGAATAAGCGGAGTGCCCGCGCTACACCTGCATCATCGCGCCTGCCATACGCAGGAAGGCTTGCTGCATCTGGGTGCCGAGCGCTTTTTCGACGCGGGCCTCCGCCATCGCCCGGCTCATCGCCTCCACCCATTGCGCCGCGGTTTCGGCGGTGATTCCCATCGCGCGGTGCATCGACATGATGCAGGTGCCCGGCCGCGCCTCGAACCAGTCGCGCGGCCCGCCAAGCCAGGCGGAGAGAAACTGGGTCAGCGACACGCGTACCGGGAACAGATCCTCTGCATGCATCGCCCGCAAGGCGGCGTAGCGCGGATCGTCCTGCATCAGATCGTAGAAGCGCTCGACGACCGCGCGCACGCCCTCGGTCCCGCCAATCCGCGCGAACAACGAGGGGGCGGTCGTTTCGGCAGTGGCGGTCATCTTAACGTCTCCGGTCGGCATTGGGGTATCACTGCTGCATCAGCCGCCGCGTGATCGCCGTCCGCACCATCGGCAACCGTGCGGCCGCACGCAGCACAAGCGGACGCGCCATCCGGGCGATCGGCCGATCGTCCGTATAGAGGCGTACCAACAGGTTGGTAGAGGCATAGAGCGGTGCGCTCGCCAGCCGATGGGCCGCCTCATAGCGCCGCAGCAGCACGTTTCCGGCGATGTCATGTCCGCCCTGCGCGGCCTGCGCGATCAACTCGGCGAGTTTCGCAGCACCCTGCAACCCGAGATTGAAGCCATGCGCGGTGACCGGATGCATGCCGACCGCCGCATCCCCGACCAAGGCGGCACGTCGGGTGACGAAGCGGTGCGCATAGGTTGTCGTCAACGGATAGACATGCGGCCCGTCAAGCACCTGCATCGGCCCCAGCCGCGCCCGGAAACGCCGCGTCAATTCCGCACTCAGCGCGGGACGATCCAGCGCCGCCAGCGCATCGATCTCAGGCGAAGGCAGGGTCAGCACCGCCGACGACAAGCGACCGTCGGAAAGCGGCAGCATGGCGATCGTCTGGCCATGCCCGAACCATTCGGTGGCGACGCCGCGATGCACCGCTGCGTGGGCGACACGCGCGACCAGCATCGATCGACCGAGCGGATTGATCTGCGCGCCAATTTCCAATTGCCGCCGCACGAACGAAAATCGCGAATCCGCGCCGACCACCAACTGCGCCGACAGCGTGCGCCCGTCGTCCAGCGTCACCGACGCGCAATTCATGTCGGTCCGGACGCTGCGGATCGACGCACCCGCCAGCAAGGTCAGGCCGTCCTGCCCTTCGATCGCGTCATAAAGCGCGCGCCGGATATGATGGTTGGACACGAGCGAGCCGAGCCGGTCGCCGACATTCGGTCCCGCAAAGGACAAAGCAAAGGAGCGCCCGCCGTTGAGCACCCGCGCCTCGCATAGCGGGGAGATTTGCGCCGGATCCAGGCGCTGCCATGCACCGAGCCGCTGCAACGTCGCCACCGACCGCTGGGTCAACGCAATCTCCCGGCCGTCGCACGGCGGAGCGGACAGCGTCGCGACCGGAGCCTGATCAAGGATGCCGATCCGCAGGCGCGAACCGGCCAGCGCACGCACGAGCGCAAGCCCGGCAGGGCCGGCACCGACAATGAGGATATCATAAGGCTGCGGAATGGTCATTGTGCGGCTTTCGCCCGGCAGCAGCCGACGCGCCTTGCGCGAGATCAAGCGCGCGCGAAAATCACACCAGCCCGCGCACCGCCGCGACCCGCTTGGTTTCCGGGAACAGCGCGGCCATCGTCCGCGCCGGGTCGACCCCGAAATGCCCCGCGACTGCGCCGCCGATAAACGCGTCGAGCTGCATCGTCGGCTTCAAGTCGCGCGCTTCGAACAGGGCTGCGGGACGCAGCCCCGGCCAATCCGCCAGCACCCGGCCACCGCGCACCCCGCCGCCGATCAGCATTGCTGCGGTGCCCGTCCCGTGATCGGTGCCGCCAGTGCCGTTGATCGCCACCGTCCGGCCGAATTCGGTCGCCACCAGCACCATCGTGTCGTTCCACAGCGGCCCCAGCCCGGTTTGCAGGGCGGCAATCATCGCGTCGAGGCCCTTGAGCTGCCCCGCCAGGCGCTGGCGCTGCTGGGTATGGGTATCCCACCCCCCAGTTTCGATCATCGCGATGCGCGCGCCGTCGGCGGGGGCGAGCAAGCGCGCGGCCAGCGCCCCCGTCGCCGCGGCATTGGCCCCGCCGCCACCTGCGAGATCGCTGGTCAATTGCCGCGTGTTCATCGCTTCGCTCCACAAAGCGTGGAGCTGGCTGTCGCCCTGATACAGCATCGTCACGCGCTGCATCAGGTCGTCCGAGGCCTGTGGCAGGCCGGATGGCGCATATGAGGACACGTCATGGCGTCCGCGCAGCGCCAGCGGCACCGTCGCCGACACCGCAATCGCCTTGGCCTCGGTCGGCGGCAGCACGCCGAGCAGTCGGTTAAGCCAGCCATCCTTGACTTGGTAGGCGCTGGTCCCGCCGCTCTCGAGAACGTTCTGCCCGTCGAAATGCGACCGGTCCCGATAGGGCGAGGCGACCGCGTGCGCGAACAGCGCCTGCTTCTTGGTATAAAGCCCCCCGAGCACAGACAATTCTGGATGCAGCGCAAACATCGAATCGAGCTTGGCAGCCGTCGCGAAATCCGCCGCGAGATCGCCGCGTGCGCCGACGAAGGCTGGATCGCCGACCGGGGCAACGATCCCAAGGCCATCGGCAGCACCGCGCTGGATGATGAAGACAAAACGCTTGTCGGTCTCGGCCTTGGCAAACGCCATGCGCGGCGACAAGGCGAGCGTCAAAGCGCTTGCGACACTAGCGCCGATAAACGAACGACGATCGTACATGCTCTTATCTCCGCATGAATTCGGGGGCGACGAGCAGCAACGCCACCGCCTGTGCCGGACTTTCGCAATTCGCGAGCGCGGTTTGCGTGGCTGCACTGACGGAGCCCGGCAACACTTTCGGTGCCAGCGCGCGGGCATCGATATTGCCCGCCCGCGCGGCGAAGCGCTCGGCGGCTTCGACCCTGCGCAACACGGCATCGGGTCCAGCCCAGCTTCCCGCAATATCGTCAAAGCCGATCGGCTGGCCCGGCTTCCACGTCGGTTGCCCAAGTTGATTGAGCAGCCCGACCACCGCTTGCGGGTCCGCCGTCTTCACATTCAACGCGCGCATGGACGAGATCGTCCACTCCCACGGCGTCTTGAACTTTACCGGTTGTTCGACCCAAGCCTCGGGCGAAGCGATCAGCGCGCGGTATAGCGTTGGCAAATCCCCCCCGGAGGTGAGGAAAGCCGCTTGCAAACGCTCGACCATCGCGGGTGGCGGTGTATCGCCCGCAAAGTGCCGCGCGAGCTTGGTCGCGATGTGGGTGGCGGTCGCCGGGGCGACGGCCACGTCGGACAGCACAGCCCGCGCCTGCTCCACCCCGCCAGCCGGATAGCGCTTGCCCATGATCATGCGATCGCCCGGCTCGTGCAGCGGGGCGACAAAGACGAAATCACCGGGCAGCCCGTCCGTTCCGGCGGCCGCAGACCCAGGCCCGCGCCCGATCCCGGCGACCGTCCAACCGGTCATCGCGCGTGCGAATTCGGTGACGTCGGCCTGCGTATAGCCAGTGCGCACGCCGAGTGTGTGCAGTTCGAGAATTTCGCGTGCGAGATTTTCGTTCAGGCCAACCTTGCGGTTGCCACGAGCGGCGATCTTCAACCCAAGCGGCGATGTCGGGCCGACCGATACCGCCTGATCGAGATACAGCAACATCGCCGGATGCTGCTCCACCGCGATCAGCATATCCCGGAAGGTGCCCAGCACATGCGGCCGGATCGCCTCGAATTCCAAGGTTCCCGATAGACCGATCACTTCGAGCTTATCGGCCGAGACCGCGAAATGATTCGCCCAGAAATGCACCAGCCGTTCGACAAACGGCGTTTCCGTAACCAGGGCATTGGTCGCGCGCGCGCCCACTGCCCCGGCATAGTCGCCCCGGCCAGTCCGCTGCGCAAATTGCCGCGCCTGGCGCATCGCATCGTCCTTGCCCGGTGACGGGACGGCCCCTTGCGACAGAGTTCGCGGCTGCACCGGCTGGGTCCCCATCTGGAGACCGGCCGAGGCTGCACCCGCCATCGCGATGGCGGCGGCGGGCGGCGGAGCGGCCGGGCCGCCGAGCTTGGTCGCCTGTTGCGCCCGCAGCGCGCGTTGCTGTCGAAAATAGTCGGCCAGTTCGGCGGAGACCCCCGCGCTGGTCGGCGCGCTGGCAATCACATCCGGTACGGGATCATATTTCGCAAATTGGCCCGTCAGCCAGCCAAGCGGGTCAGCAGGCACCGGTTGGTCACCCCGCGCGCCCAGGCCGAAGCGGTTTAGGGCAATACTCGCCTTGGTCATCAACGTCGTCCTTGCGAATCGGCCCGTAATCTATGGGCCGCATATGTCGCAGAATTGTGCCCGAAACGGCCGTGGCGTTCGTTTGTTGCAACTGCACGCGCGTCGTTTGCGCTTGGGCACTTTGCTGCACTGCAATATAAATTCACGCGACAGCAGGACATCCACCGGGAGGGGATGCGCGATCGGCCTTAACTCCCCAGGAAAGGAACGATCATGTTCAAGACTCTCTTCGCCGCCACGGCTCTGCTCGCCGCCGCTTCGCCTGCCTTTGCCAACGATGCCGCGCAGCGCACCTTCACGCGCGATGGTGACACCTACACCTACACCACCGTGAACAAGGGCAAATATGTCGTCATCAGCGGTCGCGCTGCCTCAGGCGGCACGTTCCAGCTCCAGGTTCGCGGCGACCATATCACCGGCTATTCGCGCGGCGTTCCGGTGTCCTTCACCATTCCCAACGCTCAGGCGAAGCTGACCAAGACCGACATCGCCTTCCGCTAAGCGGTGGATCGCATAGCGAGGCGCGTCGCCGGTATCGGCCGGGGACGCGCTTCGCTTGTCAGCGGGCGCTAAAAGACCTCCGGCAAGTCGATCGGCCCCACTGCCGCACGATAGCGGGCAACCGCGTAGCGGTCGGTCATGCCTGCGATGAAATCGGCGATATGCCGACTGCGCCCCGGTTCGTCCTGCGGCATCCGCGCACTCCAATCGCCCGGCATCTGCGTCGGGTCCAGGCGATAGGCGGCGAACAGCCCCGTCACGATCCCCTCCGCCGCCCGCGCCGCCTCCAATTGGCGCGGATGGTGGTAGAGATTGGCGTACATGAAGCGCTTTAGCGCGCGCTCATCTTCGCGCATTTCGGCTGAGAAGCCGACCAGACACCGCCCCGCCGCGCGCACATCGGCAAGGTCGCCAATCCCGGTCAATCGCGATCGGGTTTCCGCGATCAGATCGTTGACCATCGCGCCGATCTGCGAGCGGATCAATTCCCCCACCAGCCGCGCCGGAGCAATGCCGGGAAAGCGGGCGCAGACATCGGCCCAGCCGCGCGCCACCACCGGCACCTCCAGCAATTGCTCAAGCGTCAGCAGACCGGCACGCAACCCGTCATCGATATCGTGATTGTCGTATGCGATATCATCGGCGATCGCGGCGACCTGCGCCTCCAGGCTCGGCCAGCGCGTCAGCTCCAGCGGAAAGGCGGCATCGCACTCGGCCAGCGCCCAGCCAGGACTGGCGATCGGTCCATTGTGTTTGGCCAACCCCTCAAGCGTCTCCCAGGTCAGATTGAGCCCGTTCCAGCACGGATAGGGGCTGTCGATCATCATCAATGCGCGCAACGTGTTGCCATTATGGTCAAACCCGCCCTGCCCTGCCAGCGCGGCTTGCAGCGCATCCTCCCCGGCATGGCCGAACGGCGGGTGGCCGATATCATGCGCCAGCGCGAGCGCTTCGGTGAGGTCTTCGTTCAGCCCAAGTGCGCGCGCAATCGTGCGGGCTATCTGCGCGACCTCCAGGCTATGGGTCAGACGGACTCGGAAATGGTCGCCATCGGGGGCCAGGAACACCTGCGTCTTGTGCCGCAAGCGCCGAAAGCTGATCGAATGGATGATCCGGTCGCGATCGCGCTGGAACGCGTCGCGCGGGCCGCGCGCGCTCCGCCCCTCGCCGCTCGGCTCGGGGTGGAGCCGACCGCGACTGCGCTCCGGGTGCGAGGCCCATGGCGCAAGCATCGTCATGCTACCCAACACCTTCTCATTTCGCGGGAAGTTTGGAGATCTTCTGGCCCGCTTCGCTCACAAAGACGAAGCCCGAAATATCGTCCTTGGCAAGATCGTTGACGAAGCGCTGCGCCTCGTCCTCCGATTTGAAGGGCCCGGTCAACAACCGGTTGGTCGCGCGGAGTGGCGTGGTCCAGGCACTTTTGCCGCCAAACGCCTTGGTCGCCTTGGCCCGGATCTTGGTCCATTGCTTGGGCAAATCCCCAACATTCGCACCCCCTGCCACCTGCACCCAGACGCGTGACGGCTCCAGGAATTTGGGGTCCTTTTTCTTCTTCTCTTCCGCCGCCTTTTTGTCAGCGGCAGCCTTCTTTGCGTCGGCGATTTTCTTGTCCGCAGCGGCTTTCTTGTCGGCAAGCGCCTTCCTCTCCGCGGCCGCTTTCTTATCGGCGGCCCGCCGGTCGGCGGCCTGTTTGTCGGCGGCAATTTCCCGTTCGCGGTCGGCTGCGGGCTGCGCCTCGACCACGGGTTGCGAAACCGGCGCTTGACGAACAGCCACTGGCTGGGCGGCCGGTGCAGGTGCCTCGCTCTGAGTCTCCGCTCCGGGCACCTTGATGTCCGAAATGATCGCCGCAAGGATCGATTCCTCGCTGCGCACCGGGGTCGGTGCCGGACGGGCCGGTGCTGGCGTAATCGTCTGCGTCGGGGCCTGTACGACGACCGGCGCGACCACCGCAGGCGATGATCGTTGCGGCACCGCGGCTGGAGGCGCGCTGAAGCGCGTCCCACCCGCCGGCGACGCGGTCGGCATGGGGGGTGTATTGCCCGGGGCGACCGGATTGGCCGACACGGCCGGCGATGCCCCCTTTTTCGACATCGGCGATTGCGGCTGCAGCGGGACGGTTCGGACCGGCACACCGGTTTGCGGGACAACTGTGGCGGGAGCGTTGAACGTTGCGTGCGGAAGCGGGGTCGCGGGCGGCGTTACGGGCACGCGCACCGAGTTTGACGCCAGAACCACGGCAGAAGACGCGGGCGGGGCGGCATAGGTCGGAGGAACCAGTTGCGGCTGTGGCGTCGGCGCTGCCACCGCCGCCACTGCTGTCGCCTGGCCATGCTCCTGATCTTTCCGGGTCTTGCGCGCCTTGCGGCGCTCTTCGCGGGCGTCAACGGCGACGGTTGGCTTCGCCACCGCCGCGACCGCGACCGGCGCGGTCGGGTCGGGGCCGAGCGCAGCCAGCGGGGGCACCATCCGCGCGTCCGCCAACCGTTCCGGGCTGGGGCGGACTTCGCCAAAATGCACCGCAAAAGCGCGATCCGGCGCGCGCAGCGCCGGTAGAATTTCGAAGAACGGCTGCAGGCCCTGCGCCATGCCGGCGGGCATCATGCTCGTTGCGATCTTCTCCGCACCCGCCTTGTCGCCCGCCATCGCAAGGATGAAGGCCCGCGCACGCCACGCGCCACGATCACTTTTGCGCAACAGCGGTTCGATTTGGGCCAGCGCCAACTCGCGCTTGCCGGAAATACCAAGCGACAAAGCGTAGCGTCGCTGGGTTTCGTCATTGGCCCCGGCCCTCAGCGCCAGTCGATATTCCCGTTGCGCGCGTTCCTGTTCGCCGACGAGATCATAGGCCAGCCCGCGATCGGCCGCGAAGGTCCGCGGATCACCGCCGAGCGTCTCCGCCTCGGCAAAATGCCGCAGCGCATCGCCAGGACGCTCGGCCGCGACCAGCAACGCCCCCTCTCCGGCTTTGACTCGCGCGTTGCGGGGGTCGATCCGCTCGGCGCGCGCAAAAAAAGCGGCGGCGGCGGTATCGTCATCCAGCTTTAGCGCCAATTCTCCCGCGCGGACCAATGCCGACAGATTGTTGGGGTCGACCGCCAATGCGCGAATTTCGCTCGCAAGCAAATCGGCATCTGACAACGGCTGAACGGTCGAGGGATAGGGCGCGGGTGGATAAGGCGATGCGATCCCGGTCTGTGCCTGCGCAGCCGTTCCGCAAGTGGCCAGTGCGATGATCGAACTGGCAAGACGAATGCGCATCCCGTTTCCTAGATCACGATGGCTCTACCGCCACCCGTTCTTTTCGAGTGAAACGAAGGAACCCACAAGAGCGCCGCAAAATGTCCTGCGGACGCCGACTTGCCCGCGCCGGAAGAATCAACCCGAACATGCTGCGCTCTAGACCCGCTCGGGATGCAACCGGCAATGTGGCAAGCCATCGGCTGCGACGGGCCGACCCGCATCGTCGGCAAGCGGTGCCCGCCATGGCGGGCACCGCGCGGGCATCGGTTACTGGTTGTTCTGGCGATGCAGGAACCGTGGAATGTCCAGCGCATCCTTGTCCGGGGTAGGCTCGTCGTCGCGCGCGACCCCGCGCGATACGCTCGACATCCGCTCGAACAACGTGCCCCCCAATTTCACGCGCGGGGCTGGCACGACTGGCTCGGGCGGGAGGGCGGGAGCGTCCTCCACCGCGGCGGCACCCGGCGACAGCCAACGGCGACGCGTCGGAGCTTCGGTCGGCGTATCGTCCGCCGCCGCTGCGGGGACATCAAAGTCTTCCCCGAAGGTCCGGACCGGTGCCGCCACCGGCTCCGGCGCGACGGCAGCTTCGCTGCCGAGCACCAGTTCATCATCGTGCGTCGCAGCAGGCTCGGGTGCCGAGACCGTAGGTGCCGCCGGGGCGATGTCGGCCTCGGGAGCCGCCAAGGGCGCCGGTTCCTCCGTCTTTTTCGCAGCCGTGAAGCTGAACGCGCGCGACGTTGGGGCCGGAGCAACCGCCGGGCGCGCCTCGGCCTCGATCCCGGTCGCGACGACCGAGACGCGGATCTTGCCCTCGAGTTCGGGGTTGAACGCCGAACCCCAGATGATGTTCGCGTCTTCATCGACCAGTTCGCGAATGTGGTTCGCGGCTTCATCGACTTCGAGCAGGCGCATATCGTCGCCACCGGTGATCGAAACGATGACGCCCTTGGCCCCCTTCATCGACACGCCGTCGAGCAGCGGGTTGGCGATCGCCTTCGACGCCGCCTCGATCGCGCGATTGTCGCCCGAGGCTTCGCCCGTGCCCATCATCGCCTTGCCCATTTCCTGCATCACCGAACGCACGTCGGCGAAATCGAGGTTGATGAGGCCGGGCATGACCATCAGATCGGTGATGCCGCGAACGCCCTGCTGGAGGACTTCGTCCGCCATCTGGAACGCTTCCTTGAAGGTCGTGTTCGCATTCGCCACCAGGAACAGGTTCTGGTTGGGGATGACGATCAGCGTATCGACGTACTTCTGCAGCTCCTCGATGCCCGCTTCGGCGCTCTTCGCGCGACGCGTGCCTTCAAAAGCGAACGGCTTGGTCACCACGCCGACCGTCAGGATGCCCATGTCGCGCGCCGCCTTGGCGATGACCGGTGCCGCACCGGTGCCGGTGCCGCCGCCCATGCCAGCCGCGATGAAGCACATGTGTGCGCCTTCGAGCATCTTGGTGACTTGCTCGATCGTTTCCTCTGCCGCCGCGCGGCCGATTTCGGGACGACTGCCTGCGCCGAGCCCTTGCGTGATCTTCGCGCCGAGCTGGATCTTATGGCTGGCGGTCGATTGCTTCAGCGCCTGCGAGTCCGTGTTGGCGACAAGGAAGTCGACGCCCTGCACATCGGCGCGCATCATGTTGGCGATGGCGTTGCCGCCGGCACCACCGACGCCGATCACGGCGATGCGCGGGCTGAGTTCGTCAACTTCGGGTGGCAAAAATTCGATGCTCATAGTTCGTCTCCACCGTGCGCCCACACCCCGGCGCGAAAAATCTGCTTGAACCTGTTCTGCACCATCGCTTGCGGTCGTTCCAGCGCGAACAGCTAAATCCTGTCGTAATTCTTTAATAATTCGCCCGCGCCGCCGCCAGCAAACGGCGGAACAGCGCAAATCCCTTCGGGCGATGCACCAACTGCTGCTTGCTCGACAAGGCCCGCAGGTCGACCGGGTCCGCCGCCGCATAAAAAGCCAGCCCCGCAAGCGTGGTAAACGCCGGCGTCGCATGCGCTTCCGGCAGGCCGGTGAGGCCGCGCGGCCGCCCAATCCTGACCGAGCGGCCCAGCGCCTGCTGTGCGTAATCGGCGATGCCCTTCAGTTCGGCACCACCACCGGTGAGCACGACTTGACGTCCGACTGGCCCTTCAAACTTCAATTCGGCCAGCGCCTTGCCGACTTCGCCGATCAAATGGTCGAGCCGCTGGCGGATGACGGCGATCAATTGCGCCTTGGTGATGCGCGTGCCGTCGCTGGCATCTTCCTCCGCCGATATCGGCGCGACGTCGATCATCTCGTGATTGTCGCGTGGGCTTGCATTGGCGGAGCCGTGAACGCACTTCATCCGCTCGGCCTGCGCGCGGCGCGTGCCGAAAGCAGACGCGATGTCGTCGGTAATGTCCTGCGCGCCGATCGGGATCGACATCAGCCCGACCAGCATTCCACCCGCGAACAGCGAAACGTTGGTGATCCCCGCCCCCAGTTCGACCAGGGCGACGCCAAGCTCACGCTCTTCGTCGCTCAGGCACGCCATGCCCGTCGCCACTGGCGAGGCGATGATCGACTTCACTTCGAGATGCGCGTTCGCGACGCACAAACCGAGATTGCGCACCGGCGACCCATCGGCGGCGACGACATGGATATGGACGCCCAGCCGGTCGGCGTGGAGCCCGAGCGGTCGCTTCACGCCCGTCAGCCCGTCGAGCGTATAGAGCGCTGGCTGCGCATGCAGCACCATGCGGCCCGCCGGATCGATCGAATCGCGCCCCGCCTGCAACAGCGCATCGATATCGGATTGCTCGACGCGGTGGCCGCCCAGCTCAAACTCGATCGAGGCGACATCGGACACCAGCCCGCCCGCCGAAAAGCTGACCCAGACATTCTCGATATTGGTGCCGGCGATGCGTTCGGCCTGTTCGACCGCTTCGCGCACCGCAACTTCGGTCGCGGCGGCATCGGCGATATAGCCGCGTTTGACGCCCTTGCTCTCGCGCTGGCCGGTGCCGAGCACGATCAGCTCGCCGCCATCGCCCTTCTGCGCGATCATCGCCGACACCTTGGAGGAGCCGATGTCGAGTGCGGTGATCAAACCTTCCGGTGCTGCCTTCGCCATTACGCCATACCCCTGTTGTCCGGCTTCGATACCCTATCCCTCACCGGCTGGCCCCGATTGTTTCGCTTCGATTCGCACTGGCTGCGCGGCCGCCCCGGTTGCCCCCGCCACGGGAGCCGCCGGATCGGTGATCGCCCGGTTCGAAACCGTGCCCGGCTTGCGCGCGACCAACCGCGTCGGATCGCGCATATCGAAGCCAAGCCACCCCTTGCCGAGCAATGGCTTGACGCCGTCGAGCTCGGCAAACTTCACCAAAGCCTTGCCCGCTGCGTCCGCACCCTCGGGCAGTGCCAACGTCTCGCCGGTCTCAAAGGTCAGCGTCCAGCGACGATTTCCGACCCAGGTCGCCGCCTTCACTTGCCCGCGCAGCGCCGGTGCCACGTCGAGCAATTGGCGATAGGCCGGCTCCTGTTCATTGGCGTGCGCGCCGATGACGAGCGGCAAATCGGGCATCGCCTGCGGATCGACCGGCTCCAGCCACGTCCCGTTGGCCGCGATCAGCGCGAGTTGTCCGTCCTTCTGCCAGATCGCGCTCGGTTCACGCTCGACGACATGCACGATCAGCGTGTCGGGCAAGCGCCGCGAGACATGCGCATCCTCGATCCAGCCGCTATGCGCGACCAGATCCTGCCGGATCTTTTCGAGGCTCACCAGCGGCATCGCCATTGACGGCTGGTTGGCCGCGATCTTGTAGATGACATTATGGTCCATCCGGTTGAGCCCGGTGATCTGGATATTGGTGACGCGGAAACCCGCTTCACCGATCGCTTCGCCCAGCGCCGAGCCGACCGCGCCCGGCACCCCGAAATAGGAGGCCGTCGCCAGCCCGACCGCACCGACCACGCCCATGATCGTCCACGTTGCGATGCGGCGCAGCGTCGCTTCGCTGACCGGCAGCATCGCGATCACCCGGTCGATCGTCGAGACCTTGGGCGGGGGACGCCGCTTGGGCTGCACCGGTCGGCGCACGGTGCCGCGCTTGATCGTGGCGCTCATTCCGCCACCCCCTTCAGCGCCTCGTCGAGCAGCGTCTGCACGAGCGCCGGATAGGAAATGCCGCAATGCCGCGCCTGTTCGGGCAGCAGGCTGAGCGGCGTCATGCCCGGCTGGGTGTTGACCTCGAGCAGGAACAGCCCGTCGACACCCTGTTCGTCATCCCAGCGGAAATCCGACCGCGACGCGCCTTTGCACCCAAGCAGCCGGTGCGCGTCGAGCGCGATGCGCTTGCAGGCCGCCGCAATCTCGTCGGGCACATCCGCCGGGAAGACGTGTTCGGTCAGCCCGTCGGTATATTTGGCGTCATAATCGTACCAGCCATTCTTGGGCTTGAGCTCGGTGACGCCGAGCGCTTCGCTGCCCAGCACCGCCGTGGTCAGCTCGCGCCCGCGAATATAAGGTTCGGCGAGCAGCTCCTCGAATTCCAACCACGGCCCCGGCGTGCTGCGCGCGATCGGGCTGCCGTAATTGCCTTCGTTGGTGACGATCGCCACCCCGACCGAGGAGCCTTCGTTGACGGGCTTGAGCACGTATGGGCGCGGCAGCGGGTCGCCAGCGTACAGGGTCTCGCTCTTGACGATGCGCCCGCCCGGCATCGGAATCCCGGCGGGAACGAGCAGCAGCTTGGTCAATTGCTTGTCGATCGCGATGACCGAGGTGGCGAGGCCGGAATGGGTGTATTTCAACCCCATCAGGTCGAGCATGCCCTGCACCGAACCGTCTTCGCCCGGCGTTCCGTGCAGCGCGTTGAACACGATGTCGGGTTTGGCTTCGGCAAGCTTGATCGCGACGTCGCGCCCCATATCGATCGCGGTGACGCGGTGGCCGAGCGACTCCAGCGCCTTTACGACGTCGGCGCCGGTCATCAGCGACACGTCGCGCTCGGCCGACCAGCCGCCCATCAGGACTGCGACGTGCAAACTCACTTTTCGACCCCCACCCGCTGAATTTCCCACTCGAGGGTCACGCCCGAATGCGCCCTGACCCGCGCGCGCACCTCTTCGCCCAGCGCCTCGATCTCGGCGCTGGTCGCCGAACCGAGGTTGAGCAGGAAATTGCAATGCTTCTCGCTGACCTGCGCATCGCCGATGCGCAGGCCCCGGCACCCGGCGGCATCGATCAACGCCCAGGCTTTATGGCCGGGCGGGTTCTTGAAGGTCGATCCTCCCGTCTTCGAGCGCAGCGGCTGCGATTCCTCGCGCGCGGCGGCAATGCGGTCCATTTCGGCCTGGATGACGGCGGGGTCCTCGGCATGGCCGTGGAAGGTGGCGCTGACCACGACACAGCCTTCGGGCAAGGTCGAATGACGATAGGTGTAGCCCAGCTGCTCGACCGCCAGCACTTGCCGCGCGCCCGAGCGCAGCACGACCTCGCACTCCACCAGAATATCCTTGGTCTCGCGGCCATAGGCCCCGCCATTCATGCGGACAAAACCGCCGACAGTGCCGGGGATCGCGCGCAGGAATTCCACACCGCCAATCCCAGCATCGCGCGCGGTGGAGGAGACGAGGATCCCGCTCGCCCCACCGCCGCAGCGCAGCGTGGTGGCATCGAGCAGCTCGACCTTGGCGAAGGGTTTGCCGAGACGGATGACCACGCCGGGAACGCCGCCATCGCGCACGATCATGTTGGAGCCGAGGCCGAGCGCCATTACCGGCGTCGCCGGGTCGAGCGCGGCGAGGAAGGCGCTGAGGTCGGCGACATCCTTCGGTTCGAACAGCCACTGCGCAGCGCCGCCGGACTTGAACCAGACTAGGGGTGCGAGGGGTGCGGCGGGGGTGATGCGCCCTTCAATTCCCCTCCCGCTTGCGGGAGGGGTTAGGGGAGGGAATGACCTGGACGCGTGCGGAACGCCTCCGACAGGCCCTCCCCCAGCCCCTCCCGCAAGCGGGAGGGGGGAAGAAGGGGCAAGGCTGCTCATCGCGCCGCCTCGATGCCAGCCGCCAAGCCAGCCGCCCACTTCGTAATATCGCCCGCCCCCAGGCACACCACCATGTCGCCGGGCTGCACCACCTTCGCCAGCGCCTGCGCCAACGCACCCGCATCGCCAATCGTCGCGGCCGAGCGATGCCCGCGCCGCTTTAGCCCCTCGACCAGCGCCTCGGCATCGACCCCCTCGACCGGAGCCTCGCCGGCTGCATAAACCGGCGCCACGAACACCATGTCGGCATCGTTGAACGCGCCCTGGAATTCCTCCATCAGATCGCCGAGGCGCGAATAGCGATGCGGCTGCACCACTGCGATCACGCGGTTCTGCACGCCCTCGCGCGCCGCCGACAACACGGCGCGGATCTCGACCGGGTGATGGCCGTAATCGTCGATGATCGTGACCCCATTGGTCTCACCCACCTTGGTGAAGCGCCGCTTCACGCCGCCAAACTTGGCGAAACCCTGCTGGATCGTCGCGTCATCAATACCGAGTTCGAGCGCCACGCCGATCGCGGCGAGCGCGTTCTGGACATTGTGCCGCCCCGGCATCGGCAAATCGATGCCTTCGATCGAGCGCGTCGTGCCGTCGCGGTGGCGGATGATCACCTCGAAGCGGTTGCCGCCGGGCGTGGGCGTGACGTTGATGCCGCGCACGTCCGACTGCGCCGAGAAACCATAGGTCACCACGCGCCGGTCGCGCACGCGCGGGATGATGTTCTGCACCTCGGGGTGATCGAGACAGAGCAACGCCGCGCCATAAAAAGGCACGTTCTCGACGAACTCGACGAACGCATCCTTCACCGCATCGAACGAGCCATAATGGTCGAGATGTTCGGGATCGATATTGGTGACGACCGCGATCGTCCCGTCGAGCCGGAGGAAGCTACCGTCGCTCTCATCGGCTTCGACCACCATCCAGTCGCTCGCGCCCAAACGCGCGTTGGAGCCGTAGCTGTTGATGATGCCGCCGTTGATGACGGTTGGATCCACGCCCCCGGCGTCGAGCAGCGCCGCGACCATGCTGGTCGTCGTGGTCTTGCCATGCGTGCCCGCGACCGCGACGGTCGATTTCAGGCGCATCAGCTCGGCGAGCATTTCCGCGCGGCGCACCACCGGAATGCGCCGTTCGAGCGCCGCTTCGACTTCGGGGTTGCCGCGCTTGATTGCGGTCGAGGTGACGATCACCGCCGCATCGCCCAGATTTTCCGCACGGTGGCCGATCGCGACCGGAATGCCCTTGGCGCGCAAGCCCTCCACGACATAGCCCTCGGCCACGTCCGAACCCTGCACGGCATAACCGAGATTCTTCATCACCTCGGCAATGCCCGACATGCCGATGCCGCCAATGCCAACGAAGTGGATCGTCCCGATGTCGGTTGCGACACCCCTCACGCAAAAGCCTCCCGTTTCCCCAGTTTTACCGCGCGCGGCGCGCCGATTGGCATGTCGCCCGGCGTGTCGCCCAGGCTTTCGACCAGATCGGCGAGATCGCGCACCGCATCCGGCCGCCCGCACGACCACGCCCGCCCCGCCGCATTTTGCAACGCTGCGGGGTCGAGCCCGAGCCGCTGCATCTGCTTGGCCAACTCAACCGGCGTAAAATTGCGCTGGTCGATCGTGCGCGCGCCGCCCGCCTGCGTCATTTCGCGGGCATTGGCGGTCTGGTGATCGTCGGTGGCCGTCGGCAGCGGCACCAGGATCGCCGGGCGGCCCGCACAGGTCAGTTCCGCCAGCGTCGAGGCCCCCGCGCGCGCAATCACCACATGCGCCCAGGCGAGTTGTTCGGGCAGGTCCGGCAGATAGGTGGCGAGGTCGGCCGCAATCGACAGTTCGGCATATTTCGCGCGACACGCATCGATATCCTCGATCCGCGCCTGATGCGTCACTTGCAGGCGACGGCGGAAGGCGACGGGCAGCAGCGACAGCCCATCGGGCACAACCTGGCTCAGCACGCTCGCGCCCTGGCTGCCACCCGTGACCAGCACGCGGAAGATGCTGTCCTCTTCCAGCAGCGGATAGGGTTTGGAGCGCAGCGCCAGCACCGCATCGCGCACCGGATTGCCGACCAGATGCGTCTTCACGCGCAACTTCGGGGCCAGCCGCGCCACGTCTTCATAAGAAGTCGCGATCGCATCAACTTTGTTCGCGACCAGCCGGTTGACCCGGCCGAGCACGGCATTCTGCTCATGCACTGCGGTCGGGATGCCCTGATTGAACGCCGCCAGAAGGGCGGGCAGCGCGGGGTAGCCGCCGAAGCCGATCACCGCATCCGGCCGGAAGCTCTTGTAAAGCTCGATCGCCATCGCGCGGCCCTTGAGCATTGCCGACGCCGCCTTGATATAGCCGATCGGGCCGCCGCTCAGCCGCCCGGCGGGCAGGATGTGCGTCTGGATGCCCTCGAACAGGCCGGGAAAGCGCACCCCGCGCTCATCGCTGATCAGCGCGACATAATGCCCGCGCTTGATGAGTTCCGCCGCCAGCGCTGCCGCCGGGACCATGTGCCCGCCGGTGCCGCCCGCCGCCAAAACGAAATGCCGTGCCGTGCTCATACCCCGCTCCGATGCCCGCGGCCCCGCTGGGCGATGTATTTTGATCGCGTGACGAAGGGATTGCGCCGGGTGAACGCCAGCAGCAAGCCCATCCCGATCGACAAAGCGATCAGCGAGGATCCGCCATAACTGATAAAGGGCAAGGTCATGCCCTTGGATGGCGCAAGCCCGGTATTGACCGCCATCGAAATCAGCGACTGCACACCAAATTGCGTAGCAAGCCCTGCCGCCGCGAACAGGCGAAATTCGTCCTCCTCGTCGAGCAGCTTCACGAACACCCGCACCACGATCGCCAGAAACAGCAACGCGATCACCATACATGCGAGCAGCCCGAACTCCTCGCCGATGACCGAGAAGATGTAATCGGTATGTCCCTCGGGCAGACGGAACTTCATCGATCCGCCGCCCGGCCCGGTGCCACGCCAGCCGCCTGCGGTGATCGTGTCGTGCGCCGCATTGGTCTGGAAATGGTCGGCGGCCCCCACCCCTTCCGTCCCCGGAAACAGGAAGGCGTTGATGCGCGCGCGCGCCGTACCATAGAACAGATAGGCGGCGACCAGACCGGCGGGCACCGCCGCGATCAATCCAACGATCACTTTGGGCGATGTGCCCGAAATCATCAGCAGCGCCATCCACACCACGCAGAAAACCACGGTCTGCCCGAAATCGGGCTGCAGCATCAACAGCACCGCGACCAACGCGGTCATCGCGCCGGTGATGAACACGACGGGTAACGCCTCATCCTGCGCGCGCATCGACAGAATCCACGCGACCGTCACGATGAAGAACGGCTTCAGAAACTCGGATGGCTGGAGCAGCGACACGCCAAAATTCAGCCAGCGCGTCGCGCCGTTCTTCTCGACCCCGACCACCGGCACCAGCATCAGCAGCACCAGACAGGCGATCGTCCCGATCAACGCCATCCGCCGCGCAATCGCCACCGGCAGCATCGAAACGACCAGCAACACCGGCAACGACACGCCGACCCACGCCAGCTGCCACCACAGATAATAAAACGGCGGGACATGGTGCTTGTCGTCCGAATAGCGCGTCGCCGCCGCTGGCGACGCCGCGCCAACCGCGACCAGCCCGACCGCGATCAGCAGCAGCGTCAGCAACAGCAGCATCCGGTCGATATCCCAGAACCACATGCCCAGCGCCGAGCGGTCGCCACGTCCGCCGCGCCCCTTCATGCTCCGCCACAATTTCGGGGTCGGCCCGCGCGCCTCGCTCATGCCAGCGCCTCGACCAGGCGGCGGAACTGCTGCCCGCGATCCTCAAAATCGCGAAACTGGTCGAAGGAGGCGCAGGCGGGCGACAGCAATACGGTGTCACCCGGCTGTGCATTGCGCGCGGCGGCGGCAACAGCGGTGGCGAGATCGCCGCTTTGCTCGACCGGCACCCTGCCTTGCAGGATTTCGGCGAAGCGCGGGCCCGACTGCCCAATGGTGTAAGCCCGCACCACATGCCCGAAGTGCGGCGCGCACGCGTCGAGATCATCGGCCTTGGCCTTGCCGCCGAGAATCCAGTGAATGCGCCCAAAGGCGGCGAGCGCGGGCGCGGTCGATTCGGGGTTGGTCGCCTTGCTGTCGTTGACATAGGTCACGCCGAGCAGGACGCGGACGCGCTCCATACGGTGCGCCAATCCCACAAAACTTTGCAGGCCGGCATCAATCGCGGCCTCGGGCACGCCGAGCGCCTGCGCGACCGCAATCGCAGCCAGCGCATTCTGGGCGTTATGCGGCCCCTGCAACGATGGCCAACGCGATTGGTCCATGCACACGCCAGGCGCGATCTTGGTCAGATACCCAGCCCGCGCCGACAGGCTGCGCGCGATGAGCGCCGAGGGGGTATCGCCAATGCCGATGATCGCTTCGTGCGCTGGGGACTGCATCGCGAACAAGCGGGCCTTGGATGCGGCATAAGCATCGAACCCGTCATAGCGATCGAGATGGTCGGGGGTGATGTTGAGCAGCACCGCGATATCGCAGTCGAGGCTCTGCGTCAGGTCGATCTGATAGCTGGAAAGCTCGAGCACATAGACGCCCCCTTCGGGCAACGGCTCCTGCTCCAGGATCGGCAAACCGATATTACCGCCCAAGCGCGACGGAGCGCCGGCCGTTTGCAGGATGTGATCGATCAACGAGACCGTGGTCGATTTACCGTTGGTGCCGGTGACGCCCACCACCTTGTGCGGCGGCAAAGCGGGCCGCGCCTGCGCGAACAGCTCGATATCGCCGATGATCGGCACCCCTGCCGCTCGCGCCTTGGCCGCGACCGGATGGCGGTTGAGCGGCACGCCCGGCGACACGACAAGCGCGTCGAAACCGGAAAGATCGATCGTTTCGGGATCGGCGAACGTCAATCTCTCCCTCTCCCCATCAGGGGAGAGGGCCGGGGAGAGGGGCTGTCCTGGAGTGCCGAACGTGCCGCCTGTTGCAGGCTCCCCCCCCCCCCCCCCCCCCCCCCCCCCCCC
>Ga0207885_100047_pt1 | contig 118618 bp, 105 predicted proteins | sample LinPmetageLP31_FD_184047 | JGI IMG/M metagenome (GOLD analysis project Ga0207885, IMG submission 184047) | Marine viral communities from the Pacific Ocean - LP-31 (SPAdes) | ecosystem: Environmental > Aquatic > Marine > Oceanic | place: Pacific Ocean | collected 2009-08-23 | reverse complement strand
CCCGTGCGCCACTAAGGCCGAAGCCTTCGTTCGACTTGCATGTGTTAGGCATGCCGCCAGCGTTCATTCTGAGCCATGATCAAACTCTCAAGTTTATGACCGGCATCATCGCAGTGGAATTCCACGATAAAGCCGGCATCTCTAGGAGCTGCTCTGCACATATTCTTACGTATGGAAACGTGAAGGACATGCATGAACAGCTTAGCTTTGAACGATCCAACGGGCCTAAAGAACCCGAAAAACCGTGAAGCCGCCGCCCACATGTCCCTTCATCTTAAACCAACAATGTCAAAGAGCGCAAAATACCGACGCCTTGCTCAGCCCTTTCTTTCAAGGGGCGAGCCGAGCGCCGAAAATTTGGTGACCGTAGAAGCGAACCGTGTGGGCCACCGCTGCGGTGACACCCCTCTAGGCAGGGCGTTTGATTCGGTCAAACCCTTTTTTGCAATTTTCTTTCAATCGCGCGGCAAAACGGCGTCGGGCGGGGATCGGTCATGATGAAAACGGCGGAAAATCGCCATTCTGCGCCGGGATTCGCGGGCGGCGCGAGCCGTGCCGCTTGCTCGCCATCATTTGGTTGACGGTTCCGCTCCATCACGAATCGTATCGTGATCGCCGGAGCAGCATCGGAAGTGCCGATTGCCGCAGCACATTTCGGCAAGCGAGCGAAAGACGCTGCGTCGCTTACGGTCGCATCGGTGCGCGGCTCGTTGCGCAGCGACACGCAAGAGCGACATCGATCGCGAATCGCGATGAGCCGGCCACAAAGGATGAAATGGAAAGGATGATGGTCGGGGAGACAGGATTCGAACCTGCGACATCCTGCTCCCAAAGCAGGCGCGCTACCGGACTGCGCCACTCCCCGACGGTGTCGTCGCTTAGGCGGGCTGGATCGTAAGCGCAAGCGTTGCTCTTACGATCCGTTACGATCGCCGATCGAAAACGATGCGACGTGGTGGGCCCGGCAGGACTTGAACCCGCAACCTAGCCGTTATGAGCGGCCAGCTCTAACCAGTTGAGCTACAGGCCCCCTCGCCTCCGTTAGCGTTGCACGCGCGCCGCTGCAATCACCTGATCGAGCGAAGCAGCGGCGATTCCGCGCCGCGCGAGATCGCCCAATACCGCCTCCCACCAACCGTAAAAGGCGCTGAGATCCGCTGCATCGCGCACATAAGGGGTATGTCCGGGCACGAGCGAGGGGGAGTGAAAGGAGAAGTTCAGTACCCGCACCCCCTCCCCAGCCGCCACCGCAATCGCCTCGAGCGCATCGGGCAGCGGCATATCCTCGGGCGTCAGGGCCACGCGCGACAACAGGCGCATGCGGGCGGCCAGGCCGCGCCCCTTCGGTAGACGTCCCAATGCACGATACACGGTGGTGCCGTGCCGCCGAAGCAGGCCCGTATACACGGTCGTCAGCGGCAACTCGACCAAGCTGCCGCCCGGCCCAGCATGGAAGGCGGCATTGCCAATGTCGGAGAAATCGGGCCCGCCGTCCGCCGCATAACTGTAGCGCGCGCGCATCGAGCTATCAAAGCGGTAGCCGCGTTCGGCGAGCAAGGTCAGCGTCTGCGGGCCAATGCCATAGCGCCCGGCGCGATAGGCGATCGGGCGCGTGCCGAACGCGGCCGTGATGGCGTCGGTGAGGCGATCGATCTTCGCAGCCTCCAGCGAGCGCGGCAGATTTCCGACATAACTGTTGAACGGCGTCAGCGCCTCCTGGAAGGGCGGATTGACCCAGCCGTGCAATTGGGTGCCGATCGCCGAGACACCGTCGGCGCACGCAGCACCGAGCACCTCCACCGCGCGGGGGTCCGCTACAATCGGATAATCGACCATATAGGTCAGTGGCACGCCATGATCGGCGAACCAGCGGTGGGCATCGGGAATCGCGGCCACCGCCGACACCGAATGGGCATCGCGTGCGAGCGGCGCAGCCCAGTCGAACTCTTCCTCTGTGTCGACGAACACGATGAAACGTGTGCCGAAGACATCCGGCCACGCGACCAGATCGGTGCGCGCGGGGGCAAGCGGGCGATACGCTGCGGCAGGATCGGGCGTGGCCACGATCAGTTGGAAGAAACCTGCTCCATTCCGGCAAGAGACGCGGCGGGAAGGCGCAAAGTCAAGGCCTTGTCGCCTATCGTCAGGCTGCCGCGCAATTCGGCGGCAAGATTGCGTGCCAGCCGCAGCGCAAAGCCGGTGCCAAGCAAGGGTGCCCCCTCGCGCTCGGCCTCCGCCTCGGCATCGATGGTCAGCAAATTCTCTTCGGCATAAGCGGCGAGTGCCTTGGGCCGATCGAACACGATCGAGATCGCTCCGTCATCCCGCGCGGCCACCACGCCGATCTGCTCGCCAGCGCTGCCCGATGCCACGAGCGTCGCCATCAACCGCGCCACCAGCCGCTCTACCGCCCGATCATCGCCCAGGATCGCCAGCGAATCGCCGCGGACATGGTGTTCGAGCACACTCCCCCTAAGCGTCGCCAGCGGCGCCAGGTCCGCCAGGATACGCGCCAGCAACGGCGCGACCGGAACGTCACCGCTGCGCAAATCGAGCGCATGGGTCTCGATCCGGGCCGCCATGTCGATATCGTCGATCGCGGTGAGCAACCCGCTCGACTGGCTTCGAATGGCCGCAGCATGGGCACGATAGGCCGCAGGGACCGGACCCAGCATCTGCGATTCGATCATCTCGGCAAACCCGGCGATCGCATTGGTCGGTGTGCGCAATTCGTGCACCAACTGACGTAGCGCATCGGCGGCGGGATTGCGGGTTTCGCGCATGGGCTCGGCGGTTTCGTCGGCACGCGGGCGTCGGGCCGTACCGCGATAGCCGGTGAAGCGCCCGCTCACGCGGTCGAACACGGGAATCCCCGTAATGCGCCACTGGCCGGCCGCATCGGAATGGCCATCCACCACCAATCGCGCATTGGCAAAACCGGCCCGACGCCGAAACGCTCCCGCCACCACGCCATCGACCTGCGCGCCAGTGGCTGCGGGCGAAAGGTCGAACGACAGCCCGATCAACGGCGCGCGGGCCGCCCCTTCGATCCAGCGGACGATACCATTGGCATCGGTTTCGAAACGGAAGGTCTCGGACGGGTGCAGCTCGGTCGCGAACAGTTCCGGCTGAATTTCGAGACGCGGCCGGGCGGAGGGGATTTCCTCGCGCTGGCGCTGATAGGCATCGATTCGCGCAACCAGTTCCGCAATCTGAAAGGGACCGGTTTCGAGCGGCGATGCGGGTGGTGGTGGCCGGACAAACGCAATCGGAGCAGAAACCTCGGCGGCGGGCGGCGGCGCGGCCGGAGGTGCGGGTGCGGCCGAATGATCGGCGCGGCGCAGCGCTTCCGCCACCACCGGCAACCCGGCTGCGACCGCCGCGATCGACACGAAGGACGATTGCGGAGCGATCGGCGCTACAGTTTCCGGCAAACTCGGCGGCTCCGCGAAAGGTTCCGCCACGACTTCGGCTTGCTCCGGCACCGGTTGAACGGGCGCGACGGGTTCGACCGTCGCTACGTGGTCGGACGCGGGCTCGGGTGCCGTAGGTGCCGTAGGTGCCGTAGGTGCCGTAGGTGCCGTAGGTGCCGTAGGTGCCGCGACCTGCTCGGGTTCGGTCGGTGCGTCCAGGACGAAATCCACACTGCCGAAGCTTTCCAACGCTCGCTGCACCCCTCGCGGCAGATCGCGCCGGTGTCGCAGGATCGACCGCGCGGACGGCGACAAGACCGGCAGCAAACTCGTCCATTCGGCAATCGACAGGCGCGCGCTTCGCAATACCGGGGCGGCGATCGACAGGTCATCCTCGGCAAACAACGCCACCAGGGGAAAGGGAGGGGTAGCAAAGGCCAGCCCGCGCGCGCTCGCTGACCGCACCAATGGCGGCACGTCACCGCGAATCATGCGCAAACGGGCAATCGCCTCCTCGCTTGCCGCGGCCCGCCCGCGCCCGATCAGATCGACCAACTGCCGCCAAGTGGATTGCGCGCCAAAAGCGGTCGACATTTCTGCCGAAAGGACCGTCTCCAGGCTGTCGTCGAACCGCAAGCTATTCTGTCCCCGAAATCGCGACGTCCCATGCGTCGTAACGGATTCTTAACCGGCGCAAAGGCCCTACGTAACCCCGAGATTTGGCACCGTCGCAATGTGGGACAATTGCGTTCCGTAGTAATTATCTTATAGGCAAGTGCAAGATGGCAATGCGAAACACGCGTTACCCAGGAGCATTACGTAATGACATTCGATTCGATCGACCGCCGTATTCTGGAACTGCTTCAGGACGACGGACGAATGACCAATGTCGAATTGGCCGAGCGCGTCGGGCTGACTGCGCCCCCCTGCCTGCGCCGCGTGCGCGCGCTGGAGGAAGCCGGAGCAATCCGCGGTTACCACGCCGAGATCGATCCCGCCACCCTTGGCTATCCGATTACCGTGTTTGCGATGGTATCGCTGCGCAGCCAGGCCGAGCATGATCTCGCCGCCTTCGAGGAGCATGTCGCCACCATTCCCGAAGTGCGCGAGTGCCACATGCTGAATGGCGAGATCGACTTCATCCTGAAAATCGTCGCCAGCGACTTGAAGAGCTTCCAGGAAATCCTGATGACTCACCTGACGCCAGCGCCGAATGTGGCGAGCGTCAAGACCTCGCTGACGATCCGCACGGCCAAGTCGCTCCCGGGTATTCCGATCCGCGCGGGGTGATGAAATCCCGAAGACCGCGCACGATAGCGGGGTCTGGCGCGGCAACTCGCAAAGCGACGGCGAAGCGCCGTCCCGGCCTACGCCGCAGCCATCACGGCCCGTTTTGCCGACCAGTCGCGGTGAACCGCAAGGCCCGATGCAAGCCATAGCGCGCCGGCGGCCATGAGCCCGGCAAACGCGCCGCCGCTTGGCCCGTTTACGACAAAGCCGACGATCGCGACGGCGATCAGCCCAAAGCCGAGGACATAGAACGGACGAAAGCCCGCAGCGAAAGCGATCGGCAGGAAATGCAGCCCGACCACAAGCGCCATTGAGGGCAAGAGAAGATCGGGCCGATGGAGATTGATGACGATATTCGCCGCGAGGAAAAGGCCCACTCCTTCTCCCATGCTGCTCCACATGATCGCATTTGCTTCTTTTGCCGACGGTTTGATGCCATCGGCGGGTATGCAGATTACATACAGCGCAGCCAGCCCGATCAACACGAAGGCCAGGAAGGGCAAGGCCAAGGCGGCTCCCGTCACACTCCACTGCCAATACAGCGTCAGCGAAGCGAACACCGCCCCGAAAAAGCTCATGATAAGCGCGCCCCAAGCCCCCATGCGAAGTCCCCCTAAGTCTGCACGGGCGCGATTGTATCTTTGACGATTGGGCTGGTCGAGATGCGGGGCAAACAAGGTCGCGAATAGGCCTCCCATCGCGCGACGGCCGCTTGTCCCAAACGAAAAAGGGCGACCCGCAGGCCGCCCTTTTCCGAATATCCGAAGGGATTCGCGATCACGCCGTCGGCGGCGTGTCCACGAACACCAGCCACAACCGGGCAATCGCCTTGCTCGGGTCGGCAGCCACCTTCGTGAGGACCGCCTTGGCCCCGGCGCGATCGCCCGACAGCGCCAGCGCCATGCCGAGATGCAGGTTGTTGCGGTCGGCGTCAGGTGCGCCCTTGGTTTCGGCCAGGCGGTACATCTCGATCGCCTTGGCGTAGTTGCGCGTGCCGAAATAGGCGTCGCCTGCCTGCTGCGCGAGATCGCCCTTGGGGGCTGCCTGCGCGTTCTTCTCCTTGATCGCGAGCGACGTCGCACCGGCGATGCCGGTTTTGGCGCGGGTCAGTTCCTCGGTCGCGGTGATGTTGCCCTTGGGGATCGATTCGTTGGCAAAGCCTTCGTCGAGCACCGTCTTGGCTTCGTTGGGCAAGCCGACGTTGATCGCGGCATCGGCATAATCGATATATTCGCGCTGGCCGGTCTGGCTCTTGGTCGCCCACAGCAGGCGATACAGATCGACGCGGTTCTTGCTGTACTTCGCCGCCGACGGCCCCTGGAAGCCGAAGGTGTAGATCGCGCCGCGCCAATTCTCCTTGGTGCCATATTCGGTCAGCCAGGCTGCGGTCCACTGATCGGCACCTTCCTGGTCCCCTGCCTTGCCGAGCCGGGTGAAGGCATATTTATACCAGGATTCGGGCGCTTTCTTACCCTTGGCCTTTTCCGCCTGCACGGCGGCACCCAGATCGGCGATACCACCCTTCACGTCACCCGCGTCGACCTTGGCGCGCGCGATGTTGAGCAGCAGATCGTCGTCGGTATAGCCAAGGTCCTTGGCCTTGGTGAAATAGTCGACCGCCTTGGCATAGTCCTTGTTCGAATAGGCGAAACCGGCCCGCGAATTGTAGCGGTTACCCAGCTCGGCCTTGGGCGTTGCCGGATTGGCGATCAGTGCATCAAGCGGCGGGGTCAGCGCGGCGATGCGGGCCGCTTCGGGCTGGCCTTGCGTCTGCGCGTTGATCAGCGACAGGCGCAGGCCCGAGGCGAGATACCGCTCATAATCGCTCTTCGCGACGCTATCGAGCGTGTTCAGCGCGGTCTCGGCCTTGGCGAGATCCTTGGGCGTCGCGGCCAGCGCGGTTTGCGCTTCGACGGCAGCAGCACGCGCCGGTGCAGAAATCGTCGGCGTCGCCGGGGCGGCATCTTCCTTCTTCTTGGCGATCGCGGGGGCGACCAGGGCGGCACCGTTCAACCCGATGACGAGCGTTGCCGTCAGGGCGATCTTCGAAACCATCTTCATTGCGGGACTCTCCTCAAACGTCGCTGGCGCAGCGGAATACTGGCTTTGCTCCTAGCGCCGCCGGTTAGACCGTCAAGCGACGCGAGATGCGCGGCGGCGACTGAACGCGCTTTGAACGCATTTGGCCGCATCGCGGTTCGCGATTCGCCGCGCTCCAATTTGCGTTCGGGCTTTGACGCGGGCGCGGTGCCCGCCTAATCGCCGGGGCGATGATCGCCCTTCTGTCCCCTGCCAAGACGCTCGACTATGAACGTCCCCTCCCCGCTTTGACCGCGACCGCGCCGCGCTTTCACGCAGAGGCCGCTTCGCTCGCCAAATCGGCCGCAAACCTGACCCAGGCGCGCCTCGCGGCCCTGATGCACATTTCGCCCAAGCTGGCGAAGTTGAACGCCGACCGCTTTGCGGGATTCGCCGATGCGCCCCAACGCCCCGCTCTCTTCGCCTTTGCCGGAGACGTTTATACCGGCCTCGAAGCGCGTACCCTCGACGAAGCCGCGATTGCCTTCGCGCAGGACCATGTGCGGATGCTGTCGGGTCTGTATGGCCTGCTGCGCCCGCTCGATGCGATGCGCCCCTATCGACTCGAAATGGGCACGCGCTGGGCACCGCGCCGCAAGAGCCTGTACGAATATTGGGGCGACCGCATCGCTGCCGCCGTGCGCGAGGACGTCGCCGAGGAAGGATCGGGCGTCGTGCTCAACCTTGCCAGCCAGGAATATTTCGCGGCGGTCGACGGCAAATTGGCGGGGTTGCGCGTGATCGACGTCGACTTCCGCGAAGCCGGGCCCGACGGCCCGCGCTTCGTCAGCTTCCACGCGAAGCGCGCACGCGGGATGATGGCGCGCTGGATGTGCGAACATCGCATCGGCGAGATTGACGCGATGCGCGGGTTCGACAGCGACGGCTATCGCTTCGACGCCGCCGAGAGCACACCCGACCGCTGGCGGTTTACCCGCGCATGACCGGCGCAGCGGTCATTATCGGTGCCTCGGGCGGCATTGGCGCGGCGCTGGAAGCGGCGCTGATCGACGAAGCGACCTTCGAAAAGGTCCACGGCTTCGCGCGGTCCCGCACCGGCGCGCAGCATCTTGATCTGCTCGACGAAGCAAGCATTGCGGCAGCCGCTGCGCATGTCGCCACAGGCCCCGCCCCGACGCTGGTGATCGTCGCCACGGGATTGCTGCACGCAGGCGAGCGCGGCCCGGAAAAGGCGATGCGCGAACTTGATCCGGCCTGGCTGGCCGAGACCTATGCGATCAACGCGATCGGCCCGGCCCTTGTCGCCAAGCACTTCCTGCCGATCATGCCCAGGACCGGGCGCGCGGTGTTCGCCGCGCTCTCCGCGCGAGTCGGCAGCATTTCGGACAATAAGCTGGGCGGCTGGCACGGCTATCGCGCCTCCAAGGCCGCGCTCAACATGCTGATGCGCGGCATCGCGATCGAGGAAAAGCGCCGCAACGACCGGACGATCGTGGTTACGCTGCATCCCGGCACTGTCGACACGGCGCTGTCGCGCCCGTTCCAGGGCAATGTCCAGGCCGGTCGCCTGTTCACGCCAGACCGCGCCGCGTTGCAACTGCTCGACACGATCGAGGAATTGAAGGCCCCGGATAGCGGCAAGCTGTTCGACTTTGAGGGCAAGGAAGTGCCGTTCTAAAGAACGAGCCGACATGACGGATTTGTCATGATCGCACCATTGCCGATCGCGCGATAGCGTTGCACCATCGCCGCAGGCGTGTTGCGCCTGACGGTTTTGAGAGGATGTCCATGACGAAGCTCCCGATGACGATCGCCGCCGCTGCGGCCCTGCTGTGCGGCACCGCCGCCCTCGCCCAGACCAAGCCTGCGCCCAAGCCGACGCCGACCAAGCCCGCCGCCAAGCCAGCCCCGGCGGTGAAAGCGACCCCCGCAGCTGCGGCAAAGCCCGCCCCCGTTGCGGCGAAACCCACCCCTGCAGCCGCAAAGCCCGCACCTGCCGCGCCAGCCGCCGTCAAGCCCGCAGCCCGCAAACCTGCCGCTGCGGCCACCGGGCGTATGGTCACCACCAAGACCAGCACCGGCAAGACGATCACCTACAATTGTTCGAAGGCCGGCAACGCCAACAAGGCCGCCTGCAAATAAGCGAACCAAACCCACCCCTGCGCCGCTGCGATGCGCGCGGGGGTGGCGTTTCGTTGCGCGCTCGGCTAGGGTTTGTCGCATTCCCGTAACACAGCCGAAGGCACCATAAATTGACCGACGAGACCGTCCTCGCCGACCCTTCCGACATTGCCCCGATCTCGATCGTCGACGAGATGAAGTCGAGCTATCTCGACTATGCGATGAGCGTGATCGTCGCGCGCGCACTTCCCGATGTTCGCGATGGCCTGAAGCCCGTTCATCGTCGCATTCTTTGGTCGGCGTCCGAAAGCGGCTTCGTCTACAACCGGCCCTATCGCAAATGCGCCCGCATCGTCGGTGACGCGATGGGTAAATATCACCCGCACGGTGACAGCTCGATCTACGAAGCCTTGGTCCGCATGAGCCAGGACTGGTCGATGCGCGTGCCGCTGATCGACGGCCAGGGCAATTTCGGCTCGATGGACCCCGATAAAGCCGCCGCGATGCGCTATACCGAGGCGCGTCTCGCCAAGGTCGCAGGGTCGCTGCTCGAGGACATCGACAAGGATACGGTCGACTTCGTCCCCAACTATGACGGCTCCGAGCGCGAACCCTCGGTGCTACCGGCGCGTTTCCCCAATCTGCTGGTCAATGGTGCAGGCGGCATCGCCGTCGGCATGGCAACCAACATCCCGCCGCACAATCTCGGCGAAGTGATCGACGCGACGCTCGCCATCATCGATTCGATGACCGGCGCGCGCGAGCCACTGACCACCGAGGAACTGATCGAGATCGTCCCCGGCCCCGATTTCCCGACCGGCGCGATCATCCTTGGCCGCGCAGGCGCGCGCTCGGCCTATGAAACCGGGCGCGGCTCGATCATCGTCCGCTCACGTTACGTCGTCGAGGAAGGGCGCGGCGATCGCCGCTCGATCGTGCTCACCGAAATCCCGTATCAGACCGGCAAGAACGGCCTGGTCGAAAAGATCGCCGAAGCCGCCAAGGACAAGCGCATCGAAGGCGTCAGCGACATTCGCGACGAATCGAGCCGCCTCGGCGTGCGCATCGTCATCGATTTGAAGCGCGATGCGACCCCGGAGGTCGTGCTCAACCAATTGTGGCGCCACACGCCCGCGCAATCGAGCTTCCCCGCCAACATGCTGGCGATCCGGGGCGGTCGCCCGGAATTGCTCAACCTGCGCGACATTATCACCGCGTTCGTGACCTTCCGCGAGGAAGTCATCACTCGCCGTTCCAAGTTCGAGCTGGCCAAGGCGCGCGACCGCGCGCATCTGTTGCTTGGTCTCGTCATCGCGGTGACCAACCTCGACGAGGTTGTCCGCATGATCCGCGGCTCGTCCAGCCCCGCCGCCGCGCGCGAAGCGTTGCTGGCGCGCGATTGGCCGGTCGCCGAGATCGCGCCGTTCATCAAACTGGTCGAGGCGGTCGAAGTCGAAGTCACCGGAGACAGCTATCGCCTGTCCGAACTTCAGGTCCGCGCGATCCTCGATCTGCGCCTGCACCGCCTCACCGCGCTCGGCCGCGACGAGATCGGCAACGAACTGCAGGGCCTCGCCGATTCGATCGCCGAACTGCTCGCCATCCTCGCCGATCGCGCCAAGCTGTTCGCGGTGATGCGCGAGGAACTGGTCGCGGTCCGCGCCGAATTCGCGACCCCGCGCAAGACCGACATCGCCGCTGCTGCTGACGGCATTGACGATGAAGACTTGATCGAGCGCGAGGACATGGTCGTCACCGTGACGATGCAGGGCTATATCAAGCGCACCACGCTCGACACCTTCCGCGCCCAGGCGCGCGGCGGCAAGGGCCGCGCGGGCATGGCCACCAAGGACGAAGACGCGATCACGAACCTGTTCGTGACCAGCACGCACACGCCGGTCTTGTTCTTCTCGACGCTCGGCAAGGTCTACCGCATGAAGGTGTGGAAGCTGCCCGAAGGCGGTGCCGCCACGCGCGGCCGCCCGATGATCAACCTGCTGCCGCTGGCAGAGGGCGAGACGATCTCGACCGTGCTCGCTTTGCCCGAAGACGAGGCGGAATGGGCCGCTCTGCACGTCATGTTCGCAACGGCGCGGGGCAGCGTGCGCCGCAACTCGATGGACGCCTTCACCAACATTCCGACCGCCGGCAAGATCGCGATGAAGTTCGAGGGCGTCGATGCCGATGACCGGCTGATCGGCGTCGCTTTGCTCAGCGAGAATGACGACGTGCTGCTCGCCACCCGCCAGGGCAAGGCGATCCGCTTCGCCGCCGACGAAGTGCGCGAATTCCAGAGCCGCAATTCGACCGGTGTGCGCGGCATGACGCTGAAGGGCGATGACGAGGTGATCTCGCTGTCGATCCTCCACCGCGTCGGCGCAACACCCGAGGAGCGTGAGGATTATCTCAAGTTCGCGCCGTGGAAGGGCGAGCGCGAAGGCCAGATGGCGATGACCCAGGCGCGCTATGAAGAGCTGATGATCCGCGAGCAGTTCATCCTCACCGTCTGCGCCAATGGCTACGGCAAATTGTCGTCGGCGTATGATTATCGCCGCACCGGGCGCGGTGGCCAGGGCATCACCAACATCGACAACATCCCGCGCAACGGCCCCGTCGTGGCGAGCTTCGCCGCGACCAAGGGCCATCAGTTGATGCTGGTGACCGACCAGGCCAAGGTGATCCGCACCACGCTCGGCTCGATGCGCGTGATCGGCCGCAACTCGGCTGGCGTGAAGCTGTTCGATGTCGGCAAGAACGAGCATGTCGTCTCCGCCGCGCGGATCGAGGAAGCCGAAGGCGATGCCGAGGCCGATGTGCGCGACCTGACCGCTGTCGAAGTTGCCCCCGACGATACCGGCGATACCGGTGAGGATCTGGCGGCTGGCCCGGACAATGGCGAATGAGCGAGCTGCCGCTCACTGCCTATAAGGTGCTGACCGCCGAGCAGATGGCGACGCTGGAGCGCGAGGAATCGTTCGCCGGCGCCCCCATCGACTTGGCTGATGGCTATATCCACCTCTCGACCGCCGAGCAGTTGACCGAGACGGTCGACAAGCATTTCGCGGGGCAAAGCGATTTGCATGTCGCGGCGGTCGATCTCGGATCGTTCGGCGCAGGGTTGAAGTGGGAGGAGTCGCGCGGCGGCCAGCTTTTCCCGCATCTCTATGGCGGCCCGCTGCTGCTCGAGACGGTGATCGCTTACGGCCCGCTCGAACGCGATGCCGACGGCCGCGTGAAACTGCCCGTCGCGGGCTAACGCCGCTCACGCATAGAGATCGACCACCTCTGCGCCTTCGGCCTCTGCCTCCAGCAACAAAGTGCGGTGGCAGTGGCGCGGGTCGCGTTCAAAACAGAGCAAGGCGCTTGGCTTTTCAGCCGCCAGCGCCAGCATCTGCGCCGCCTGTGCCTGCGCCTCGGGGAGTTCGAGCTGGTCGGCATAGACCGCCTCCAGCGTCGCCACATCGCCCTTCTTGGCGGCATCGCGCCCGCGTTTGGGGGTGCCGAGCGCCTTCAAATGCACATAGTCGATCCCCGCCTCGGCCAGCGACGCCGCCAGCGAGGTCTTCGAAAATCCCGGCCGCCGCGACAAGGGCAGCGCACGCACATCGATCACACGCTCCGCCCCCGCGCCCGTCAGCGCCGCCAGAAAATCGGCCATCGTCGTGGCTTCATAGCCGATCGTGAACACCTTCATTTCCCGCGCGCTCCGTTCTCACCACGCCATAAGCGATCATCGCCTGTCCCGCGACGTAGAGCGGCCAGACCAACAACGTCGGAACGATCGAATCGACCAGCGGACCCAGTCGCGCGAAAATGAGCAGGTCCGACACCGCGAACAGCAGCGCTCCGGCCCCGACCCAACTGCGGGGAAAGCGGCTGATCCACGCCGTCGCCACCATGCCGCCAAGCGCGAGCCCATAGACCAGCACACCCGGTTGCCCCGACAGCGCATAGCCCGCGCACGGAATCCCCAGCAGCAGTGCGATCGCCACGCCCGTTCCCGACCGGTCGGCACGCAGGTTGGTCCAATACAGTCCGGTCGCCAGCAGATGCGAAGCGAGGAAGGCAGCGCCGCCAATCGTCATCCCCGACGTTTCCAGCAGCACATCGCCCAGCGCCGCAAACCCAAGCACCACCGCCAACCAACGTGCCGCCAGCGTCCGCGCGGCCAGCGCGACCCAGACGGCCAGCAGCGCAACCGCAGTCCCCTTCCACGCCACCAGCGCTGGTCCAGCCGGCAAGATATGGCTGGCCGCCCAGAAACTCACCCCCGCAACAAGGGCCGTTACGAACAAGGCTGGGATCGGCACACGCTGAGACATTGTGGGAGGATGCGCCACCGACTCCGCTTCGGCAAGCACACCGGGCTTGACCTGCACAAAATTCATCTATTTCTGTATTTACAGAAATTGGAGTTACTGGTGACCCTGCTCGACCATCCCGACGCCAAGGCCTTCATTCTCCATTGGGGCGAAATGGGCACGCATTGGGGCGTCAACCGCTCGGTCGCGCAAGTCCATGCGCTGCTCTATCTCTCCGAAAAGCCCGTCGATGCCGAGGCGATCGTCGAGGCGCTGGGGCTCGCCCGCTCCAACGTGTCGACCGCGCTCAAGGAATTGCAGGCCTATGCCATCGTCCGCCGCGTCCATGTCGAGGGCGACCGGCGCGACCATTTCGTGGCCGAAGGCGACCTGTGGGAAATGCTGATGCGCATCGTCGCCGAGCGCAAGCGCCGCGAGATCGACCCGACCATCGCTTTGCTCGCCGAACTGGCCGAGCGCCTCCGCCAGGACGACACCGCCCCCGCCCATTTGCGCGACCGCGTGCTGCGCATGCACGAATTCCTGTCGACGCTGAGCGGCTGGTACGAACAAGTCCGCACCCTGCCCAAGACCACCCTCGTCACGCTGATGAAGCTCGGCAGCAAGGTCGCCCGCTTCATTCCCGGCGGCAAGACCAAGGATTAAGGCGATGCGCACCCACCCAATCCCACCATAACTTTGCCCGTTTATTTCGGTCCTTACAGAAACGACAGGTATAAGGAACCGGTCATGGTCGAAATTTCATATCTTCTCTATCTCGCGATCACGCTCGCGATCACCATCTGGGTCGCGCGCACGCTGTCGAAGAATGGCGAGGTCTTCCTCATCCAATGCTTTGGCCAGAACGAGACGCTGGCGCGCTCGACCAATCATCTGCTCGTGGTCGGCTTCTACCTCGTCAACATCGGCTTCATCACGCTGACGCTCAGCCTCGGCAACGAACCGACGACGCTGACCGGCGCGATGCGCTTCCTCAGCAGCAAGGTCGGGCTCGCGGTGCTCGTGCTCGGCGCGATGCACTTCTTCAACATGGGCGCGATTGCCCGCTTCGGCCGCAAGGTCAGCGGCTGGATCGAAGCACGCCCACTGGCCGCCGCCCACAGCACCCGCACCGACGAGCGGATCACGCGGTGACGTAACCACCCAACCATCAACGGGGAGTGCAGATCATGGGCATGCAAACCGTCGCAACCTACCGCCACCGCATCGGCACAGTGGAATGGCGCGATCTTGTCGGGATGCGCCCGCGCGACGGGCTGGTCGAATGCCTGCACCCGCTGCCGTGGCTGGCTGCGAGCTGGGGGCTGGCGGCGATGGGGCTGTGGCCGCTCGCCGCGGCGGCGTCCTTCATGTTTTTCCTGACCGCGCTGCGGCTTAATCACGAAGCGATCCACGGCAATCTCGGCTTCGCCAGGCGCACGCACCGCATCGTGATGCACGCACTCAGCGCGGTGATGCTCGGCTCGAACAACGCCGTCGCGTTCAATCATTTGCGCCACCACCGCCACCTCGGCACGGCGGAGGACACCGAAGGCGCGTGCGGCCGCATGACCTTCTGGCAAGTCCTGTGCGAAGGACCCCGTTTCCCCTTGCGCAATCATGCCGATGCGTGGCGGCACGGCACGCCCGCCTTGCGCCGCCGGATGCGGATCGATTTCGCGCTCAACCTCACCGTCATCACCGCCGCGCTCGGCACACTGCACCCGGTACTGCTCTATCACGTCGCCGCGATGCTGGTCGCGCAGTGCCTCACCGCCCTGTTCGCGGTGTGGATCACCCACCACGATTGCGCCGAGGACGACATCGCCCGCACGCAGCGCTCACCCCTGGTCAATTTCGCGACCTACAACATGTTCCTCCACCTCGAACACCACCTCTACCCGGCGGTGCCGGTGCGGCGGCTCGGCATCCTCGCCCACCGCATCTCCGACGCCGCGCCCGAGGTGGCGGCGCGGGAACGGCTGGTGTTTCCGGAGGTGTGGCGGTGAGGAGGGGGCGGGCCGAAAATGATAGACCGCCGGCTTCGTCCAATTGCGGACATCCGACAAGCTGGTACGCTGGTTTCTGGAATGGGGATTCAGACGTGATCAGAACAGCGACCGCTTTCGCCGTCATTGCCTTTGTGGGATTTGGCTTCCCCGAGATGGCTCATGGCCAAGTGTTTTTCCCTCCATCTTTATCGAAACGAACAGTCTCGTGCGCGTGGTATCGCAGGGGCCATATGCCCATCATAAGCGACTTCGAGACTAAGTGGTTCTCCTCCCAGCTTGCTGCCGCGAAGGAACCATCGCTATTCAATCTGACGCGGCAGGGTCGTCCTTTCAACGACGTCGTACGATTTACTTGGTTGCCGACTTTTCATCATCCTGTGATCGTACGAATAGAAGGATTGAATTCAAACACGGCTCGCTTAGTAGCAAAGCAGCTTACGGGTGCCGGTGGCTATGATCCGGGGAAAATTGACAAAGAAATTGAGAGACAACTGACGCGCCAAGAGGTTAGCAATTTACGCAGCTTGATAGCGCGCACTCGTATTGCGAGCTTGCCAGCACGTATTTGCGACGGTGGAACCGATGGATCGCAATGGCTGATCGAGGTTACAGATCGTGATGGCTATCATTTTTTGAATCGATGGACGCCGGAGCAAGGCGAAGTGCATGAGTTCGGCCTTGCCGCTATCAAGCTGACCGGTTGGCAATTCAAAACAATCTACTGAACGACCGATTTCCACCAACCCCAGAAATCCGCTCTGTCCTACACACCGTCAATCTGTCAGCCTCGGCAAACCCGCTCTTTCAAACCGTCGACACCCCCAGACCAAGCGCCCAAAAAACGGCGCCGATGGTGCGACTCGTGTGACTTTAAGGCATCCCCAACCGCCCGCTTCCGCCGTCGTTGGTGTGACTCTCCTGTGACTTTAAGCCCCTCCCCGCGCCCGATCGACCTTTGCCACCCCGCCCCACCCCCGCTACAGCCCAGGCCATGACACACCAGATCCACATCATCGGCGGCGGCCTCGCCGGGTCGGAAGCCGCCTGGCAGCTCGCCGAGTCAGGCTTCCGCGTAAAGCTCTCCGAAATGCGCGGTTCCGGCGAGATGACCCCGGCGCATCAGACCGACGGCCTCGCCGAACTGGTCTGCTCCAACAGCTTCCGCTCGGACGATGCCGACAGCAATGCCGTCGGGTTGATCCATCAGGAAATGCGCACGCTGAACTCGCTGATCCTGCGCGAGGCCGACATCCACAAGGTCCCCGCCGGCTCGGCGCTCGCGGTCGATCGCGATCGCTTTTCGGACGGCGTCACCGCAGCGCTCGCCGCGCATCCCAACATCGAAATCGTGCGCGAACGCGTCGATGTGTTGCCCGATACCGGCCTGACGATCGTCGCCACCGGCCCACTCACCGCGCCCGCGCTCGCCGATACGATCGGCGAGGCGACCGGCAAGGACGCGCTCGCTTTCTTCGATGCGATCGCGCCGATCGTCCATTTCGACAGCATCGACATGGACGTGGCCTGGATGGCCTCGCGCTGGGACAAGGGCGATTCCAAGGATTACATCAACTGCCCGATGACGCGGGACGAATATCTCGCCTTCCACACCGGCCTGATGGAAGGCGAAAAGACCGAATTCAAGGAGTGGGAGGACGTCCCCTATTTCGAAGGCTGCATGCCGATCGAGGTCGCCGCGGCGCGCGGGGTGGATACGCTGCGCTATGGGCCGATGAAGCCGGTCGGGCTCGATGATCCGCGCACCGGCCGCTGGCCCTATGCGGTGGTGCAATTGCGGCAGGACAATGCCAGCGGCACGCTGTGGAACATCGTCGGTTTCCAGACCAAGCTGAAGCATAGCGAGCAAGTGCGCCTGTTCCGCACCATCCCCGGCCTGCAAAACGCCGAATTCGCGCGCCTGGGCGGTTTGCACCGCAACACCTTCATCCGCTCGCCCGAGCTGCTCGACCCGACGCTACGGCTCAAGGCACGCCCCAATATCCGCTTCGCCGGGCAAATCACCGGCTGCGAAGGCTATGTCGAAAGCGCCGCGGTCGGGCTGATGGCCGGGCGCTTCGCTGCGGCCGAGCTGGGCGGAAAGCCGATGACGCCGCCCCCGGTCACCACCGCGCTCGGTGCCTTGCTGCATCACATTACCGGCGCGGCGGTGGCCGAGACCTATCAGCCGATGAACGTCAATTTCGGCCTGTTCCCGCCGATCGAAGGCCGCACCAAAAAGGCCGATCGCAAGAAGATGTACACCGATCGCGCCCGCGAAGCGCTCGGGGAATGGCTGGCGGCGGGGTAACGCTCAGCTTTCCTCCGCGCTCGCCGGTGGCGGGGCAGGCGGGCAATCGCGCCGAACGCGCGGAGCTTTGCGCTTGGGCGCGGTGCTGACAAACTCCGCCGGCGTCATCGCGCCCGATTTGTCCTTGTCGGCCTCGGCGAATTTGGTTTCGGTCTTCACCGCCCATTCGTCGAACGACAGCACGCCATCATGGTTGGCGTCGAGCTTGGCATAGGCCTTGCGGCGCGGCGCAAGATACTCCTCACGCGTCACCTTGCCGTCGCGATCCTTGTCATAGCGGTCGAAGCGCTTCTGCTCGCGAGTCTTGTCGCTCGCCTCGGGCACCGTCGCCGGCAGCGCGCCCCCTTCCGTGGTTTGCGCCAGGGCCAGCGGGACGGAAGGCAAGGCCGCCACCGATCGCGCGCTGCGGTTGAACAGCAGCATTCCGGCCGCAACCAACGCCAGTGTCGCCAGCCCGCCCACCAGATATCGCCACATAGCGCCCTCCCCCGAGTCCCCTTGGGCAGGGTATCGCGTCCAAGCGCGTGGCGGAAGCCTAGCGCCCGGTAAAACGGTGCCAAGCGAGCCGGGCAACCCGTTGCGGCGCGCCGACCGGAGGCGACATGCCCTGCGGCAGCGCGAGGTCCATCCGCGCGATGTGTGCCAGCGCGCCGAGCGCACGCGCCGCGCGGCTCCAGCGCTGTCGAGTGGCGTCGGCGAGCGCGGTCGCTGCCATCTCAGTTGGAAGCACCGCCGCCGCATCGCGTGAGTGGCGGGCCAGGTCGGCAAGCGCCCATCCCTGCCCCGCCACCAGCAGCGGATCACGCTCCGCCGCACCCAGCATCCGACCGGCCGCCGCAAACACGGTGCCGCCGCGCACCGTAGCATAGGCTTCCAGCATCGGCGCGGTCAGCGGGTCGGGGTCGAGCAGCATTTCCCAGCCATCGATCATCCCGGCCAGCCTTGTGCCCGATAGCCCCTGTGGTAGCACCTTCGCCGCCAGCGCTTGCAACACCGGCTGCGCTGGCGGCGGGGCGTTGTCGAGCGCGACCAACGCCTCATGCCACCAGGTCAACCGCATCTGCCCGACCAGCGGCTCGCGCGTCGTGCGCAGAATCTGGCCCAGAGTATCATCCAACGCGAATACCGCCGCGAGCCCGGCGCGGACGTCACGCGGCGCGTAGGACAAAGCGAGCGCGCGCTCCGGGTTGGTGGGCTCGATCATCTGGAAAGGGTCGCCGACCATGGGTTGAACGCGCTTGATTTCACTATTCCTTTACCCGTTGCGTGGCAGGAAATGGCATAGCTTTGGGGCAATTTCATCGTGAAGATCACGCTTCCTCCCAGATTTGTCGCAGGCCCGAGCCGCGCGCGCGCGCTTGCAAGGGACGACCGCGGCAGTGCGGCGGTGGAATTCGCGCTCGTCGTAACCCCGTTGATCGCCTTGATGATCGCGATTGTGCAGACGAGCCTTACCTTCTTTGCCCAGCAGAATTTGGAAACAACCGCCGAAAAATCGGTCCGCGCCTTGTTGACCGGCACCGCCCAGACAAGCGGAATGACCCAGGCGCAATTCAAGACGCTCGCCTGCTCGAAACTGCCGGCCTTCATGAAGTGCGCGAATTTGCTGATCGACGTGCAAGCAGCCACTGCCTTTTCAGCCGTAGCGACCGCGCCGCCGACGATCACCTATGACAGCAACGGCAACGTCAACAACGCCTTTCAATATGCACCGGGGGGGACCGGGTCGATCAACGTCGTCAAGATGATGTATCTCTGGGATACCCAAAAGGGTCCGCTCGGCTTCGATTTGTCGACCCTTTCCGGCGGCAAGCGTTTGCTGATCGCAACATCGGTCTTCAAGACGGAGCCGTACAAGTGACCCGCCGTTTATGGGCCGATCAAGGCGGCGTATCGGCGGTGGAGTTTGCGATCTGCCTGCCGTTCATCGTGCTGTTGTACCTCGGCGGATATCAATTGAGCGACAGCATCTCGGCGTATCGCAAAGTCACCGCCGCCACGCGGACCGTTGCCGATCTGACGTCACAATCGACCAGCGTTACCGCCTCGGATCTGGATACGATCCTGAACGCCAGCACGCAGATCTTGAGCCCGTACAAGATATCGGCGGCGAAATTGACGGTATCGCAAATATACACCGACCCCAACGGTGTATCGACAGTCGATTGGAGCCGTGGGTTAAACATCAACGCGTTGACGAAAGGCACTTCGTTCACCTTGCCCGGAACGATCAAGCAAAACGGAACCTATGTCATCGTTGCATCCATCAATTATACGTACACGCCGGTCGCTGGACTTGCTTTGCTCGGTAGCATTCCCATGCGCGACCAGATCATCATGAGTCCGCGCGCGTCAAATTCGGTAACTGGGGTCAATGTGTCCTAATGGTCCAGCCGTTTCTTACCTTCCTTCGCGCCACGCATCGGTTCGCCACGCGCCTGCGCCACGATCGCCGCGGCAATGTCCTGCTGTTGATGGGCTTCGCCGCGATTCCGCTGACGCTCGCAACCGGCGTCTCGATCGATTACGCACGCGCCGGACGTTTGCAGACCAAATTGAACTCGGCAGCCGACGCTGCGGCCTTGGCTGCGGTCACGCAGCCGATGATGAAGCTCGATAACACCGCAGCCCAGAATGCGGCCAACGCGATGTTCAAATCGCAAATTACCGGCCAGCCGGGGTTGATCTGGAACGACAGCAACCTGACCGTTTCGATCGTCGGCAACAACGCAGCTGCATCAACGCGCACCGCAACCGTCACCTACACGGCCTCATCGGTGAATGCCTTTGCAAACGTCATCGGAATGCCGACGATTACCATCGGCGGAACATCGACGGCGACCGCCACGGCTGCACCAAATATCGACTTTTACCTGGCGCTCGACACCTCGTCTTCGATGGCGTTGCCGACCACGTCGGCCGGATTTACGACGATGGACAATGCCGTAAAATGCGCGTTTGCCTGTCATTCCAACAAGATCGAAACCTACGTTGGCTCGTCCATCCCAAGTCTGATCCTCGACAATGCCAAGTTTTCCATCGTCAAAGGCTCTTACGGAACCGGTACGGTTGGTGGCAACCAGATCACGAAAATTGATGCCAATGGTGCCTATGTTTACGTCAGCAAAAAATCGACCAACAGCTATTGCGGCGCAAGCAATGCGAAGGATATCTGCGTCTACAATGCCGATGGTTCTTTCGTAGACTCCTATTGGTATGCGCTCAATCAGGGCGTACACTTGCGAGTTAATGACGAACAGACCGCTGCCAGCAATTTGATGACTTTGGCGCAGAGTTACGCGCTGGAGAACAGCCGCACCTATCGCGCCGCGCTTTACACCTTCGATCACATCACCAATTTCAAGACGATCGCGACGCTGACGCCTGACCTGGCATCGGTCGGCACCGCCGCCAGCAATGTCAGTCTGGTCACGGTCAACGACAAGGCCGGCAACGGACGTCCGCCCAACGGCTCGTCGGGCACGGAATATCTGTTCACGAGCTTCCAGAGCTTGATGAACAATATGGGAACCCAATTGCCCGCAAAATCAGGCAATGGGTCGAACGACCCGGGCGATACGCCGCAAGCGTTCTTGTTCTTGGTAACCGACGGGATGAGCGACGAGAATATCGGGTCAGGCCGCACCCGCGCACCGATGCAGCAAGCGCAAATTGATCAATGCACCGCGATCAAGAAGCGCGGCGTGAAGATCGCCATTCTCTATACCGAATATACCTCAGCATCGATCCAGGACGACGAAGCGACCCAGCGCGACATCGCCAATGCCGCGATCCCAAAGATCCCGACGGCGTTGACGGCCTGCGCGTCGCCCGATTTGATGTATACGGTGAAGACCGACCAGAGCATCTCCGACGCCCTTCAGTCGTTGTTCCGCAAGGCCGTTGCCAGCGCGCGTCTCACGCAATAAGCGACCGGGGTCGTCTGCGGCGGCAACCGACGCAGACGACCCCGTCCTGATGGATTAGCGGTACAGAACCGACTTCACCGCCGCGACGATCTTGTCGGCGCTGACCAGCATCAGCTTTTCGAGGTTCGCCGCATAAGGCATCGGCACGTCCTCGTTGGTCACGCGCAACACCGGGGCATCGAGGTCGTCGAAACCCTGTTCCATGCACACCGCCGAGATTTCCGACGCGATCGAGCAGGTCGGCCAGCCTTCTTCGACCACCACGACGCGGTTGGTCTTCTTCAGGCTCTTGAGCACGGTCGCGGTGTCGAGCGGGCGCAGCGTGCGCAGGTCGATCACCTCGGCGTCGATCCCCTCGCCCGCCAGCGTCTCGGCGGCTTCGAGCGCGAGCCCGACGCCGATCGAGTAGCTGACGATCGTCACGTCCTTGCCCTCGCGCATGATCCGCGCCTTGCCGATCGGCAGCACATAATCGTCGAGCTTGGGCACTTCGAAGGTGCGGCCGTAGAGCAGCTCATTCTCGAGGAACACGACCGGGTCTTCGGTGCGGATCGCCGCCTTCAGCAGCCCTTTGGCATCGGCCGCGTCATAAGGCGCAATCACGATCAGGCCAGGCACGCTCGCATACCAGGGCCCGTAATTCTGGCTGTGCTGCGCGCCGACGCGGCTCGCCGCGCCGTTGGGACCACGGAACACCACCGGGCAGCGCATCTGGCCGCCCGACATATAGTTGGTCTTGGCGGCGGAATTGATGATGTGGTCGATCGCCTGCATAGCGAAGTTGAAGGTCATGAACTCGACGATCGGGCGCAGACCGCCCATCGCCGCGCCCGTGCCGATGCCGGCAAAGCCATATTCGGTGATCGGCGTATCGATCACGCGCTTGTCGCCAAACTCGTCGAGCAGGCCCTGCGTAACCTTATACGCGCCCTGATATTGCGCGACTTCCTCGCCCATCACGAACACGCGCGGATCGGCGCGCATTTCCTCGGCCATCGCATCGCGCAGCGCCTCGCGCAGCGTCATCTTGACCAGCTCGGTCCCTTCCGGGATCTCGGCCGGCACGGGCGTGTCGGCATTGGTCTTCAGTGGGTCGGGCGTCGTGGTCTTGCCCTCGCCCGTACCGGTTTCCTCGGCCTCAGTGACTTGGGCTGGAGTGGGGGCTGCGGCAGGAGCGGTCGGCGCGGCGACCGGAGTCGAAGCATCCTCTCCTTCGGCGAACAACGTGGCAATGACGGTCCCGACCTTCACATTGTCGGTGCCTTCGGCGACGAGGATCTTGCCGATCGTGCCTTCGTCGACAGCTTCGAATTCCATCGTCGCCTTGTCGGTCTCGATCTCGGCCATGATGTCGCCCGATTTGACGACATCGCCTTCCTTGACCAGCCATTTGGCGAGGGTGCCTTCCTCCATCGTGGGGGAAAGCGCGGGCATCTTGATTTCTACGGCCATTAGTAGGTTTCCACCAGCACGTCGGTATACAGTTCAGAGGCCTCAGGCTCGGGCGTCTGTTCGGCGAAGTCGGCCGCTTCGTTGACGATCTTGCGGATTTCCTGCTCGATCGCCTTCAGTGCGTCTTCCTTGATGCCCTGCGCATCGAGCAGCTTCTTGACGTGATCGATCGGGTCGGACTTGTCGCGCACCGCCTGCACTTCGTCGCGCGAGCGGTATTTGGCGGGGTCGGACATCGAGTGGCCGCGATAGCGATAGGTCTTCATCTCCAGGATGATCGGCCCCTTGCCCGCGCGCACCCACGCCAGCGCTTCCTCGGCGGCACCGCGGCACGCCAGCACGTCCATGCCGTCCACCTGGATACCAGGAATGCGGAAGCTCTCGCCGCGCTTGTACAGCTGGTCTTCGGCCGAGGAGCGGTTGACGCTGGTGCCCATGGCGTACTGGTTGTTCTCGATCACATAGATGATCGGGAGCTTCCACAGCTCGGCCATGTTGAACGATTCGTAGACCTGGCCCTGGTTCGCAGCGCCGTCGCCGAAATAGGCGACCGCGACGCCGCCATCCTCGTTATACTTGTGCGCAAAGGCGAGGCCGGTGCCGAGCGAGACCTGCGCGCCGACGATGCCGTGGCCACCGTAAAACTTCTTCTCGGTCGAGAACATGTGCATCGAGCCGCCCTTGCCCCGGCTGATTCCCGCGCCACGCCCGGTCAATTCGGCCATGATGATCTTGGGGTCGATGCCGTAGGCGAGCATGTGGCCATGGTCGCGATAGCCGGTGATGACCGAGTCCTTCTCGCCATCGAGCGCGGACTGCAGCCCGACCGCAACGGCTTCCTGGCCGATATACAGATGGCAAAAGCCGCCGATGAAACCGAGGCCATAAAGCTGGCCCGCTTTCTCTTCGAAGCGGCGGATCATCAGCATCTGCTTGTAGAATTCGAGCAGCTCCTCGGTCGAGGCCTCGTACAATTTGGGCTCGTCAGGGCGCTCGCGGTTCGGCACCGGGGGTTGTGCCTTTACGGCGGCGGGAGCTTTTGCCACGTCTGGAAGACCTCATGACCTGGGGAGAGGAGACGCGAGCCTATAGGCGCGATCCGGCGGGTTTATCAATCGCCTCCGTAAAACCTTCGGGTGAGCAGAAGTTTCCTCGCCCCAAGCAACTCCACGATTGCCCCGCGCGCGCTGCAGCGCTTAAGGCCAAATACGATGGACGCAGCACCCCACCCCCTCCGAATCCCACAGTTCCGCGCTTATTGGGCGGCGCGCTTTTCGATGACGATCGCGCAGAACGCGATGATCATCGTCATCGGCTGGCAAACCTATACCATCGCCCGCACGACGATGTCCCCCGCCGGTGCCGCCGCACAGCTCGGGCTGATCGGGCTGCTGCAGTTCATTCCCCTGTTCGTGACAACACCGATCACCGGCTGGGTCGCCGACCGATTCGACCGGCGCTGGATCACACGCTGCACGGTGACGCTGCAGGCACTGTGCGCGCTGACGCTGGCGCTCGTTACGTATACCGAGGGTATGACGCTGCCGGTGCTGTTCTCGATTGCGGTGTTGCTCGGCGTCGGGCGAGCTTTTGCCGGACCGGCGTTCGGAGCACTGGCTCCCAACCTGGTGCCGCGCGCAGTGCTGCCGACGGCGATCGCGCTGAGCTCGATCTCGTGGCAGATCGGCACGATCATCGGACCGGCGATCGGCGGCTTCGCGTATGCTGCCGCCCCCTGGGGGGCGTATGCGGTGGCGACCGCGCTGTTCCTGACCGCGCTGCTCGCGCTGTTCACGATCGGCCCCGTGCCGCGCTCGATCACGCCAAGCAAGGCGCACCCGATTCGCCAGATCATCGATGGCCTGGCCTATGTCGGCCAGAACAAGCTCGTGCTGGGGGCGATCACGCTCGATCTGTTCGCCGTGTTTCTGGCCGGGACCAGCGCCTTGCTGCCCATCTACGCGCACGACATCCTGAAGGTCGGGCCGCAAGGGCTGAGCCTGCTCGCCTCCGCCCCCGCCGCCGGCGCGTCGGTGGTCGCCTTGTTCTTCTCGTTCCGCCCGATCAAGACCAATGTCGGCCCCAAAATGCTGGGCGCGGTGCTGGTTTACGGCACGGCAACCGTGGTGTTCGGCCTGTCGCAGATCATGGCGCTGAGCCTTATCGCGCTGGCGGTCGCGGGGGCAGCCGACATGTTCTCGGTCTATATCCGCCAGTCGCTGATCACGCTGCACACCCCCGACGACAAGCGCGGTCGCGTGGGCGCGGTGTCGCAGCTCACCATTTCGGCGTCGAACGAGCTGGGCGAAGCCGAATCGGGCTTCCTCGCCTCCGCGCTCGGGCCGGTCGGCGCGGTGCTGGTCGGCGGCGGTGGTGCGATTGTAGTCACGATCCTGTGGACCTATCTTTTCCCCAGCATCCGTAACGCCAAGACTTTCGACCCGCCCAAAAGCCCGCAAGATTCCCGCGATCTCGAACTGGAGGCCACGCCATGAAAGCCAACACCATCCTGGACACGATCGGCAACACGCCGCACATCCGCGTCCAGAAGCTGTTCCCGGGCACCGAAGTGTGGATCAAGTCCGAACGCTCCAATCCGGGCGGGTCGATCAAGGACCGCATCGCGCTCGCCATGATCGAGGCAGCGGAAAAGGACGGCCATCTGAAGCCCGGCGGCACGATCATCGAGCCGACTTCGGGCAATACCGGCGTCGGCCTGGCGATGGTCGCGGCGGTCAAGGGCTATAAGCTCGTGCTGGTCATGCCCGAGAGCATGAGCCTCGAACGCCGCCGCCTGATGCTGGCTTACGGCGCGACCTTTGATCTGACCCCGCGCGAAAAGGGCATGAAGGGCGCGATCGAGCGTGCCCTCGAACTCGTCGACCAGACGCCGGGTGCCTGGATGCCGCAGCAATTCGAAAACCCTGCCAATATCGACATCCACACCCGCACCACCGCGATCGAAATCCTCAACGACTTCCGCGATACCCCGATCGACGTCATCATCACCGGCGTCGGCACTGGCGGCCACATCACCGGCGTGGCCGAGCGGTTGAAGCAGGAATGGCCGAATCTGAAGGTCTATGCGGTCGAGCCCGCAGCCTCGCCCGTCATCTCGGGCGGTACGCCCGGGCCGCATCCGATTCAGGGCATCGGCGCGGGCTTCGTCCCCGCCAACCTCCACACACAATCGATCGACGGTGCGATCAAGGTCGAGGCCGCCGACGCCAAGGCGATGGCGCGTCGCTCCGCCGCCGAGGAAGGAATCCTGGTCGGGATCAGCTCGGGTGCAACGCTCGCCGCGATCGCGCAGAAACTGCCCGAGCTTCCCGCAGGCTCACGCGTGCTCGGCTTCAACTACGACACGGGCGAACGCTATCTGTCGGTTCCCGACTTCCTGCCCGAAGGTTGATGTCGCAGTAACCCTTTTTCTGCGGTATAAGGCGTTCCGACGGGCGGGGGTCCGTCGGGGGCCAGTCATGCGTAAAATAATGATTTTCGTCAGCGTGCTGCTGGCGTTGTTCCAGATGTATTCGATGGTGGCTACGGGCGGCAGGGACAAAGCACCAACGGCAGCGAGCGTTGTCGCCGTAGCCCCGCGGGCGGTATTGGCCGCTGCCAGCGCCCCCAATGCCCCACAAATGGCACCAATCGTAGCCTCCGCATCCCCTCCCCAAAGCTGTTACCGCCAATATCAGACGAAGTTCCAGCAATGCCGCGCAGCCGACGAAGCCTGCCACCTCAATGCCGCGGACCAATGGGATCTGTGCGAGGCAACGGGCCTTTGGCCCAAATAACAGCTAAACCGAGCTGTATGGGATCGAATCCGGGCGCGCGCGGTGGCGTCCGGAATCGGGACATAGTGCGCCGTCGCGCGACGGCGTTTCAGTTTCCCTGCAGACTAGGCTAAAGCCGCCCGCAATCGTCGGAAAGGAGCTGGTCCTGTCCGACGTCCTCCGTAACAAAGCTGCTTTTGACCTCCATGCTCCCTCCCTTGCGCCCTGGCCATATGCTGCGCGCGATCGTGCTGCTGATCGCCGCAATGGCGATCCTGATACCCGCACTGATCGTGCATTTTGCCCCGCCGGTCGTCCGGCACCTCGTTGCACACCCCCTGCCGACGCGCGTGGTGCCGCAAGCCGAGGTGCCGCCCGTCGAGCCCGTCGCCTTCGAGGATCTCGATCCCGACGAAGCGCGCGCGTTCAACGCCAGCGTCCCGTTCGTCGAAGGCCCCAACCCGGCGGCCCGCCCCTTCCGTTTGCCCGGCGACGCCCCCCAGCAAGCCCGTGCGATCGACTGTATGGCTGCGGCAGTCCTGTATGAGGCCGGGGACGATCCGGTCGGGCAGCGTGCGGTGGCACAGGTCGTCATCAACCGCGTTCGCCACCCCGCCTTTCCCAAGACGATCTGCGGCGTGGTGTTCCAGGGGTCAGAACGACCGACCGGTTGCCAATTCACCTTCACCTGCGACGGAGCGTTGGTGCGACACCATTGGGCAGATGCCCAATGGGCACGTGCGCGATCGGTCGCAATGGCGGCGCTGAACGGTGCCGTGTTCAGGCCGGTCGGCCATGCCACGCATTACCACACGAACTGGGTCGTGCCGTATTGGCAGTCGAGCCTGGACAAGATTGCTGCGGTCAACACGCACCTGTTTTTCCGCTGGACCGGCTGGTGGGGCACGCCACCTGCGTTCAATCGCCATGTTTCGGCCGACGAGCCCATCATCGCCGCGCTCGCCGCCTATTCCGAAGCGCATCGCGGCATCGACACCGTCGTCGCGCCGGAGGGGGGCGTGGCGGTTGACGCAGCCGCAGCCGCCGCCCCACTCCCCCGCTCTTTGCCGGGGGATGCAAACAGCTTCCTGCTGACGCTAGACCCCGCCACGCTGTCGCCCGATGGCTTTGCACAGCTTGCGGCGCGCGCATGCGCAGATCGCCCTTATTGCAAGGTGATGGGCTGGACCGACCCGACCAAGACTCCAACGGCGCTGCCGCTGCAACCCGCGCAAATTGCCGCAATGTCGTTCAGCTACCTGCGCGATCAAGCCCATGGCTATGACAAGGCGTTGTGGAATTGCCGGGAGTTTCGGCGGTCTTTGCCCGCGCAGTGCATGAAGGCGCAAACCTTCCTGACCGCCGTCGCTGTCGTCCCGGAAAATGAGGCCCCGGCGGCCGTCGCCGCGGGCGCGCAAACGGCAGCCGCGCGCAGCTCGGTTCCGGCACTCCCCGATGGCCTTGCAGGCGTGCGCCGCAAGGTGGAAACGCCTGCGGCAAAATCATCGCCGCCAACCAAAACGCCGCCGCCAGTTGCGACGGGAGGTAGCGAAGCGCGCTAACGCGTCGCCGGGCCGATGACATTCACCGGTGCCCCCCGGCACGGTGGAGGGGCGCGCGATGCGCCCCCCTTCCTTTACGCGGCCTCGAACATCTCCGGCGGCAGCGCCATCAATGCTTCCGCGCCCGCCTCGATCTTGCGGCGCAGCGCACCCGCCTCGGGCATGATCCGCTCGGCGAAGTAGCGCGCGGTCACCAGCTTGGCATCGAGGAAGGCTGCATCGCCCTCGCCCGCGGCCTTCAGCTTGGTCGCCGCCGTCACCATCCGCAGCCACATCAGGCCAAGCGCGACGATGCCCATCAGGTGCATGTAGCTGTGCGCCCCGGCTCCGACATTGTCGGGGTTCTTCATGCCGTTCTGGAGGAACCACAGCGTTGCCTGCTGCAACTCGCCATTGGCCTTTTCCAGACGCGCCGCAAAATCGGCGGTTGCTGGATCTGCCTTGCCCGCCGCTACTTCATCCGTGACGACCTTGAACAACGCCTGCACCGCACGGCCGCCATTCTGGGCGAGCTTGCGGCCGACCAGGTCCATCGCCTGCACGCCGTTGGTGCCTTCATAGATCATCGCGATGCGCGCATCGCGGACATATTGCTCCATGCCCCATTCGGCGATGTAGCCATGGCCGCCATAAACTTGCTGCGCATTGGTCGCGATGTCATAGCCCTTGTCGGTGCCATAGCCCTTGATCACCGGGGTCAGCAGCCCGACCAGATCGGCGGCGAGTTGCTTTTCCTCGTCCGTAGCGGCGGCATGTTCCAGATCGACTTGCAGCGCCGCCCACAGGCACAAAGCGCGCAAGCCCTCGGTCAGCGCCTTGGCTTCCATCAGCATCCGGCGGATGTCGGGATGGACGAACAGCGGATCGGCTTTCTCGCTGGGTTCCTTCGGGCCGGTCAGCGCGCGACCCTGACGACGATCCTGGGCATATTGCACCGCGTTCTGATACGCGACTTCGGCCACGGCCAGGCCCTGCAGACCGACGCCGAGGCGTGCCGCGTTCATCATGATGAACATCGCGGCCAGGCCCTTCATCTCCTCGCCGACCAGCCAGCCGATCGCGCCGTCATAGTTCATCACGCACGTCGAATTGGCGTGGATGCCCATCTTGTGCTCGATCGAGCCGCAGGTGACGGCGTTGCGCGCGCCGAGGCTGCCATCGTCCTCGACCATGAACTTGGGCACCACGAACAGCGAAATGCCCTTCGAGCTTTCCGGCGCGCCCGGCGTCTTGGCCAGCACGAGATGGATGATGTTCTCGGTCAGGTCATGCTCGCCCGACGAGATGAAGATCTTGGTGCCAGTAATGGCGTAGGAACCATCGCCCTGCGGCTCGGCGCGGGTGCGGATCAGGCCGAGGTCAGTGCCGCACTGCGGCTCGGTCAGGTTCATCGTGCCGCCCCATTTGCCGCTGACCATGTTGGGGACGTACTTAGCCTTCTGCTCGTCCGAGCCCTTGACCAGCAACGCCGCGATCGCACCGTGCGTCAGCCCGGGATACATGGCGAATGCCATGTTGGAGGAGATCATGAATTCCTGAAACGCGGTCGAAACGACGTGCGGCATCGCCTGCCCGCCAAACTCCTCCGGCGCGCTGAGCGTGCCCCAGCCCGATTCGACGAACGCGTCATAGGCTTCCTTGAAACCCTTGGGCGTGGTGACCGATCCGTCGTCATGGCGGGTGCAGCCTTCCTGATCGCCCGAATGATTGAGCGGGAACAGCACCTCCGCGACGAACTTGCCGCCCTCGTCCAGCACGGCATCGACCACATCGGGCGTTGCATTCTGGAAGCCGGGCAGATCGGCATAAGCCGGAAGGCCGACCACATGATCGAGCACGAAGCGAACATCGCGAGCGGGGGGCGTATATTTCGGCATGGGGTTCAGTCCTTCAGGCGGCCTTGTGCGCCATTGGTTTCAAGCAAGGTGACGAAGTCGGCAAGTTCGGTAATCGCCGCATCGATATCGTGTTTTTGCGACTGGAGCAGCGCCATGCGCTCCCGACACCGCGCGATGGTGGTTGCCTTCTGCACCTGGCGACCATCGCCAATGTCGTACAGGTCGATCATTTCGCGAATCTCGCCGAGACTGAAGCCAACGCGCTTGCCCCGCAAAATCCAGGCAAGCCGCGCGCGATCGCGCTGCGAGTAGATGCGCGAGGTGCCGCGCCGCTCGGGCGCGATCAGCCCCTCGTCCTCGTAAAAGCGCAACGCCCGTGCGGTTACGCCGAATTCGGCCGACAAATCGGAAATGGAAAAGTGATCGCGCGTCGGGTGGCGATCGATCACGGCATAGGCTGGACCGCTAGGCATGAGCGACAAATAGTTTACCCTTACGTGAACGTCAAGCTCAACCGCCGCCAGCGCAAAGCAACCGGCCCCGGCTATCGCGCAAGGTCGATGCCTCCGAGATCGACTCGCTGAGCCGTGCCACATCCAGTGCGGCGATCGACGCGCGATGGATGCAGACCTTTTGGCATCCATCGGGCACGCGCGGCGGAAAGACGATCCGGTCCCCCTCGAAACGGGCATCGAAGCTGCAGGCCGAATCGCCGCCTTCCCCGCCGCGATCCAAGGTGATGTGCAGCGTTTCCCCGACTCGAGTCACGGTGCCAGACCCGCCGCAATTCTGCTGTTCGTCATAATCGACAAACACGCCGATGCGGTACGCCGTTGCGCTCGGCACGATGCAAACGCGGTCGCTTTCGCGCGCATACAGACCCGTAATGTCGGTGCTGGCGGGGTCGGGGATGACGCCCGCCTGGATGGCAGCGGCCTCCAGCCCGACCGGGGTCGGCGTGGCCGCAGGCTTGGGCTCAGCGCGGTGACACCCGGCCAGAACGAGGACCAGCAGCAGCGCGGCCCGCTTCACGCGGCCGACACCAACCGATCGCCGTCGATTCGACGATAGAAGCAGCTCCGCTCGCCCGTGTGGCAAGCCGGGCCCGCGGGGTCGACGATCAGCCACACGGCATCCTGATCGCAATCGATGCGAATGTCGGCCACGCGCAATACATGGCCCGACGTCTCGCCCTTCTTCCACAGCGCGGAGCGGCTGCGCGACCAGAAATGCGCCTCGCCGCTTTCGACCGTCAACCGCAGCGCCTCGGCATTCATATGGGCGAGCATCAGCACATCGCCCGACACGCGGTCGGTCGCGACCGCCGTGATCAAGCCAGCGGAATCATATTTGGGGTCCAGCACCAGGCCGGTTTCGCGAAGGTCTGCCATGCCGCAGGTCTAGCGCCCGCAGCCGCCCCCGTCATCCTTCCGCTGTCATTCGGCGCGAATCGCCTTGATCAGTTCGGCTTTGGTCATGCGCGAGCGCCCGACAACGCCGATCTCCCGCGCCTCCTCCAGCAGGTCGCTCTTGGTGCGCTGGTCCAGCGTCCCGCCGCGATGGCGGAGTGTGCCCGCCGCTTTGGCGTTGGCGATTCGCGCCGCCTTCTGCTCAGAGGCCCCCTGTTTGCGCAGCGCTTCGTAGAGTTCGTCGTCCTTCACGCTGGGTCCGTGATCCTTCGCCATGCTCAATCTCCCGCGACCGATAACAAACTTTCCCGCAAAGCCGCCGAAACGAACAATGCGACCAATCGCTCCCCATCATGTGACAAAAGCGCGACAAACCGAATGGCGCTCCCTATATGCCGCCTCGAAGCTCTACCCTCCCCCAAAGGGCCCCCATGCTGACAACCAATCCGTTCGACGTCTCCCAAGATGGAGACACGCTGCATGAAGAGTGCGGCATTTTCGGTATCTCTGGCGCAGCCGATGCGGCGCGCCTGGTCGCACTGGGGCTGCACGCGCTCCAGCATCGCGGCCAGGAAGCGGCCGGCATCACCAGCTTTGACGGCACCGAATTCCACACCCACCGCGCGATGGGCCATGTCGCGGGCAATTTCGACCGCGAAGAGGTGATGGTCCCGCTGCGCGGCAGCGTCGCCTGCGGGCATGTGCGCTATTCGACCACTGGCGAAACCGCGCTGCGCAACGTCCAGCCGCTCTATGCCGATCTCGCCTCGGGCGGCTTCGCGATCGCGCATAACGGCAATATTTCCAACGCGATGCGGCTGCGGCGCGATCTCGTGCGGCGCGGTTCGATCTTCCAGTCGACCAGCGACACCGAGACGATCATTCACCTCGTCGCCACTTCCAATTACCGTACGGTCGTCGACAAGTTCATCGACGCGCTGAAGCGCGTCGAGGGGGCCTATTCGCTGATCGTGATGACGCCCGAGGGCATGATCGCCTGCCGCGATCCGCTCGGCATCCGCCCGCTGGTGATGGGCAAGATCGAACAATCGGACGGCAGCGAGGCGGTAATCTTCGCTTCCGAAACGGTTGCGCTCGACGTGGTCGGTGCGACCTTCGTCCGCTCGATCGAGCCAGGCGAGCTGGTGATGGTGAAAGGCAGCGAGATCACCTCGCACAGCCCGTTCGCACCTGTAGCCCCGCGCCCATGCATCTTCGAATTCGTCTATTTTTCGCGCCCCGATTCGATCTCGGAGGACCGCAGCGTCTACACCGTGCGCAAGGCGATCGGCGCGCAGCTCGCGATCGAAAGCCCGGTCGAGGCGGATTTGGTGATCCCGGTTCCCGATTCGGGGACCCCGGCGGCGCTGGGTTATGCGCAGGAATCGGGCATTCCGTTCGAGCTTGGCATCATCCGCTCGCATTATGTCGGCCGCACCTTCATCCAGCCGGGCGACAAGGTCCGCCACTTGGGCGTGAAGCTGAAGCACAACGCCAATCGCGCGCTGATCAAGGGCAAGCGGGTCGTGCTGATCGACGATTCGATCGTGCGCGGCACCACCAGCCTCAAGATCGTCGAGATGATGCGGGAAGCCGGTGCCGCCGAAGTGCATATGCGCATCGCCAGCCCGCCGACGCGGCATTCGTGCTTCTACGGCGTCGACACGCCCGAGCGTGCCAAGCTGCTCGCCGCGACCAAGAATCTCGAAGAGATGGCGACCTATATCAAGGCCGACAGTCTTGCCTTCATCTCGATTGACGGGCTCTACAAGGCGCTCGGCGAACCCCAGCGCAACGCGATCCGCCCGAGCCATTGCGATGCCTGCTTCACCGGCGATTATCCGACCACGCTGACCGACCAGGACGATGTTTCCTCGGTCGACCAGTTCGCGTTGCTGGCGGAACGGATGATCTGATCTTTACCGTTCGGACTGAGCTTGTCGAAGCACCGCCCTTTCTTCTAACGATTCAGAAAGTGCCGCCCTTAGACAAGCTCAGGGCGAACGGGAGTTAGTACATGACCGACAAGCCCCTCGCCAACCAGATCGCGCTCGTTACCGGTGCCAGTCGCGGTATCGGGGCGGCGACCGCCCAGGCTTTGGCGGCGGCGGGTGCGCATGTCGTGCTGACCGCACGCACCGCTGCGGGGCTGGAAGCGGTCGAAAGCGCGATCTTCGATGCCGGCGGGTCCGCGACAATCGCACCGCTCAACTTGACCGAGACCGACAGCATTGCCCGCCTGGGCGCGGCGATCGGAGAGCGCTGGCCTGCGCTCGACATCATGGTGCTTAACGCCGCGATGCTGGGGCAATTGTCTGCCGTGCCCGCGATCGACGTGAAGGAAATGGCGCAAGTCCTGACGCTCAACATCAGCGCACAGGCAGCGTTGATCGCGGCGTTCGACCCGATGCTGCGCAAGTCCAAACGCGCGCGGGTGATTGGCCTCACCTCCAGCGTGGCGCGCAAGCCGCGCGCCTATTGGGGGCTGTACGGGGCATCCAAGGCGGCGTTCGAAACGCTGCTCGCTTCCTATGGCGACGAAATGGAGCGGATCAGCAATGTCCGCACCGCAATCCTCGATCCCGGCGCGACGCGGACGGCGATGCGGCACAAGGCCTATCCCGGCGAAGACCCGAAATCGGTCAAGGAGCCAGCGGTGGTGGCCGACCGCATCGTCGCGCTGTTGACCGAGGATTTCGCGACCGGGCATTTCGAGCGGATCGGCTAAGCGCCCTTGACCAGCGTCACCTGTGCGACATCAATCCCGCCGCCGCGAAAGCCACCTTCGCAGTACATCAGATAATAGCGCCATAAGTCGATGAATTTTTGATCGAATTTCTTCGGCAAGCGACCGGAAGCGACCGCCGCGTCAAAACGATCGCGCCAGCGGCGCAGCGTCTCGGCATAATGTAGCCCGAAGCCGTGCCGGTCGCGCCACTCGAGCCCGTTCTGCTCCGCGAGCGCGCGAAACCGGCTTTCCGACAACAGCATTCCGCCCGGAAAGACGAAGCGCTGTATAAAATCGACGTTCGCCGCATAGGCCTCGAAGATCGCGTCATCGATCGCGATATATTGAATCGCCGCGCGCGCGCCGGGCTTCAGCGCCCGTGAGATCGCCGCGAGATAGGTGCCCCAATATTCCTGCCCGACCGCCTCGACCATTTCGATGCTGGCGACGCCATCGTACTGCCCTGTCACGTCGCGATAATCGGTAAGCGACACGGTGACGCCCGTCAGCCCGGCGGTTGCGATCCGCGCGTTGACCGCACGCTCCTGCTCCGCCGACAGCGTGATCGCGTCCACCGCCAGCCCGCGTCGCGCAGCAGCCTCGGCAAAGCCGCCCCAGCCGCAGCCGATCTCCAGCACGCGCGCGCCCGGTGGCAGCGCCAAGCGATCGAGGACCGCCTCGTTCTTGCGCGCCTGCGCCGCTTCCAGCGACTCCTCGGTCATGACCGGTTCGGCAAACAGCGCCGACGAGTAAGTCAGGCTGGGGTCGAGCCACAGCCGGTAGAAACCGTTGCCCAAATCATAGTGAAACTCGATATTTCGCTTAGAACCGGAGCGAGAATTACGTCGCAAGCCATTACGCCAATGACGTAAAAGCCGCATCGCGCCCTGCGCGCGCCCGGCCCCGCCAAGGGTGCGTCGGTTGCGCATGAACAGTTCGAACAACACCGTCGGGTCTGGACTGCGCCATTCGCCCTTCGACCAGGCGACGTACCAGCCTGCCGAGCCGCCGGTCACCAAGCGGCCCAGCGCGCGCCAGCGCACCAGATCAACCACGGCGTCAGGCCCCGGCGCTCGCCCGCCAAGCCTGCGCGTGCGCGTGCCGGGAAGGGTTGCCGTCAACGATCCTTCCGCCAAGCCGGCATCAATCCGGTCGAGCAAGCGGTCGAACAGAGTCGCGAGAAGGCTGGTCATCGCGGCTTCCCTCGCACCCTCAGGGCGCGCTCGCAAGCGGTTCAATGCGCCTGTTTTACTGCTGCCAGCGCCCGTTCGCGCGCCGCGCGGTGGCCGATGATCTTGGGCGGATAGGCAGCGGGCCGACATCCGGCTTCTTCGGGGTCGTGGATCGCGTCGCCGCGCACCTGCGCCAGTTCTGGCACCCACTGGCGAATATAGTCCCCGGCCTCGAATTTGGGCGATTGCACGAGGGGTGCCATGATGCGGACGAACATGTTCGCGTCGATCCCCGTCCCGGCGGTCCACTGCCAGTTGACCGCGTTGGACCCGTAATCGGCATCGACCAAGCAATCCCAGAACCAGCGCTCGCCCTCGCGCCAGTCGATCAGCAGATGCTTGATCAGAAAGCTGGCGGTAATCATGCGCACGCGATTGTGCATCCAGCCCGTAGCCCAGAGCTGTCGCATACCGGCGTCGACGATCGGATAGCCGGTGCGCCCCTGCTGCCATGCCTTCAGATCGGCGGCAGCGGCGGCTCCCGTGCGCCATGGCAACGTGTCGAGTGTCGGACGCCCGTTCCGGCTGCCATAGTCCGGGAATTGCAGGATCACATTTTGCGCATAATCGCGCCAGCCAAGCTCGCTGAAGAAGGTATCGACCGATCCGCCAGCTGCGGCCACCGCGTGCCACACTTGGGCTGCCGAGAGTTCGCCGAAATGCAGATGCGGCGACAGGCGCGAGCTGCCTTCGATCGACGGCAGATTGCGGGTTTCGTCATAAGTGGCGGCATGGCGTTTGAAGGCGTTCAGTTTGTGCCACGCCCCCGCTTCGCCCGGGGTCCAATCCGCTGCGAAGCCGGTCGCCCAATCCGGTTTGATCGGCAGCAAGCCCCACTCGTCGAGCCGCTCGCTGCGCGGCCAGTGCGCGGGCGCGGGAATCCTCGACGGTTTGGGCAGCGGCGCGGGCGGCGGCATCTGCTGCTGCAGCGCGCGCCAGAACGGGGTGTAGATCTTATACTGCCCGCCGCTGCCGGTGGCGATCGATCCCGGCGGCGCGAGATAGTTGCCGTCATGGCAGACGAGGTCGAGCCGCTTCGCCACCGCGCGTTCGGCATTGCGCCACCACGGCTCGAAGTGGCGGATGCAATGCACGCGGCTTGCCCCGGTTTCGGCGGCGAGTTCGGCCAGCGCGGTCTCGCATTTCCCGCGCCTCAGGATCAGCCGTGACCCCGCCGCACGCAGATCGGTATCGAGGCAGGCAAGGCTGTGGTGCAGCCACCAGCGCGATGCACCGCCCATGGCATAGTGTTTGGGAGTCTCTTCATCGAGGACGTACACTGGGATGACCGCCCCCTCCCCGATCGCAGCGGCAAGCGCGGGCTGGTCGGCAAGGCGCAAGTCACGGCGCAGCCAGAGGAGGGTTGGAACGCTGGTCAAGGCTTGGGCAACGTGCGGTGGAAATTACGCGCACAAAGCCACAAAGACACAAAGGATTCCCTCACTGGAACGGGCTTGCGAGATTGGTGATCGCTCAACCCACGTCCTTCTTTGCGCCTTTATGCGAGTTTCCTTACTCCGCCCGCGGCTCTTTCTCCACCTGCCAGGTCTGGCCCTGGCTCAGCAGATGCTGGAGGTTGGGCGTCTTGCCCTTGGCGGCTTCGATATTCTGCGTGACGACCGCGCTTTCGAAGGTCGGGGCGGGATCGTCGAACAGCACGCCCAAAGCCATCGGGAAAGTGCCGAACGGCATTTCCACCAGCATGTGCGCCAACCCGCGATTGGTCTGGTCATGGACAATCACGCCCGCCGCCTGCCAATCGCCATCGACCACGTCGACGACCTTGAGCACCAGCCGTTCGCGATCCATCGTCAGGCCCTTGGTGCCGCCGTCGAACAGCAACGGCTTGCCGTGCTCGACCCACATCTGGCTGCCCGCCGCATTCTTCTTCTCGGTGAAGGGCGCGAACACGTCGTCATTGTAGACGATGCAGTTCTGGAAGATTTCGACGAACCCCGTGCCCTTATGAGCGTAGGCCGCCTTGAGCACGCCAACGAGATTCTTGTGAACGTCGATCGCGCGCGCGATGAAGCGCCCGCCCGCGCCCAGCGCAAAGGCACACGGGTTGGCCGGGCGGTCGACCGAGCCGAACGGCGTCGATGGCGTGCGCGTGCCGACGCGCGACGTCGGCGAATATTGCCCCTTGGTCAGACCGTAAATCTCGTTGTTGAACAGCAGCACCTGGCAATCGAGATTGCGGCGAATGAGGTGCATCGTGTGGTTGCCGCCGATCGACAGCGCATCGCCGTCGCCGGTGATGATCCACACGTCGAGATCGGGATTGGCGAGCTTCACGCCCGTCGCCACCGCCGGCGCACGGCCGTGGATGGTGTGGAAGCCGTAGGTTTCCATATAATAAGGGAAGCGCGACGAGCAGCCGATGCCGCTGACGAACACGGTGTTTTCGGGCCGTGCGCCAATCTCGGGCATGGTGCGTTGCACCGCCTTCAGAATCGCATAGTCACCGCAACCGGGGCACCAACGCACCTCCTGGTCGGTTTCCCAATCCTTGGGGGTGGACTTGGCGATGGGGGTCATGTCGTTCATCGGAGAAGACCTGAATGTTGGAAGCGGATTATGACAGGGCGGCCAAGGCGGCGTCGATCGCTGCCTCGATTTCGGAGATCAGGAAGGGCTGACCGGACACTTTGTTGAGCGGCTTGGCGTCGACCAGGAACTGGTCGCGCAGCACCGTCTTGAGCTGGCCGGTGTTCATTTCCGGAACCACGATCCGCTCATAACCCTTTAGCAAAGCACCCAGATTGGCAGGCATCGGCCAGATGTGGCGGATATGGATGTGGGCGACATCCAAACCCCTGGCGCGGGCGCGGCGCACCGCCTGGTGGATCGGTCCGAAGGTCGAGCCCCAGCCGACGATCGCCAGCTTGCCCGAGGTTTCGCCCAGTTCCACGATCTGGTCCGGCACCGCGATATTGGCAACCTTGTCGCGGCGGATTTCGGTCATCTTCTGGTGGTTTTCGGCACCATAATCGAGGTTGCCGGTGCCGACCGCTTTCTCGATCCCGCCGATGCGGTGGAGCAAGCCGGGCGTGCCGGGCTTCACCCACGGACGCTTCAATTTCTCATCGCGGCCATAGGGCAGGAATTTCCACTCGTCCGGATTTTCCGACGCGAGCTTGTCCTGCATTTCCTGCTTGCCGGCAAACTCGACCGGGAACGGGGCATAGCTGCTCATGTCCGGCACCAGCCACGGCTCCGCAGCATTGGCGATATAGCCGTCGGTCAACAGCATCACCGGCGTCATATACTGCACCGCGATGCGCACCGCCTCGATCGCGCAATCGAAGCAATCGGCGGCGGACCGCGCGGCGATCACCGGCATCGGCGCATCACCGTTGCGGCCATAGACCGCCTGATAAAGATCGGATTGTTCGGTCTTGGTCGGCAGCCCGGTCGAAGGCCCGCCGCGCTGCGAATTGACGATGACGAGGGGCAGCTCGGTCATGATCGCCAGCCCCATCGCCTCGCCCTTCAGCGCAATGCCCGGGCCCGACGACGAGGTGACGCCAAGCTGCCCGGCATAGGATGCACCGATCGCCGAGGCGATTGCGGCGATCTCATCCTCGGCCTGGAAGGTGGTGACGCCATATTCCTTCAGGCGCGACAGGAAGTGCAGGATCGCCGAGGCGGGCGTGATCGGATAGCCGCCGAAGAACATCGGCACGCCAGCCAATTGCACGCCAGCGACCAGCCCCATCGAAATCGACTCGGCACCGGTCACAGTGCGGTAGAGACCGGGCTCGGCTGGGGCGACACCGATATGCTGCTGCTTCATCGGCCCGGAAAGCTCGGCAGTTTCGCCATAAGCATGGCCAGCGTTCAGCGCGGCGATATTGGCCTCGGCCAACACCGGGGCTTTGGCGAATTTCGACTTGAGCCAGTCGATGATCGGCTGCCGGTCGCGATCGAACATCCAGAGCGCCAGACCCAGCGTCCACATGTTCTTGCAGCGCAGCGCTTCCTTATTGCCGAGGCCGAAGGGCTTCACCGCATCGAGCGTCAATTGCGAAATGTTGAAGCTCAGCAACTGCCACTTGGCGAGGCTGCCATCGGTCAGCGGGTTGGCGGCATATTTCGCCTTGGCAAGGTTGCGTTCGCCGAATTCGCCTTCATCGGCGATGATCAGGCCGCCCGCCTTCAACTGGCCGACATTCACCTTCAGCGCCGCCGGGTTCATCGCGACGAGTACGTCGGGGGCGTCGCCTGCGGTCTCGATCGCGGTCGAGCCGAAATTGATCTGGAAGGCGGAAACGCCGAACAACGTGCCCTGCGGCGCGCGGATTTCGGCGGGAAAATCGGGAAAGGTCGCCAGATCGTTGCCGGACAGCGCGGTGGACAGCGTGAACTGCCCGCCCGTCAACTGCATCCCATCGCCCGAATCGCCCGCGAAGCGGACGACAACCGACTCGGCGGCGGGGTGGGCGGAGGCTTCTTGGGGGGTTACTTCATGCGCGGCGGTCGCCATTACGTCTGTCCTGCGGGATATCGTTGTCATGCCCCTTATGCCTCGGAAGGCGGCGGGCCAAGGTAGTTTGAGCGTAGCGGAAGGCAACCGTTGCTTTAGGGCAACGCCACAGCGCCGGTAAAGCGCGCTTCCTGATAGGCTTGCCCCAGCGTCAAAATCGCGCGCACATGCGCCTCGGCGAGCACCGCGACGTCGCGCCCATATCCCCCGCCAACGGTGCTCGCGAGCGCAATGCCGCGTGCGGCTGCGGCACGGCCGACAAAGGTGTCGCGCGCCACCAGCCCCTGCGGCGTCAGCGACAGGCGACCGAGCCGATCCTCCGCCAACGGATCGACCCCCGCCTGATACAGAATCAGATCTGGGCGATACGCATCGAGCATTGGCAGCAAGGTTTCCGCCAGCGCCGCAAGATAGGCGGCGTCCCCGGTTCCGTCCGGCAACGCGACATCGCAGGTCGAGCGTGCCTTGCGCGCCGGAAAATTCTTCTCGGCATGAATCGAATAGGTGGCGATTCCCGGATGCCCGGCGGTGAGCGCCGCCGTGCCGTCCCCCTGATGCACGTCGCAATCGACCACCAGCACGCGCCGCGCGTCCTCTTCGGCAAGGCGAACGGCAGCGATGGCGAGATCGTTGAGCACGCAATAGCCAGCGCCCGTCGCCGCCAGCGCATGATGGCTGCCGCCCGCACTGTTCGCCGCAAACCCGCGTTCGAGGGCAAGCTTGCCCGCCAGCCACGTGCCGCCCGGCACCACCGCAGCACGCGTGGCAACCGACGGCGTGACGGCAAAGCCGATCCGCCGTTCCTTTTCGCGCGGAACTCGGGCGGCCAGCACCTCGGCGACATAGTCCGGATCGTGCACGGCCTCGAGCCAACGCAAGGGCATCGACACGGGTTCGCGCCATTCGATCGCGGCACCGTGTGCGCGCAACAGATCGCGGATTGCGGCATTCTTGCTGAGCTGGCTCGGATTGGCGGATTGGCCGGAAGCGACATAGGCTGGGTGATGGACGACCGCGATCATCCCGCTTAGGTAGGCATGCAGCTGGCACAGACCAATGGAGAGATGCGTGACCCAACCCTATGTCCGCCCCGATGTCGCGGGTTTCCTCGGATTTCTCAACAATCTGCCCGGCCCCAAGATGCACCAGCTCGAACCCCCTGCGGCGCGCGCAACCTATGCCGCGATGAAGGGCATTGCCGATCCCCCGGTTGGCGAGCTCGCCACCATCGCCGACCTCACCATTCCCGGTCCGGCTGGCGATATTCCCGCGCGGCTGTTCGACGTGGCGGAAAGCCGTGCGCCGGGGCCGCTCATTGTCTTTTTCCATGGCGGCGGCTTTGTGATCGGCGATCTCGACACGCATGCCAGCTTTTGCGCCGAGGTTTCGCGCACACTCGATCTGCCGGTGCTGGCGGTCGATTATCGGCTCGCTCCCGAATCGCCCTGGCCCGCCGCGCCGGACGATTGCGAAGCGGCAGCGCGCTGGGCGGCCGACAGCCCCGTCGCATTGAGTCGCAAGGTCACCGGTCTGGTGACTTGCGGTGACAGCGCCGGAGGCAACCTCGCGATCGTCGTCGCGATGGCGCTGCGCGATACGCCCGCCGCTGTTCCGGTGATCGCGCAATTGCCCTTCTATCCGGCGACCGACACGACGCAGGACTATCCTTCCTACAGCCAGTTCGCCGAAGGGTATCTGCTGACCCGTGACAGCATGGACTGGTTCAACGCTGCCTATCAGGCCGAGGCGGAACACATCCGCGCTTCGCCCCTGAAAGGCGATCTCACCGGAATGCCACCGGCGGTGGTGGTGACCGCCAGCCTCGACCCCATTCGCGACCAGGGCCGCGCTTATGCTGCAGCGCTGGCGCGCGCGGGCGTTGCCGTCGTGTACCGCGAAGCGGTAGGGAACATCCACGGCTTCATCACGCTGCGCAAGGCGATCCCCTCCTCGGTCGGCGATGTGGCGGGCGCATTGGCAGCGGCCAAGACGCTGATCGCCGAGGCCGGCGCGTAACCCCATAAGGACCGTTCATGACCGATATCGCCACCCTGCCCTACCGCCCCTGTGCCGGGCTGATGATCCTGAACGCCGACGGAAAGGTCTTCGTCGGCCAGCGCATCGATGCCGAGGTCGAGGCATGGCAAATGCCGCAGGGTGGCATCGACGATGGCGAGGATGCGCAAACTGCGGCGATCCGCGAACTGGGGGAAGAAACCGGCATCGCCCCCGACAAGGTCGAACTGATCGCGATCGCGCCCGATGAGCTGTTCTACGATTTGCCGGAGGAACTGGTCGGCAAGGTGTGGAAGGGCAAATGGCGCGGCCAGCGGCAGCGCTGGTTCCTGTACCGCTTTCTCGGCAGCGATGCGGACATCGACATCGCCACCGCGCATCAGGAGTTCAAGGACTGGACTTGGGTTGAGCCGCATACCCTCCCCGAAGTGATCGTCGCGTTCAAAAAGCCGTTGTACGAACAGGTGCTTGCCGCTTTTGCGCCGCATCTGCGCTGAACCGAAACGCGCTGGCGACGAACGCTATTCCGTTACGGCAATTGCCGCTCTATCAGGTTCGCATGCTTGCCATGCTGATCTTCGCTGCGCCCGTCCTTCTGGGCAACGCCGATCCGGCACCGCCCGTTCAAACCGTACCGGCCGCAACACCGCCTGCGCCCGCGCCAATTCCGCCAGCAGTCAAGGCGATGCTCGACGCCGCGATCGCGTCGAACAACGATGGCGAGATCGTCACCGTCGCCAAATATGCCCGCGCGGCCGCCCCCGAGGCGGCCAAGGCGATCGATGCGCAGGTGGCAGCCTGGAAAGCCGCGCAGGAAGCGAGCAAACGCGAGCGGATCGAGGATGCCGGGATTTTCGATCTGTGGCATGGCAAAGCCGAGCTGGGCGGCTATCTCACCACCGGCAACACCCGCGACGTTGGCGTCAGCGGCGCGATCGCGCTGACGCGCGAGAGCGTGCGGTGGCGGCACAAGGTCAATTTCGCCGCCGATTACAAGGAAAGCGGTGGGCTCATCAGTCGCGAGCATTTTCTTGCCGCGTATGAACCGAACTTCAAATTTTCGACGCGCGCCTATGTCTATGGCGCGACGCAGTTTGAGAGCGACCGTTTTCTTGGATATTACGACCGATATTCGGCATCGCTCGGTGCGGGATATAGCGCGCTGCGCGGCGGCGGGTTCAAGCTCGATCTCGAACTCGGGCCAGCCTATCGCAAGACCGATTTTACCGACTCCACCAAGGAGAATAGCGTCGCCGCGCGCGGCTCGGTCGATTTCGGGTGGAAATTGTCGAAAGCGATCAACCTGACCCAGGTCGCTTCGGCCTATGTTCAGAAGGTCAACTCGACCGTCAGCAGCACGACGGCGCTCAACGCGAAACTGATTGGCCCGCTCGCGGCGCAGCTGTCTTATGCGGTGCAATATGAAAGCACACCGCCAGTTGGCCGGGTCGGCACCGACACCACCAGTCGCGCGGCATTGGTCTATAGTTTCTGACATGCATGGGGTGGAGCGTGCGCGCGTGACCCGCTAGACCATCGTCATGGTGGGGATGACAGACGAGGAACGCGCAGCAATCGACCATGTCGCGACAGCGCCAATGCTGGCGCAGGTTGAAGCGTGGTCGGCGATCAATTCGGGCACACGCAATCTCGCAGGCCTGGCGCAAATGGCCGAATTGCTTGTGGCGGCTTTCGGCACGCTTCCGGGGGAGCCGGCGCTGGTTGTCGGCAACGCCGCACAGAACGTCGCCCCCGACGGCACGGTGACGGTGGTCGAGCACGGCAAGCATCTGCACCTGGTGGTACGGCCGGATGCGCCGGTGCAGATTCTGCTGACCGGCCATATGGACACGGTCTATCCGGTCGACCACCCCTTCCAGACGCTCACCACGCTGCCCGACGGCACGCTGAACGGGCCCGGTGTTGCCGACATGAAGAGCGGGCTGGCGGTGATGCTGGCCGCCCTGTCCGCAGTCGAGGCGAGCCCGCTTGCCCCGCGCATCGGCTATGAAGTCGTGATCAATTCCGACGAGGAAACGGGCTCTTTCTCCTCATCTGCGCTGATTGCCGCAGCCGCGCGCGGCAAGATCGCGGCGCTGACCTATGAGCCCGCGCTCCCCGATGGCACGCTGGCGGGCGCACGCGGCGGCACCGGCAATTTCTCGATCGTGGTCACGGGCAAAAGCGCCCATGCCGGGCGCAACCCCGACGAAGGCCGCAATGCCATCGTCGCCGCTTCCGATCTGGCGCTGCGGCTGTTCGCACTGCGTAGCCCGACGCTCGCGGTCAATCCGGCACGGATCGAGGGCGGCGGCCCGAATAACGTGGTGCCCGACCATGCCGTGCTGCGCATCAACTTCCGCCCCGCCGACCACGCCGAGATCGCCCGCGCCCAGGCCGCGCTCGACCGCGTGACCGCGGACGTCGCAACCGCGCACGACGTCTCCATCGCCGTCCATGGCAGCTTCAACCGACCGCCCAAGCCGATCGACCCCGGTGCCGCAAAATTGTTCGCTCTGGTCAAGGAATGCGGCGCAGACCTCGGCCTCGACATTGCATGGCGCGCCACGGGAGGAGTGTGCGACGGCAACACCATCGCGGCATGCGGCGTGCCGGTGGTCGATACGATGGGAGCGCGCGGCGGCGCGATCCATTCGCCCGATGAATTCCTGATCGTCGAATCGCTGCCCGAGCGCGCCGCGCTTTCCGCACTCACGATCCTCCGTATCGCCCAAAGGGGGGCCTTGTGACTCACGTAATCCGCGCCGCGCGCGACAGCGACCTGCAACCGCTTTACGAAATGGCGAAATTGACGGGCGGCGGCTTCACCAATTTGCCGCCTGACCGCGCTGCCCTGCGCGCCAAGCTGGAACGTAGCGCCGCCGCCTTCGCCCGGATCGAGGACAGCAAGGCCGACGATCTGTTCGTGCTGGTGCTGGAAGACCTCGCGACCGGCGAAGTGCGCGGCACCTGCCAGATCTTCACCCATGTCGGGCAGAGCTATCCATTTTACAGCTATCGGCTCGGCACGCTGACGCAGCATAGCAAGGAACTCGGCCGCACCTTCCGCGCCGACATGCTAGGCCTGACGACCGACTTGGAAGGGTGCAGCGAAGTCGGCGGCCTGTTCCTGCATCCGGGCGAACGTGCGGGAGGCCTGGGCATGTTGCTGGCGCGCAGCCGCTATTTGTTCATTGCCCAGCACCGCATGCGCTTTGCCGATCGCGTGCTCGCCGAATTGCGCGGGATCATCGATGAAGCGGGGGGATCGCCCTTTTGGGATGGCCTTGCCGGGCGCTTCTTCGGGATGAATTTCCAGGACGCCGACCAGTTCAACGCGGTGCGCGGGCATCAGTTCATCGCCGACCTGTTCCCCAAGCACCCGATCTACATCGCCATGCTGCCCGAAAGCGCGCGCGCGGTGATCGGCCTGCCCCACCCTTCCGGCCGCGCCGCAATGCGGATGCTGGAGAATGAGGGGTTCGCTTACGAAAACTATGTCGACATTTTTGACGGCGGCCCGACCATGCTGGCCAAGACCGACCAGGTCCGCACCATCCGTGACGCTCGAACCGAGCGTGTGGCGGCGATTGACGGCGATGGCGGTGAACCCGCGCTGATTTCGCGCGGGCGATTGTCGGATTTTCGCTGTACCTATGGAGCCCTGCAAGCGCGCGAGGACGGCGTCGTGCTGGCGCAGGAAACCGCCGCTGCGCTGGGCGTCGCCGAAGGCGATACGATCAGCCATGTCGCGCGGAACTGAACGGGCATGATCCGCGAGATCAATTTCGATGGCATCATTGGTCCGAGCCACAATTATGCCGGGCTCAGCCACGGCAATCTTGCCGCGACGCGCAACGCCGGGGCGACCGCCTATCCGCGCCGCGCCGCGCTGGAGGGCGTCGCCAAGATGCGCGCGAATCTGGCGCTGGGGCTGACGCAGGGTATCCTCCTCCCGCATGACCGGCCTAACCGCCGCTGGCTGGCCGCCCTTTCGACCCGCTATGACGCGGCCGATCCTGTCCTGCAGGCGCAGGCGATGTCGGCCTCGGCGATGTGGGCGGCCAACGCCGCCACGGTGTCGCCCGCCCCCGACACAGGGGATGGACGCTGCCACCTGACCGTCGCCAACCTCGTCACCATGCCGCATCGCAGCCATGAGGCGGTGGAGACGTTGCGCCAACTCCGCCTCGCCTTTGCCGACCCGGCCTTTACGGTCCACGAGCCCATTCCCGCGCCCTTTGGCGATGAAGGTGCCGCAAACCATATGCGGCTGTGCGAACACCATGATGCAGCCGGAATCGAGCTGTTCGTTTATGGCGTATCGGGCGGCGGCTTCCCGGCACGCCAACGGCTTGAGGCGAGCGCTGCAGTGGTGCGCGCACACGCGCTGGACCCGGCCCGCACGCTGTTCATCGAACAGGCCCCCGAAGCGATCGCGGCAGGTGCCTTCCACAACGATGTGGTCGCAGTGTCCAACGAGCGCGTGCTCTTCACGCACGAACGCGCCTTTGCCGATCGCGAAGGCACCTATGCCGCAATTCGCGAACGCGCGCCCTGGGCCGAGATCGTGGAGGTTCCCGCCGATGCCGTCAGCCTGGCCGATGCGATCGCTTCCTATCTGTTCAATGCCCAGCTCGTGACGCTGCCCGATGCGACGATGGCGCTGATCGTGCCGCAGGAGGCGCGGGAGAACGCGGCCGTGTGGCGATGGCTGCAAACGATGCTTGCAGGCAACGGCCCGATTCGCAGGGTCGAGGTGGTCGACGTACGCCAATCCATGGCCAATGGCGGCGGCCCCGCTTGCCTGCGGTTGCGGGTCGTGGCGGATCCGGCGCGGGTCGACACCCGTTTTCTGGTGGACGATGCGCGGCTGAATCTCATCGCGCAGGTGATCGAACAGCATTGGCCCGAGGCGATTGCGCCAGCCGATATTGGCGATCCCTCGCTTGTCGACCGCGTCGGCGCAGCGCGCATCGCGCTGCTGGAGACGCTCGGAATCGTCGAGTTAATTTACAAGTAACCATTCAGAACAATCACAAAGCACGCAAATCCGCCATTGGCCCGACGCTTGCTTAACCCTTTTGCATGTGGACAAAATTCTGCAGCCTGTTCGTTATCAAGAACAAATTCGAAGCGTTCGCGGTGATCTATGCGCTGGCGCTCGGCGCGGTCGAGCGCGGGGTGCATTACCTCCAGCAATATCCGGGTATTGGCGGCTGGCTGCTGTTCGCGGTGTGCCCGATCGCCGTGTTCATGGCGGGCGCGCGTATCCTCGACTCAGTCGAGCACAACAGCGCCCCTTGAGGCCACTTTACGGGACAACAGGATAAGTTGATCGCACATCGGTCTTTCTGCTCTATCTGGAGCAGATCATGTCCGTCGCCCTGACCCATCTCCAGCGGCTCGAAGCCGAAAGCATCCACATCCTGCGCGAAGTCGCCGCCGAGGCCGAGCGCCCGGTGATGCTCTATTCTGTGGGCAAGGATTCGGCGGTTATGCTGCACCTGGCGAAGAAAGCGTTCTTTCCCGGCGTCCCGCCTTTCCCCTTGCTGCATGTCGACACGACGTGGAAATTCCGCGCGATGTACGACCTGCGCGACCGCGCGGCGCAAGCGGCGGGGATGGAGCTGATCGTCCACAAGAACCCCGAGGCCCAAGCGCAGGGCATCAACCCGTTCGACCATGGCAGCCTGCACACCGATCTGTGGAAGACCGAGGGACTGAAACAGGCGCTGGCCGCAGGCGGCTATGACGTCGCCTTTGGCGGTGCGCGGCGCGACGAGGAGAAGAGCCGCGCCAAGGAACGCATCTTCAGCTTCCGCTCGGCCAGCCAGCGCTGGGACCCCAAGGCACAGCGGCCCGAACTGTGGCACCTCTACAATGCGCGCAAGGCGAAGGGCGAGAGCATCCGCGTCTTCCCGCTGTCCAACTGGACCGAGCTCGACATCTGGCAATATATCCTCGCCGAAGACATCGAGATCGTCCCGCTCTATCTCGCGGCACCGCGTCCGACGGTGGAGCGCGATGGGGTGCTGCTGATGGTGGATGACGAGCGCTTTCGGCTCGCTCCCGGTGAAGTGCCGGTCGAGCGGTCGATCCGTTTCCGCACGCTCGGCTGTTATCCGCTGACTGGCGCAGTGGAGAGTACGGCATCGACCTTGCCCGAGGTGATCCAGGAAATGCTGCTGACGACCACATCGGAACGCCAGGGCCGCGCGATCGACCATGATCAGGCGGCGAGTATGGAAAAGAAAAAAGCGGAGGGATATTTCTGATGGCGACCAGCACTTCTCCCTCTCCCCTCCGGGGAGAGGGTCGGGGAGAGGGGCAATTACACGCGCCATTCCTCGACACAGCCCCTCTCCCCAACCCTCTCCCCGGAGGGGAGAGGGAGTATTTGCCAGACGCCCTCATCGCCTCGGACATCACCGCCTATCTCCTCCAGCATCAGCGCAAGTCGCTACTGCGCTTCATCACCTGCGGGTCGGTCGATGACGGCAAGTCGACCCTGATCGGCCGCTTGCTCTACGATTCGCGCGCAATTTTCGCAGACCAGCTTTCCGCGCTGGAGGCCGACAGCAAGCGTGTCGGCACGCAGGGTCAGAATATCGACTTCGCCTTGCTGGTCGACGGGCTCGCCGCCGAGCGCGAACAGGGCATCACGATCGACGTCGCCTACCGCTTTTTCGCCACCGAAAAACGCAAATTCATCGTCGCCGATACGCCGGGCCACGAACAATATACCCGCAACATGGTCACGGGTGCCTCGACCGCCGATGCCGCAGTGATCCTGATCGATGCGCGCAAGGGCGTGCTCACCCAGACGCGCCGCCACAGCTTCCTCGTGCACCTGCTGCGCCTGCGCCACGTGGTGCTGGCGGTGAACAAAATGGATCTGGTCGGCTATGATCAAAGGGTGTTCGACACGATCGTCGCCGATTACCGCGCCTTTGCCACCGCGATCGGTATCACCGATTTTACTGCGATCCCGATTTCGGGCTTTGTCGGCGACAATATCGCCAGCCGATCGGACGCGATGCCCTGGTATGCCGGCCCGTCGTTGATCGAGCATCTCGAGAGGATCGATGTCGAAACCGATGTCGCACAGGCGCGACCGTTCCGCATGCCGGTACAATGGGTCAACCGGCCCGACCTCGATTTTCGTGGTTTTTCGGGTCTGATCGCGAGCGGTCGCGTAAAGCCTGGGGATGCCGTGCGCATCCTGCCCTCGGGCCGCATCAGCCATATCGCGCGCATCGTGACGATGGACGGCGATTTGCCCGAAGCGGTGGCGGGGCAATCGGTCACGCTGACACTGGCCGACGAAGTCGATTGTTCGCGCGGCGATGTCATCGCCACTGCCGACAATCCGCCCCAGGTCGCTGACCAATTCCAGGCGACGATCGTATGGATGGCGGAGACGCCGTTATTGCCCGGGCGCAGCTATTGGCTGAAGCTCGGCACCCAGACGGTCAGCGCGACGGTGCAGGAGCCGCGCCACGCGATCGACGTCAACACGCTGGCCGAATTGTCGGTCAGGACGCTCGCCCTCAACGATATCGGCGTGGCCGAAGTCTATACCGATCGCGATCTGGTGTTCGAACCGTTCACCGAAGGTGCCGATCTTGGCGGCTTCATCCTGATCGACCGCGCGACAAACGCCACCGTAGCTGCGGGAATGCTCCACTTCGCGCTGCGCCGCGCGCAAAACGTGCACTGGCAAGCGGTCGACATCACCCGCGCCGCGCACGCCGCGCAAAAAGGCCAGACGCCGCGCCTGCTGTGGTTCACCGGCCTGTCGGGATCGGGCAAGTCGACGATCGCCAATCTGGTGGAAAAGAAACTGTACGCGCTCGGCCGCCACAGCTTCCTGCTCGATGGCGACAATGTGCGCCACGGTCTCAACAAGGATCTGGGCTTCACCGACGCCGACCGGATCGAGAATATCCGGCGCGTCGGGGAAGTCGCCAAGCTGATGACCGATGCGGGGCTGATCGTACTGACCGCCTTCATCTCGCCCTTCCGCGCCGAACGCGAGATGGTACGGGCGATGCTGCCCGAGGAATTCGTCGAGATCTTCGTCGATACGCCGCTGGCCGAGGCGGAGGCACGCGACGTGAAAGGCCTCTATGCCAAGGCCCGCGCGGGCAAAATCGCCAACTTCACCGGGATTTCGAGCGCCTATGAAGCGCCCGAACGCCCCGACATCCGCATCGACACGTTGCGCGAGAGCCCCGAAGCCGCCGCCGAGCGGATCGTCGGACATATTATGGGCGTGTGGAGTCCCGACCTTTGAGTGCGCAAACCGACGCCCAACTCGCCCGCTCGGTCGCGCTTGCCGCTGGCGAACTGCTGCTTGGCCTCTGCAAAGCAGGGGCGTGCGCCGATACCGAGCTTGGCGATCGCGGGGATGCCGAGGCCAATGCGCTGATCCTGCGGCTGCTCCACGCCGCACGACCCGATGACTTTATCCTGTCGGAAGAGGCACGCGATGATGGCGCGCGCTGCGCCGCGCAGCGCGTATGGATCGTCGATCCGCTGGACGGCACGCGCGAATTTCGGGAACGGCGCGCGGATTGGGCGGTGCATATCGGGCTTGCCATCGACGGTGCTCCGGTGACGGGGGCCGTGGCCCTGCCCGCCGTACAGCGCGTCTTTGCCACCGACGATGCCTTCGCCTCTCCCCAGCCCGCTCCGGCGCGCCCGCGCATGGTGGTCAGCCGCACGCGCGCGCATCCGCTGGTGCTGCGTGTCGCCGCGGCGATCGGCGCGGATCTGGTGCCGATGGGGTCGGCAGGAGCAAAAGCGATGGCGGTGGTGCAAGGCGATGCCGAAATCTACCTGCACACCGGCGGGCAATATGAATGGGACAATTGCGCGCCCGTCGCGGTGGCCCAGGCGGCGGGCTTGCATGCCTCGCGCATCGACGGATCGCCGCTACGCTACAATTGCCAAAATCCGTTGCTGCCCGATTTGCTGATCTGTCGCCCGGAATATGCGAGGCCGGTGTTGGCGGCGGTCGCGGCGGAGAATCCCGCGTCGGGATGAACCCCCTCGAAACGGCCAATTGTTTCGATGGTGAATCGGCATTAAACCTCGCCTGACCGGACGCCCGTCCGCTCGGGGAGATACATCGGTGCGGCTGTTTTCGGGACTGTTCCTGCTGCTGGCAGGTCAGGCGTTGCTGGTTGCCGTGCTGCCGGGCAGCGCGCTGATCGTCAATCTGCAGCGCGGACAACATGCTTATCTTGAAGCGCAGGACCGCCAGTCGCTCGTCGCGTTGAGCGCCCTGATCGCGTCACAGATTCGCGCGGGCACGCCTCTGGCGGGTGCCTTGTCGGCCGCGCAGGAGTTGGAAGATCACAACACCGGGGTCGGCGACGCGCTCCCTCCGCTAAAGAACCGCGTCGCGCTCTATACCGTGACGGGTCAGCGCCTGGCAGGGGCAGCACCGGATGCAGACGGTGTCCGCGCCACCCATCCGGTGACGCTGGCCGGGCAAACGCTCGGCGTCCTCAAGATTGTCTCGGGAAGCGCGGAGACCCAGGCAAGCTACGCCTTCGTCCGCGATCAACTGCTGGGGATCGCGGTGGCCGCGTTCGCAACGCTGCTGATCCTGCTTGGCTGCGGCCAGGGTATCGCTGCGCGCTGGACGCGCCCGCAACGCGCGCTATTTCGCGCCAGTCGCGCGATTGCGCATGGCGATTTCGAAACCGATTTCTCCGAAACCGGCCCGGTCGAAACGCGCGCGACCATGCGCAACCTCAGCCACATCGCCCGGCGGTTCGACCGGCTCGAATCCGCACGACGGACATGGTTGGTGGCGGTGTCCGAAGAATTACGGGTTCCCGTTCTTCGGCTCGGTGAAAACGTTGCCGCGTTATACCACAAGATGCCGGACAATCAGCGGGATTTCGCCGAGGTGGCGGAAGGCGTGCAACGCTTGCAGGAAATGGCGGAGGATCTGCACGCCGTCGCGTTGGCCGATCTCGGTCGCCTGCCCGTTACCTTCGCGACGGTCGATCCGGTCGCGCTGATCCACAATGCGGTGTGGGCCAATAGCCGCCGCGCCAAGGCGCAATCGGTGTCGGTAGAACCCGGGCAATTGCCGTCCACGACGGTACTGGTGAAATGGGACGGTGCCCGGATCGAGCAATTGTTCACCGCGCTGATCGAAAGCAGCCTGCGCTACACGCCAGCGGGAGGACGCATCGCTCTGGGGCTTGAGGGGCATCGCAATGCCTGGCGGCTGATCATCGACGACAGTGCGCCGGGCGTCGACGTCGGGCTGGCGCAGCAATTGTTCGAGCCCTTCTATCGAACCACCAAATTGCCGGGAGAGTCCGTCACCACCTCGGGTCTTGGCCTTGCCACGGCCCAAGCCATCGTCGAGGCCCATCACGGGCGGATCGAGGCCGGGCACTCTCCGCTGGGCGGCTTGCGCGTCACGGTCATTTTACCGACGACACCGCCAAGCGCCTGACGGCCAAGGGCGAATTTTTCCATAATTGTGCATCGCAACATTTTTGAACGATATTCGTAACGCACACGACACGAAACACGCACACGGGAGCCCCGACAGTTCTTAAGAACGGGGGATCCAATGAACATCAAGCACCACACTGTAACGGCTCGGCTGCTCGCGGCGACCGCATTTTGCTCGATCATCGCCGTGTCGCCAGCCTATGCGGCCACTGCACCCGAGACCGCGCCGACCGTGCCCGCCGCCGCCAGCGAAGGGGACCAGCTTGGCGACATCGTGGTCACGGCTGAGAAGCGGCCGCAAACCGCGCAAAGGACTCCGATCTCGATTTCGGTGCTGAGCGGAGCCGATCTTGCAAACCGGCATGTCGTTTCGCTCGCCGATCTCACGGACGGTTCGATCCCGTCGTTGAAGGTTGCGCCTTTCTATTCGCGCAACTCCGCGCTGATCGTGAATATTCGCGGTGTCGGTGTGCTGTCGGACGGCAACCAGCCCGCACGCGACCAGGGTGTCGGTGTGTACGTCAACGGCGTCTATCTCGGCCGTGCGCAGGGCCTCGGCACCGCGCTGTTCGACATTGACAGCCTGGAAGTGCTGAAAGGCCCGCAAGGCACGCTGTTCGGTCGCAATACCGAAGGCGGCGCGATCAACATCACCACCAAAAAGCCGACCGGGGAGTTTCACGCAAACCTGATCGCCGGGGCCGGCAATTTCGGCAGCTACAAAGCCGAGGGACATATCGACTTGCCGTCGGTCGCTGGGATTGCGCTCAAGATCGATGGAGTCGTCAGCCACCGCGATCCGCTGGTGAAAAACACGTTGACGGGTGCATCGGGCTTCAATGCTTACGACAAGCGCGGCGTTCGCGTGGAAGCGCTGTGGAATCCGACATCGGATTTCAGCGCCGATTACGCGTTCGACACCTCTTATGATGCCTCGACGTCGCTGTATCTGCAGTTGCTTGCTCCCGGTAGCAACAAGCAGGCACCGCTCGGCACCGTTCAGGCGACACGCGCCGACGTCGCCAATGTCGGCGTGCCGGAACAACCGAGCGTCGGCAAGGTTCACGGCCATGAGCTGACGCTGGAGTATAAGCCCTCAAATACCCTGACGTTGAAGTCGATCACCTCCTATCGCTCGCTGACGCAGAGCCAATATGACAATGGATCGGCCGCAACGACCTTGTCGAACGGCACGGGCGTGTTCACGTCCAAGGACGCAAGCGGAGCGACCGTGCCACTGCTATTCGCCCGCTACAGCCTCGCCCAGTTCCGCCAAAATCAGATCAGCCAGGAATTTCAGGCCATCGGCGAGCTGCCGCGCCTTAAATATGTCTTTGGCGCGCTTTATTATCAGGAGCGGGTTCAGGATAACGCGCAGGCCTTCTTCACCAATCAGTGCACCGACACGACCTGCACCAATTACATCATCTTACCGCAAAACTTCCGCACCGACGTCGTCAATTGGGCAAGCCTGCCGCAGTCCTATGATTCGCAGCGCATCGACCGCGCCAGCCATGTCACCACCACCAGCGTCGGTGCTTTCGGTCAGGCGACCTACACCCCCGCGCTCTTGGACGACGCGATCCACGTTACCGGCGGCCTGCGCTGGACGCGCGATGCCAAGCATGGGCAACTCTTTACAGTGAACGGGGCGACCCCGGTGGTCTTCGGCGTCAGCGGCACCCGCTATCTCGATGCGCATTGGTCGCGCGTCGATCCGATGGTCAACGTCCTCGTCGACGTGTCGCGCGACATCCATGTGTATGGCAAATGGAGCACGGGTTATAAATCGGGCGGTGCAAATTCGCGCTCGCTGCAATATCTCGCCTTCAATCCCGAAACGGTGTCGGTGTTCGAAGCCGGCCTGAAGACCGAGTTCTTCAACCGCCACGCGCGCTTCAACGTTTCGGCCTATGCCGGGACGTATAAGAACGTGCAGGTCGATTTCTCGGGTCTGTATGAGACGATCGTCGGCGGTGTGCTGACGCGCAGCAACCGCACGACCACCGAAACGCTCAACGCACCGGGCACCGGTGGCATCCACGGCGTCGAGGCGGATTTCAAGCTCACCCCAGTCCCGCATCTGACGCTGGGCGCATCCTACGCTTATACCTATGTCCGCATCCCCTCGACCGCCAATCCCTTCCCGGCAACCGCAGGCGGCACGGTCAACAACACCCCGGTCCCGATTTACCAGACCTACACGCCGAAACATGGGGCAAGCGGCACAATCGACTATGAGGTGCCGCTCCAGGGTGCCACGGTCCGAGCGCATCTCGACGGCAATTATGACAGCGGCTTCTATGCCAACGGAAACGACGTCCTCTATCTGGGCGCGGGCAACCCCGGCAATGTGTATCAGCCCAAGGGCGACAGCGCGTTCATCGTCAACGGCACGCTCGCGCTCGCCGATATCGACATGGGCCGGGGCGACGCGCGCGTGACGGTCTCGGTCTGGGCGCGCAATTTGTTCAACGAACAGCATGTGTTCTACCGGGCGCTCAGCCTCACCAGCGGTTACAACGGCTTCTTTAACGAAGCGCGGACCTTCGGCGGGCAGGTGCAGGTCAAGTTCTAAGACGATCCGATCCCGGAGACAGACCATGAAGATCGCCCCGTTTCGACTGAGACTTACCTTTGCCGCAATGGCTGCGGTAATGTTGGCGAGCGGGGCGGCAGGTCTGCCCGCCCGGGCCGATACCCCGATCGCAACGGCGGCACCGCATGAGCGGTTGCTGCCGTTGCAGGGCGGACGCAACTTTCGCGATCTAGGCGGCTATCGCACCGCCGATGGTCGCCACGTCAAATGGGGCCTGCTGTTCCGCTCCGGCTCGATGCACGGACTGACCGACAGCGATTATGCCTATCTCGAACGGCGCGGCATTCGTGTCGTGTGCGACTTCCGCGACACGCGCGAGCGCGCTTCCGAGCCGGTCAACTGGCCCGCAGCGGGCGCACCGCACGTGCTGAGCGCCGATTACAGACTCGACATGGCGGGCTTCATGCCGGCCGGACCAATGAAAGACTGGACCGCCGAATCCGCCCGCGCGGCCATGGCGGCGAGCTATCCGCATATGCTGGTGCAGTTTCACGACCAATATCGCCGGATGTTCGATGAATTGCTGGCGGGCCATGCCCCGCTCGCTTTCAACTGTTCGGCTGGCAAGGACCGCACCGGCGTCGCCGCCGCGCTGTTGCTGACTGCGCTTGGCGTGCCCCGCGCGACCGTGGTCGAGGACTATCTGCTTACCAACCGCTATCTCAACGCCAGAACGCTGCTGGCGAAGGACAGCAAGGCGACCGCCGGTTCGATCGGCCAAATGCCGTCACCGGTGATGCAGGCGCTGCTCAACGCCGATCGCAGCTATATCGAGGCCGCCCTGAAGGTGCTCGATTCGCATCGCGGCGGCGCGCGCGGCTGGCTCCGCGACGAAATGGGATTGTCGGACGCAGACCTCGCCCGCTTGCGCCGCGCCTATCTCGAATGACGCCTATCCTTCCCCGACATCGGGGAAAGGGCAAAACCTAGCAGGATCTTTTGAAAAGCGAACGCGCACACGGCGTAGCGGCGGCGTCCGTCGCTGCGGCCCGCCGCCGTGCCTGTCGCGGCGTTGCCGGAAACCCCGGTAACGTCCTGCGATCAGACACTTTTGAAAGAATGGTGCACCCAGAGCGATTCGAACGCCCGACCCTCAGATTCGTAGTCTGATGCTCTATCCAGCTGAGCTATGGGTGCGTGGAGACGCGCTGTTAGCGGCGTCTTTTGAGAGATGCAAGTGCGTTGCGTGACCTTTCTCATCGGCATAGAGCAATTCGTGATGATGCTCCGCCCCCTGCCCGCCCGCCCCACCCGCCTCGCGCTGGGGTTTATCCTGACAATCGCCCCGGCATTGGCGGGGTGTGCCGCGCAAACCTCGACCCGCTACCCGTCGCTGCTGCCCCGCGCGATCGAATCGCGCAGCGATGCGGAACCGGATGTCGTCATTCCCGTCGTAGCGGCGGACCCGGCGACCGACCTGGCGTTGGCGGACCTGCGCAAGACGCTCGACAAAACCACGGCGGCCTTTGCGCCGGCCGCCGAAACCGCGGAGCGGCTCGCGAGTGCGGCGCAGGGCGACCGAGTCGGGGGAGAACGCTGGATTGCCGCGCAGACCGCCTTGGCCGGGCTGGACGACTATCGTGCGACCACCTCGTCGATGCTGACCGATATCGATTCGCTGGCGATCGCGCGCGCCGCCGACGGCAAACCCGACTATCCCGCCATCGCCAGCCTGCACAATGCCGCGCAAGCCGCGTTCGAAGCGCAGAGCGCGCGAATCGCGGCGATCGCCGCGCGCCTGCCGGACGCCTAACGCCCCGCCTTCAACAGCGGTAAAATGGTCGAATAGTCATCCGTCCAGGGCGCAAAGCCCGCACGCGGCTTGACCAGTCCCCAGGCCGAATCGCGCGCCTTCAAAGATTGGATCACCGCCGGGTCTCGCGACAGCGCAATCCATTGCGACATCGTCGCAGCATCGCGATTGATCGCGCGCGGATGATAGAAAAGCTGCGCGCTATACCACCCACCGCCCTGCGCCGCCGCCGCGACAACGGGTTCAAGATCGAGGAAGCGATTCGAAATGTGGACGAGCAACAATCCGCGTGGAGCGAGGACGCGCGCATAACTGGCGAATGCTTCCCGCGTCATCAGGTGCATCGGCACCGCATCTGACGAAAACGCGTCGAGCGCCAACAGGTCAAGCGACGCCGCGGGCGCAACCGCAAGGTTCAGCCGTGCATCCCCCAACACGATACCAGGGTGCGGAAGACACCGCGAAAGAAAGGTGAACTGGCCGGTATCGCGCGCGATCCGCACCACCGCCGGGTCGATCTCGTAAAAGCGCCAATCCTGCCCCGCCACGGCATAGCAAGCGAGCGTTCCCGACCCCAAACCGACAATCCCGACTCGCGCATGCGCGCCATACAGTATTGGCAGCACCTGCATTGCGCGGCCAACCCCCGACGCTGCGACATAATAGGCAGTCGGGGTCCGCTCGCGAGCGGGCGAACCCAGCAACTGGACACCGTGGACCGTAGTGCCGTGTGCCAATTGCCGCTGGGTCGCCGCGTTATGAACGGTATAAACGCCGAAATAGCTCCGCGTGCGCGCGTGCGGTTCCAATGAGATCATCACCGCCCGGTATCCGCCGAACGCGACCAACACGCCAAGCAGTACAGACACAAACGCCCACCGCGCGCCCATGGATAACAGCCCGATCACGACGATCACCAACAAAGCGGCCTGCGGCAGCGCGCCAAGCCCCGGCCCCGCATCCGCCAGAATCAAACCCACCAGCCCCAGCACGACCAGCGCCACCACGCCGGTGAGAATATGGCGGCGGTGCGCGCTCCCCTCCCACAATCTTCTGATCGGACGCAGCAAGGCATGCTGGGGCACCAATAGCCCGGCCGCGAGCACCAGGATCGGATATTCATAGGTCCAGTCGAACACGAGCGGGGCGATCAAGGCGGCGAACACCCCACCGAGCGCCCCGCCCACCGCCATCGCCAAATAGAATCCGGTCAGCCGGTCCGGCTCGGGTCGAATGCGGTACAAGGCGGTGTTGAGCGCCACCGACACCAGAAACAACAGCGCCAGCGCCATGATCGCGCCGAGATAGGGCATGCCCCCCATACCGGCCACCAAAATGCCGCCAAACAGCAGGATCGCGACCGGTGCGACCCGCGTCTGCATATCCGCCATCGTGCGATCGGTGGCGAACGCGACGGTGAAGCTCAGCAGATAGAGGCCGAGCGGCACCACCCACAGCAGCGGCATCGCGACGATATCAGTGGAGATGTAGGTAGACGTGGCCAGCATCAGCCCTGACGGCACGAATGCCAGCGCGATCCAGTGTGCGACGCGACGGCCGGTGGGTGGCGCAGATTGCGGGGCAGGACTGGCCAGCGCTGCCGCACCCGGTGCGGTTTTCGGCAAAATGGCCGCGCATAAAGCGACCAGCAGGCCGACCAGGATATACCCGCTGCTCCACAGGATGCGCTGGCCGAGAAGCGCCATGCCGGGCTCCACCACCAATGGATAGGCGATCAGCCCGGCAAAACTGCCGAAATTGGAGGCGGCATACAGCGCATACGGATCCTCCCCCTCGCGCGACAGGCTGAACCAACGCTGCAGCAGCGGTGCCTGCGCCGACACTGCGAAAAACAGCGGCCCGATCGAAAGACACAGCAACCATGGCACCCATAGTGCCGGTTGCGCGGTCGGTCCCGGCTGCAGCGCGTTGAGGCCGATCGGCAACCACAGCCCGGCAACCAGCAGCACGGCGAGATGCATCATGCCTTGCGCGCGGGGCCCAAGCCGCCCCAGCCAATGCGCATAGGCATACCCGCCGAGCAGCAACGCCTGATAGACCAGCATCGCCGAGTTCCACACCGCAGGCGCGCCGCCGAGGCGCGGCAGCGCCATGCGCGCGACCATCGGCTGCACGAGAAACAGCAGGAACGAACTGGCCAGGATCGTGACGACGAAAAGCGGGCGAACCAGGCGTATGGACATCAGGCAGGCCGATCGATGCGATAGAGAATGTGGCGCTTGAGCGGGCTGCCCTCCGGGACAGCGGGATGATCGAAATCGCCGCCTTCGACGCGGGAGAGGCCGAGCCGCTCCATCAGGCCCCAACTGCGCGTGTTGGCGGCGACGGTGATCGCGGTGATGCGCGGTGCATCCAGATGGCCCCAGCCCCAGGCCAGGCTCGCCTCGGCCGCCTCGCGCGCATAGCCCTGCCCCCACGTATCGCGGCGCAAGCGCCAGCCTATCTCGATCTCGCCTTCGAGAAAGTCATATCCCTGCTGCAGGCCGCAAAACCCGAGAAAGGCGGCGTCGCTCTTGCGTTCGATCGCCCAGAAGCAGCAGCCCGCTTCGGCCTGCCGCGCGACGCAGCGTTTATAGGCGGCGCGCGCTTGGTCGAGCGTCGTGAGGGGGCCGAGATAGCGCATGACCTCTTCGTCCTGCCCCATCGCATGGAACGGGGCGACATCCGCTTCGCGCCAGCCGCGCAGGATCAGGCGCGGCGTCTCGATCATGCGGTGGGGCGGTCGATCACATAGACGACGCTGTCGCGCAGCCGGTCGCCCTCGGGATAGCTTGGATGCTCATAATCGAGCTCTGGCGCGGCGCGCATGCCGATGCGCTCCATTACCCGCTGGCTCTTGACGTTGACGCGCGCGGTGACGGCGACGATGCGCGGGTCGGTGCGGTTGGCCCAGGCCCAGTCGATCACGGCGCGGGCCGCTTCCCCGGCATAGCCCTGCCCCCAATGCGCCGGGCCGAACATCCAGCCGATTTCGAGCTCGCCGGCCAGCGGGCGGCCGGGATCGCTGGGCTTGAGACCGCAAAAGCCGACCGGCACGCCATCGGCGCGGCGCTCGACCATCCAGAAGCCGAGGCGATCGGCACGATAGGCTTCATGCCGCGCGATCACCGCATCGGATGCGGCGGCGTCGCGCACCGGACCGAGATCGGCCATCACTTGGCGGTCGCCGAACCAGCCGTGCAGCGTCGCGCGGTCGGCGGCACCGGGCACGCGCAGCCGCAGCCGCTCGCTCTCGACGATCGTCTCTATCACGCGCCGAGCAACCGCGCCGCCAGCGCCGCATGATAGGTGAGCACGCCCGAACAGCCCGCGCGCTTGAACGCCATCAACGTTTCCAGCACCATCGGATCGCGTTCGGCGGCACCCGCTGCAACCGCCGCCTCGATCATCGCATATTCGCCACTGACCTGGTACGCGAACACCGGCACTTCGAACGCCGATTTCACCCGTGCGACGATGTCGAGATAGGGCAAGCCGGGCTTGACCATGACGCTGTCGGCACCCTCGGCGAGATCGAGCGCGACTTCGCGCAGCGCTTCCTCGGCATTGGCCGAATCCATCTGATAGGTCTTCTTGTCGCCCTTCAGCAGCCCGCGACTGCCAACCGCATCGCGGAACGGGCCGTAGAACGCGCTGGCGTATTTCGCGGCATAGGACATGATCTGGACATTGTGGTGCCCGCCTTGCTCCAGCGCGTCGCGGATCGCGCCGATGCGACCGTCCATCATGTCGGAAGGCGCGATGATGTCCGATCCGGCTTCGGCCTGGTTGAGCGCTTGGGCGACCAACGCCTCCGAGGTGATGTCGTTGACGACATAGCCGGCTTCATCGACCAAACCGTCATGGCCGTGGGTGGTATAGGGATCGAGCGCGACGTCGGTCAGCACCCCGATTTCGGGCACGGCATCCTTCAGCGCACGGATCGCGCGGCACATGAGGTTGTCGGGGTTGAGCGCCTCGCGCCCGTCATCGGTGCGCAAATGCCCTGGCGTATTGGGGAACAGCGCGAGACACGGAATACCGAGATTGCGCGCCTCACGACCGCGCGCGACGATGCCATCGACCGACCAGCGCGACACGCCGGGCAGCGAGGCGATCGGCTCTTCCACGCCCTGCCCTTCGGCAATGAACAGCGGCCAGATCAGATCGGCCGGGGTGAGCACGGTTTCGGCATAGAGCCGACGGCTCCACGCGCTGGCGCGGGTACGGCGAAGGCGGAGGGCGGGATAGTGTGCGGTCATGCCCTGCTTTCTGGAACCGCCCGCACGCATGCGCAAGCGAGTCGGTGATCAGCCGACCGGATGTTGCCCGCCGACGGGTTCGGCGGCAGCAGCTTGCGTCGGGGCAGCAGCGGTGCTGGCGGGGACCACCAGCCGCTGTTTGCGCCAGCCGCCGTAGCGATAATAGACCGACGACATCAGCAAGGTCGCGACCGAGCCGAGCGGGAAGCTCCACCACAAGGAATCCGCGCCGAGGCTGCCCTTGAAGGCAAGCGCGAAGCCGAGCCGCACCGGGTACATGGCGATGATCAGCATCACCAAAGGTGCCCATACCGCGCCGTTCGCGCGCACCGCCGAGAACAGCACCATCGTCATGCCGAAGACGATGAAGTTCCAGCTCGCCAGCACCTGGATATGGCGCGCGATCGGCAAGGCCGGGCTGTCGCCGCCGAGGAACACCGCCATCACCGGGCGATCGAACAGGATCACCGCAGCCACCATGGTCGAGGTGAGCAAGGCGCTGAACAGCAGGCCCGACCGGGTAATGCGATCGACCCGATCCCACAGCCCCGCCCCGATATTCTGCGCGACCATGCTGCTGACCGCCGCACCGACGGCGAGCGCGGGCATCTGGATATAACCCCATAATTGCATCGACACGCCGTAGGCCGCGCTGGTGTCGACGCCGTAGCGGTTGACGAGGCCGGTCATCGTCAGCGCGGCGAAGGACACGACCAGCATCTGCGCGCCCATTGGCAGGCCCTTGCCGATGATCGTGCGGATCAAGGCGGGGGACGGGATCAACCAGGTCAGTTCATGCCCGCGCAGCCGGATCGGCAAATCACGCAGATAGATAAAAGCGAGCAGCCCAAATGCTGCGACATGCGCGGAGATGAGCGTCGCGGTGGCGGACCCGGCGATGCCCATGGCCGGCATGCCGAACCAGCCGCGGATGAAAACAGGGTTGAGCCCGCTGTCGAGCACGACACTCAGCACCGTGAACCACAAGGGCGTGATCGAATCGCCGACGCCGCGCAGCGCCATGCCGAGCAGCACCAGCAGCAGCGTCGCGGGGAGCCCGAGGAAGATGACGCGCAGATACTCGAGCGCCAGCGGCATCACGCTGGGCGGGGTGGCGAGCACCTTCAGGATTTCGGGCGTGAAGATCCAGCCGAGCACCGCGATCACCACCGCCGCGCCCATTACCAACCCGATCGACGCGCCGAACGCACGCCGCGCCCCCTCAATGTCGCGGCGGCCGATACTCTGGCCGATCAGGATTGTCGCCGCCATGCCGAAGCCGAAGATGCCAGCAAACATCAGGAACATGATCGTGTTGGCATTGGCAGTCGCCGCCACCGCGCCCTCACCCAGAAAGCGCCCGACCCAGATCGTGTTGATCGACCCGTTGAGCGACTGGAGGATGTTCGCGCCGAGCGTGGGCAGCGCGAAGGCGAGCAGCGTCCGCCCGATCGGGCCGGAGGTGAGATCGTGCTTGCCGCCCCTGCCCCTTACCGGAGGCGCTGCCGCTAAGGCTCCCCTCCCGCTTGCGGGAGGGGCTGCCCCTATTACTCCCCTCCCGCTTGCGGGAGGGGCTGGGGGAGGGCTTGTACGATCGCTCACGGTACGCCCATGCCCTCCCCTAACCCCTCCCGCAAGCGGGAGGGGAATTTTAACCCAGCCGCGCCAGTGCCGCGCTCAGCCGCTCGGCCTCGGCGGCCTTTTCGGCATGGTCGGCGCGGGCCTTTTCGACCGCTTCGGGCTTGGCGCGCTCGACAAAGCTGGGATTGCCCAGCCGCCCTGCGAGTGCGTCGCGCTCCTTCGCGGCAGCCTCAATGCCCTTGGTCAGGCGCGCGCGCTCGGCATCGAGGTCGATCACGCCTTCGAGCGGCAGGACGAAGGTCGCCTCATCGACCACCACCTGCACCGCCCCGCCGGCCGGGCCATCCCCCGGCGTGACGTCGATGCGCGCAAGGCGTGCGATGACGCCCGCCTGGCGCTCGATCCGTGCGAGCGTTTCGGCGCTGGCATCACGGATATGCACCGGCATGCGCGTGCCCGGCGACACGCCCAGTTCCGTCCGCGCGGCGCGGACTTCGCCGATCAGGCGGATCACCCAGTCGATTTCCTGGCTGGCGGCAGGATCGATCGAGCGTGCATCCGCCATCGGCCATTTGGCGACGATCAGATCATTCTCGCGCGGGCCCATGGCGTGCCACAGTTCCTCGGTGATGAACGGCATGAACGGGTGCAGCAGCACGAGGATCTGGTCGATCACCCAACCGGCGACGGCACGGGTCTCATCGGCCTCCGCACCGGTCGCGGGGGCGTCCATCTGCCCGAGCACCGGCTTGATCAGCTCCAGATACCAGTCGCAGAAGCGGCTCCACACGAACTGATAGACCGCGTTCGCCGCGCCATCGAAGCGCAGATCGGCGAGCGCGAGATCGACCGCCTGGACCGTCGAGATCGTCTCGGCGATGATCCATTTGTTGACCGCGAGTGTCGCCTCCGGCGCATCGAGCGTCTTGCTCGCGCCGATGCCGTTGGCTTGCGCGAAGCGGCAGGCGTTCCACAGCTTGGTCGCGAAGTTGCGATAGCCCTCGACGCGCTTCTCATCCATCTTGATGTCGCGGCCCTGGCTTTCCATCGCCGCCATGAAGAAGCGCAAAGCGTCGGCGCCATATTTGTCGATCAGCCCGAGCGGGTTGACGACATTGCCCTTGGACTTGGACATCTTCTGCCCGTCCGCCGCGCGGACGAGGCCGTGCAAATAGAGCTTCTTGAACGGCACATCGCCCATAAAGTGGATGCCCTGCATCATCATCCGCGCATCCCAGAAGAACAGGATGTCGAAGCCCGAGATGAGCACGTCGTTCGGGTAACGGCCGTGGAGTTGCGGGGGGCGGTTTAGGAAACCGTTGCTCGCTCCCTCACCGTTCGTGTCGAGCGAAGTCGAGACACCGGTCACCGCCAGCGCAGGCTTCTCGACTTCGCTCGAAGCGAACGGGGGAGTGGTGCCCTCATCCGGCCACCCCATCGTTGCGAACGGCCAGAGCGCCGAGGAGAACCAGGTGTCGAGGACGTCGGGGTCTTGCGTCAGCGCGACGCCTTCGCCGGCCTGGGCTTGCGCTTCGGCCTCGGTCATGGCGACGTAGCTCGAACCGTCCTCGGCGAACCACGCCGGAATCCGGTGCCCCCACCATAGCTGGCGCGAGACGCACCACGGCTGGATGTTCTCCATCCAGTTGAAATAGGTCTTTTCCCAGGTCTTGGGCACGATCTGGATCGCGCCCGAGCGCACCGCCTCGATCGCGGGTTTCGCCAGCGTCGCGGCGTCGACATACCATTGGTCGGTCAGCCAAGGCTCGATCACCACGCCCGAACGATCACCGTAAGGCGTCTGGATCGTGCGCGGTTCGGCGTCGTGTTCGGTGCCGTCCTTGTCGATGTGCGGGATCAGGAAGCCGTCGGCCTTCAACTGCGCGACCACCGCCTTGCGCGCCTCGGCCGTGGTCAGGCCCAGGAACGCGTCGGGGATCAACCCGGTGGGATCGGCGACCTGCACGACTTGCGCCTTGGCATCGAGCATGTTGAGCATTGCGCCCGCCGCGATGCCGGCGCGTTTTCCCACTTCGAAATCGTTGAAATCATGCCCCGGTGTGATCTTCACCGCGCCCGAGCCAAGCTCAGGGTCGGCATGATCGTCGGTGATGATCGGGATCAGGCGGCCGGTGATCGGCAGCTTCACATGCTTGCCGACGAGATGGGTGTAGCGTTCGTCCGCTGCGTTCACCGCGACCGCCATATCGGCGAGCATCGTTTCGGGCCGCGTGGTCGCGACTTCGATGAAACCCGAACCATCCGCCAGCGGATAGCGCAGATGCCAGAAGCTGCCCTTGATCTCGCGCGTCTCGACCTCGAGGTCGCTGATCGCGGTGCCGAGGCCGGGGTCCCAGTTCACCAGCCGCTTGTCGCGGTAAATCAGCCCTTCCTTGTGCAGATCGACGAACACCTTGAGGACGGCTTTGGAAAAGCCCTCGTCCATGGTGAAGCGCTCGTTTGCCCAGTCCATCGAGCAGCCGAGGCGGCGGAGCTGCTGGGTGATTTCCCCGCCGCTCTCTTCCTTCCACGTCCACACTTTTTCGACGAATTGCTCGCGCGTGTAATTGGTGCGCTTGTCCTGCCGCTCATTCAGTTGCCGCTCGACCACCATTTGCGTGGCGATGCCGGCATGGTCGGTGCCGACCACCCACAAGGCATCCTTGCCCTGCAAGCGGGCGTGGCGCGCAAGGATGTCCTGCAGCGTATTGTCGAGCGCATGGCCGATGTGGAGCGAACCCGTCACGTTGGGCGGCGGGTTGACGATGGTCCACGGCTCGGCACCGGGACGATCCGGGCGGAACTGGCCCGTGCTTTCCCAATGCGCATACCAGCGCTGTTCGATTTCGGCGGGGTCGAAGGTTTTTGGAAGCTCGCTCATAGCGTCTGGCTTTAGCCGCGACGCCGCAAAAGAAAAGGGCGGCCCGGCCGGACCGCCTTGCCCAACCTCAAAACTGCCCGTGCAGCCGGATCGCAAAGGCGCTGATCGGCCCGCGATCGCGGTTGTAGCCGGGGTTGCCGATCAACTGATAATCAGCGGTGATCGAAACCGGCTCGATCGGCACCCACGCATAATAGACTTCGCCAATCGCTTCCGCGCCCGGATGCGGCAGTTTGCCGTCACCGACCAGCACCCCCACGCCACCCGCATCGAGATAGCGCTGATGCACAGCGGAGATGCCGTTGACGACGGCGGCGATCCCGACCGTGTCGCCGCCGCGCCCCCACGACGCGCCCTTGATCGAAACGCCAGCAGAGGCGGTGCGATCGACATCGGTGAAATCATAGGGCTCGATCTGCCCGTCCGCGATCCCCGCGCGCGCAAACACCCCGACCGATGCCGTCACCGCCTGCTCCAGATTGACCGACGCGCCGATCCGCGTCCGCCAATCGCGCACCAGCGCGGTGTCGGGAGCCGTGCCCGTCTTTACAGCAAGCGCCAGCGCATCGTCGAAGCGACCGAACCGCCCATGATTGCGGAACACGGTGACGCGGACAGCGCCGTCGCGGTCCCCGATCGTGTGGCGATGCTCGATTTCGCCATCGAGTTGAAACTGGCTGAAATCGCGCTCCAGCATCTCGCCATTGGGGATTTTGGAGAGGTTGAACAGCCCGGCCCGCACCGTCCACGGCCCCCGATACCATTCCACCGCCGCGCCGGTGCTATACCCCCAGGCGTCGGCGGCATAATCGAAGCTGCCCGCATCGACGAGCGTCCAGTTGAGGAAATCGGCGCGCGGATCGTGCGCATAGCGATTGGTGTCGAACACATCGCCGACACCGAACTTGCCGAGCGTCAGCACCACCCGGTCGGCGGTTCGCCGCGCGGCGAACTGGTTGAGCGTCGCCGTCGCATCGTCGCGCGCGCCGCCCAGATTGATCGTCTGGCGGAAGAACAGCCGCTGCAGCCGGAAATAGGGATTGCTCTTGCCGACCTTATACGCCTCCGCACTGGGGAAACCCGCGACGCCCAGCGTGTTGGACAGGCCAAAGCCCTGGTCCATTTCCGGGTTGATCCACACCTCGCCGCCCTGCCACGGGCGCACCCCGGCATAGAGCGTCGCGTCGGTCGTTTCCTTGATCTGGTGCGGGGTCAGGCTGTTTGGCCCGGCATAAGGCGAGGTGAAGCCCGGCGTACCTTGCGCGGTGAGGGTGAACTGGCCGTGGATGGCGAAAACGTCGGACTGCGACGAAGTCGAGGGGTCGTTGCCCGAAACGGCGGCTGGCGTGGTTTGCGCCATCGCCGGTGCTGCAATGCCAGCCAGAAGAGCCAGGAGGTAGATGCGCATCGGCGACTCCGAATGTACGCGCCAGCGCCGGTACGCCCAAACGGGGTGCGCACACCTATCCAGTACCAGAAGCGGACGATCTGCTTGTTAAGAATGCCCCGCCAACCGCCCGGCTTCGGATTCGGCGGCGCAACATCGCCACGCCCCGTAATCGCCCCTACCCGCCGATGCTAGCCGGAAACCGCGCGGTTCATACGTGATGCGCAAGGTCCGGGTCGACACCACACCAGCCCGGCATGAACCGCGCCTCATGCGACCGCGCATAGCCCAATGCCTTGTCGAGCGCCTTGTCGAAATTCTTCGCGACCGTCGTTTGCTTGATCAAACGCCGCAGATAGTCGGCCCAGATAAACTCGCTGAACGGCGTGGTTTCCTTGGCATAGCCGCCCGCCTGGCGCACCGCCCCCGCGAGCGAGCGGAACGGATCGTCGGCAAGGTCGCGAATGCGTTTCGGAATATCGGCATAGCCCCGACGCTGCCCCTGTTCGTCGAACGGGTGCAGCCAGCCGCGATTGTCGAGGAACACCCAGAAGGCATCCTGGCTGAGCGGTCGCAGATCGGCGACCACGGTGGTCAGCACTTCCTCCTGCCCCTCCTCGACCAGCGCGCGGGCAAGGTGATGATGGTCGATCACATAGGATTTGCCCTTGGGGCCGAGCACCACCGGGATCATGTGCCGCCCAAGATACTTGCCGGCATCGTCGCGCTGTCCGCGCCATTCGGCGCGCTTGCGCTCGACCTCGCGCAGGCCGACCGTCATCTGCGTCGGCCTCAGCGCATCGAGGGGTACGGGAAGAAGCATGGGCTCGCGGCTGGTTCTCATACCGTCATCTCCTTTGAAAATGGGCGTGTTGCCGCATCGACCGCATCGGCGACACTGCGCGCGCTGCGCCCGGCCAGTGCGATCTGCGCGGTGCCGCTCTCATTGAGCAAATCGCGCACCGGATCCTTCAGCCGTGCCAGCACCAAGGCACGCCCGGCCGCGCCCAGCCGGATCGACGCTTCGCCTAGAACGTCCACCGCCGTGCTATCCAAATCGCTGCTTTCCTCCAGGCTGAGGATCACCGTATGCGCATCCTGCGCCACTGCGCGCCGTTCGACCAGCGCCATGATCCGTTCGGCATTGGCGAAGAACAAGGGCTCGCCCGGCCGCAGCACCACCACATCCGGTTGCACCAATGCCTCCGGGTGGCGCGACCGATCGACAAAGTCGCGACCTTCGCCCAGCCGCCCAAGTTCGACCACTTCAGGCGACGCCAGCCGGTGAATGATCGCCAGCACCGAGAGCAGCACCGCCAGCAACATCCCGTACAGGACGCCGAGCACCAGCACGCCCAGCGCCGCTGCGCTCGCCACATATTGGTCGCGGTCGATCCGCCACAGCCGCCGCAAGGGCGACGGGTCAAGCGCATGGAGCAAAGCCGAAACCACCACCGCCGCCAGGACCGGCATCGGCACGCGCGCGACCAGACCCAGCCCAAGCGCCATCAATACTGCCAGCCCGCACCCCGCGATCAAGCTCGCCCGCCGCGTCGCCGCGCCGGCGCTGTCATTGGCGGACGCAGCGGAAAACCCCGCCCCCACCACCTGCCCGCCCACCCCTGCCGCGGCGAGATTGGCAACACCGATTGCCACCAATTCGCGATTGGGGTCGACACTCTCGCCACGGTTGAGCGCGAGCGAGCGCATCGTGCCCCAGGATTCCACAAACACGATCAACGCCAGCGGCAAGGCGGCAGAGGCGAGCGCGATCCAATGTGCGCGATCCAGCAACGGCAAACGCGGCGCGGCAAAGGTCAGGTCGATCGCGCCGACCAAGGGGACGTGCCATGCCCGCAAATCAACGATCGACGCGGTAAGCGCGCCCAATGCGAGCAATATCAGCGCACTGGGAACAGCGGGCCAGCGCCGCAACAGCACCGCCACCGCGAGCGCAACCGCCCCAATCGCAAGGCTTGCACCGTTCCAACCCGGCATATGGGCGAGGGTCACGGCAAGTTGCGACAGCACGTTGCCATCGCCCGGTGCGACCCCGGTGGTGGCGATAAACTGGCGCAGCACGATGCTCGCCGCCAGCCCGATCGCAAAGCCGCGCAACACGGGTCGCGATACGAACGCCGCGACAAACCCAAGCCGCAACGCCCCCGCAACGAGAAACAACAGCCCCACCAGCCCGACCATCGCCACCGCCGCGAGCAACCGCTGCGAGGGATCGGCAATGGCAAGCGATGCCGTCGCGGCAGCGAGCGTCGCGGCCGATGCCGATGTCGGCGCAACAATGGCGACGCGACTGCGGCCGACCAGCGCATAAGCGGCAATCCCGGCCAACGCCGCGACCAGCGCCTGGCCCGGTGGAAAACCGGCTAGGCCGCCATAAGCGATCGCCTCGGGCAGCAACAGCGCCGCCACCGACACGCCTGCGACGCCGTCCCGTCTCATTCCGTTTCGTTCCATCGCCCGCACGCTTGCACGCATGCGCGCTACAGTCGAGATTGGAAGGGTCCGCCGCGCGTTAAATCCACGCAACCACGCTCAGCACGACGCCCAGTACCGCAGACGCGCCTGCGCCCCACAACAGCCAGCGCCGCTGCGTCAGCGCGCTGATCGAGGCGAGCGCGATCGCGATCTGGATGAAGGTCATCGCAATCGCGAGCTTGGTATGGGGCGAAAGCGCGCGCCGCGACTCCGCATCCGCCTCTTCGGATTTGCGATCGAGCTCTTCCGCCGTCGCGCGCAGTTCCCGGGCACGTTCGGCATATTTGCGCGAATCCGCCGCCGCAGCGCTGGCCGAAGCGGGCGCGATCTTGACGACGGTGTCGGCGAGGTGCCGCTTGATATCCTCCGCCTGATAATAGGCCCAGCTATCCGAGGCCCGCGCCTTCATCAGCACGGCCTCATTCTTGTAATAGAGCGCGTCGTTCTGAGTGTGGCCGCCCAGGAAACTGACGATCGCACCAAGGGTCGCCAACACCGCAGAGAACAGCGCGATCTTCTGGCTCAAGGGCTCACGGTGATGCGCCCGGTCTTCGATCTCTTCCTCATGCGCGCCACGGATTTCAAAACCTTCTTCCGACATCTCCTGCCTCTTCCTGATCGTCATGCGCGGGGCTAGCACACCTCAATCGGCGACAACACCACCGCCGACCGCCTGGTACAAAGCAACGGTGTCGGCCAACCGGGCAGCGCGCGCCTGGATCAACTGTGCACGCGCCTGCGCGTCTGCGGCGGTGGCGTTGAGCAGGGCCAGAGTACCAACATCCCCAAGCGCCAATTGGCGGCGAACGAAGCCGAGCGCGCGACCGGAGGCATCGCTCGCGCGCGCGGCGGCGTCCAGCGCATCGGCATCGGTGCGCAGGCCGCTCAACGCGTCCGAAACGTCCCCAAACGCCTGTAGCACCGCCGCGCGATATTGCGCCTTTGCCCCGTCCAGCGCGGCTTCTGCCGCGCGCTGCTGGTGTCGCAACGCCCCGCCGTGGAAGATCGGCTGCGTGACTCCGCCGAGCAACGCCCAGAACGGATTGCCACTCTGGAACAGGTCGAACAGATGCTGCGCCTCGCCCCCGGCGCTCGCGCTCAACTGCAGGTTGGGCAAACGGGCGGCAATCGCCACGCCGACATCGGCCCCTGCCCCTTCGAGTTGCGCCCGCGCGGCGCGCACATCGGGGCGCCGCGCCACGAGGTCGGACGGCAAGGCAAGCGGCACGTCGTGCGGCAGTGAGATGGCAGAAAGCGCTGGCAGGGTCGGCAGATCGCCCCCCGCCGCGCGGCCGAGCAAGGTGCCGATGACCACGCGCTGATGCGCCTCTGCTCGCACAAGTGCCGGCAGCGCCGCTTCCGCCGTTGCCAAGGCGGTCTGCTGGGTCGCCACATCCGCCTCGCCCACAGCACCAAGTTGCTGGCGTCGCCGCTGGCTCTGCAGAATGTCGCGGTTGACCGCCAAACTTGCCCGCGCCGCGTCGATCTGATCGGCCAGCGACGCGCGCTGGATCACGGCCTGCACCAAATTGGCCGCTACAGTCGCGCGTGCCGCTTCAAGCCGGTGGCGTGCGACATCCGCCGCAGCCCGTGCCGACCGGATCTTGGCATGCGTTCCACCGAACACGTCGGGCGAATAGCTGACCGTCACCTGCGCGGTGTGCAACGAATACAGATATTGCGTGGCGTCGGTCACTGCGGGAGCAAGCGCCTTGGAAACGCGCGTGCGCTGCGCCTGATAGCTCGCATCGACCTGAGGCAACGCCGCGCCACCCGCCGCCCCGGCAAGCTCGCGCGCCTGACGCAAGGCCGCATCGGCGACGGCGATGTCGGTCGCATGACGTAGCGCCTCGTCCACCAGTGCATCGAGATCGGACGATCCGAAAGCGCGCCACCAGTCGCTCGCCACGGTGCCGGTCCGCGCCACCTGCGCCTCCCCGGCACGCGGCGCAAAGCTCTGCGGTTTGACAGGCGGCGGTAACGCGACATGCGGATCCAGGTCCCGGGGGCCGACCGCACAAGCCGATACCGACCCGGCGAGCACTGCGAGCAAGAGGCGCTTCATGCCGGCATCTCCCCCGAATCGGCGGTGGGGTGCGGATGGTGCCCGACATCGCGCCCGTGCGCACCGCGATCCCCCGGCGGCACCCGCCGCGAGAAGCGATCGATCAGCACCGGCAACACCAGTAGGATCAGCAACGGGGCAAGCGTCATACCCCCCACCACCACCAGCGCCAGCGGCTTCTGTACCTGGCTGCCGATCCCATTGGAGATGGCGGCCGGCAGCAGGCCGATCGCCGCCACCAGGCAGGTCATCACCACCGGGCGCAAGCTGTGTCGCACCGTCGTCGCCAAAGCGCCTTGCCGCCCCATATATTCGTCGATTGCGTGGTTATAGGTGGTGACGACCAGAATGCCGTCCATCACCGCAATGCCGAACAAGGCGACAAAGCCGATCGCCGAGGAAATGCTGAAGGCCGTGCCCGTCAATGCGAGCGCCAGCACGCCGCCGATGATCGCCATCGGGATTGCCGAGAAAGCGAGCAGACTGTCACGGATCGACCCGAAATTGGCGTAGAGCAATAGCAGAATCAGCAGCAGGCTGATCGGCACGACTACCTCCAACCGCGCGACGGCGTTGGTGAGATTGTCGAGCTCGCCCGCCCATTCGAGGTGATAGCCGGGCGGCAAATGCACCGTCCGCGTGATCCGTGCCCGCGCCTCTTCCACCGCGCCGCCGAGATCGCGCCCGCGCACCGAGAATTTGATCGGGATGTAGCGTTCCTGATGCTCGCGATAGATGAACGACGCACCCGATGTCAGTTTGATATCGGCGACTTCGGACAGCGGCACCTGGATCGTGCCATTACCATTGGGCGACGGCGCGCCAACGGTGATGCGGCGGATCGCGTCGAGGGAATCGCGCTGCTCTGCCTTCAGGCGCACGACGATCGGGAAGTGCCGGTCCGTGCCCTTTTCATACAGATCCGCCGCCGATTGCCCACCGATTGCCGCCGCCACGGTCGCGTTGATGTCGTCAGGTGTCAGGCCATAACGCGAGGCGCGCGCGCGATCGACATCGATCCGCACCGTCGGTTGGCCGAGCGACTGGAACACGCCCAGATCCTCGATACCCTTGACCTTGGCCATCTCCGCCTTGATCGCATCGGCATATTTTTCGAGCGTCGGCAAATCTGGGCCGAACAGCTTGATCGAATTGGCACCCTTCACCCCGGATGCGGCTTCCTCGACATTGTCCTCGATATATTGCGAGAAGGAGAAATCGACGCCGGGATATTTGGCCTGCAGCTTCTTCGACAGTTCGGCGGTCAGCGTTTCCTTGGTCACGCCTGCGGGCCAGCTACCGGTCGGTTTCAGCGGCACGAAGAACTCGGCGTTGAAGAAGCCCGTTGAATCGGTGCCGTCATCGGGCCGTCCATGCGCCGACAACACCGATTCCACTTCGGGATATTGGGCGATCATCCGCCGTACGCCGTCTACCACTGGCTGACCCGCCTCCAGGCTGATCGAGGCCGGCAGGCTCGCGCGGATATACATGTTGCCCTCCTCGAGATGGGGCAGGAATTCGATGCCGAGCGAGCGCACGCCGACCATCGCCCCGCCGAGCAGCAGCAACACCCCGCCGATCGCGAGGATGCGGTTGCCGAGCGCAAAGGCGGCGGCGGGCTCGTACAGGCGGCGCAACCGCGCGACGATCCACGTTTCCACCTCGGACAATTTGTCGGGCAGCAACATCGTCGCCAGTACCGGCGCGACGGTGAAGGTGGCGATCAGGCCGCCGGTAATGGCATAGGCATAGGTCTTCGCCATCGGCCCAAAGATATGGCCTTCGACGCCCGTCAGCGTGAACAGCGGCAGGAAGCTCGCAATGATGATCGCGGCGGCGAAGAAGATGCCCCGGCTGACCTCATGGCTCGCCCCCAACACCGCCGAGAAGCGGCTGGCCAGTGTGTAATGCCCGCGCCCGCCTTCGACATGCGCTGAGCGTTCCACCATGTGGCGGAAGATATTCTCGACCATGATGACGCTGGCATCGACCACCAGCCCGAAATCGAGCGCACCGACCGACAACAGGTTCGCACTTTCGCCCTGCAACACCAGGATCAGGATCGCGAAGGCGAGCGCAAAGGGAATGGTCGCGGCAACAATGATCGCGCTGCGCAAATTGCCGAGAAACGCCCATTGCAGGAAGAAGATCAGCGCAATCCCCGCGACCAGATTTTCCAGCACGGTGTGGATCGTCAGGTGGATCAGGTCCGAGCGGTCATAGATGCGATCGAGATGCACGCCCGGCGGCAGGATGCCCGAGGCGTTGATGTCGGCGACTTCCTTCTGCACCGCTTCGATCGTCGGCATCGATTGCGCGCCGCGCTGCATCAGCACGATGCCCTGAACGATGTCGTCCTCATTGTTATACCCGGCGATGCCGAGCCGCGGCGCATTGCCGATCTCGACATGCGCCACGTTTTTCAGCAGGATCGGCTGACCGTTGGCCGTGCCGACCAGTACGTTCTGGATCGCCGATACCGACTGGATCAACCCGACGCCGCGCACGATCGCCGCCTGCGCCCCGAAGTTGATCGTCTGCCCGCCGACATTGCCGTCGCTCTTGCCCAGCGCCGCCAAAACCTGCCCGACCGAAACGCCCTGCGCCGCGAGCCGATCATTGTCGATCACGACATCATAGGTCCGCAGTTTTCCGCCCCAGCCGGTCACATCGATCACGCCGGGAATGCGTTTGAAGCGCCGTTGCAGCACCCAGTCCTGCAGCGTCTTGAGGTCCATCACCGAATAACCGGGCGGGGCGCTGATCTTGTAGCGATAGATTTCGCCGACCGGGCTGGTCGGCGACAAAGTCGGCTGCGCCCCACCCGCGAGCGGGGGCAATTGCGACAGGCGGTTGATCACCTGCTGCTTGGCCCCCTCATTGGTCAGGTCGTAGCTGAACTGGATCTTGATGTCGGACAGGCCGAACAGCGAAATCGCACGGATCGCGGTCAAATGCGGGATGCCCGCCATGCCGACCTCGATCGGGATGGTGACGTTGCGCTCCATCTCCTCGGCCGAGAGACCCTGCGTCTGCGTGATCACCTCGACCATCGGCGGCACGGGATCGGGATAGGCTTCGATATTGAGGTTCCAGAAGCCGATCGCGCCTGCGACCAGCATCGCGGCAAAGATGCCGACGATCAGCAACCGCTGCCGCAGCGAAAATTCAACCAGGCGGTTCATTCGCCGAGACCCGCCTCGTTCACGAACAGCGCCCCTGCGGTGACGATCCGTTCGCCCGGCTTCAGGCCGGCGAGCACGGCAATGGTGCCATCCTGCGCGTCACCCGCCGTGATCGTGCGGGCCTGGAGCAGCCCATCGGGGCGCACGACCCACACCCGCGCCGTTTCGCCCTCATGGATCACCGCCTCGGCGGGGATGCGCAGCGCCGTGCCGCGCTGCGGCCGCTGGATCGAGAAGCTCGCGAACATTTGCGGCTTCAGCATCCCATCGGGATTGGCGATGGTCGCGCGGACCGGCAAGCGGTGCGTCTGCGGATCGAGCGCCGCGCCGACCAGATCGATCGTCGCGTGGAAGCTGCGTCCGGGCAGCGCCTGCGTCGTCACGGTCACCGAATCGCCGACATGCACCGCATTGGCATCGCTTTCGGCGATCTGCGCGATCAGCCAGACGTGCGACGGATCGGTGATCGTCATCACCGGCTTGTCGCCGCCCTGCGCAACATATTGCCCGGCCGACACATCGCGCGAGGCGATCAGGCCGCCGATCGGCGCATGGAGCGTGGTGCGGTCGTGAATGCCCGACACTTCGTTGACGCTTTCCAGCCGTGAGATTTCGCCGGAGGTCTTGCCGAGGATCGACAATTTATCGCGCGCCGCGCCCAGCGCCGCCGCCGTGGTGCGCGCGGTCGCCTGCGCCGCGACGAGATCGGTCTGCGCTTGCAGATAATCCTTCTGCGCGCCGCCTGCGGTCTCGAAAATCTGGCGTTGGCGCTCGGCATTGCGCGTTGCGGTCGCCAATTGCGCCTGCGCGTTCTGATACGCCGCGCGCGCCGCAAACAGACCGCTGCACGCATCGACGAAATCGCTGGTCTTGACCAGCAGCAGCGGCTGGCCCGCGCGGACATATTGCCCGGCATCGGCCAGGACGCGCACGATCTGGCCCGCATAAGGCATCAGCACCGGTGTGCTGCGATCGCCATCGACCGTGATCGCACCGCTCGCCAACGTGCGGTCGTCCGAGGCCGAATAGCCGACGCGCATCGTCTTCAATCCCGCCATCTGGTCGGCGGTCAGGCGCAAGGTTCCCGGCGGCGTCGGTTGCGGGGCGGCGGGCTCGCGGTGCGTCAGGCGCGCGACGGCGAACCACAACAGCGCCGCAGCGATCACACAAACGGCGACGATGACAAGCCAGCGTGTCTGCGTGGCCGGGGCCAGCGTGCGAGTCTCGGGCAGGGATTCGGGTGTCGGAGAAGCGTGCATCGGAAACCCTATTGCGGCAAGGCTGGCACCTCTACGTAAGCCAGCTTACATCTCGCTTACAAATTGCTGCAGTGCAGAAAGTCCGAGAATGCGGGTCTTGTTGGTCGAGGACGACGATGAAGTGGCGGTGCCGCTGGTCGATGCCCTCTCGCGGCGCGGTGTGTCGGTGGAACGCGCACGCGACGTTGGCGAAGCCGAAGCGTATCTCGCCGCAATCGATTATGCGGCAGTGTTGCTCGACCTCGGCTTGCCCGACGAAGACGGCATCGCTTTGTTGACGCGGATGCGCGCGCGCGGCGACACGCGGCCCGTGCTCGTGCTGAGCGCGCGCGGCGCGATCGATGCCCGCATTCGCGGCCTGAACGAAGGGGCCGACGAATATATGGTCAAACCCTTCGACGTCGATGAACTCCACGCGCGGCTGCTTGCCATCCTGCGGCGTCGGGATGGCTATACCGGCAAGTCGCTCCGCTGCGGCGCTTTGGAATTCATCGTCGAGACTCGCGTCGCCTATATCGATGCCCAACCGCTGGCGCTGTCCGTGCGCGAAACGCAGTTGCTGGAATTGCTGTTGCGCCGTTGCGGCAAGGTCGTACCCAAAACCGTGGTGGAGGATCAGCTCTTCGGCCTCGACAGCGATCTTGGGTCCAATGCGGTGGAGGTCTATATCCACCGCTTGCGCAAAAAGCTGGAAGACGGATCGAGCTGCGCGCGGATCGAGACGGTACGCGGCGTCGGCTATATGATGGTCGCCGCCGCGTGAGAATGCGCGCGCCGCGCTCGCTGCTCGGGCAATTTATCGCGCTGCATGTCGGCATCGCTTTGGTCGCCGCAATCACGTTGCTGTGGAGCGCGTCTGCCCTGCTGCACCAGACCGCCGACCATTTTCAGCGGAATTTGCTGCGCCGACAGGCGGCGCTTTCGGCGTCGTTCGGGCAGGCCGGTGCCCCCCAACCCGTGGTCTTGTCCAACGGCATGGCCGTCAGCGTGATCGGCCGAAATCGCCGGGTGCTCAATTCCTACGGACCGTCACGGCCGCAGATCCTGGCGGCCGCACCGCTCGATGAGACATCGCATTTCTTTCGAAAAGGCGCGATCCAGGCGTTCTGCCTGCCCGCAACGGTAGGCTGGATTGTCGTATCGCAAGACGATGCCGACCCGGAGGTGGTCACCGACGATGTCGTGCGCAACTTCCTCTCGCGCTTTGCGCTGATATCGCTGCCGATTGCACTGCTCGTGCCAGTGATCGGCGCGCTGCTCGCGCGCCGTTTGACGCACCGCATGCGCATGGTCTCACTGGCCGCAGCGCAAATCGGTCCGCAATCCCTCGACACGCGCTTGCCGCGCGGCCTGCTCCCGCTGGAGGCGGAGCCGCTGGCCGAGGCCGCCAATGCCGCGCTGGACCGTCTCGCCGCGGCGATCCGGGTGCAAACCGCCTTTGCCGCCGATGTCGCGCATGAATTGCGTACGCCTCTCGCTGCCATACGATTGCGCGCCGACGCGATTGCCGACCCGGAGGCGCGCTCGGCGCTGATGGCAGCCGTGGATCGCGCCGGGCGCGTGATCGCACAATTGCTGGCGCTGGCAGAGCTTGAGCGACCGTTGGAATCGAGTGGCACGACCGTCGATCTCCACCGGTTGGCGGAACAGGTCGTCGCCGATCGTGCGCCTGCGATTCTGGCCTCGGGCCGCAGCATTGCGCTCGATCGCGCTCCCGGCCCGGCACAGGTCTATGGGTATGGCGAAGCGCTCACGCTCGCGCTCGAGAATCTGCTCGACAATGCGACCCGCCACACGCCGCCCGGAACCGCGATCGAAGTCCGCAGCGCGAACGCTGGCATCACCGTCTGCGACGACGGTCCGCCGCTACCGCAGGAGGATCTGGCGCGCCTGACGGAACGGCTCTGGCGTGGTGCCGGGTCGCAGATCGAAGGCTCGGGCATCGGTCTATCGATTGTCGACCGGGTGGCGCGGGCGCATGGCGGGCGACTGAACGTTCGGCGCGGCGAAGCGGGCCGCGGGCTGGTGTTTGAGATCAGGATCCGGGCCTGAAATTCGACGTCACCGACGATTGAACCTCACCGATCATGATCGACCCGGTCATAGGCGGCTTCGATCTCTTTCGGCACGTCGGTGAAGCTGCTCCACGGCAGCGGCTTGTGCAGCGCCATCGACCAGCGCTCCATCCATTCGATCCCTTCCTTGCCGGTATAGGGATCGGGGGTGCGATACGCCGGGTCCTTCATCGCCTGCGGCAGCGTCACCGGCTGCAGATGCTCGCGCCGAAGGATGGCGGCGAGGTCGTCGATCGAATCCGCATTCAGCCGCGTCGCGTGCAGCAGCATGACATAGGCGATATCGCGCCCGAACAGCGCACGCGCTGCGCTGCGATACCAGCGGATCGTCGTCGCGGTATGGGCGAGATAGAGCTGCCGGATCCGCGCGCGCGCCGCCTCGTCCTGCGCGATGGTCGCGGCATCATAGGGCTCGGCAAATTCCCAGTCGTCGGCATCGATCGTGACCGGCGCGATGCGATAGCCATGCGCGGTCAGCCAGGCGTTGATCTCGTGCTTGACCGCCTCCGGCGTGCCGGTTTCGAGATAGGGGTGGCGAAACCAGCCAATCCGACGGTGCCGTTCTTCAAGCAACCCACGCGTAACCGGCTCGCCGCGCGCAATATCGGCAATGTAAGCGGCCGCGCCCAGGCGGTTGGGGGATTCGTGGGAAAAGGTGTGATTCCCCAGGTCCATTCCCGCATCGAGCCAATGCTCCAGAACGGCGATCTGTTGCGGTCGATCCAGCTCGTTGAGCTTCGATTCGTTGACGAACCCCGTCGCCGGAATCCTGTGCTTGCGCAGACCCTCCAGAATGTCGGCGTTCAAGCCGTTCACATAACGCTGGTCCTTCGCGATCGTCAGCGCCGGCAGGTCATCGAAGGTTAGGGCGATTTTGGCGTGCCGAGTTCGCGCGTCAGCCGGGCCGCAGGACAGGGTGGCGGCGGTCAGGCCGAGCAGGATCAGGCGGAGCATCGTCATCGTCGCTGCGTCTTTCAAGCGCGGCTCCGCTTCTGTCGACCGCTAATTTTCTGCCCATGCAGAATCGTGATGAAGAGATTGGCTGGGGCGGCAGGGTTCGAACCTGCGAATGGCGGCATCAAAAGCCGCTGCCTTACCACTTGGCGACGCCCCAATCCGGGAGCGGCGTGCTTTAGGCTGCGAATCCAAGCTTGGAAAGCCCGGATTCGCGCTTTCAGATCACCCGCTCGAGCCAGCCATACGGATCGGGCGCGTGTCCGCGCTGAATATCGATCAATGCCTGGCGCAACCGCAACGTTGTTTGCCCAGGGCCACCGCCGCCAATGTCGAACGCGCCATCGCGCATCTTCATCGTGCCGATCGGGGTGACGACCGCCGCCGTTCCGCAGGCAAACGCTTCCAGCAAACGGCCACTTTGCGCATCGGCGCGGCACTGGTCGATCGCGTAAGGCTCCTCGCGGACGTTCAGGCCCATGTCACGCGCCAGGGTCAGCAGCGAATCGCGGGTGATGCCGGGGAGAATCGTGCCGGTCAGCGGTGGAGTGGCGATACTGCCATCGTCGAACACGAAGAAGATGTTCATGCCGCCCAGTTCTTCGATCCAGCGCCGCTCGATCGCGTCGAGGAACAGCACCTGATCGCACCCCTGCCGAGTCGCCTCGGCCTGGGCGATCAGACTGGCCGCATAATTGCCCCCGCATTTGGCCGCACCAGTGCCGCCGGGTGCGGCGCGCGTATAGTCCTGCGACACCCACAAGGTTACGGCGGGCGCGCCACCCTTGAAATAGGCACCGACCGAAGACGCGATCACGGCGTACAGATATTCGCTGGACGGCTTTACCCCGAGGAACACTTCGCTCGCGATCATGAACGGGCGCAGATACAGCGCGCCGCCGTCGATATCGGGGATCCAGTCGGCCTCTTGCCGCACGATGGCGCGGACCGACTCGACGAAGAGCTCATCGGGCAGCGGCACCATCGCCATCCGCTCCGCCGATTTGCGGAAACGCGCCGCGTTTGCTGCGGGGCGGAACAGCGCGGCACCGCCATCGGGCAAACGATACGCCTTCAGCCCCTCGAAAATTTCCTGCGCATAATGCAGCACCGCCGAGGCGGTATCCATTTGGAACGCGGCGCGCGGGGTGATCTTGGCGTCGTGCCAACCCGCAACCTCGTTATAGCGGATCGTCACCATGTGATCGGTGAAGACGCGCCCGAAACCGGGGTTGGCGATCAGGCCGGTGCGTTCGTTCGCGAGAGTCGGCGTCGGATGCGGCTCGACGGCGAAGGTCTGCGCATCGGCTGTGGGGCGGTGGGCGATAGTGGCGTTCTGCTGCATCGAAGCCCTGCGACAAGTTGTTACAATTTGGGGGTTGAAGGGCTGTACGGGAGGCGGCAAACGCGGTCAACAATGGCTACCGCAATCGCCTCCGCCTCGCCGCTTTTCCTGCGCGAACCCGAAATCCGTCGTGGCATGGAACTCATGTACTTCGCGCAGAGCACGCTTGCGCGCTCTACCGAGGAGCGGCTGAGCGCGTTGGGACTGGGCCGGGCGCACCACCGCGCTTTGTATTTTATCGCGCGCCATCCCGATTTGACCGTCAGCGCGCTTCTCGGGCTGCTTGGCATTACCAAGCAATCGCTCGGCCGCGTTCTCAACGAGCTGGTGGAGCGTAACCTCGTCGAAACACGAGTCGGCGAGCGCGATCGACGGCAACGGCTCTTGCGATTGTCGCAGGCGGGCAAAGACCTCGAAGGCGATCTGTTCGAATGCGTCCGCCAAGTGTGGGCGCAAGCATATGCCAGCGCCGGACAAAATGCGGTCAGCGGTTTTTGGGCGGTGCTGGAAGGCATCACCCCCGACGAGGTGCTGAAGCTCCTCTCGGTCTGACCGGCGACAGCCTTTAAGCGGACACCGGCGGCATCATGCTAGCGTCGCGCTGCCGCGGCCATTTCGGCATTGCGCCGAGCGGATGCTGCAACCGTCTCGCGCAGCAAAGCGACGAGGGCCTCCCCCTGATCGAGCACGTCGAGCCCCTTGCGCGTGGATCCGCCTGGGCTGGCGACACGATCGGCAAGCGTGCCCGGCGGAACATCCGCCGCAGCGGCCAGCAGCGCCGATCCCTCAACCGTGGCGAGCGCCAGCCGGTTCGCCTGATCCTCTGGCAATCCCTGCGCGACGCCCGCCGCCGCGAGCGCATCGATAAAGCGGTATAGGAACGCCGGTCCGCACCCGGCCAGCGCGGTGACCGCGTCAAAATGCGCCGCATCGACCCATTCGACCAGCCCGAGCGCCGCCATCAACGTCGTAATCGCGCCGCGCAGCGCCGGATCGGCACTACTGCTGTCGAGCGCCACCACGCCCTTGCCGATCCCGACCGGCAGATTGGGCATCGCCCGAACGATCGCCCGGGCCTGAAACCGCTCGGCCAACGCTTGCTCTTCCACGCCCGCCAAAATCGAGATCAACGCCGGCACGCCCCGCAAGCGCTCCGCAAAGCGCCCCGCGACGTCGTCCAATTGCTGCGGCTTCATCGCCAGTATCACGAGATCGGGCAATGGCCCGCTCGGCACATCCCGCGCCTGCCGGACGCCTGTCGGCAAAAGCCGGTCGGCCCGGTTGACCACATCGACATTGCCGGGTGCCAGAACCCCACTGGCAATCCATTGGCGGAGCATCGCCCCGCCCATATTCCCGCAACCGATCATCCAGACGCGAGTCACCGTCCGCTCCGGACGGTCGTGCCCGACCATTCAGGCCTCGCCCTGCGTCTCTGTCATGGCTGCAGCCATCGCTTCGGCAGGGGTTTTGCCGCCCCACAGGACGAACTGAAACACCGGATAGAATCGCTCGCACTCGTCGATCGCACTTTCGACCAGCAACTCCGCCGTCCCCAGCGACATCGTGCCGCCGCCCGATTCGGTCGCGCCTTCGATCATCGCGGCATGGCGGTACAGCAGGATTCCGCTGGCCGACCACAATTCGAAATGCCCGACCCACAATTGCTCGTTGATCAGCCCGATCGCTTCGTAGATCGCACCACGCCGGTCGTCGGCGACGCGAACATCGGGAAAGGCCAGGAATTGAATAACGCTGTCTTCCTCGCGCCATAGCGCGCGAAGCTCATATTGCGTCCAGCTTCCTTTGACCTTGGCGATGACTTCATCGTCTTGCCGTTCGTGGTCCCAGCCATGCGCCGCGAAATAGCTTTCCAGCATGTCGATCGGCGCTGCATCGTCGCGATCGAAATCCGCCTCATCGAGGATCATCGTGCGCCTCCATCATTCGCCTTGGACACTGTCGTGACGCAGCGCGCCGGGCAGCACAAGAATGGGGCAGGCAAGCCAATCGAAAAAACTGTGGAAAAGATCGTCTCAGCCCTCCGCCTTGGGGGCCACCGTCGCTTTCGCTTCGAGGGCATCGAGGCGCGCGCGCAGCGCATCGGCATCGTCGCGCGCTGCCGCCGCCATCGCCTTGACCGCCTCGAATTCGTCGCGTGAAACGAAATCCAAGCCGCCGATCCACTCCTTCGCCCGCGCCCGCGCGCCCGCTTCCGCTTCGCGCCCGACACCGGCCAGCGTACCGGCGGCACCGTTCAGAAACTTGGCGAAGTCGTCGAAAATCTTGTTGTCGGATTGCATGCGGAAAATCCCGTGGGGTTCAGAGCTTGATGATTTGGGTGGTGGCGGACGGCGGCGCAAGGGTTTCGGCCCCCGGATTCAAGTCCACGATCTGGTAATTGAGATAGAAGGCAAACACCAGCCAGGCGAGATACGGCACCAGCAAAGCACCGGCCATCCCGCGAATCCGGGCAAAGACAATCGTCATCGCCAGCGCAAGCAGGAACATCAACGCGACGATTCCAAGCGCGAACGTCACTTGATGCATGCCGAAAAACACCGGAGACCAACTCAAATTCACCGCCAGTTGAACAGCAAACAGCGCGATCGCCGGGCCGCGCATACGCGATCCGCGGGCGTGAATGATCATTGCCAGCGCAAGGCCAAGCAGTACGTATATTGCCGACCAAGCCGCCGGGAAGGCCCAATCCGGCGGCGTGATAGCCGGTTTAACAAGCGCGGCGTACCAGGCATTGGCCGAACCGGCCGGAGCCAATCGCGCCGAGGTAAAGCCCAGCAGCAGCACGAACGGCACGGTCACGACCGCCCAACGCAAAAACGCAAGCCGCAACTGTTGTCTTGATGCAATCTCTCTCAAGCCACGGTCCCCGGTTACGCGCGAATCTGTCAGGCGCTCCACTGTCGCCTTGCCCACTCTTCTATAGAAGAACGGCGGCCAGGTTGCGTGGTTAAATTTTACCCAACCAACGCCGATCGCCTATCGGGTGGCCGCGATCAGGAATTCGATATTGCCTTCGGGCCCGGTGATGGGACTCTCGACAAGTGTCGCAACGGACCAGCCCTGCGCGACCACCCATGCCGAGACTTCGGCGCAGACGCGCGCATGCACCGCAGGATCGCGCACAACCCCGCCCTTGCCCACCTCGGTGCGGCCAGCCTCGAATTGCGGTTTGATCAGCGCAAGCAGCCGTGCCTCCGGCTTGGCAAAGCGTAGCGGCACCTCCAGCACCTTGGCGAGGCCGATAAAGCTGGCATCGCAGACGATCAGGTCGACCGGCTCGGGAATATGCGCGTCGGTCAAGATGCGCGCGCTGGTCTGTTCGTGGACAATGACCCGGGGATCCTGCCGCAGCTTCCACGCCAATTGGTTGGTGCCGCTGTCGACCGCATAGACGCGCGTCGCGCCGCGATGGAGCAGGACGTCGGTAAAGCCGCCGGTCGAGGAGCCGACATCGATCGCGACTGCGCCGGTGACATCCCACCCGACCGCATCGAGGCCATGCGCCAGCTTGATTCCGCCGCGCGACACCCATGGATGATCCCGCCCGCGCACATCGAGCACAACATCATCCGCCACGGCCTGGCCGGGCTTGTCGATCTTGCGGTCTCCCGCGAACACTAGCCCCGCCATGATCAGCGCCTGCGCGCGCGTCCGGCTTTCGGCCAGGCCGCGATCGACGAGAAGTTGGTCAGCACGGGTCTTGGACATGCCGATCTTCCAACGCGAAGCCGCGCGCATGCGCAAGGGGGCTTCGAGTCGCTTGGCCTGTGGCAACCCCGCAATCACGCTCCCCCTGGCCCGCTTTACGCCGCGCCGTCGTCCCCATTTCGGGTCACCGCACACGCCGTTCTTTCTGGCGCAGCGCTATTGCCTATCTTTTAAGTAGGAATACATTTTCCTCTTGGAGGCGTGGCCATGCGGCGTCCCCCTAGAGCACGGGTGGCCACGTCTCTCCGCCCGCTGTTCCGGGGCTTATTGGGAGAGGATCGATGGGTACCTTCTCGAATTTCGACCCCGTTCAGCCGACCATTCTGACCGTTCCGGGCCTGGGTGGCTCGGGGCCGTCGCATTGGCAGACCTTATGGGAACAGGCGCGCCCGGACACCATTCGGGTCGAGCTGGGCATGTGGAACACACCGCATCGCAATGCCTGGGTTACCAAGCTCGACCAGGCGATTCGTTCGGCACAGGCACCGGTCGTGCTCGCCGCGCATAGCCTTGGCTGTCTCGCCGTGGCGTGGTGGGCCGAGCTGACCCGGCAGCCTTATGGCTGGCCCGTCGCCGGGGCGCTGCTGGTCGCCCCCGCCGATGTCGACCGACCGGACGCGCAGGCCGAACTCGCCGCCTTTGGCCCCACTCCCGTCAGCCCGCTGCCCTTCCCGTCGATTGTCGTCGCCAGCCGTGACGACCCCTGGATCACGATCGAACGCGCGCACAGCCTGGCGGTCGGCTGGGGCAGCCACTTCGTCGATGCCGTTGCACAAGGCCATCTGAACGCCGCGAGCGGGATCGGATGGTGGGAAGAGGGTCAGGAATTGCTCCACCGCGTGATCGGCGCGGCGGCGGATCGCAACGGCAAGCCCCTGACACCGGGCGATGCGCGCTCCATCCTCGCCATCAACGCAACCGACGCGGCGCAGTCGCATTATCTGGCGGGTGGACCGATCGCCTGATCCTGCACATCAATCGAAGAACAGATAGGCAGGGTCGAAATCGGCGAAGCGCCGCAAGGCGTCCCAATCGAGGATATCGACTGTTCCCTGCCGAAAACTGACCAGTCCCTGCTCCCGCAACTGACGGAGCATGCGGTTGGCGTGAACGGCGGTCAGACCGGTGGCGTCGGACAGGTCGACTTGGGTCAACGGCAGCGCGAAGGTGAAGCCGTTGGTCATCCCGATGCGCTCGAGGCGAACGTACATCTCGCAAAACAGGTGCGCGAGCCGGACCACGGCGCTGCGCGCGCCGATCGAAACGATCCATTCCCGATTGATCGCGGCGTCGATCAGGGTCGAGCGCCACAGCAGTTCGGTGAGTGTCGCGGATCGCTCGGTTAGCGCCCGAATCGCGCTATGCGGAAAAAATGCGACCTGTACGTCGGTGAGGGCGGCAACCGAGTGTTCGAGACGCTTCAGCGGATAGCTGTGCAAATCGACAAAATCGCCTGGCACGTGAATCGCGAGAATTTGCCGCCGTCCCTCTGGCGTATCCTTGTAGCGCTCGACAAACCCTTCCAGCAGCAAGGTACATTGGGTCAGCGGCGTGTGCTGACGAACGATGATTTGCTTGGCCGAAAACTTGGCCGTCCGTCCGACCGCGCCTTCCAGCGCAGCAACGTCATCGGCGTCCAGAACCGGGTGGCGATGAGTCTTAAGGAACAGGCTAGTGTACATAGTTTCCCCTATTTTCCCGGAACATGCGCCGCAGCACCGCGTTCTGTCCACCGGGAGAGATTAAATGTCGAAACCACCGAGCGATACGCCAATCCGTGTAGCGGCGGAGCGAGGCGAAGTCCTGCTCGACGGGCCGGACGGCCTGGCTGCCTCTTTAACTCCGCAAGCCGCCAAACAATCTGCCGAACAGCTCCATCGTGCAGCAGATCTCGCCGATCGTCGCCCCGACGAGGAATTTCCCTGGAATCATTCATGCTAAGGGAAGAATGTTAATCACGGCGCGCTACTTCGCACCAGTGCCGTTCCGAAAACTCTTCCTCAGCCGCTGGTCGGCGCTGCTTTGGGCGATCGGCATCCTGTGGACCGCAGTCGACACGGTTGGCTTTGCCCCTTCCGGTGGACATGGTGAAACGGCAGCGACGGCCAATGCCACCGACGCCACGGGTGCCGCCATCGACAATGCCGACCTTGCCATTCTGGCCAACGCCATGAAGGGCGACTGAGCCCCCTTAACGACGCGGTGCGTCTTTCACCTCGATCGACTGGATGCGCCATTGGCGTTGTTCGGGGGAAGCGCCGTCAATATCGGCCGTTCGGTGCAGCGTAACAGTACCGATCTGATAGAGCGGTTTCCGGCTTTGCTTCAGCCGGGCGTAAATCTGTACGGGAACGGTGACATAGCGCTGTCCGGCTCCGGCATCCACTGGCCCGGGCGCGCCGATATTGGCGTGATATTCGCTATAACGCGCAAAATCGGCAGCGAACGGTCCTGCGCTTCCGGCAGCGCCCGAGCCGGGGATGCGAAGCGCGAAGGCCTCGCGATATTTCGCTTCCCCGATCAACGCGTAATAGGTTTGTACGACATTTGCCGCGCCTTGCGCACTGTCGGGCGCGAACGGTGTCTCCGCAATCGGGGTGCGATCGTCCGGCAATCCGCCCGGCGTGCCCGGTGCAGGCGGTTGCAATGCGTCGGGCGGCACCGAAGCCTCCTCATTGCTGGCGACTGAATTGCGCGCACCGCCTGCGTCTCCGGAATGGGCATCGACCGCCACCGGTTCCCGTTGTTTCGCCGCTTCGGTATTCACCGCAGGATCGCGCGCAGGCTGCGCGGTGCAGGCAACGAGGAAAAACAGCGGCCACGGAGCCAGAACAATACGCGACATCACCACGTCTCACACAAGGAATCGGAGGGACAATAAGGCTAGCGCCCGGACGCGACGTGGCCGCCAACCAGCCATCGCAGCGCATTTGCGGCGGTCAAAAAAAAGCGGCCGACACCCGTCGGCCACCCCTATTTTACGATCAGGGACGCAGGGCTGCGTCGTCGCGGTCGCTCAATTCGTCCTCATCGACCGTATCGTCGTCGAGTTCGTCCTGAACGTCGTCTTCGTCTTCCTCGTCCTCGTCTGGATCCTTTTCGGTGTCCAGATCGTCATCTTCCTCGCCGAGATCATCGTCTTCCATGTCGAGATCATCGTCGTCATCGTCGTCATTTTCGGACGCGATGTCGGGGTTGAGGTCGGTCAGCAGATTGCCATCGCTGGGGCCGTCGCGCGTTACCTCCAGGATTTCAGCGCGCTGGCTCTCGTCATAGCCTTCTTCGTCATATCCGTCGTCGCCGGTGCCTTCCCCCGGCACGCGGTGTCCACCCATGCTCATTGCGTCTCTCCCGACAGCCCACACGATGTAGGATCATTCCAAACTTCGAACCGTGCAACCCTCGTTCGGTTCCGCATTGCGCCGAAATTTGCTCAGCTGGGACGAAACAACCGCCCACGTTCCACGATCGCCGCGATGCCAAGCCCCGCCACGCCGGCGATGAGGAAACCCAAATGCATCGGCGCGGTCGTGCCGTCGAAGCTGCGTCCAATCGCCCAGCCGATCACCCCGCCGAGCGTGATCCCGAAAAAGCCCTGCACGCTCGACGCGATCCCCGCAATCTCTCCCATATTTTCCATCGCCATCGCCGACATGTTGGACGTGGCAAGGCCAAAACACGCCATCGTGATCGCCTGCACGACCACGAACACGAGCAGCGGTTCGTCCCCAAGATGGCCGACAGCCAAGCCGGTACCGGACGAGGCGATCATCACCACCAGCGCAACCTGCGAAATACGGCGCATTCCCAAATGAATCACGATCCGCGAATTCAGCAGGTTCGCGACCGCCATCGTACCGGCCGAAGCGGCAAACACGCTGCCGAGCAGCGCGGGACGATGAAAGACATGCTCCATGATCGGTTGAATGGAGCTGAGATACCCGAAAATCGCGCCCTGGCAGATCAGCGCCGCAATCATATAACCCAGCGAATAGCGATCGCGCAGCGTGTGCCGCCAGCCCGACAGCGTGCTGCGGAGCGACAGCGGCGCACGGTTTTCCGGGCGCAGTGTTTCGGGCATACGAAGGACGAACCAGACCAGGCACAACAACGCGGCCGCCGCGATCATCTCAAAAATCAACCGCCACGACCCCAGCAGCAAAATCGCCTGGCCGATGCTCGGAGCCACGATCGGCACCGCCATGAACACCATAAACGCCAGGCTGGTCACCTGCGCCATTGCGCGGCCCGAAAAACAGTCCCGGATCACCGCTATGGTCACGACGCGGCTGGCAGCGATCGCCAATCCGCTAATGAATCGCATCGCCAGCAAAAGCACGAAACTGTTAGCAAGCCCGGCCAGCAGATTGCACACAATGTACCCGATCAGGCCCGCGATCAGCACCGGCCGACGCCCGAAACGATCGGTCAGCGGCCCGTGGATCAATTGCCCGATCCCCAGCCCAACCACGAACACCGTCAAAATCAACGGGCCGTCGACAATCGCATCCACCCCCAGCCGACGTGCGATATCCGGCAAGGCCGGCAACATCGTATCGATCCCGAGCGCGCCGAGCGAAATGAGCGCCGCGATCAGAGGCACGAACTCCACCAGGCGAATTGGCGGCGAGTCCTGCACAGAGGTGTCGGTAGAAACAGGCATGCCGTTCCCAATGCCCGAGCCCGCCGCGCAGGTCACCCATCAATTCATCCGCACTCCAGCTTGAATCTATCGCGCGTCATGGAACCGTAGCACCGTTGCGGCACTTTCGTGGCTCCACCACTCGGAGCATGGCGATGGGCATTTTCAGCATGATCAAGGATGCAATCTGGGGCCAGAAGGCCGCCCCGGTCGAAGCCGTTCCCTCCACTTCGGCGATGCCGCAGATGAACACGCCGTCCGACCCGGGCAACCCGCCCGCAGAAACCACCCCGGCTGCCACCACCGCACCGGTTGATGTCGAAGCGATCCTCACCGCCAAAGCCGAGGCCAAGGGGCAGGAGCTCAACTGGCGCGAGTCGATCGTCGACCTGATGAAAGTGCTCGATCTCGACCCGAGCCATGAAAACCGTCTCGCCCTCGCGCACGAACTCGGCTTCACCGGCGATACCGAGGACAGCGCGACGATGAACATCTGGTTGCACCAGCAGGTCATGGTCAAGCTCGCCGAGTCCGGCGGCACCGTGCCCGCCGCGCTGACGCACTGAGCTCTTGACGAACGGCGTGGCGGACCGTTAGTGTATTAATACTATGATACACATGAGGTCCGCCATGCTCCGTTCCCTGGTCTGCGCGGTTGCGCTGCTCCCCCTTGCCGCATGTGGGGCGGACAAGGACGGCACCTCGATTTCGATCAACACCTCCAATGGCGACGGCTCGGTGCTCGCCGGTTTCGACGGCAATGGCGAAGCGTCGATCGACACGCCGTTTTTCAAGGGCAAAGTAACACTCCCCAACGTGAAGTTGGACGCGAACAATTTCGATATGAACGGCGTCCATCTGTATCCGGGTTCGACGATCGGCAGCGTGAACATCACCGCCAAGAACAAGCCCGATGCCGAAGAGGACGGGCACGTCCGTGTTGCCTTTACCAGCCCCGCTTCCCCCGCTGCGGTCCGGGACTGGTTCAAGACCAAACTGACCTCCGCCGGATTCACGCTGACCGCAGAGGGCAATGGTCTCACCGGCAAGACCAATGAAGGTGAGCCTTTCGCGCTCGACCTGGTGCCCAACGGCAGCGATATGGCGAAGGGCGTCATCACCATCGGTTGAGCAGGGGGTGGCGGTCTATGGATGACGTGCGGGCGAATCCGGTTTATCGGGTTGCTTTACCCTGACGGACGCCCGATCATGCTCGATACGCCGACTGCTCCCACAACCGCGCAAGTCCCAGCGCTTTCGCTCAACGACGAAGCCGCCGATCCAGTCGCCTTTGCGGCCGCGCTCGGCGGGTCGTTCGAGCGATTTGGCTTTGCCGTCGTCGCAGATCATGGCGTTCCCGCCGATCTGATCGCGCAGGCATGGGCGATGACCGAGGCCTTCTTCGCGCTGCCCGAGGACACGAAACGCGCCTATTTCGTCGCAGGCGGCGGCGGCGCGCGCGGCTACACGCCGTTCAAGACCGAGATCGCCAAGGGCGCGAGCCATGTCGACCTGAAGGAATTCTGGCATATCGGTCGCGAGCTGGCCAAGGGCCACCGCTTCGAGGCGCAAATGTCCCCCAACATCTGGCCCGACCAGCCCGAGGGCTTCCGCGAGACCTTTATCGAACTGTTCGCGGCCTTCGATACCGCGGGCGATCGCTTGCTCTCGGCGATTGCGCGCCATTTGGGTTTGAGCCCCGACTGGTTCGATCATGCCGTAAAGGACGGCAATTCGGTGCTGCGTCTGCTGCATTACCCCCCCGTCCCCGCCGACGCCCCGGAGGTCCGCGCCGGGGCGCATGAGGACATCAACCTCATCACCCTGCTGCTCGAGGCCGAGGAGGCCGGGCTCGAACTGCTCGACAAAAATGGCGCGTGGCTGGCGATCAGGCCGCCCGAAGGCGCGATGGTCGTCAATGTCGGCGACATGCTCCAGCGCCTGACCAACCACGTTTTGCCCTCGACCACGCACCGCGTCGTCAATCCGGCCCCCGAACGCCGCGGCCATTCGCGGTATTCGATGCCGTTCTTCCTACACCCGGCTCCCGATTTCCTGATCGAGACGCTGCCCTCGACGATCTCTGCGGAAAACCCCAACCGCTATCCCACCCCGATCACCGCGCACGATTATCTGCATGAGCGGTTGGTCGAAATCGGGTTGGTGAAGGCCTGAGGTGATCCGGGCGGGACGATACCTGCAATTGGCGATCGGTGCGCTCGGGACGGTGCTGGCCGGGCTTACGGCGCTGTCTGCATTGACCCGTCCGGCCCAATTTTTGGCTTTGCCGTTGCCGGTCTCGATCTTGTTAATTGTTGCCGCAGTCAGCGGCTTAGCACAGTGGATCGCCTTCCAACGCCGACACTTCGACACAGCTGTGCGGCTGTTTGGCACTACGATCATAAGCTGGAGTGCCGCGATTCTCGTTCACGTCGCGTACACAATGCCGGATTGCAGCAAGGGCTGCACTCTAGTCGTGATCACGCCCCCAAAATAAGTGCGATCTTGTTTCAGGGTCGATCGTGCCGCATGAGCCGCCGCGCAGTATAAGGCAGGAAGTCGAACCCATGACCAAACCCCTCCGCATCGCGCTTGCCGGTCTCGGCACGGTCGGCGCAGGCGTGATCCGCTTGCTCGACACCAATGGCGCGCTGATCGCGCGGCGCGCCGGGCGGCCGATCGAAATCGTCGCGGTGTCGGCGCGCGATCGGAGCAAGGATCGTGGCGTGGATATCGGTCGCTTCGCCTGGGTCGACGATACCACTGCGCTCGCCCATGCCGATGTCGATGTCGTGGTGGAATTGGTCGGCGGGTCGGACGGCCCCGCGCTTACGCTGGCGCGTGCCACGTTGGGCGCGGGCAAGAGCTTCGTCACCGCCAACAAGGCGATGCTGGCGCATCACGGGCTGGAGCTGGCGCGCGCCGCCGAAGGAGCGAACGTCGCCTTGAAGTTCGAAGCTGCCGTCGCCGGCGGCGTGCCCGTCATCAAGGGGCTGCGCGAGGGCGCTGCCGCCAATGAGATCGAGCGCGTCTACGGCATCCTTAACGGCACCTGCAATTTCATCCTGTCCAAGATGGAAGCCGAAGGCCGCGATTTCGCCGACGTGCTGGCCGAGGCACAGGCGCTTGGCTTTGCCGAATCCGACCCAAGCTTCGACATCGATGGCGTCGATGCCGCGCACAAGGTTTCGCTGCTCGCCAGCCTCGCTTTCGGTACGCAGCCCGCCTTTGCCGACGTCGCGGCCAGCGGCATTCGTGACGTGCTCGCCGCCGACATCGCCGAGGCGGCCTCGCTCGGCTACCGCGTGCGCTTGATCGGGCTGGCCGAGTCCGGCCCGAACGGGCTGTTCCAGCGCGTCCATCCGCATCTCGTGCCCGTCAGCCACCCGCTTGCGCATGTGATCGGCGCGACCAACGCCGTGGTGGCGGAAGGCAATTTCGTCGGGCGCTTGCTGTTCCAGGGGGCCGGTGCCGGCGACGGGCCGACCGCGTCCGCCGTGGTCGCGGATCTGATCGACATTGCGCGCGGCGAATTCGGCCCCGCTTTCGCCATGCCTGCCGACGCCCTGTTGGCGCAGGGCCCCGCCGATGCCGGCAACCGGATGGGACGCGCTTATGTCCGCTTCACCGTCGCCGACCGCGTCGGCGTGCTCGCGGAAATTGCTGCGGCGATGCGCGATGCCGGCGTCTCGATCGAAAGCCTGATGCAGCGTGGCGTCCACGCCGATGGATCCGTGCTGGTCGCCATCGTCACGCATGAAGGCCCGGAGCGCAGCGTGGCGCAGGCCCTGGAACGGCTGCGCGGTTCGCAAAGCCTGGTCGGCCGTCCGCTCTGGATGCACATTCTCGGCTAGCCGTGGTTACCCGGTAACCTTGCCGAAGGTCGCAGGCGGCGTGTCATCCAACAGGATCGGCACGCGCCGGGATTTGTCGGGCTTCTTGCGAAAGGCGCGCTTCACCCCGCCAACCGTGTCCTTGGCGAGCCGGAATACATTCGTGCCCTCACCCGGCTCCTCGCAGCAACTGCCCGGCGCTACCGCTTTCTGCACCAGCCGCACTGCCGCCGTGCCCATGCCGAACAGATCGATGCCGCTTCCGCAGCCGCCGCTGCGCCCGGCGCACGGCGTTGCCTCAAGGGCAAGCGCGCCGGTTCCGCGCAAATCGGGGTTGGAGGGTCGCGGTTCGTCCAACACCGCCTCATTTGGATACGGCAGCGCTTGCGATGGCAGCGGTTTGCCGCACACCACGATGTCGTCGGGATCGGTGTTTTTCGAGCCGCGCCGAACGCACGGTTCATCGGGCACTGGCTGCAAAATCGAGAACGATGTCGGTGCTGCAGGAGGACTCGCCGCAGGGCTTGCGCTTTGCGCGGCGAGGAGCAGCAACAGCATCATCTGCAAGCTGCGCCGCAATCGTGGCGAATTTCAGGCGATCGGCGCGATCCCGAGACGCGGCAGTTCGATCGCGGGACAACGGTCCATTACGACCTTCAGCCCCGCCGCCTCGGCCCGTTCCGCTGCGGCCTCGTTGATGACGCCCAATTGCAACCACACCGCCTTTGCGCCCGCCGCAATCGCCGCGTCCACCGCCTCGCCTGCCGCTGCGGAATTGCGGAAGATGTCGACCAGATCGATCGGATCACCGATCTGCGACAGATCGCGAAACACGAATTCGCCGTGCAGATGTTCGCCGGTGATCTGTGGGTTGACCGGAATCACGCGATAGCCGTGCTCCTGCAAGGTCCGCATCACGCGGTAGGACGGGCGATCCGGGCGGTCCGACGCCCCGACCAGCGCGATCACACGGGTTTCCTCGAGCAAAATACGCAGATCGGCATCCTGGGTAAGCGGCATCAGCCTTGTCCTTTTATCCAATCGCCAACCTTGTCGGCCACGCCCATGAACGCAACGCCTTCGGGACCGTTCCCCGCCGCCGGTGGCTGCCCGGCATCGGAGGCCACGCGCACACGAATATCGAGCGGAATGCGCCCGAGAAACGGCAGGCCCAGTTCCGCCGCGGCGGCCTCGGCCCCGCCTGTGCCAAACGGATCGGAAATCTCGCCGCACGACGGGCAGACATAGCCCGCCATATTCTCGATCAGCCCGATGATCGGCACGCCCGCCTTCACGAACAGGTCGATCGCGCGCCGTGCATCGATCAGCGCCAAGTCCTGCGGAGTAGAGACGATTACCGCGCCGCTCGGGCGATATTTCTGGATCATCGTCAATTGCACGTCGCCCGTGCCGGGCGGCAGATCGAGCACCAGCGTATCGGCCGGCCCCCAATTCGCGTCCATCATCTGCGTCAGCGCACCCGCCGCCATCGGCCCGCGCCACGCGATTGCCTGGTCGGCGGCGACGAGCATGCCCATCGACAGCATCGGCACGCCATAAGGCGTCGGCACCGGCTGCAACACTTTGTCGCGCGCGGTTGGCTTGGCGTCGGCAACGCCCATCAGGCGCGGCTGCGACGGGCCATAGATATCGGCATCGACCAGCCCGACCCGCCGCCCGGACCGCGCCAGCGCGATGGCGAGATTGGCCGAGACGGTGGATTTCCCCACCCCGCCCTTCCCGCTCGCCACCGCCAGCACGATTCGGCGCGAACGCTGGCTGGTCAACGCGACGCGAACGCTGGAAATTCCGGGAACATCGCTGGCGGCAGCGCGGACATCGGCCTCCAGCGCATCCCGCGCGGCGTCGTCAAGGCCACTGACGTCGACGATGATGCTGGCGCGTCCTTCCTCGATCCGGGCGGTGGCGCGCCCTTGGGCGACACGAATTAGGGCGGTATCTAGCAAACTACTGTCAGTCATCGTGCGCAGATAGGCGACGCGAACGCGCTTGCCACTGTTTTTCGCAAGAACGCGCCCCTATAAAGGTCGCATGACGATCTTATCGGGCTGGTTTCAGCGCCTCTCCATCCTCGCCGCCGACAATAAGGGACCATGGGGCAGCGGCTCCGGTTCCGACAATGGCGGAGGCGACAGTGGCGGCCCGCGCAACCCGTGGGCGCAGCCACCCGGCGGCAAACCGCGTGGTGTAACGCCGGGTCCGAGCGCGCTCGATGAATTTCTCAAGCGCGCGCGCGGCGGTGGCGGCGGCTCGGGTGGGGACGGCGGACGGCCGCGCATCCCCGGGGCTCCCAGTGCTGGGCAATTGTGGGTAATCGCGGTCGGCATCCTGCTGGTCGCCTGGATTGCGCTGACCAGTTTCCATTCGATCGGCCCGCAGGAGCGCGGCGTCGTGACCGTGCTCGGGCGCTATTCCGAGACGCTCGAGCCCGGCATCCGCTTCACCTTGCCTGCCCCTTTTGTCGAGGTTGCCAAGGTCGATGTCGCGGCGATCAACACCGATACCTTCCCCGATGACAGCAGCACCGTCACCGCCGGCAATGACACCGACAAGCTGATGCTGACGAGCGACCAGAACATCGTTGATCTGGATTATTCGGTGCGCTGGCAGATCGCCAACCCACAGGACTTCGCCTTCCAGATCGCGCGCCCGCGCGAAACGCTGCGCGCCACTGCGCAAAGCGCGATGCGCGCTGTCGTCGCCACCGCCACGCTCGACGAAGCGATCGGTGCCGGACGCACCGCGATGGAAGTGAAGGTCCAGCAGGCAATGCAGGAAATCCTCGATCGCTATAATGCGGGCATCCGCATCCAGGGCGTCGCCATCAAGGGCGCTCAGGCTCCCGCGCAGGTAGCGGACGCCTTCAAGGAAGTCTCAGCCGCGCAGCAACAGGCGCAAAGCGACATCAGCCGCGCGCGTGGTTATGCGCAGCAGGTGCTGGCCAAGGCACAGGGTGAAGCCGCCGCCTTCGACGTGATCTATGCGCAGTATAAGCTCGCCCCCGAGGTGACGCGCCGCCGCATGTATTACGACACGATGGAGCAAGTCCTGTCCAAGTCGGACAAGACCATCATCGAATCGCCCGGCGTGGTGCCGTATCTACCGCTGCCCGGCATGCGCCGCTTGCCGCCCGTCGTCCCATCCGCCCCAGCCGCTCCTCAGACTCCAGGAGTCGCCCAGTGAACCGCGCCTTGTTCCGCAATCCGATCTTCATTGGCGTCGTCGCGCTGGTACTGCTGATCCTCGCCGCGAGCACCTTCGCGATCGTGCCGGAAACGCGCCAAGCAGTGGTGCTGCGCTTTCAGCAGCCCGTGCGCACGATCAACGAATATCGCCCCAATGAAGTGTTCGGCCAGACCGGCGCGGGCTTGACGGCGCGCGTGCCCTTCATCGATCGCTTGGTGTGGGTCGACAAGCGCGTGCTCGACGTCGAACTGGACGGCCAGCCGGTCTTGTCGACCGACCAGACCCGGCTGGAAGTCGATGCCTATGCCCGCTTCCGCATCGTCGATCCGTTGAAGGCGGTGATCTCGACCGGCAGCACGTCTGTCACTGAACAGCGCGTGCAGGATCAGTTGAAGCCGCTGTTCAGCTCGTCGCTGCGCAACGAGCTTGGCAAGCGCCCGTTCGCGGCCTTGCTCAGCCCCGAACGCACCCAGGTGATGGGCAATATCCGCGCCGGGCTGCAAAAGCTTGCGTCGCAATACGGCGTGCAGATCGTCGACGTGCGCATCAAACATGCCGATCTGCCGAGCGGCACGCCGTTCGACAGCGCGCTCAACCGCATGCGCACCGCGCGCCAGCAACAGGCCCTGACGATCAAGGCGCAGGGCCAGCAGACCGCGCAGATCATCCAGGCGCAAGCCGATGCCAAGGCCGCGCAAATCTATGCCGACGCCTTCAACAAGGATCCCGATTTCTACGATTTCTATCGGGCGATGCAGTCCTATCGCTATACCTTCGCGCAGGATGCCAAGGGCCAGACCTCGTTGGTACTGTCGCCCGACAATGCCTATTTGAAGGAATTCCAGGGACGGCGCTGACGGATGGCCCCATAACCATCCACCAGCCGTTCATATTCAATCGCCGTTCAGCATCGCTTAGTATCTACAAAGGCGATGCTGCCAATTGGTAGACGAGAGGAAACGACCAAAGTGCGCTACGCCTACGCCATTACCGCCGCCCTGTTGCTGAGCGGCACCGCGACCGCCATTGCTTTGCCGTCCGCCGGGGGCGCGCAGACCGCGCAGAACGAACCCGCCGTGATGGCCGCCACCGCCCCCAAGCCGGGTGCGCCGATGAGCTTCGCCGATCTGGTGGCGAAGCTGCAGCCGGCCGTGGTCAATATTTCGACCAGCCAGCACATCACGCAACAGCAGCCCGCCAACCCCTTCGCCGGCACCCCGTTCGAGGGGCTGTTCGGTCAGCAGGGCCAAGGCGGGAATGGCGGCCCCGCGATCACCCGGGAGGCGACCTCGCTCGGTTCGGGCTTCATCATTTCGCCAGACGGCTATGTGGTGACCAACAACCACGTCGTCGCACCCGGCGCGAAGGGCGCGACGGTGGATTCGATCACGGTGACGCTGGTCGATCGCAAGGAATATGTCGCCAAGCTGATCGGACGCGATCCCACCTCGGATCTGGCGCTGCTCAAGATCGATGCGAAGAACTTGCCCTTCGTGAAGTTCGGCGATTCGGATGCTGCGCGCGTTGGCGACTGGGTCGTCGCGATCGGCAATCCGTTCGGCCTGGGCGGCACGGTGACAGCGGGCATCGTCTCGTCGCTGCACCGCGTGACCGGCGGCGGTGCCTATGATCGCTTCATCCAGACCGACGCGGCGATCAACCAGGGCAATTCCGGTGGCCCGATGTTCGACCTCAACGGCAATGTCATCGGCATCAATTCCCAGATTCTGGGCAGCACCGGCGGCGGCAATATCGGCATCGGCTTTGCCATTCCGGCCACCGACGCCAAGCCCGTCATCGAGAAGCTGATGAAGGGCACCAAGATCGCGCGCGGCTATCTCGGCGTTGGGCCGCAGCCGATCGACGACGATCTCGCCTCGTCCTTCGGCCTGGTTAAAAACCGTGGCGAACTGCTCCGCAGCATCGAGCCGGGCCAGCCTGCCGAAAAGGCCGGGCTGAAGGTCGGCGACGTCGTGCTGCGCGTCGGCGGCAAGGATGTCACGCCCGATCAGTCGCTCAGCTACCTCGTCGCGAACGTGACGCCGGGTAGCCGCGTGCCGCTCGACATCGTTCGTCAGGGCAAGCCGATGACGATCGTCGCCACCATCGGCACGCGTCCGCCCGAGGATCAGCTTGCCGCCAAGGCTGCGGGCGAGGAAGGCGATGATGGGGATGACAGCGACAACCCCACCGTCGGCCAGGCGGCAGCCAATGCGCTTGGTGTAACGGTGCAGACGCTGACCCCGCAAATCGCGCGTACTTTCAACGTCGATTCGTCGGTGCAGGGTGTGGTCGTCGCAACCGTCGATCCGTCGAGCGATGCCGGGTCGAAGGGCCTGAAGCGCGGCGACGTGATCGTCTCGGCCAATGGCGTTCCGGTTACCACGCCCGCGTCGCTCGGTGCAGTGGTCGCCCAGGCCAAGGCTGCCGGTCGCACGCAAGTCGCGTTGTATCTGGTGCGCGGCCGTCAGCCCGCTTTGTTCATCGCGGTGAAGCTGAAGAAGTAAGCCGACACATCCCTCCCCCGCCGTTCGTGCGGGGGAGGGATTTTCCTTCCGCCGCCCCGGTTTTCGCGCGATAGCTTTTCGCCGAAATGGCGGGAGGCTTCATGAACGACACGACCAGCATCTTCATTGGCGCAGGCCCCGGCGGCGCAAACCCGCAAGCCCTCGAACTGAAGCGCGCCAACCGCCACGGCCTGATCGCGGGCGCGACCGGCACCGGCAAGACTGTCACCGTCCAGGGCATCATCGAAGGCTTTTCGCGCAACGGAGTCCCGTGCTTCGTCGCCGATGTGAAGGGCGATCTGTCGGGCCTCGCAATGGCCGGCTCCCCCACCGCCAAGAATCACGACATTTTCGCCGCGCGCGCCAAGGAAATTGGCGACGACGCCTGGGCTTATGCCGATACGCCCGTGCAATTTTGGGATCTCTATGGCGAACAGGGCCATCCCATTCGCACCACCATCACCGAAATGGGCCCGCTGCTGCTCTCGCGGCTGATGGACTTGAACGAGGTGCAGGAAGGCGTGCTGACGATCGCCTTCCACGTCGCCGACAAGGACGGGCTGCTGCTGCTCGATCTCGACGATCTGCAGGCGATGCTGGTCAGCTGCGGCGAACGCGCCGACGAGCTCACCACCACCTACGGCAATGTCTCGAAGCAATCGATCGGCACGATCCAGCGCGCCCTGCTCCAGCTTCGGTCGCAGGGCGGCGAGCATTTCTTCGGCGAGCCCGCGCTCGACCTCGACGATTTCATCGGCGTGGACGACAAGGGCCGCGGCATCGTCAACGTGCTCGCCGCCGACAAGTTGATGGCGAGCCCGAAACTCTATTCGACCTTCCTGCTGTGGCTGATGAGCGAATTGTTCGAGCATCTCCCCGAGGTCGGCGATTCCGACAAGCCCAAGCTCTGCTTCTTCTTCGACGAAGCGCATTTGCTGTTCGATGCCGCGCCCAAGGCGTTGCTCGAAAAGATCGAACAGGTCGTGCGTCTGATCCGCTCAAAGGGCGTCGGCATCTATTTCATCACCCAGAACCCGATCGACATTCCCGATACGGTGGCGGGGCAGCTCGGCAATCGCGTGCAGCACGCACTGCGCGCCTTCACCCCGCGCGATCAGGCCGCCGTAAAGTCCGCCGCGACCACCTTCCGCGCCAATCCCGGTGTCGATGTCGAAACCGCGATCACCGAATTGAAGGTCGGCGAGGCTTTGGTCTCGCTGCTGTTGCCCGACGGATCGCCCTCCCCGGTCCAGCGCACGCTGATCGCCCCGCCTGCCTCGCGCGTCGGCCCGGTGACCCCGGTGGAGCGCGGCGTGATGATCCAGACCGATCCGGTCGGCACCAAATACGACACCGCGATCGACCGCCAATCCGCCGAGGAAATCCTCGCCGGCAAGGCACAGGAAGCGAGCGCAGCCGCCGCCGAAGCCAAGGCGAAGACCGAGGCCGACAAAGCGGCGGCGGCACAGGCCAAGGCCGACGCCGTTGCCGCGCGCGAAGCCGAACGCCAGCGGGTCGCGGCGCAACGCGAGGCCGACCGCCAGGCCCGCCTCGCGGCGCAACAGGAAGCGGCGGCGGCAAAGGCGGCGGCCAACTCGCCGTGGAACCGGGCGATCACCTCGGCGACGCGATCGGCTTCGTCTGCGGTCGGGCGTCAGGTCGCCAATGAAGTATCGAAGGCCGTGTTCGGCTCCAGCCGCGGTGCCGGGGCCGGGATTATCGGCGGGCTGGTGCGCGGCGTCCTCGGCGGCCTGTTCAAAGGCCGCTAAGCCCGCTGCCGCCGCTCTTTGCGAGCGGCGGCAGGCCAGGCCGTATCAGAAGCTGATGCTTACCGTCCCGAACACCTGACGCGGGGCCAGCGGGAACACGCTGTAGGTGTTGGTCGCCGATCCGATGCTGAGCGACGATGCCGCCTTGCGATCGGTGATGTTGGTGACGTTCACGCTGACGTGCAGCGCCTTCGCTACCAACCGTTGGTCGAGCGGGATCGTCGCCCCGATCTGCCCTGCCAACGTGAAATAGCCCGCCACCGAGAGGTCGTTGGTGTAGGTTGCGTAGCGGCGACCGATATAATCGCCGATCAACTGCGCGTCGAAGATCCCGTGCCCAACCGACAGCACGGTCTTGTTGAGCCAGTCGGGCGAACCGGGCACGTTCTTGCCCTGCGTCGGCACCGTCGTCGTTCCGCTGATATAGTCGGCCTTATATTTCGAGGTGTTGTACGAAAGCGCATTGTACAACGACACTCGCGGCCCGGCGTGCAGCGTGAACGCGAAATCCACGCCATTGGTCTTCACGCCACCGACGTTCTGAATGATCGCAGCGCCGCTGGTGATCGAGTTGACGATCGGGTTGGGCGAAATGCCGAGCAGCCGATTCGAGAAATCGACGTGATAGACGCTGAGCTGGCCCTCAATCGACAGGCCGCCCCCCAGTTGGTGATGCGAGCGCACGCCTCCTTCATAGGTCCAGCTCGTTTCGGGCTGGACGGTCGAGGAAAACAGGTCGAACGCCCCTTGGCTGCCCAGTGCGAAGGGCGACAGGCCAGCTGCGGCGCTCGTCTGGAACTGGCGGATGTTCTTCTGCGCGTTGACGAACAGCTGATCGTTGGGGGTCACCTCCCACACCGCACCGACTTCGGGCAAAAACACCTTGGTCGTCTCAAGCGCGCCATTGGGAAGTGCGACGGTTCCAGCGAACGAACCCAGCAGCGGCTGGACCTTGATGCGCTGCGTGGCGAATTGATAGGTGGACTTGAAGCCGCCGAGGATCGTCAGCGTCGGCAGCACATGCCAGGCATCCTGCACATGGCTCTGCAACTCGTCGACGCGCACTTCGCTATAATATTGGGTGATCAGCGGGTTGAGCGTGTCGCGCGGGCGCTGGTATGGCGTCGACGGGTTATTGATGTCGAGCGCGTACCAGCGACGGAAGGCCGAAGAGCTTTGCCGCTCGAACCAGCCGCCAAATTCGATGTCATGGTTGCCCAGCGACAGTTTCAGCGTCTGGACGATGCCACCGCGATCGATGCGATATTCGGTCGTGCGCGTCGCGAAGCCCGATCCGCCGAACACGGTCGAGAGGTTCTGCCCCGGATAGTAGACCGAGAAGAGCTGCGGCAGGCCAGCGACCGTGATCGGGCCCGCGACGACACCGACACCGTCATTGTGGTGATAATAGACCTTGGCGTCATAGGTCACCGCGCTGCTCAATTTCGCCGTCATCGCGACATAGCCGAGATAATCGGTGCGTTGCGCGTCGCTGTAATAGTTCCGGTAATTGTCCTTGGCCGCCGCATATTCGGCCGAGGTCAGATAGGCGACTGCGGTCTTGAAGTCGGGGTAGAGGAATGGGCGCGTGTACGGCACATTGCCCGGCGTCTCGCCCTTGGAGATATTGACGACGGTCGCGTCCTCATTCGGTTCGGTCTTGTCCGAATAGGCAAAATAGCCGGTCAGCTTGATCGATCCGCTATCGTGCACGAATTTGCCATTCGCTTGATAGCCGCCTTGGTGGCCATTGAAATCCCACGCGCGCGCATCCTGTCGCACGCCCGAAACATAGAAAGCGTTGCCGCCGCCAAGGTCGCCGCTGTCGAGCCGCACGTAGGTGCGAAACGCGCTGTAGCTGCCAACGGTCTGCGCCACGGTGCCGCCGAAGGTGTGCTTGGGATCGCTGGAGAAGGTGTCGATCGTGCCGCCAAGGTTGCTGGTGGACGCGGTGCCGAGATCGCCCGCACCGCTCGCCAACGTCACTTTGCCGACGTTTTCCGAAATGATCGCACGTTGCGGCGATAGGCCGTTGTAATTTCCGTAATTTTGATCGCCGAGTGGGATCCCGTCCAGCGTGTAACCAAGCTGCTGCTGGTTGAAGCCGTGAATGAACAGCGAGATATTCTGCTCGTTATTGCCCCACGGATCGGCGGTCAGATAGGTTACGCCGGGGAGCGTCTGGATCGCCTTCAGCGGATTGATGCCGGGCAGGATCTTCTGGATCTCGGTGCTGTCGAGCTGGGTTACCGATCGCGTGCTGCGGCGCGCAGTGACCAGAATGTCGGTCGGTGCCGAATCGTCGGGTTGCGCAGCGGGGGCCGCCGCAGGTTCGCCAGGCACCGGCGCTGGTGCGGCGTCCGGGGTCGCCGCATTGGCGACGTTGGACACGCCCGCGAGCAGCCCAAGCGCCAACGCGACTCGCGAAACAGTGTGAAACGACATCGGAAGAAACCCCTTGTGCAATGCAACAATCGGGGCGTTACGAGCCTTGTGCGACGCATTCGCTACTAAGCAACGTCATTTTCATGACGCCAGGATTTCAGTTTTGCTACGTTGTCAGAGGTTTAGCGCGGAATCACGCCCTTCGCCGCCAGTTGGGCCAGCGCTTCTTCGGAAAGCCCCAACGTCTCGCTCAACGCCGCGCGCGTATCCGCCCCGGCACGCGGTGGCGCGCGATCGTAACGGGCTGGGGTCCCCGACAATTTGACCGGGAAAGCGACGACATTCAGCGCAGTGCCGTCCTGCCGCGCCATCGGCTGGACGATCGCGCGGTGCACGACATGGGCATCGGCCAGAATTTCGGGCAGGCCGTTGACCTTGCCCGCCGGGAGCTTGGCTGCCTCCATCGCCGCGACCAGATCGTCCGATCGCCACCGCGCAACGGCGGGGGCGAGGTGCGCGTGCAGCGCCGCACGATTGGCGCTGCGCAGCGCCACGCTGGCGAAGCGCGGGTCCTCACCCAGCGTGTCCAGCCGCAACACGCGCAGGAAATCGCGAAACTGCCGATCATTGCCGAGCGCGACGACGATCTCGCCGTCGGCGGTCGCATAGTCGCGATAGGGCACGATATTGGGGTGGTCATTGCCCATCCGCCCGGGCACCGCGCCGCCGTTGAGATAGTTGGACGCCTGGTTCGACATCATCGCCAATTGCGTGTCGAGCAAGGCGCAGTCGATATGCTGCCCCTGCCCTGTGGCGTCGCGGTGGCGCAAAGCGGCGAGGATCGCGACGGTCGCATAAGTGCCGGTGAACAGATCGACGATCGGCACGCCGACCTTCATCGGCGGGCCGTCCGCTTCGCCGGTGACGCTCATCAGCCCGCCCATCGCCTGGATCAGGAAGTCATAGCCGCCCTTGTCCTTATACGGCCCGTCCTGGCCGAAGCCGGTGATCGAGCAATAGACCAGGCGCGGGTTGATCGCCGAGAGCGCGGCATAATCGAGCCCATATTTGGCAAGCCCGCCGACACGAAAATTTTCGACCACCACATCGCTCTCAGCGACAAGGCGGCGGATCAGATCGGCCCCCTCCGGCTGGGCGAGATCGATCGCGAGCGAGCGTTTGTTGCGATTGGCGCACAGGAAATAGGCAGAATCGCCGGAGTCATCGGCGAGCGCAGGTGGCCCCCAGCGGCGGGTGTCGTCGCCCTGCCCCGGCTGCTCGATCTTGAGCACCTCCGCGCCCAGATCCCCCAGTATCTGCGTCGCCCACGGACCGGCGAGCACGCGCGACAGATCGAGCACCTTGACGCCGGCCAGCGCGCCGGGTTTCGGGCCCTCGGTCATACGCCGGTGTCGAGCCGCACCAGCACGACGCCCTCCTGCACTTGCCCGCCAATCTCTGCGTTCAGCTCGGCAATCGTGCCGTCGAACGGGGCGGTGAGGCTATGCTCCATCTTCATCGCTTCGAGCGTGACGAGCTTCTGGCCCTTGGTGACGGTGTCGCCTGCGGCCACGTCCACCGCGATGATGCGGCCAGGCATCGGCGAGAGGATCGCGCCGTCGGCGGCGGTGCCTGCTACATTACCGCGCGTCGCCGATGCCGCAAACCGCCACGTTGCGCCCTGCAGCGTTGCAAAGACGGCTTCGCCTGAAACGTCGAGAATCGGGTAGGCGCGCTGATCGTAGGTTATCAGGCCATCGGTAGCACCGACATATTCACGGTCGCGGTCCATCATTCGGACGCTGTGACACTCATGCCCATTCAGGCGAAACCCAGTGGGCGCGATGTTATGTCTCGCTGGCGCTATCAGTTCAACGGCGACTTGATCGAGTATCCACTGTGGAGGATCAACCTCATAGATCACGTCGTCCTGATGTTGCTCGATAAAACCAGTGTGAACTCTTCCGCGCATAAAGTCGGGGTTCACCAATAAGGCATGAAGAAACGTCGCGTTGGTACGCAGCGGCCAAACCTGTGCGTCACCAACCAATATTGCCAAACCTAGCGCCGCGTCGCGCCGACCTTCGGCGTGGCAGACGATCTTGGCGATCATCGGATCGTAAAAGGAAGAGACCTCGCCTCCTTCAGCAACGCCGGTCTCGATTCGGCCAACGAAGGGATAATCGTTTTCATATTCGACACCGCGCACGGGGTGCCGCCAGCGAGTGGATCGCACTTTATTTGGCAAACGGAAGCGATCCAATCTCCCCACGGACGGCAAAAATCCTTTTAAGGGATCCTCCGCATATAGCCGCGCTTCCATCGCCCAGCCATTGATCGACAGCTCGTCCTGCCGCTTCGGCAGCGCCTCGCCGCTCGCCACGCGTAGCTGCCATTCGACCAGATCGACGCCAGTGATTTCCTCGGTCACCGGATGTTCGACCTGCAACCGCGTGTTCATTTCCATGAACCAGATGCGGTCGGCGCGGAGGCCCTCGCTCGCATCGGCGATGAACTCGATCGTGCCCGCCCCGACATAATCGACCGCTTTGGCCGCCTTCACCGCCGCCGCGCAGATCGCTTCGCGGGTCGCGACGTCCATGCCCGGCGCGGGGGCTTCCTCAATCACCTTCTGATGGCGACGCTGAAGCGAGCAATCGCGCTCGAACAGATGGACGACATTGCCGTGCGTGTCGCCGAACACCTGCACTTCGATATGGCGGGGCGAGAGGATGTATTTCTCGATCAGGACATCGGTATTGCCGAAGGACGACGCCGCCTCGCGCTGACACGACGCAAGCGCATCGGCGAAATCGGCGGGATTATCGACGCGGCGCATGCCCTTGCCACCGCCGCCCGCCACCGCCTTGATCAGCACCGGATAGCCGACCTGTGCGGCCTCCGCCGCCAGCCGTTCGGGGGCCTGATCCTCGCCGAGATAGCCCGGCGTCACCGGCACGCCCGCCGCGATCATGCGTTCCTTGGCGGCATCCTTCAGCCCCATCGCGCGGATGCTGTCGGGCTTGGGGCCGACCCACACCAGCCCGGCATCGAGCACCGCCTGCGCAAAGTCCGCATTTTCGGAGAGGAAGCCATAGCCGGGGTGGATCGCCGCCGCACCCGTCGCCTTGGCTGCGGCGATGATCTTCTTGCCCACCAGATAGCTTTCGCGCGCCGGACTGGGGCCGATATGCACGGCGTCATCGGCCTGGCGGACGTGCAGCGCGTGCGCATCGGCATCCGAATAGACCGCGACCGTGCGGATTCCCATCGCGCGCGCGGTGCGGATGATGCGGCAGGCGATCTCGCCGCGATTGGCGATGAGCAGCGACTGGATCACCTTAGCCCTCGCAACCGGTGGTGCGCGACGACCAGGTCAAATTCTGAATTTTCCAATGGCCGTTTTCGCGCACCAGATCGAAATGGTCGTATCCGCAATGGTGCACCTTGCCGTCGATCAGGAAGGTGTAGGGCCCCCACACCATCGCGATGTCCCCGTCGATTTCGATCGCGGGGTCGCCAAGCCGCTCCTGAAAGCGCTCGGGCCCGGGCGTGAAGCGCGCCAGCAACTCTGCGCGAGTCTTGTGCGTGATTGTCGAAGCGCCCGCTTGTTCGGTCGCGATCGTCGCCGTCGCATCGGGGCGCAGTGCCTCGCCGATCGCCGTCGCATCGCGCGCGGCGATGCCGTTGAGGAGCGCCGTGACCGGGGCCATCACTTGCGCTTCCTCGGTTCCGGGCGGCGGCAGGCCGGTGCCCTTGGGCAGCGGCTGCACCGGCGTCGTCATCGGCGACATTTGCGCGGCGAGGGCGAGGGCAAAGATCAGGGGCATGAAGAGTCCTTACATCCGGAACACGCCGAACGCCGGGCGCTCGGGGATGGGGGCGTTGAGCGTGGCGGCAAAGGCGAGGCCGAGCACGTCGCGCGTCTGCGCCGGGTCGATGATGCCATCGTCCCACAGCCGCGCGGTCGCGTACCAGGGGTTGCCTTCGTCCTCATATTTCTGGCGGATCGGAGCCTTGAAAAACTCGGCCTCTTCCTCGCTCCAGCCATCAGCATCGCGGTGAACCGTCGCCAGCACCGACGCGGCCTGCTCCCCGCCCATCACGCTGATCCGGCTGTTGGGCCAACTGAACAGGAAGCGCGGGCTATAGGCGCGCCCGCACATGCCGTAATTGCCAGCCCCAAAGCTGCCGCCGATCAGCACGGTGATCTTGGGCACGGTGGCGGTGGCGACGGCGGTGACGAGCTTTGCGCCATGTTTGGCGATGCCCTCGGCCTCATATTTACCCCCGACCATGAAGCCCGAAATGTTCTGCAGGAACAGCAACGGAATGCGCCGCTGGCAGGCGAGTTCGATGAAATGCGCGCCCTTCTGCGCGCTCTCGGAGAACAGCACGCCGTTATTGGCGAGGATCGCCACGGGGATGCCCCAGATATGCGCGAAACCGCAGACCAGCGACGTACCGTAGAGCGCCTTGAACTCGTGGAACTCACTGCCATCGACCAGCCGCGCGATGATCTCATGCACGTCATAGGGCGCGCGCACGTCGCTCGGCACGATGCCGTACAGCTCCTCCGCGTCGAATTTCGGCGGGCGCGGGTCCTTGAGGTTCACCGCCGCCTGGACTTGCGGCTGAAGCGTGGAAACGATGTCGCGCACGATCGTCAGCGCATGGTCGTCATTCTCGGCGACATGATCGACCACGCCCGAGTGGCGACCGTGGGTGTCGGCACCGCCCAGTTCCTCGGCCGAGATCACCTCGCCGGTGGCGGCCTTGACCAGCGGCGGGCCGGCCAGGAAAATGGTCCCCTGCCCGCGCACGATGATCGTCTCGTCGGACATGGCGGGCACATAGGCACCCCCGGCGGTGCAAGACCCCATCACGCAAGCGATCTGCGGGATGCCCTTGGCGCTCATATTGGCCTGGTTGAAGAAGATCCGCCCGAAATGGTCGCGATCGGGAAAGACCTCGGCCTGGTGCGGCAAGTTCGCGCCGCCCGAGTCGACGAGGTAGATGCACGGCAGATGGTTCGCCTCGGCGATTTCCTGTGCGCGCAGATGCTTCTTGACCGTCAGCGGGTAATAGGTGCCGCCCTTCACCGTCGCATCGTTGCACACGATCATGCACTGGCGGCCCGAAACGCGCCCGATTCCGGCGATCATGCCCGCGCCGGGGACTTCATCGTCATACAGGCCATTGGCGGCGAGCTGGCCGATTTCGAGAAAGGGCGAGCCGGGGTCTAGCAGTCGCTCGACCCGGTCGCGCGGGAGGAGTTTGCCGCGCGCGGTGTGGCGCTCGCGGCTCTTCTCATTCCCGCCCAGCGCGGCCCGCGCAACGTCGGCGCGGAGGCGTTCGACCAGTGCGCGGTTATGCGCGGCGTTGGCGCGGAAGGTCTCGCTTTCCGGCGAGAGCGCGGAGGTGAGGACGGGCGCGGTCACAGACCCTCTCCCATCGGGAGAGGCAGGGAGCCGCGAAGCGGCGGAAGGGTGAGGGTGACCGACGCCATGTTCCGATCGCCCTCACCCTTCCCCCTCGGCTGTGCCGAGCGGGCCCCTTCCCTCTCCCAAAGGGAGAGGGAGTGTACGTCCGTGCGCATCGCACTCCCCATCACGCCGCCCCGATCAGTTCGCGGCCGATGAGCATACGGCGGATTTCGTTGGTGCCAGCGCCGATATCGAGCAGCTTCGCATCTCGATAATAGCGTTCCACCGGCCAATCCTTGGTATAGCCCGCGCCACCCAATGCCTGCACCGCCTCATTCGCCACGCGCACGGCATTCTCGCTCGCCAGCAGGATCGCGCCGGCCGCATCGAAGCGCGTGGTCTTGCCCGCATCGCAGGCACGCGCAACGGCATAGACATAGGCGCGCGCCGAATTGAGCGCGACGTACATGTCGGCGATCTTGCCCTGCATCAGCTGGAACGCGCCGATCGGTTTGCCGAATTGCTGGCGCTCCCGGACATAGGGCACGACCACGTCGAGGCACGCCTGCATCAGGCCGAGCTGGATCCCGGCGAGCACGGTGCGCTCATAATCGAGCCCGCTCATCAACACGCCGACCCCGCCATTGACCGGGCCCATCACATTCTCTTCGGGCACTTCGCAGTCGGTGAAGACGAGTTCGGCGGTGGGGCTGCCGCGCATCCCCATCTTGTCGATCTTCTGGCCGATCGCGAAACCGGGCATGTCCTTTTCGATCAGGAAGGTGGTGATGCCACGGCTGCCCTCGCCGGTCTTGGCGTAGACGACCAGCGTGTCGGCATACGCCGCGTTGGTGATCCAGAATTTGGTGCCGTTCAGGACATAGCCGCCCTGCACCTTGTCGGCCTTCAGCTTCATGCCGACGACGTCCGACCCCGCGCCGCTTTCGGACATAGCGAGGCTGCCGACATGCTCGCCCGAAATCAGCTTGGGAAGATATTTGGCCTTCTGCTCAGGCGACGCCCAGCGCGCGATCTGGTTGACGCACAAATTGGAATGCGCGCCATAGCTGAGGCCGACCGAAGCCGAAGCGCGGCTGACCTCTTCGCACGCCACGACATGTTCGAGATAGCCGAGACCCAGCCCGCCATCCGCTTCCGGCACGGTCACGCCGTGCAGGCCGAGCGCGCCCATTTCGGGCCACAGGCTTTGCGGGAACCAGTCCTCGGCATCGACCCTGGCCGCGATCGGCGCGATCCGGTCGGTCGCGAAGCGCTGGGTCGTGTCGCGGATCATGTCCGCAGTTTCGCCCAGCGCGAAATCCATCTGGCCTATCATGTGCCTCTCCTCATCCTCGCTTTGCGCCTCCGATAGCGCGTGTCGATTCAAATCGTAAGGCCTTGTGCCGACAGCGATTGAACGCGAGGAGCGATGGAGAAGATAACCCCTGCCCAGCAGGGCCCGGCGACTCGCACGAGCCTATTTCAGAGAGGGGTTGGAGCGGTGAAGGGAATCGAATAGGATAACCTAAGCCACTGATTTCGTTTTATTAAAGATGCGTTGAGATGGGCTAAAGCCCCCAATATGGCCCCCGGAACCGCCATATGTCCGGGTTCGAAGCACTATTTCACTGTTCTGGCTCCGAATTTGTAGCGACCCGCCTGGCGCTTGTCACCGCCGAAAATCCACCCCGTCAGCGTCAAGGGCTACTTTCAAGTCTTAAGTCGGCGCTTTTTCCGAGAGAAGATCTTCGCCGGATCTGCCCGATTCCTGTCTGGCAGGTTCCAAGTACGAATCGCGGGATAGCTGCCCTTCCTACGGATCAGATGTTTTCGCCCGCTGCCGACCAACTTACTCCATTCACTGACCGCCAGTTGAACGACCGCCTATGTCAGTACCTGCCGTTCTCCCGAAGCCGGGAGTAAACTCATGCACAGCGGCTATTTCGGCCGGCGCTTAAAGTGAGGCTCGAGCAGACCGACCATATGGTCGAGCATGTCTGGGCCAGTCCTGCGGGGCATCGGCCCGTCCGCGTAATCCTCGTGCGGCTTGACGCCGTTGAACGTGAGCTCACCTGCCCCGAGGGCGATCAGTTCGACCATGAACGGATCCTTCTCCCGGCCATCGAAGGAGAGCGACACTTTCGCGCCGAGACCGGCGATGACGTCGCAAAGCTGCACGGCGGCCGACTCATGGGAACGTACGGCGGTGGTGCTGCGAACTCGCAGCGGGAACTCGACGCTTGTTCCGTCGCCCATCTCCACCGGCCCGGGTTCGCAGTCGTCGCGCAGGATCGTATCCCAGACGTCGCGTTGACGCAGGAAGTTGCTGGACTCGTCGTGGACGACGTCGAAGTCCTCCGGCCTGCGCTGCCGCCAATGGACCACGGACGCCAGGACCGCGGTCAGCTGGATCTCGCTGCTATCGGTGAATGCCGCGAGGTCGACGTTGGCGAGTTCGAATCGCCGGGCGCCCTCTGCCAGCATGGCGAAGATGGTGGAGATCGGATGCTTGGAGCTGCTCGCCGTCCTGCCGAGGTGCTCACGGAGTGCGTCCATGGTCGTGCGGCTGGGCGTGCGGGCGAAGGCATCCCAGCGCTTGGCGGTCTCCTCGTAGAGGTCCTCGCTGCCGAACCGCAGAAAATCCCGGTGAATGGTGTTCATGTACCGCCGGGCGTATCCGTTGCCATAGTAGTCGTAGCCGCCCGCAGTGAACGTGGGTTCGACGAGATACTCGAACATCTTCACGATCAGCGAGAAGCGCTTGTCGATTACGTAGAAGAAGAGGCGATCCGCAAGCGCCGGGATCTCGGCTGCCAGGGTCCTGAGGCCGTTGCGGTGCGTGTCGCGCTTCCAGATGTTGACGAACTTGTACTCCGCGCCCTGATACCTCGGAAAGCAGCGGCGCAGGATTTCGGCCGCCCCATCGTCGCCGATAAGTGACGATGCGATGGTGAAATAGGGCTGTTGGGGATTGTAGAGGTCGCCACCGGTATAGCCGGATTCATCAATGTAGATCGTGGTCATGGCGATCATGTAAGAACTTGCTTGAGCCGATGTAAGCATTGTGTTTCCGATGCGCTCTCGACCCAACCTGCGGAACCGAGCCGCCCGAGCAACTTAGCGAGCGCCATGAGTAATTTCCTTCTGCCGATGTCAGAGTTCAATCGCATCCATCAGGTCATCCATGGCACAATCAAGGATGAGGGCAACCCGGGGAAGGGATGCACCCTATTCGCATGCATCGGCGCATTGATCTTGAGCAAGCACTACAAGATCCCGGCCCGGGCGGTGGCGGGAGGCTTCGCCATGTGCGTGGAGCCCGAGAAAAACATGTTCTTCGGACGCGACGGCGACAGCGACGGCGGCGGAGTCGTCGAGTTCGACGAGGACGGTTTCCACATGTGGGTGCAGACCGAGAACTACATCATCGATTTCATGTCGCCGCTGTACCATGAGGCGTTCCAGGACGTTCAACGGGACGTGGTCATCCCGCGGCGGATGTTTCAGAAGCGGATCAAGGACGAGGCGGAGAATCTGGACGTTCTGAATAGGGCGGGCGATTTCTACACAATGCCGGATCCCGACCTTAGCGAACGACTGATCGACAGCATTCTGGAGCGGCCGCTAAACACGGATATTATCCATATCGCCGAGACATGGTTCGGCACCCGACGTGGCAAGCAGAAGCCCTCCCTGACCATCGGAAGCAATGACGGGATCGTGCGCGAGTTGACGCTGCCGAACACCTTGGCGCGTGGCGCATGGTGAGCGTCGATGCCTAGGTTCCACCCGTTTCCGTCCTGTCCCACGAGGGCGAGGTCATGCTGATCGGTAACATTGATCCATCGTGGAAAGACATGTCGAAGTACGTGGTCCATTTCGCGAAGGCAGATCCGCCGAAGACGGCCTACGATAACGCGATTTCGATCCTATACGGGCGGCGCATCATCGCGGCGAACGCGTTTGGGGCCGGTCGCAATCTTGCGCCAGCACGGAAATCGGTGTGCTTCAGCGAGGTGCCGCTCCACCACCTGAAGCGGCTGGCAGATGTTCGAGGGCGGCACGGCATCGGCTTCCGGAAGGAATACATTGTAGATCGTGGCGGCGGTCCAATCCTCTATGCCTACAAGGACACGAAGCAGGCGCAGGCGATCAAGGCGATGGTGCATGCGGCGGCGCACGACGCCAATTCGCCGGTCTGGGATGTCGCGCCGTTCGTGGATCTGCCCGGCATCTACGGCAAGTCGATGTACCTCTATGAGTGGGAGAGGGAGTGGCGGCACGTGGGCGACTTGGACTTCTCGGAAACCGACCCGGCTTTTCTCATCATTCCCGAGGATCTGCATGAGACCGCGCGAGACTTCTTCCACTCCGCGAAGATCGACGATGTGGGGCCGAGCTACGAATGTCCCTTCATCGATCCCTACTGGGGGGAGGACCGGATAACGGCCGCCCTGTATTCCTGAGATCCTTGACATGCAGGGTGTGGGGCGGTCTGGAAGGGCCCGCTCGACTATCTCTGTGTTGCAAACTACGCTCTCGTTTCCCGCAGCGCGATCGCGGCTCGCCAACCCTTATCGAGACAGGCGGGATGACGCCGAGGTGCAGCGGTTAACGCCTCAACAAGCTGCCGATGGTGCCTTCGCAGATGACAGCCGACTTCAACATCTCTCCCGGCATCCATGCCATGTTGCATCGCTACCGACCGGACAAGCGCCCGGGGAAGCGGGTTATCACTCTCGAGAGTCCGGATTCCTTCAATCAGGAATGGATCGAGGAGGTGGCTCGAGAACTGGAATTGCCGGAGGTGACCGCACAGCTCGATGCGGGCGAGGTCGCCGCCCTCGCGTTGGCGGCGGCCTCGGCTCGCCGGAGGTTTGGCGACGATGCGGGGACCACGCACGCACTCCAGCGATTGCTCGAATCGCGCGCGGGCGACCTCGATGCCGACATCGCGCTCGTGGCGATCACCGGACACGGTCAGCATCGCGACATCTTGAAGACCTTCCCCGACATGGTGGAATCCTCCGCCATGATCGAGGCGATCATCGAGGCGGCGTCACAAGGGGCGATGGCAGGATTGCATCGCTACGTTGATATGAGCGCCCTGATGATCCGCGATATGAACCAGGCGAGGCTGGCGCTGCCTGTTTCGGAGACGAGGCGGGACGACCTCCTGCCGACCTATCTCGTGGCGGCGACGGCTCGCGGTCTTGGGTGGACACGCTGGGTAAAGCTCTTCGCGATCCTGTGCGATGGGACCGAGCTCGCGGACGAGATGGGGCCGCCCCATCCTGAGAAGCGCAATTGGGAAACCGATGAATCGATGGGGATGCGGCGCGAGGCCTGGAGCGAGATACTGCCCGACCTTCCGGTCCGGCAGGTCGCGCGGCTCATCCTCGATCTCGAGGGAGTGCTTTCAACCTCGGGTCCGGACGTTCGGGCGGTCTATGTCCGGCGTCTGCGCACCGCCATTGGCGATGATGACGATCTGCGCAGGGCCACCGTGGAGGCGCTGCTCAGCCGCAGCCCGCCGCGGCAGCACGACCTGGCGCTCTTCGCGGCCACGCGGTTGGTAGAGGCCAGCGACAAGGCCTTCGTCTCGGAACTCGTCGATCACCCTGACCGCGAGGTTGGGTATCTCGCCGACATGGTTCGCCACGCGGTCTTCGGAGCGGTGGCCGCCGATGACACTTGGCCAGCGCCCGGTGTCAGCACCATCACTGACCGCCTGTTCCAGATCGGACTCATGCCGGCAGCGACGGAGCACCCGCTCACCTGGATCGGGGATCGGCTCCTCGAGCGGTTGATCGAACAGACCATCGCCGGCGAAGAGCGCAGGTTCGCGCAGGAATATCGCGACCACAGTGAGGAGGGTGAGGAGGGGCTGCTCCGCAGCTTCTTCTCAGATCTCGCCAACCGTCTGCGCGACCTTGGGGAGGGGCTTCGGGCGACCGCGAGGGCCACCGGCTCGGACCGGACCGCGAGCATAGAGCTGAACTACCGTCCGGTCGACAAGTCGGAGGAAGGGAAGCCGGGGGTGAACCCGCGTGGTGACGCGGAGCCTCCCTCATTTTCCGCAGACCTCTGTCTGATCATCGACCCGCATCTCGACGGACGACCGCTCGGCAAGCGTGCCACGCTGGTGCAGGCGAAGCGGCTCCGCCTGAAGGACACCACCCGGCCCGAGCGCGGCCTCACTTCGTCCTTCAAGCTGGATCCCAGGCAGATGACGGACCTGATCCGACAGACCGGCTCGTCGTTCTACCTGTTCCAATGTCCCGGGCTCCTCGATAGGGGCATCCCGATTATCCCGACCCAGCTGGTCGAAGACCTAGCGCGGCATCACGCCCCGAGTGCCGCTCAAATCCCGGCGAACCTCGTCGGCTCTGCTTCGCGCCCGCTGGCTGAATGGCTGACGTACGTGGTCTTGGGATTGCGCACAGGCGATCCGCTGGCCGAACTCGTGGCAAAGGCCGAAGGCGGCGACGGGCGCCGCCCGCGCCCGCTGACGAGGTTCGGCACGGTCGAGATAGTGATCCGGGTCGGCGAGCCGAAGTCGAAGGCCGGAGACGGTTTCAGGTGAAATCACCGAAATGAACGAGGTTATTCCCGGAGAGCGCCAAAAACGACCCCGTGATCGCGCCCGCATCTGAAGTTTAGTGAGGTGCGCCAAAATGGATGAAGATCGACTGCGCCAATATCGGTGCTTTGCCGCCACAAGAACGCTATGGTTTCATGGGAGGGATGTATCTTAGCGGGCCTTCCGGGGAGGACATGTGCGGCTGGCCGAAATACGGATCGAGAACTTCAGAACTTTTGGCGAAGGGGACGCCGCGTTTCGACTGACCTTGCCGGCCGGCATCGCGGCACTGGTGGGAGAGAATGATTCCGGCAAAACTGCCATCGTTGATGCTATCCGGCTTGTGCTGGGTACGCGGGGCCAGGATTATTTCCGGGTCGGTGAGGTGGATTTCCATCAGCCGCCGGACGGCGGCGTGGCCAGGAACGAGATCCGAATTCTCCTGCGGTTCGATGCGCTCAGCGTCGGCGATCGTGGGGCCTTCCTGGAGCATCTCACTTATCTTGATGGCAAGGCCCATCTGTTCTTGCATTGGCAAGCGGTGGCGGGCTCCCGCGGCCCGTCGAGACGTTTCACGACTGTAGAGTGCCGTTCCGGCGCCACGGGCGGTGGTCCGGCGCTGGAGGCCTCGGCACGCGCGCTCCTCTGCGCGACCTATCTGCGACCACTCCGCGACGCCAATCAGGCTCTTTCGGCCGGCCGCGGCTCGCGGCTGGCTCAGATCCTCCAGCAGACCGAAGAGATCGAAAGCGTCGGCGAGGATTTCAATCCCGAAGCTTTCCCGGAAGATCCAGCGACGCTGAGCGTCCTCGGCATCGGCGACTTCGCCAACGAGTTGCTGGAACGTCAGGCCGGAATAGGCAACGCGCGCGCGCGCCTCAACGACGACTATCTCGCCAAGCTTTCGTTCGAAGGCGATGTGCTTAGGGGCGCGATCTCGGTCAGCGGCGCTCGCGGCGACAAATCCGCACGGCTGCGGCAACTCCTAGAGAAGCTGGAACTCGATCTGCGCAACGATGGTGTCGCGGACCCGCCCCCGGGGCGCGGCCTTGGCTCCAACAATTTGCTGTTCATGGCATCCGAACTGCTTCTTCTCAGCCAGGAAACTGACGGCTATCCCGCATTGCTGATCGAAGAGCCTGAGGCCCATCTTCATCCCCAGCGCCAGCATCTGCTGATCGATTTCCTGAAGCAAAAGGCGATCGTAGATCGAGGTGCCGAGCATGGGCTTCAGGTTTTGATGACGACCCACAGTCCATCGCTTGCATCGTCGCTGAAACTGGAAAATCTCGTGCTAGTTCGCAACGGACGAGCGTTCCCTCTGGGCCCCGATCACACCCTGCTCGCGCCGGACGATTATGCGTTTCTCGAGCGGTTTCTGGACGCCACGAAGGCGAACCTCTTCTTCGCTCGCGGCGTCATCATCGTGGAAGGCGATGCCGAGAATATCCTCCTGCCCACGCTCGCCCGGCTGATCGGAAGAGATTTGGCGCGCCATGGTGTGTCGGTCGTTAACGTTGGAGGTACGGGTCTCGGCCGATATGGGCGGATTTTCCAGCGCCGCGCGGCGGACGAACAGGGGCTACTCAACGTTCCGGTGGCCTGCATGACCGACATGGATGTGATGCCCGATTGTGCGCCGGCTATACTCGGTCTTACCACTCTGGACGGTTCGGTGCCCGCGAAGAGCAGCAGACGGTGGCGCAAGAAGGACGACTTCGAGGGCGATGGCCTTGAGAATCAACGCGCTTCAATTGCGGCCCGCGCCACCGGCCAATCGGTCCGCACCTTCGTAGCCAACGAGTGGACCCTCGAATATGACCTCGCGCATTTCGGCCTCCCTAGAGAGGTATGGGTTGCTGCGGATCTCGCGATTGCCGACGAACGCATCCATGCGGGGCGAGCGACGGTGGCCGAAGTCGTGCGCACCTCGATCCGCAGCTTCCGCGACCTGTCTGACCTGGCCCCTGAGAGCCGCAGCACGTCAATATATGCGAAGTATCGAGGCGGAGCCTCCAAGGCGATCGCGGCGCAATATCTGGCGGCGTTGCTTGATCGCGCGGCGGACAGGGGCCGTCTGACTCCGGCCTCACTTCGCGAGCTCCTACCACCCTATGTCCGTGCGACGATCGACTATGCCACGGGCAATATCGGCGATGCGCTGGCGTGATCGGCATAGCGGAACTCCTGGCGCGGCCCGTTAGCGACGAGGACATCGCCGTTGCCTGCGCTAGCCTCGGTTTGCCGCCCTTGGCGTTTCACGGCGCTGGCGGAGAGGATGCGCGCCTTGCCGTTTTGCGCTCAAACGGATCGATCGACGTCGCAGCTTGCCCCGGCAGCGGAAAGACGACGCTGCTCGTCGCGAAACTCGCGATCTTGGCGAAGCGCTGGACCTCGCCCGCCGCAGGCGTCTGTGTGCTCTCTCACACCAATGTGGCACGGCTGGAGATCGAGAAAAGGCTTGGTGCTGACCCCGCCGGCCGGGCGATTCTTTCTTATCCGCACTTCATCGGCACCATTCACGGGTTCGTGAATCAGTTCATCGCGCTTCCCTGGCTTAGATCGCAGGGGATCGACGTGGTCGCGATCGACGACGACATCTGCCTCCGAAGGCGGCTGCACAAGCTGACCCCGCCCCAACGTTCTCGGGTTTTGCAGACCAAGCGCCGGGAGGGGCTCCTTCGGATCGTCGACGCCAACCACGATGTTGGCGACGTCGCTTGGGGCGGTGGACCGCTTGGGAAGCACACCGCGACCTATCAGGCGTTCGTTGCTGCGTGTCAGGCCACGACAGCGGAAGGATATTTCTGCCACGATGACATGATGATCTGGGCCGCACAGGCCCTCGATCGCAATCCCGAGCTGCGAAACGCGGTCCGTCAACGATTCCCGGTGCTGTTCCTGGACGAGGTTCAGGACAATGATGATGTTCAATCTGCGATCCTCCACCGGCTGTTCATGGATGACGATCGGCCGGTCGTGCGTCAGCGCTTCGGCGACATGAACCAGGCGATTTATGGGAGCGCGTCCGCAACAGATCTGAATGGCACGAACAGCAATGTTTTTCCCAACGCGGCAATTTCTATCCCTGTGGCCAACAGCCATCGCTTCGGCACCCAGATCGCAACGCTGGCCGATGGGCTCGCCCTGTCCCCTCCTGGCCTCATCGGCCTGCGCGAGCATCCTGAGCCCGAACGGGGCAGACAGGCCGCGATCTTGCTCTTCGGTACCCAACAGGCCACGGCTGTGCTGCCGGCGTTTGCGCATCTTCTGACTACGCGGTTCAGTCCCGCAGAGCGTGCGGCTGGCGTCTTCGCTGCAGTCGGTGCGATCCATCGCGACACCAATCGACCGGACACGCCAAATTGCGTGGCCCACTATTGGGACGGTTACGATCATGAGCTGGCCCGCGTCGAAGGGAGGCCCGCCACCTTGATCGGCTATCTCAGGCGCGGTGTCCGGGACGCGGCCGGAACGGGAGATGTTCGACCCATAACCGAGAAGGCCGCCGACGCCGTGCTGCGGCTGGCGACGATACTGAACCCGTCCGTTCGGCATCCGAATCTGGCCAACCGCTTCCGCCAGCTAGGCCGGCTTCTCGAACACGATGCTGCGACACTCCGACGATTTCATCTTTTGTGCTGGAAGGTTGCGAGCGGCGAACTGCCTACGAACGCCGGGGTGTGGCAGACTTGGAAGAAGCCGATCACGGATATTGCCAACGCTTTGCTGGCGGGCGCCGCAGCGGAAAGCGCGGATGATTTTATGGCGTGGGAAGACGAGCGTGGAGCGGTCGGTGCCCTGGTAACGCCGGGCAACATCTTCTCTTACCCGAAACTGGAGCCCGCTGTTCAGATCAAGGTCGGCTCGATCCATTCCGTCAAGGGTGAGACTCATCTCGCAACGCTCGTCTTCGACACTCATTACAAGGGGTCGCACCTCACTCGGATCAAGGACTGGCTTACGGGCGCGAGATCCGGATTGACCGCCAACAAGCCCGAGCTGCGCAAGAGCCTGAAGCAGCATTATGTTGCGGTGACTCGTCCTTCCCATTTGCTTTGCCTGAGCTGCTGCCGGTCCCATGGACACCAAGTTAGGCTACATGAGCCTGCTTCTCGAAGTCCATGGGGCTGAGATAGCCCAAGGTCGAGTGCCTGCGCGTGGGATTGTAGAAGCGTTCGATGTAATCGAACACGTCCTGCCTTGCCTGATTGCGCGTGCGGTAGGTTTTGCGCGCGATCCGTTCGGTCTTCAGCGAGGAGAAGAAGCTCTCCATCGCCGCGTTGTC